>SXGU01091865.1_pt1 | contig 10807 bp, 7 predicted proteins | sample 3174531 | NCBI WGS metagenome assembly SXGU01 (sample SAMN11356863, study PRJNA531348) | freshwater metagenome | isolation source: freshwater sample F1-140 | place: China: Fuxian Lake, Yuxi | collected 2017-12-25 | reverse complement strand
TCAAGGTGCTGCGCATCGAGGTGGGCGGGCTGCAGATGCCCCTGCGCCAGATCATCACCCTGCAGCTTGAGCGCTTCCTCGAAAAGATCGGCGTCGATTACACCTTCCCAACTGCCGACAAGGAGCTCAACAACAAGGACTCCTTCGAGGAGATGATGGCGGCCTTCAATGAGGGCTACCCGGATCAGGGACTGCTGCTCGTTGTCGATGAGTTCCTGGAGTACCTGCAGTCCCGCCGCGACCACGAGCTGGTGCAGGACCTGGCCATCCTGCGTCAGATTGGCGAAGTCACCAAGCACCTAAAGTTCCGCTTCGTAGCCGGCGTGCAGGAAGCCATCTTCGACAGCGTTCGCTTCCAGCACGTCGCCGACAGCATGCGCCGCGTCAACGAGCGCTTCACGCAGATCCTCATCGACCGCCAGGATGTCAGCTTCGTCGTCTCCGCGCGTCTGCTCAAAAAGACTGCCGACCAGCAGAACAAGATCCGCGAGTACCTGACGCCGTTCGCCAAGTTCTATGGCTCCATGAACGAGCGCATGGACGAATACGTTCGGCTGTTCCCGGTTCACCCCGACTACCTGAAGACCTTCGAGCAGATCCACTTTACCGAGAAACGTGGAGCGCTCAAGACCATCGAGTCCGCCATGTTGGCGATCCTCGACCAGGACGTACCCACCGACCGGCCACTGTTCATCAGCTACGAAAGTTTCTGGAACACCATCAAGACCAACTCGGTACTGCGTGCCGACCCGAACATCAAGGAAGTGATGCGCGTCTCCGAGGTGCTTGAGTCGCGGGTCCAGCAGGCCTTCACGCGCCCGGCCTACAAGCCCATGGCGCTGCGCGTCATCAACGCGCTGGCTGTGCACCGTCTGACCACGGGCGGCGACATCCACATTCCCATCGGGCCCACCGCCGCCGAGCTGCGCGACGCCCTGTGCCTGTTCCAACCGGGTGTGGAGGATATGCCGGGGGAGCCGGCCGAGAACCTGCTGTCGATGGTGCAGACCGTGATGCGGGAGGTGCTCAAGACCGTCAACGGCCAGTTCATCTCCAAAGCCGCCGACACCGAGCAGTACTACCTCGATCTCAAGAAGGACATCGATTACGACGCCCAGATCGAGAAACGTGCCGAAGCCCTGTCCGACGACGCGCTGGACCGCGCCTACTACAGTGCCGTCAAAGCGCTGATGGAGTGCAGCGACGATCTGCGCTACCCGGGCTTCCAGATTTGGCAATACCAGCTCGAATGGCAGGAGCGCCGCGTCGAGCGCATGGGCTACTTGTTCTTTGGAGCCCCGAACGATCGCCCCACGGCGCAGCCCGAGCGTGACTTCTACGTCTACTTCATCCAGCCCTTCGACAAGCCGAAGTTCACCGACAACCGCCTGTCGGACGAAGTGTTCTTCCGCCTCAAGTCGCCGGACGAGGACTACAAACGCTACCTGTCGCACTACGCGGCGGCATTGGATCTGGCCTCCACCGCCAGTGGCGGTGCCAAGGCCGTTTACCTGTCCAAGGCCCAGGACTCGCTGCGGTCCATGAGCAAGTGGCTGCAGGAAAAGCAGATGACCGCGTTCGAGGTCACCTACCAGGGCAAGAAAAAGAACCTGCAGGAGTGGGCCAAAGGCGTGTCCCTGCGTGACCGTGCGCGGCTCGGTAACGACGAGCGCATCAACTTCCGCGACGTGGTGAATGTCATCTCAGGCCTGGCACTGGGTCAGCGTTTCGGTGATCTCTCACCGGAATATCCCACATTTTCGGTGCTGGTTACCGAAGCCAACCGCAAGCAACTGGTCGGTAATGCCCTGCGCGTACTGGCCGGCGGCACCCGCACCAAGGATGCCGCTGCCATCCTCGATGCCCTGGAACTGCTCGATGGTGACCGCGTCGATCCCGCCAACTCCCGCTACGCGCAGGAGGTGCTGAACCGCCTCAAGGCCAAGGGCCACGGCCAGGTACTCAACCGCAGCGAACTGCTCTCGGGCACGTCGGACGTCGAGTATTTCGCGCCCATCAAGTACCGCTTGGAACCCGATCTGCTGGTGACCGTGCTGGGTGGCCTGGTCTATTCCGGCGATATTGTGCTGTCGATCACCGGCGACAAGATCGACTCTGGCAAGCTGGCACTGCTCGCAGAGCGTTCGCTGGAAGAACTCAAACAGTTCAAGCACGTCGATGCCCCCAGGGAAATCAACCTCGCGGTGCTGCGTGCCTTGTTCGAGTTGTTCGACCTGCCGTCCGGTCTAGCCCAAAAGGCTAGCCAGGGCGACACCGAGCCTGTCATCAAGTTGCAGGAAAAGGTCAGCGCACTGGTACCCCGTATACTCAAGGCCGGTTCCGACCTGCAGCAAGGCAAGCTCGGCTTCTGGGGCCAGAATCTGTTGCGCGAGGAAGAAGCCAAAGACTGGCACGCCCGGCTGGATTCGCTGAAGAAATTCACCGAGTCACTGGCACCGTACAACACCGTCGGCAAGCTCAAGAACCTGCGCGTCACGCAAGAAGACATTGACGGCCAGAAGAAGAATCTGGAGATTCTGACCGCTGTCGAGCGTCTGCTTGAACTGGTGGCGGAACTGGGCAGCACGGCATCGTACCTCTCGCAGGCCGAGATGGTGCTGCCTGCCGAGCACCCGTGGGTGAAACAGGCTGAAGCTGCCCGCAAGGTGCTTCAAGAAAAGCTGAGTCAGGATCGCACCGCCGAGCACGCCGCCGAATACCGGCAGACGCTGAACCCGCTCAAGAAGGACTACATCACCGCCTACATTGCCAGCCACAGCAAGGCGCGGCTGGGCGTGGCCGAGGACAAGACCCGCAATGCCCTGCGCAAGGACGACCGCCTGCTGGCACTGCGCGTGCTGGCCGGCGTATCGCTGATGCCCACCAGCCAGCTCACCGCCTTCGAGGAGTCGCTCAACGGCTTGAAAAGCTGTTCCTCGCTGGATGAGCCAACCCTGGTCACCGCAGCGGTCTGCCCGCATTGCCAATTCCGCCCATCCGCCGAACAACTGGAACTGATTCCGGCGGCTAACCGGCTGCACAAGCTGGACGACGATCTGGACACACTGGTGACCAACTGGCAACAAACGCTGTTGGAGAACCTGGAAGACCCGTTCACCCAAGACAGCCTGGGCCTGTTGCCGCCCGCGTCCAAAAAGCTGATTGATGCCTTCCTGGCCTCGCGTCAGTTGCCAGAGCCTATGACTCAAGAGTTCGCCAACGCAGTGCAGGACGCTTTGTCGGGGTTGGAAAAGATCGCGGTCAAGGGCGACGAGATCAGGCTGGCACTGCTGCAAGGTGGATCGCCGGCTACGCCGGACGACCTGCGCAAGCGATTCGACGTTTTTCTGAACGAGCGTTGCAAAGGCAAGGATGCCACCAGGCTGCGCTTCGTGATTGAGTGAAAGCCATACCCGCCCTATACTGACCAGACTGACTAGCTTAATTGGGGAGAAGATCATGCGTGAATGGGCATTGCAGGACGCCAAGGCGCGTCTCAGTGAATTGGTGCGGTTGGCGATGGAGCACGAGCCACAGGAAATTACCCTGCGCGGCGAACCGGCGGTGGTGGTGCTGTCGCGGGAAGATTACGACCGCATGACGCAACGGCGCGAATCGCTGGTGGAATTCATGCGCCGCTCGCCGTTGTATGGGGCTGACGATGTGGAATTTCCTCGCGATACCAGCCTGACGCGCGAGGTTGAGTTGTGAGTTACCTCATTGATACCAACGCCCTGTCCGAGCTGAAAAAGCGCCAACCGCATCCCGCTGTGGCGCAATGGTTCGCAGTACGTCCTGCTGCGGGGCTTTATCTGTCCGTGCTGACCTTGGGCGAACTGCGCAAGGGGATCGAAGCCATGCCGACAGGGATGCGCAAAGCCAGTTTTCTGGACTGGCTTGAAAGCGATATCCCGTCTTATTTCGCCGGACGCATTCTGCCCGTGGACAGGCGCATTGCGGAACGCTGGGGTCATCTATGCGCTACCGCTGCCCGCCCGCTGCCGGCTATCGACAGCCTGTTGGCCGCCACGGCGTTGGAACATGGCTTGACCCTGGTGACACGCAATTGGGTTGATTTCGATCTGCCCGGTATTCGCATCCTCAATCCTTGGCAGGAAAGGTTGATATGAGAGATTTATTTGCCGGTGCCGCTCCGGCCAAATCCGGCACCGTCGAATGCCTCGGGCAGATGTTCCAGAGCGATGAGGCTCGCCGCGAGCATTACCTGAAGTTGCTTGCCGAAAAGCTCAAAGACCCTGAGTTCAGGAAGATCGAAGGCTTTCCTGTTGGGTCGGACGATGCCATCCTGGCGATGTCCGACCCGCCGTATTACACCGCATGCCCAAATCCCTGGCTGGCGGAGTTCGTGGCGCAGTATGGCAAGCCCTATCTCCCCTCCACCAGCGGGGCCGGTGGTGAGGGTGAATACCACCGCGAGCCACTGGCGATTGATGTTTCGGTAGGTAAAACCGACCCGCTCTACAAGGCACATTCGTATCACACCAAGGTGCCGCATCTGGCCATTGTTCCATCCATTCTGCACTACACCGAGCCGGGCGACATCGTGCTTGACGGCTTTGGCGGCTCGGGCATGACCGGCGTTGCGGCACAGTGGTGTGGATCAGCACCGGACGCTTACCGCCATTCACTCGAAATGGAGTGGAAGAAGCAAGGCAAGGCGGTGCCAAGGTGGGGAGCCCGGCGCGTCGTTCTTAATGATCTGTCGCCTGCCGCAACCTTCATCGGTGCGAACTACAACATTGCGTTCGATGTGGAGGCCTTCGCCCGGGCCGGCAAAAAACTGCTCCAGGAAGTGGAGCAGGAGATCGGCTGGATGTATCAGACTCTACATGTGGAGCCGGCTTCCAGCCGGCTTAAACAGTTAACTGGCTTTGTCGAAACCAACCCCAAACAGCAACATGCAAACGGCTCGACAACAGAAGCGGGGATTACCAGCTTTACCAAGCGGCAGGACTGTTTACCTCATTGGCAATTGCCGGGATCCGTGTACTTTCTGACCTTCAATACTTATAACCGTCGGATACTTACACCGGAAGCCAGAAAAATAGTGCTGGATGCTCTGGTTTTTTTTGATGGCCAACGACTCACCTTCATCGCCGCCGTGGTGATGCCTGATCATGTCCACGCAGTCATCCGGCCTTTGGAAAAGCAGGCCGGGGGGTATTGGGATTTGTCCGATTTGATGCACAGCATAAAAAGCTATAGTGCCAATCAGATCAACCGAATTGAAAACACCGTCGGCACGACGGTCTGGCAAACCGAAACCTATGATCGAATCATTCGCGATGGTCTGGAGTACGGATTTACCCTTCAATATATTGCTTACAACCCGGTAGTTGCAGGTTTATCGGGCAAGCCGCAAGAGTATCCGTGGTTTTTGGTGGGCAAGGGAGTTGAGGCAGCCGGCTGGAAGCCGGCTCCACAGTTGGGGAGGATTGAGTACACGGTGTGGAGTGAGGTGTTCAGTTGCCCGGAATGCGCCGGCACGGTGAACTTTCTCGCTGAGGCACTGGAAGACGAAAGCAAGCGCGTGCGTGAGGTATTTCCGTGCCCCCATTGCGGTGCGGAACTGAATAAGGACAGGCTGGAGCGTGTGCTGGAAACCCGCACCGACCCGGCTACTGGCCAAGCCTGGCAACGGGTGAAGTTCACGCCGTCGATCATTTCCTATATGGTCGGCAAAACCCGTTATGAGAAAACGCCGGACGAGGCAGACTTGGCAACGCTGGCAAAGATCGAAGCCTTGCCATTACCCGCATCCATGCCGACGAGCCGCTTTCCCATTGAGGACATGTACCACGGCTCGCGGATTGCTCCCAAGGGCCTCACCCACATTCACCATTTCTACCTGCCCCGCGCCGCGCAGGCAATGGGTCTACTTTGGGAAAAATCTATTGTGGGGCCTGCTTCCAGCAGGCCAGGCATTCCTGGTAAGTCAGGCCAGCAGGATGCTGGCCCCACAGATAACCGAACACGCCACATGTTACTGTTCATGGTCGAGCAAGCGATTTGGGGGTTGTCGGTTCTCAACCGTTATGGGCCAACACACTTTTCCCAGGTTAACCGCATGTTGAACGGCGTCTATTACGTCGCTTCACAACATGCCGAGTGCAGCCCCTGGTACAACCTGGGCGGCAAACTGGCTCGGCTGGTCAAAGCATTCCCTGTGGGGCCTGCTTCCAGCAGGCCAGATATTCCTGACAGGCCAGACTTTTCTGGCAAGTCAGGCCAGCAGGATGCTGGCTCCACAGTCAACACAATCATCAGTACCGGCACCGCTGCCCGCCTGGCACTTGCCGATAACAGCATCGACTACATCTTCACCGATCCGCCCTTCGGCGAAAATATCTACTACGCTGACCTGAACTTTCTGGTTGAGTCCTGGCACCGCGTCACGACAGATGCCAAAGCTGAAGCCATCGTCGACAAATTCAAGAAAAAGGCACTACCCGAATACCAACACCTGATGCAACGCTGCTTCACTGAATACTACCGAGTCCTGAAGCCTGGTCGCTGGATGACGGTGGTGTTCTCCAACAGCAAGGCGGCGGTGTGGAATACGATCCAGGTCGCATTACAGCAGGCGGGCTTTGTGGTGGCGGAGGTCACGGCACTGGATAAAGTGCAGGGCAGCTACCGCCAGGTCACCTCAGCTACGGCAGTGAAGCAGGACTTGGTTATTTCCGCCTACAAGCCTAACGGCGGGCTGGAGGAACGTTTCAGGAACAGCGGCGTGACAGCGGAATCGGCCTGGGATTTCGTACAAACGCACCTGCGGCAACTATCTGTCACCAGGATAAAAAACGGCGAACTGGAGTTTGTCGCCGAACGTGCCCCGCACATTCTGTTCGACCGTATGGTGGCCTGGTTCGTCCGGCACAACGCACCGGTGCCGATCTCCAGCCAGGAATTTCAGGCCGGTCTGCGTACCCGTTTCCCCGACCGCGACGGCATGGTGTTTCTGCCAGGGCAAGTGATTGAATATGACAAAAAGCGTACACAAACCACGCAAGCTCCCCAGATGGAACTGTTTGTGTCTGACGAACGCAGTGCCATTGACTGGCTGACGGACTTTTTGAAGCGGCGACCGTCTACCTATCCGGAAATACACCCGGAGTATCTGCCAACCATTGGCTTGGCCAAGAAGAAGGGTGAAATCATCCCGGAACTCTCCGCCCTGCTGGATGATAATTTCCTGCGCTATGACGGGGCGGGCGAGGTTCCCAGCCAGATTCATGCATATCTATCCAGTAACTGGCCAGACCTGCGAAATCTCGACAAGTCGGACTCCCGACTGGTGGCCAAAGCCAAAGACCGCTGGTATGTGCCTGACCCAAACAAGGCGCAGGACCTGGAGAAGAAACGCGATAAGGCACTACTCAAGGAGTTTGACCATTACCGAGCGTTCACGGGTCGCCGTCTGAAGGAATTCCGCCTGGAAGCATTGCGTGCAGGCTTCAGAGCAGCATGGGGCAATAAGGACTATCAGACGATTATCGACATCGCCAAGAAGCTGCCCGACGAAGCACTGCAGGAAGACGAAAAGCTGCTGACGCTCTATGACATGGCACTGACCCGAACGGAGGAGAACTGAATGGCTACCATTGAAGGATTCCGGGTACAGAACTTTCGGGCTTTGCGCGATGTGGCCTTGGGGAAACTTTCCGGGGAGCAAGCTGGCGAGCCGCTTACGCCATTCACCGTAGTAATCGGCAAGAACGGCGTGGGCAAAAGTACCCTGTTCGATGCTTTCGGCTTTGTCGCGGACTGTTTGGCTACCGATGTGGAGACGGCTTGCGACATGAAGCAGCGAGGCGGATTCGAGCGCATGCGATCCAAGAGTGTGACCGAGCCAATCCGTTTCGAGATCTATTACCGCGAAGCTCAAAACGAGTACCCTATCACCTACGAGTTGGCGATTGATCTGGATGCCAACGGTCGGCCTTTTGTTCTTTCCGAAATGTTGCGCCAGCACCGAAAGAACCAGAAATACGACCGACCTTACCCGTTTTTGCGCCTGGAGCGTGGCAAAGGCTCTGTTTGGGCCGGTGAAGAGGCCATTGGCGACAGCGAAGAAGATAGTGCCAGCAGCCCGGTAGAAATCACCGACCCACACGAGTTGGGCATCTCTACCCTGGGGACGCTGAAGGAGCATCCACTCCTTGAGCCTGACCGTAATGTATCGCCCAGCTTTGGCAAGTTCCGTGATGGGTTGCGCCGCCTTGTGATGATGGAGGATGACTTGTGAGCAAAATTACTCATATCAGGCTGGACAATTTCACCTCGTTTGCCGGGCTGGATCAGGCGTTTTCGACTGGAGTAAACGTGATCATCGGGGCCAATGGCACGGGCAAGACGCACTTGCTGAAGGTGCTGTATGCGGCTTGTGCGGTAACGGTGGGTGAGGATAAGGACAAAAGCTTCGCGCTGAAGCTGCGCAATGTGTTCAACCCCTATGAAGGCCGCATGGGCCGCCTGGCGCGTCGGCAGTCAACCAGCATCAAAACCAGGGCCATCGTCACCCGCGAGGGTGGCGCGAAGCTGTCGGCCGAGTTTTCCAACCACACCAATAAACCCGATGATGTGAAGGTCACAGGCGAAACAGCCTGGAAAAAGGCAGAGCTGGCCAGTGCCTATATTCCAGTCAAGGAGATGCTGGCGCATGCGCCAGGTTTTCTGGCCACGGCCGCCAAGCGGGAAATTGCCTTTGAAGAAGTCTACGTGGACATCATCAAGCGTGCCTTCCTGCCTAAGTTGATGGGGCCAACCCACAAGGATCGCCAGCGCTTGCTGACGGCACTGCAGAATGCCATCGACGGTAAGGTCGTGACCAAGGGTGAATACTTTTTCCTCAAGAACAAACAAGGCGATCTCGAGTTCACCTTGTTGGCCGAAGGCATTCGCAAGCTGGCCTTGATCTGGCTGCTAATCCAAAACGGCATTTTGCTATCCGGTTCGGTGCTGTTTTGGGATGAGCCAGAAGCCAACCTGAATCCTGCCTTGATGGGCGAAGTGGTCGAAGTGATCCTGGAGTTGCAACGGATGGGCGTGCAGGTGTTCCTGACGACGCACAACTATGTATTGCTCAAGGAATTTGATCTGCGTAAGCAGAAGGACGACCAGATTCGCTATCTGTCGCTGTTCCGGGATGAGTCGGGGGCCGTTGTAGCCAATGCCAGCGACGGCTACCTGGGCGTAAACCCGAATGCGATTGCCGCAACATTCAGCGATCTTTACGACCGTGAACTCAAGCGCAGTCTGGGAGCCATCCAGCCATGACAGTGCTTGCCGAGAAGGATCTGCAAATCACTTTGCCAGCCAGTGTCGCTGGCCGAAAGTTCGATGATGAGACCGGTCATGGCTTGAGCCATTGCATGAAGGCGGTGGACTTCATCGTCGAGTTGGACGACCGGACATATTTTATTGAGTTCAAAGACCCTGAAAATCCGCATGCCAAGCCCAAGGACAGTGCTGCGTTCCTCAAGAAATTCATGAGTGGCGCAATTGATAGCGACCTCAAAACCAAGTATCGGGATTCCTGGTTATACGAGTACGCCGAAGGTCGGGCGAAGAAACCCATCTATTACCTTGTATTGATCGGCGCGAGTACCTTGTCCGACGCGGATTTGTTGACCCGCACGGAAGCTTTGCAACGCCAGTTACCGGTAGAAGGCCCCGGTGACCGGCCTTGGAAAAAGCCATTTGTGGCCGGTTGTGCCGTGATGAACCTGGCCGCATGGAACAAGGTTTTATCCCACATTCCGGCAAGTCGGGTAGGTCGAGCGAACTGAATGGCCATCATCGAGGGTTTTCGGGTACAGAACTTCCGTGTATTACGCGATGTGTTGCTGGGCAGGTTCTCTGGACAAGCCGACGGCGAACCATTGACGCCGTTTACCGTGGTCATCGGGTGGAGGCTGTTTGAGCGTGCCCGGTAACCGTTTCAGCCCCGGCGACTGGTGCTGGTTCACCCGGCAGGCATTGCCTTGCCAGGTAATCGAGTGCCAGGATGTGTGGGGCGAGGTGACCTACCGCGTCTGGCTGCCTGCCAAGGACGCAGTGGTGCGTGCCCGGGCGGCGGATCTTGCTGTGCTGGAAAGTGTGCGCCCGAGCGTGGAGCAGATTCTGCACACCACGGCAGCCGCCAAGCTGCTGGATGCGCTGGAGAACAACCTGCTGCTGGCACCCATTCAGTCCAGCGTGGTGCCGCTGCCGCATCAGTTCCATGCGCTGAACCGTGCGGTCAGCCGCGACCGCATCCGCTACTTACTGGCCGATGAGGTAGGCCTCGGCAAGACCATCGAGGCCGGTTTGGTGCTGCGCGAATTGAAGTTACGTGGCCGGGTGAAGCGCATCCTGGTGGTGGCACCCAAGGGACTGGTGCGCCAGTGGCAGGCGGAAATGCGCCTGCACTTCGGCGAGAAGTTCCAGTTCATCGAACCATCTGAGCTGGCGCCCTTCCGTCAGTGGCGCAGTGGTGGTGCTGGTGAGGAAGAGAACCTGTGGCGCATGCACGACCAGGTGATCTGCTCGCTGGATTCGGTGAAGCCGCTGGAAGGTCGTCGTGGCTGGAGCCTGGAGCAACTCAACACCTACAACCGCGAACGCTTCGAGGACTTGATCTCGGCATCGTGGGATCTGGTCATTATCGACGAAGCCCATCGCATGGGCGGCAGCACCGAGCAGGTGGCCCGCTACAAGCTGGGGGCTGCGCTGGCGGAGGCCTCGCCCTATCTCTTGTTGCTGTCGGCCACGCCGCACCAGGGCAAGACCGACCAGTTCATGC
>SXGU01143564.1_pt1 | contig 10808 bp, 8 predicted proteins | sample 3174531 | NCBI WGS metagenome assembly SXGU01 (sample SAMN11356863, study PRJNA531348) | freshwater metagenome | isolation source: freshwater sample F1-140 | place: China: Fuxian Lake, Yuxi | collected 2017-12-25 | reverse complement strand
CTTGCTAAAAAACGACGTCAAAAGACCGATTAATACAAAAAACGCAACCATGTCAAAATCACGATATGCTAAATAAGAAACGATGTTAATCAAGGCGATAAACAGAACAATGTATAATACAAACTTGTTATGAAAAACACCCTCTATCTTTTGAGGGACGAGAGATTTAGATAATGAAACTGCCATTTTTATTATATTCCGGTCCGGAGATTTGTGTTGTGGATTTTTGTTATTTGAAATGTGTGATATATAAAGAAGATAGATAATAATCTAAAATGTAAAATGTAAAATAAAAATTGAATAGAAAAATGACGTATAATTTATAACATATGATACGGATTCATTTCATAATTTCATAATTTCGTAATAATGTTTTATACACATTCTAAATATTCATTGACTTTTTGTGAAATTCATCACCCATATTACCACGGTAAAGACATAAACAGTGCCCCAAATATAGAAACCCACTTTCTTTGTATTGTATCATATTCTTACAATAACTATTTTGAGGCGGCGACAAATCAAGAGCAAGAATATGTGCCAGAAACCCCGACGGATTTCATCCAATCCTATAATGTTATGCAAAGCGAATTTAGAAACCGGTTTAGTTTTCAGGTTTTAAGACGCCACCGTATTTCAACCTGGCCGCCAGTTACGTATATGGTTCCCACTATTATTTATCGCGTACGTCCCCATCCCGTCATTCGCAATTATAAAAAAATTGCCCGGCTTCAATTAGAAATTGCGGACGTTGTGGTGTTAGAGGGCGGCGAATCTGTGTGTATTTTGAAAACATTTTGGATTCGCATATTTCAAAGAAAATGGAAGAAATATTGTGCGGTTAAAAAACAACGGCTACAATTTGCGAGAAACCCGTGGTCTTTTATATATATGGAAATAATGGGTGTAAAAAATAGTACTGCTGCTACCGCTGCTGCTGCTGCTGCTGTAAAAAAAACTGGATTTCATTAGTCTCTAATCATCGTCGTCGTCTTCATTTTCGCTGCTACTTGTTTCACTACTGCTACTGCTACTATTACTGCTACTGTTACTGTTACTGCTATTACCGGTTTCAGTTTCGCTATCATTATCAACCGGAATATTGTCACTGTCACTATCACTATCACTGTCACTATCACTACTAGAACTAGAAGACGGTGGGTCATTATCACCCCCGCCCCCTTTTTTTATATCATACCTTTTGCCCGCGTCTATCTTCATAAATATGTTCAAATCGTGTTTTATTCGCCGAATCTCTCTTAATATTTCTTTTTTATCCTTTTGAATGTTGTCGTTACCCAGTTTATTTGTATGTTTTTTCAAGTTTTCAATCATTATATTATTCAAGTGCGTGTATATGGCTTCCAGGGTTTTGATTTGTGCGCGTTTTTCTTCCACCAATCGGTCAAAATATGTTTTGTAGTCATTGTACACTATTTTTAAATATTTGTTGTGTGTCATTGAATTTCGTGTTTCAACCATTTTTTGAATAATTTGTCGTTCTGTTTGGTCTTTTAACTTACTTAAACTCCGTATATATCTATCGTGTTCTACAAGAGATGGCCCCGTTTCTGACATGTTTTATTCTTCTTGTTTTTATTTTTCTTGTTTTATTCTTATTTTATTCTTATTTTATTTTTACCGGTACTTGGTCGTTCGTCCGTCGGATAGGTATATAATGTGTAAAGATACAATTTTACATCATTCGCACATTTATATCATCCAACGAATATTTGAAAACTCAGCCCTACGGGGCGCTCTATTTCAATTAGTTATTGGTATCTCTCTTGTCTTGAATTTTCTAAATTTAAAATCGTAACCACATAACTGGAAAAATATATCTACAACATCTATACTACACTAAACCTAGTACACAACCCATATAAAGATAAGTCGTTTAGATTTAAAAAATTGATTTGATTCTTTAATGAATGTTTAAAATATATACAATTATATTAAATAGCACATCTGCCCAAGGTGCTTGAAAAACCGAAAGGAATTAAATTCAAGATAAAGCAACAAACCGAAGGATTGATTTTAGAAGGACAACAACAGCCATCCTCTTTCATAAAACCACAAACGATGAGTGCGCAAGAGGCATACCAGTCTATAACAGCACCCGCACAGAAGACAACAAAAGAAGTTAAAGAAAGTATTGATGAATTAGTTATACGAGCAACAGAAAATTTTACAAAAATAGTATCAACAAATGAAATAAAAGAAAAACATCCGGAACTATATTGGGGTGGTAATGGTGTTGGTGATAGATGGGCAAATAAAAAATTTAATTATAGTGTTATATATTCAAAAAAACAACCGACCATGTATAGTGAAAACGATGATGATAAAATACCAAACGAACTTCTTAACCAATTTTTAGATACAAATAAAGGCGTTGGTATAATTGGAATATTTGTACATTCAAGAAGAACAACTATACAACAAAGACCAATAAGTAAAAATATACATAAAAAAATTACAAGTTTATCGTGTGTTGTATGTGGAACAACAAATACAATATGTGACCACAAAAACGACTTATATAATGATATTCGTGTATTAAACTTAGAAACACAATTAATTAGTGATTTTCAACCATTATGTAATCATTGTAATTTACAAAAAAGACAAATTTGTAAAATGGAAGAAGAAAACAAAAAAATATATTCGGCAAAAAATATACAGAGATATAATGTTTATCCGTTTGAGTTTCCTTGGGAAAAAAAAGTATTTGATAAAAACGATATTAATTGTAAAAATGGGACATACTGGTTTGACCCAATAGAATTTGATAAGAATATTTATTATTATTCAAGTTATGTTATTCCTATTATCAACGAGATAAAATATAAAATCAAAACCAATAAACTTAAACTAATTGAATAACTTTACCAAAATATTCACTTGATATTTCACATCCTTTAAATTTTCGTTTTGTGTTTTTACACGCGATTGCAGTTGTTCCTCCACCCAAAAATGTATCTAATACTACATCATTTTCATTTGAATGTTTTGTAATTAATTCTTCAAATAAACTTAAACTTTTTTGGGTTGGGTGAAACCTATTTTTTCCACCTTGTAGCGGGAACATATATATTCCATTATCATACTTACTATTAAATGTTGGTTTTGTTCCTTTTATTCCCAATAAAGCAACTTCACGACAATTTGTTAAATAATTTACGCTTGAATTTAATGGTTGAGGGTTTGTTTTTATCCATTCAATAAACCGAATTTGTTTGAAGTTATATTTTTCCATAATTTCTTTTAAGAATGAAATTTTCCATAAATCAAAGAATATAATTACAGTCCCTCCATTTTTTAATTTTTTATAATATTCACATATAAACTTTTCTAATGTTTCAATAGTAAACTCACTATCCCAATCTCCATAGTCAGTTTTCACACAATATTTTTTTCCATATATAGTACCGTATTTCATATAATTATTTTTCTTGTCGTCATCCAAAATGTTATTTTCTGTTTTGTATTTTATCCATTCTTCTTCTGTTTTTACAAACTCTATGTTATGTTCTTCGTTATGCTTAACCTTGTTATAATGTATATTCATTCCGGTGTCTTTTGAAATAATGTAAGGAGGGTCTGTTAGTATCAAATCTACCGAACCATCTGGAATAGTTGATAAATATTCTAGACCATCAACATTTTTAATCTCAATATCATTAACTTCCGATTTTGTAACTGTACTTGTCATTTTAGTAGTACTATAACTACTATCACTATTGTTCATAATCAATTTTTTATCGGCAGTCGTGTCTGTCGTCATTGTAGTATCAACAATCAGTTTTTTATTTAATTCATTGATTTTATCATCAACAGATTTATTTATTAATTCTTGTAGTTTGTCTGTTTGAATATTACACATTTTTTTACGATTTATATGTTGATTGTAATGTGATTTTTGTGAAAAAGTTTTAAAACATTTATCGCAACTATATTTAACTAAATTAGACATTTTATATATTAAACTAACATTTTAGTTTTATATCATAAATTAACTAAAAATACCTAAAATAGTTTTTACTAAAATGTGCAATGTGTAGAAGAATATGTAGAATAAAAAATCAAAACTGATGTTCGGTATTTAATTCATATGCGTTCGGCAATGTTTTATCGTGGCGTTCCGATGTAAGACGGCCAATATGGCGGTTTGTAATGCGATTAAAAAACCCCGTAGTGTATCCCGCTGCCGTCCATTTGTTCGCATAATCCATTTCAAAGAATTGGTTTGGACTGTCGTAATTTCCTAATGCCAGCAGCGCTTCAACGTCAATGACCCCTGGCCTAAAACTGTAATGCGGCCAATAATGGCAGTTGTTATACGGCAGTCCTTCGGAATTAGCGCGATGGTCGTGTAGGCAATAACCCGCAACCAACGGTATCGGCGTATGTCCCTTAATTTTATAATCACGAATGGTCTCGCTGTAATTCCGATTATACAACACCTGTTTTACATTGTGCGCGCGCGTGGTGTTCATTTGGAGCATCGCAATTGGTTCATTCACATATGACCCGCGCCAATAAAACAGAAAATCATCTTCCATATGAATCCAATATTTGGGTTTCATTTCATTCAATTTATCCCATATCATATTCATACTGGCACGGTGCCCCTTTTCATCCACGGTTTTCCATTTAAAATCAATCCACGGAAATTCGGCCTGCATTGCGGCGCGGTCCTCGTCGCTTGAATTATCATCCACGCAATACCAGTAATCTATCGCGTCCAAATCAACCCAGGTATTGACAATGGACCACACCGTTTGACGAAACAAATCAAGGCGCTTACACGTTGTGAAAGTCAGGACAACCCGCGGGCAGTGTCTGGCGGATACAAGCAGTTTGGGTTTTCGGTCGCTGGGATTATGTACTTGCCACGATTTTTGCGGTTGTTGTGTTTGTTCTTGCGATTGCTGTTGTTGTTGCGGTTGCTGTTGTTGTTGCGATTGTTCTTGCGATTGTTCATGCACCGGAACCAACCGCAGTTTCTTTGTAATAAATGGACGACACCGGTTAAATAAAATTTCCCATATTTCGTAATGCGACTGCGGAATATCGTCGTCCTTTTCATACACCAAGACATTATCCACGCTTTCAAACAATGCCATTGCGTTCATAATGTCATCTTGGAGTATATAATCCCGATAAAACCCCAGGTTTGAAAGCGTGTTCAGCAATAAATGCGGCGGCATCACGGCGTTTTTCAATATGGATTTACAGCATTCATACCCGCTTTTTTTGTCGGAGATGTAAAATGCGGATATGGAATTTGCGTATTCAATCACGTCTTTGTAGCGGTCTTCCGAGAGAAACAATTTACCTGCCGGCGCTTTATTGTAATTCTTGTATTTGTGATACAGCGCATTCACCATGATGTGGTAATCCATATTTCGCAGCAGTTCCATTGCCGACGCAATCCCTTCAATGCGTTCTTCGTCGTATTCCGCTGTTTTTATCCAGTATTTAATTGCTTCCATGCGGTCGTTTTTACGGCTGTTGTACATGTTGCCGATACACAGCGCACTGTAATATTTTTCTTGATACCAATTGTTTTGCGAGAGAACGCGCTTGTACCATTCTATGGCTTTGTCGGTGTGTTCATCGCCTGCGTCCATATAACTTTGGGCACAATAAAATGAATACCGCATTGCCAGTCCTTTATCGCCGGTTGGTGACTCCATTTCAGCGTTGTATGCGTTTTCCAGTATGGTTGCGTCTTTGATGTATTTTAACGGGTCATTGTTACGCGCACCGCTGCGTCCAGAATCCACAAAGTAATCACCGCCAATCTCCACAAATTCGCCTTCGGGGTCCAAACACGTTATGTATTCGTGTAATACGCCGCGATATACCCACCGCTTCCGGTTATTTACCAGTAAGGTGCGAACATACACAAATCCTTGTCCGAATTTAAGTTGGTAAGCGTCGGCAGAGAGATGGGGCGGCAACACAAACTTCCCGTGTATGCAGTCATCCGCATCAAATATAAAGACGTAGTCGGTCATATTGTACGCCTTTTCCAATGCCCGGGTGCGGTTGTAGCCAAAATCACGCCATTCGGCATTATCAATAAACCCTGGGATGTTTCTCGCCCGGAAAAATGATTCAATTAATTCCACGGTGTTGTCGGTGGAACCGGTGTCGGATATAACCCAGTAGTCTAACGGCACATACTCGCATATGTTTGCCAGTGTTTTTTCAATAACGTGTGCCTCGTTTTTTACAATCATATTTAAGCATATCGTTTTTCTCTCGGGTTTTCCGTATTCTTCGGTAATTATCATCGTGTTCTTGTGTGTGTATTTCTTGTGTATTTTGTATTGTTTCTATTGTTTTTATTGTTTCTATTCTATTTTCTTGTCTTGTGAGTGTATAAGAATACATAAAACAATATTTTTATATATTATACTTGATTTCATTTTTATACCATAAAATATAAAATGTCATTTACACGATTTCGCGACGACCCAGACCGAATTAAGAAAGAATTACAGCAAGCGACCGGCACGGGACGGTATGTGCTGAATGTTCCCGGCCCCGGCGATAAGCCGTGTTATATGGTAGACCCGTATATGCGGGCCCAAAAATGGGGTGGCAACATTATGACAAACACCGTGGATATAGAAGCCGAATTGTTTGGGCTGTCCCGTAAATTAAACCGCGACGCGGCACACAACAACTACAAAGCCTACGGCGCCACCAATGCCAGCAGAGAGAACAGCCGAATTGAATACCCGAATTGTGCGCCATTCATAGACCAAACCCGGGCAACACACCCCGCATTTGAACTCCGTGATTTAGAACAAGACAATTGGAAAATGTTGCATTTTGACCCACAAGCCAATGTTTTTATGCCGTTTCAAAACAATTTAAGCACTCGTATTTTAGAAAAAGATCATTTTGTTCCAAGCATCCCGGAAACAACTGTGGAGGCAATCTATGGCGGCGGAGGTGCGCCGAACGGTGTCGGTGATTTTCGGCAATTCAGCGGAAATGCCCTGTTTTCATCCGAACGTGGAAAATGAATGAATGTAGGATGGATAGGTGGGTATGTGGATAAGTGGGAATGTATGTGGGTATGTGTGTGAATAAATAGGAATAAATTATATACTAATAGTAGTAAATAGTAGTATAATAGTATATAATAATATTTATATAGTGTAATAGTGTATTATGGAAATCGCATTACCAATTATAGCATTGGGAACAATGTATGTTGCTTCCAATCAAAAAAAAACAAATAATGCTCCGAAAATAAACCAAGAAACATTTGAAAATATGGGAAAGGCAATAAATTATTTGCCAAATACTAGAATCCCGGTTAGCAACTATCCTTCCGTTATTTCTGGAACAGATTCCAATGTAAATAAATATTTGAATCCAAATGCGGCGACTGACCGATATTTTGCCAAAAATGTGGATTTTTCAAAAATGGAAAACGGCGTGGTGGGCGGAGTAGCCGGTGCCGGGTTTCAGGGCGGAGGCGGCATTGCGATGGGCAATTCCGAATTACAGACCCAGTTTGGCGATTCATACGGCTCTTCGCCATTTTTGTCATTAGCGGGCGACGTGATTGAACCAGACAACTTTAAGCATAATAATATGGTTCCGTTTTTTGGCGCCAAAATTCGGGGTCGCTCTGCCGGCTCTAATGTGAATGAAATATTGCTGGACAACAAGGGCGGCAGCGGTTCGCAGTTTATTACAAAAGGCGAACTGGCGCCGCTGTTTGCGCCCCACGAAAACTTGCACGTCCCCAACGGAATGCAGAACCACAGCGACTTTTATCAATCTCGTATGACCCCCTCTATGAACATGGCAAATGTTAAGCCGTGGGAAGAAATCCGGGTTGCGCCGGGTTTAGACAAAGGGTATACCACGGACGGAAGCCTGGGATTTAATTCCGGCATGGATGCCCGCGACAAGTGGGTGGACCGCGGCGTGGATGAATTGCGTGTTAAGACCAATCCCAAATTGTCGTATTCTCTCCAAGACCATCAAGGCCCGGCGGGTTTCTTCAACAAGGCGGCGGGAACGGTGGAAACATTTGGCCGGGTTGAAAAGCACTTGCCTGACAAATTTTTCGTGAATTCGTCGGACCGCTGGCTCACCACGACGGGTTTAGAAAAGGGGCAAACTCTGCGTGCGATTGAAGTGGAAAAAGACGGCAATCGTTCAACTACGTCTGCCGAATATTACGGCGCCACAATGAACGCCGACGGGTCGGCGATGTATGCCCCCGAAAATTATGAAGAAAGCCGGCGTGTGGAGTTGGATACCAACCCGATGATTAACCCATATGCCGCCAACAAGGTCACGCCCACAGAAGCCGACTTTGGCCGCGACAGTTATACATTTACCAACAATAACCGCAATACGGTGCGGGTTCCCGAAATGGGCGGCATTCACGGCGCGTTGCGGGCGGTAGTTGCGCCGTTGTTGGACGTACTTCGTCCATCCCGCAAAGAAAATGCGGTGGGCAATTTGCGCTTGTATGAGAACGCAAAGACCACCGTTCCGGCGGCGATGATTTTCAATCCGGCGGATAAACTGCCGACCACAATCAAGGAAACCACGGTGGGATTGGCCGGCTACGATCATATGAATGTAGAAAGACAAGGCGCATCCGGGTATTTGATTGCGCCAAACGACCAAGTAGAAACGGAGAGACAAACCACGTCGGTGGATTACATGGGCGGTGTTGGTGGGTCTTCCACGCACTTTGGTAACCAGGTGTATGACGCCGCGTACGCGCAACGAAACAACGTTAATAAGACATATAAAAGCCGCATGAACCCGGGATCCATGTCTTTGTTAAACTCTAACACCAATGTACAAGTGAATCGTTTGGATAGCGACCGAAACAACAATCGGTGGTGGGTGCCCAGCGCCGGACCGTCTGTCATCCCCAGCGTTGAACTCCACGGCAAAATGACCATGCCTCAAAGTTATGACAACAGCATCAACACCGAGAGAATAAACCCCGACTTGCTGAACGCATTTAGACAAAATCCATACACACACAGTTTGACGACTTATTAGACAACAACAACACCAATCAAAACAATCAAAACAATCAAAACAATCAAAACAATCAAAACATTCGCAACAACAACAACAACAACATAATTATTTTCAATATTTTATTATGATATATATAATAAATATATCACAATGCCAAAGGCAATCATAATATTTTTATGTATAATTTTATTTGTGGTAATTGGATGGAATTATTTTAGGACCAAAAATGGCGGAATGATTGAAGGGCTGGACGCAAGTGCGAATACGACGGCGCCTTCGTCAAGTGGCACCACTACTACCGCCGGAACTGCAACAGGTTCAGGAACAGGAACTGCAACGGGAACTACAACGGGAACCGCAACAGGTTCAGGAACAGGGGCTACAACACAATCACAATCACAACAAGCACCACAATCTAATTCCATTACAAACCCCACCATTACTTTAACAAATTATACGCTTGGCTCGGTTTCAAATATAAATGCCCGATTTACGATATCAACCCACCTTAGCGAAGGATACATCATTCGTATGCCAATTCCCGGGTTATCGCCAACATCTGGCCCCCCCACCATAATATTTACGCCCACCATAATTAACACCGCCAGTGTCACAGGAACCGGGTCTAACTCCATTTTGAATATTACCCTTGGTTCCGGCGCCTCCATTGCGGAAAACACCACGGTTATATTTTCCACATCCAGCATGATAAATCCACGCACTGCCCAAGACGCGCTTCCCATCACCATCAGCACTCACGCCCCCAATTCCCAAGTCATTGACCGGGGGCCAGCATTGTTTCCGCCAGTTGTAACGCCCGCGACCGGACCCAACCCCAGCAGCGTGAATGTTCCCAACGTATCCTACATTACCCGAGACAACGTGGTTGAACAGCGCAACTTATCGCTGACCGCATATAAAAACTACATAGACGCCATTCAAAGATACAACTATTTTGCCAAGGCGAGCCCCACCAGTGCCGTGGATGTTCAAAATGCGTTGGAAAAAGTGAAACAAGCCAAGGCAATTTGGGATTCGTTTATCAGCACCCACCCGGATACGTGGTATGACGGCGCAAAATGGCAATACGGGAATGACGAATATGTGAATAAATGTGTTCCGCCCAAATCTACTGGTAGCACTTATTGCCAAAAAGTGTATAAAAAAGACGCATCCGGCAACATTGTAAAAGACGTCAGCGGGAATGATATATTGTTGATGTATAAATGCCCGTGGACGTGCGACAATTCTGGCGGAAACACCAACGCTTGTAAGTTTGATACGGATTGTCGCAAGGTTGCGTCATGGGGGCAGTTTTTGCCGGATGGTACCGCTATGCCGTTCAACGGGCAAAAATACAATACTGGGGACTTGGTTACGGTGTCTCGTAATGAACCGGCGTCGTGGGCACCCGGCACTGGCGCACAATCCGCATATGGGTACGGCAATAACAACCCGGCAAATGGCGGCGTGTATGCCAGTCAAAACCCCGCAAATCCAAATGCGAAAAATGGTGCAGAATATAGAAAATATTACGGCAGTTGGATAGACCCGGAAGACGAGCCGGCCAAAATTGTGTCGCAATTAGAACAGCCCAATTATATGAATCCCGGGCCTTCCCCCGTAAAATATAAGAGCGATGTTGCGTCGGGAACGTTGGTAGGCGGCAGTTATGGCGACGTGCCTCGCAGTTATTATTACACCACGAATTATTATTATACAAGTTCGCCGTCTCAAATCCCATCGGCAACCGAGACAGT
>SXGU01155217.1_pt1 | contig 10809 bp, 9 predicted proteins | sample 3174531 | NCBI WGS metagenome assembly SXGU01 (sample SAMN11356863, study PRJNA531348) | freshwater metagenome | isolation source: freshwater sample F1-140 | place: China: Fuxian Lake, Yuxi | collected 2017-12-25 | reverse complement strand
TTGAGCCGGGGTGATCATGGGGTCTGCGCGAAAGCCCCAAGCGTTACCGCTCACGCAGACCGACTCCGACTTAAAACCCCGCCACCGCGGACACGGATTCTAGTAGGCGCCGACCCCGACGTATAGTCGGCGTTCTACAGCGAGGTGCAGTGCCTGTATGAAGCGTCAGGCGGAGCCGGTTGTGGCGTGGCGACCTACCACCCGCGGGAGCCGAAGGCGGTTTTTATCCTGGGACCGGAACCTTCCGCCGACTGGACCTACGGTTTTTCCCGGCGCCGGGGAGTGATCGCGGACGCGCGCCATCCCGGTGCCGCGCAGTCCCTCGATGCGATGAATTATGCGCCGCCTTTTGCTCCGGGGGCGTTGCGGGGCGGGTCGCATGTGCATGTTTTCAGCCCGGACGGACAGTGGGTCAGCTTCACCTATGACGATGAGGTGCTGGCCCGGCTGCCCGAAGGCGGGATGCGCGACGCGAACCAGCGCAACGTGGGCATCGCCGTGCCGGCTGGTCCGGTGCGCGTGAACCGCAATCATCCCCGCAACAACGACGGCGATTATTTTTCGGTGCTCGTCACCCGCACCGTCAATCACCCCAAACCCGGTTCCGACGAAATCAACCGGGCGTGCGAGGAAGGCTGGGTGGGTGCGGCCGGTTACGTGCGCGCGGATGGGAGCCGGCAGAAACGCGCGCTCGCGTTCCAAGGGACGGTGATCGCACCGGATGGCCGCGAACTGGCGGAGGTTTACATCGTGGATTTGCCGGAGGAAATCGTTGCCGCTCCCGGCGCGCCGCTGGAAGGCACGGAGTCCACCCGCCCGGCCCCGCCAGCAGGCGCGCGGCAGCGCCGGTTGACCTTCACTGCGGCGCGGAGTCATCCCGGGATCGTGGCCAGTCCGCGGCACTGGTTGCGGGTGTCGCCCGACGGAACGCAGATCGCCTTCTTGATGAAGGATGACGAGGGCGTCGTGCAGCTTTGGACCGTTTCGCCGAATGGCGGCGAACCCCGGCAGGTTACTCGCAACGCGACTGACATCAGTTCGGCTTTCACTTGGAGTCCGGACGGTCGTTGGATCGCGCATACGATGGATCGGAGTGTGTGCGTGACCGAGGTTGCGACCGGGCGGTCCGTGCGCCTGACGGCGCAGGCGCCCGAGACCGCCGCGCCCCTGCCGCTGGCCTGTGTGTTTTCCCCGGACGGCGCCCGCTTCGCCTATATGCAGCAGGTCGAAACCCAAGGCGCGTCCTTGACCCAATTGTTTGTCGTCGCTCTTCCCGACGAACTTCGAACCCCGGTTGCCCCATGAAAATCCCGAAACTGACTTTCCTGTTCGTGCTGCTTGCCAGCGTCCTTGTTGAAATGTCCGCAAGGGTCACGCCCTTGGCTCAGGCCCACGTCGCGGTGGGGGAATCGCCGGACCCGCAGCACATTCCCCTCTACACGCCCAGCATCCTGCGACTCGCCTCGGGCCGTCTGGTAGCCGCTTACGAGCAGGGTGGTGAGCAACGTCTCAAAGGTGAGCCTTGGGCCTTCATCCTGACTTCGGATGACCACGGCAGAACCTGGCAGCAACGCGGCCGGGCCACGGTCACCCACGGACGGCTTTTTGTGGCGGGCAACGCAGTCTACTATTTGGGGCATTCCGCCGTGCTCGTGGGCCGTCGGCCCGAAGACCGCTCCGGCGATTTGCGCATCCTGCGTTCCGACGATGCCGGGAAGACCTGGGGGGAAGCGGTGGATCTTACGCACGCTCAGAAATGGCACCAGAGCGCCGCCAACGTCTGGCACGCCCGGGGCAACGTCTACCTCGTGATGGAGCGCCGGGTGAGCGACGCCATTGCCGGCTGGTTCGTCGGGGAACTGGCGCCGGTTTTGATGCGCGCGACGGAGACGGCCGACCTCACGCGGGCGGAAAGCTGGACCTTCGCCAGCGAACTGGATTTTGCGCAGCTGCTTCCCGGTTATAGGACCAACCAGCTCGGTATCGACTATTTCGGCGTGCCGTTTTTCCCGTCTGCCTTTCCCGCCCAAGGGGATGTCGGCGGCGGCCGCATGTCCGCTCCCTTGGGCTGGTTGGAGACCAACGTGGTGCAGATCGAGGATCCCAATCACTACTGGTTTGATCCCAGCGGCCACACGTTCCACCTCTTCATGCGTGCGCACACGGGCGGTACCGGCTACGCCGCGATGGCGAAGGTGGTCGAGCAGGCCGACGGCTCGATGCGCACGGAACTCGAGTCCGTGCCCTCGGGGAAAAAGATCCTCTGGGTGCCGATGCCCGGCGGGCATATGCGGTTCCACATCACGTACGATCCGCAGACGAAATTCTACTGGCTCCTGAGTTCCCAGCCGACCGATTCCATGACACGCGCGGAACGGCTGCCGGCCGGACGTTACGGGCTGCCGAATAACGAGCGTCACCGCCTGGTGCTGCATTTCTCCCGGAACATGGTGGATTGGTGCTTTGCCGGCGTGGTGGCCATGGGCGCCACGCCGAATGAGTCGCGACACTATGCCAGCATGGACATCGACGGAGACGACCTGGTCATCCTTTCACGCAGCGGGGATGCCCGGGCGAAGAGCGCGCACGACGGCAACCTCATCACCTTTCACCGGGTGAAGAATTTCCGGGAGCTCGTCTATTGAAACCGATGACACCCAACACACCGCCGCCACGTTCCGTACCCCGCAAACGCCTGGGCTCCGTCATCGGAGTCCGTGAGGAACGACTCGCCGAGTACCTGGCGCTGCACGCGGCCGTGCCGCCCGGCGTGCTGCACGCGCTAAGCCAGGCAAACTTCCGGAATTATTCGCTGTTCCACCACCGGATGCCGGACGGGAAGGTTTATCTTTTCCGGGCCGTGGATTACGTGGGCAACGATTACGCCGCCGACATGGCCGGCTTGGATGCGAATCCGGACTTCCTGGTCTGGCGGAAGATTTGCCGGCCGATGCAGGAACCGCTGGCGAATCGCGCGCAAGGCGAATGGTGGGCGGAAATGCCCGAGGCGTTCCATCTCCCCTGAAGCCGCCAATACCGTGGGCTACTATCTCGGCATCGATGTGGGCACCGGCAGCGCCCGGGCGGGCATTTTTGATGAGCGCGGCCGGCGCGTGGGGATGGCGACGCATCCCATCAAGATTTGGCGGCCGGCGCCGGACCACGTGGAGCAGTCAAGCGAAGACGTCTGGCGGGCCTGCGCCCGGGCGACGCGCGCGGCCCTTAAGCAATCGTGTCTGCCCGCAGCGGCGATCCGGGGCGTGGGCTTTGATGCCACGTGTTCGCTTGTTGCCTTGGACCAGGCGGATCATCCGGCCCGCCGGCGGGCGCGTCGCCCGCTTTCACTCGGCCAAGTACCGGGTTTTTCACCGCCTGCACCGCGATTTTGTTGCCTACCGCCAGCTCATGGCCTCGGCCCCGTGATGGGACACCCATTATGCCTACTCGATTGCCTTCTCGAAATGTTTACCTGGTTAACAGGGTTAACTGCATCGCCGCCGTCACCGGCACTCCCGGCTGCGTCGCGTTCTGGGACTTCGTGCAACGCGAGCCCGCCGGCGCGCGCCGCTTCACCGCCCACGTGCCCGCCGGTGCGACCAACAAATTTCCTCTCGATGCCGGCAACTACGTCCACGACTACTGGGGCGAGGGCCGCACCGCCACCTACGCGGATTTCCCGCTGCTCGGCCGCGGTCCCTTCGGCGAGGCGATCCGCATCCGCCAAGAAACCGACGCCACGTTTCGCCCTTTCCTCTTCGTCCCGCGCGCCCGCCTCCACGACTCACCCATCGATCTCAAGGGTCCCAACCAATCTGTCACCGTCGTCGTCTGGGCCATCCGCGAGAGCGGCAACCACGCCCTCGCCGGCATCTGGCACGAGGGCACCGATCTGAAACAGAAGGAAACCTCCGCCATCAAAAAGGTCGAACGCGGCCAGCGCCAATACGCCCTCTTCGCCGGCCTCAACAAAGTCGGCGCCGCCTGCGGCCACGTCTCCGAAAACGGCGCGAGCTCCTTCCTCAACCGCTACGCCCTGCACAAAAGCAACTCCGCCGAAGTGTCGCCCGCCGTCCCCGCCGACTCACCCGCCGCCGTCCTCGACGCCTCGTGGCAATGCTTCGCCATGACCTACAACCACGCGACCCGCGAACTCACCGGCTGGCTCAACGGCGTCGCCGGCGATCGCTGGCTCGAGAACCCAAAGTCCGATACCCTGATCAAGTCCGCCTACAACGCGTGGCTCCAAGGCCGCCTCCACCGCGAGCCCGGCCTCCAACCCGGCGAAGACCCCGCGTTTCCGCCCGATCAGTTCTACAACCCGCCCGAGGATCAGCTCGTCTCCTCAAAAATCCTCCGCGAGTCCGCCGACGAACGCGTCGAGCTCCGAGAGTTCCGCTACACCCGTGTCGAGGTCACGCTCCGCCGCGGCGCCGAGGGCACTTTCACCGAGACCGCCCGCGACCTCGCCGCACTGCGGCTAAACCCGTGGTGGTTCTCCCACGACCGCATCTACACGCCCGCCAACGACGGCACCGGCGGCCCCTTCACCATCGGCCGCGTGATCCACAGTGACCGCGCCGTCGGCTTCACCGGCTGGATCGGCGGCGTCGCGGTCTTCAACCGCGCGCTCACCGCCGCCGAGCTGGGCGCCCTCCACGCCGCCACCGCCGTCACCACGCCGCGCTGACTTTTCTCGTGGCACGCACCCCTGTGGGTGACAAAAACTCCATCCGATTCGGAAACCGTTGATGGATGGCCGAATCGACCCAGGCTGGATCGCCATGCTTTCCCTCGTTCTTGCGACCTTACGCAGTCTGTCGGCAGGGTTTCACGCCCGGCGAAACCTCGTCCTGGAGAACCTCGCACTGCGGCACCCGCTGGTGGTGCTGAACCCATTCGACGCGCTCCGCTTGCCCGTTCGACGCGCTCCGCTTGCTCAGGGCCGCGAGCCTGTCGAGGGGCTCAGAGCCGTGGCCGCACGATCAAGTCCCCTGCCCTCCGCAACTCCGACCGGCTTTTCTGGGCAGCCCTCAGCACAATGTGGTCGCGATGGACGAAGGTGTTGGTGATCGTCCAAGCCGACCGCGCCGCGCGCGCCGTGGCAGAATCCGTACGTCGAAAGACTCAATGGGACCATCCGCCGGGAGTGCCTCGATCAGGTCATCGTCATCGGCGAGCGCCACCTCCAGGAAGTTCTCAAGGACGACTTCGAGTACTATCACCACTCTCGTCCGCATCGGTCGTTGACGCAGGACCGCCCGGTTCCACGGTCAGTGCACGCTCCAGAACAAGGTTGCGGGTCCGCTTTCGGCGGTGGGCGCTGGGGCAGGATGGCAAAGGAATCGGTGGCAGAGGAATAAATCCGCCGACCTTTCATTCCTCTGCCACTCATTCCTTTGCCAAAAGTCCCCGTCGACCGCGAGAATTGCCAGCGTAACAGCTATCGTCGCCCGGAAAAAACTTAAGCGCCATTCACCTCTACACCCGTCAGGCGGCCTGAAGGCCATTCGCTCGGAAATCGAGCTGATCGGGGTTCTACGGAAGGAGACCCAACGGGCTCGTCTGGATGCTTCCCTGCTCCCGACGCGCTCCAACGCATCCGACTCTCGGACACCGCTCGATTCGACGCGTCGGTTCTGCGAACCAGCCTACGCCGCATCACGAGAGTTGCCTGCAAGGCGACGCCCTCCTTTCTGAACGCCCCATTGAGTTACCCGTGCGGCTCCCGGACGGAGTTTTTGTCACCCACAAGATGCTTCGTTCTGAGTGCTGGTAGCAATCGAGCCGCTGGGTCTGCAATTGCTTGACCTACTATCGCAATAATGCGATGCTTAGGTTTGCCATCCGATGCCCTCCATAGACGTCGTCTTTTACCAAGCGCAGCCGGGGGACTCCCCTGTCCTTGATTGGCTGAAAGAAATCAATGCGACCAACCCCAAAGCCTACGACAAATGCCGCGCGGCCATCGCTCGCCTGGCGCTCCTGGGTCACGAACTTCGACGACCGGAGGCCGATTACCTGCGGGACGATATCTATGAGCTGCGAATTCGGTCGGGGTCGGTCAACTACCGACTGCTTTACTTCTTTCACGGGCGGACTGTTTCGGTCGTCGCCCATGGCCTCACCAAGGAAGCTGCGGTGCCCGCCGCTGCCATCAACCACGCAATAGCCCGCAAAGCGGCGTTCACCGCCAATCCATCCGCCCACACGTTCAAAGGAGAAATCAACGATGTCTAAGAAAACCACCACCGACGCCACTAAGATTCTGGCGGATATCGCCGGCCATGACCCCAAACGCCAACAGGCCTTTGAGGAAGAAGTCGCCAACCGCGAAGTTGCCCAAAGCATCTACGAACTGCGGCAGCACGCCGGCCTCTCTCAAGCGGAGTTGGCCAAGCGCATCGGCACCACTCAATCCGTGATTTCGCGGCTCGAAGATGCCGATTACGAAGGCCATTCGCTCGCCATGCTCAATCGCATCGCGGCCGCGGTGGAACGTCGTGTGGAAATTCGGTTCGTTCCGCGCCGTCGTCGCCTGCAACCGGCGTGAGCGAGGGCACAGAGGAGACGGCACTCCTTCCGTCCCGGGATCGGCTCAGCATGCGCAGTCTTTCGGCGTCGCCGCGAACAAGCGCTTCCTTCTTTGCGCGGGACCAGCGTTTGAGCTGGGCCTCGCGGGTCCGCGCCTCCGAAAACGTCGAGAATACCTCAACCCGAAGGAATGCAGCGGGCGGGTCGAGTTGAGTCGTGCGACACGCCTGACCAGATGCGTGATCGTCCATTCGTTGCTCAAGATCCTCGGAAGCACCGATGTAGAGCGCGCCGGACCGAAGTCGCAGAAAGTAGACGACATGTGTGCCCTTCGACGCGGGCCGTTGGCCCTTGCTCAGGGCCATTCGCCGCGCTTCCGCGATTAACCTATTCATTTCCTTAGAGTATGCCGGCCTTTTCGACTTCGCTCAAGGCCTTCGGCCGCAGGCCATGAGCAAGAGGCGAGTGAAGCGAGGCCCGCGTCGAACCGAGATTAATTAATCAGCCCGTTCGACGCGCTGCGCTTGCTCAGGGCCATTCGACGCGAGCCTCCGCGATTAACCTATTCATCTCCTTAGAGCATGCCGGCCTTTCGACTTCGCTAAAGGCCTTCGGCCGCAGGCCATGAGCAAGGGCCGAGTGCAGCGAGGCCCGCGTCGGACCGAGATTAATTAATCAGCCCGTTCGACGCGCTGAGCTTGCTCAGGGCCATTCGACGCGGGCCTCCGTAGGCACGGCCTTGCCGGCCTTTCGACTTCGCTCAAGGCCTTCGGCCGCAGGCCATGAGCAAGGGCCGAGTGCAGCGAGGCCCGCGTCGAATGGCTGCCCGGTCCGATTGCTGCCACGAACCAAAATGTGAAGCAAAACGCCGGTTAAAGAGGTAAAGCGGCCCCTCAATTTGCCTCACGCCAGGCGCCGGCTGTTAACACGCTATCGTCGGCAGCAAGATCAGAGGCTTTCAATTTGATTCATTTGATTCGCGCCGCACGTCCAAATCCGCCTTTTGCCCGACGCCCCCCGTTCAAAGATGGCCCGCCTCTTGGGATCAACACACTGCCAGCCCGTGTGCCCGCAGCGCCCGGGAGATTTTTCTCGCTTCCGCCACGCTGAAGGGCGTGCCGCGCTTGAGCTTGGTGGCCAAGGTCTGGCCAGGAATGCCGGCCAGCTCCGCGAGGCGGGAGACTTTTACCAACTCCGAAAGCTCCGAGAGCTGTTCGACGGAAATAGATTGAGGTGAAGTCGGGGTCGGAATCACCACCCCTTCTTCGACGTAAGCCTCCTTCAACACCGCAAAGGTCTCCTCCAGATTAGCCAGCGCCTCGGCTTGGGTGACCCCATCCGCGGCGCAGGTAGGAATTTCGGGGATTTCCGCGACAAAATACCCGGCGCGGTCGTCCCAGTAAACTTGAACGGCGTAGTCTTTGATCGTGTGCATGGTCGATTCGATTGAATGGGTTAGTCGGTTATGACTTGAGGCGCCCGATGACTTGGCGGACTTGGCGAATTTGGTAACCCTTGGCCTTGCCGTTTTTCTCCGGCTGGAGGTTTAGCAGGAACGGCACCCCGGGCCGGGTAAAGATGTGGTGGCTACCCTTGATCCGCCGCTTCCAGCCAGACCCTTCGAGGAAGGCGACCACGTCGCCAAAGCGATGGGAGTAATCCTTGGCAGAATCCAGCAGCGCGGCCTGGATCTTCTCATGGTCAGGCATGACTCGAATCAACGCCGCCGTGTTATGCAGTCAAGGCTTTCGCATATTTTTTTATTCATTCGGCCATCTCTTCTTGTCGGCCGGTTCCATGTCTGGACTGCATGGCTGTGGTCGAGCACGGTCGCACGCGTGCGCGCCTCGGCAGACAGGAATTCAATCATCGTGATGCGGCTTCTCAGTGAAGGGGGTGCAGGAGGCCGCCGAGACGCTCACGGGTTTGGATCTTGCCGGATGAACCGCGGATCCGGTCTGCGGCGGCCGGCAACAGGATCACGTTGTCCTCACTCGGCGTTTCCTCTCTTCGCGGTAATGCCGAGCGTAGTTCGAGAGCAGATGACGGAACGACGGGACTCGAAGATCCCATGGGGTGTGGGGCCAATCGCTTCGCAAGTCATTGGACCAGAGCGGTGCAAAACGACCTCGAAAATTTGTCAACGACGATCGACATGGCTGCCCGACGTGGACGGAATCGAGAACTTTTGAAGCGAATCCCACGTTTTCAGAGAGGAAATACCTCGGAGACCACTGGAAGTCATCAAAGCCTGCCAGTCGAGCATTGCGTCGAAAGCGATCTTTCAGGCTATCGATTCGCTTCATTCGCTTCAGCCACCGTGGATGAAACCACGAACTCTTGAAGCGAATCAAAGACCGGAAGTCACCACCCACAGGTCTTGCGGCACGGCCAGTACGAGACTTGCGGCGAATAGTACCCTAAACACCGCAATCGACGCGGTGTTTAGCCTTTACAATCACCGCAAATAAAGCGGTGATAAAACGTGCGCTACATTCACCAGCACTCCCAGTGGCCCAATTTCACCTGGCGGGAGGCGGACTTGCTGGCGGTGTTACCCGAGGTCCGGCACCGGCAGGGCCGGCTCCTAGGCAAAATGGAGGGCCTGGGATTCCGCTTCCGCTCCGAAGCTGGCCTTGTCAACCTCACATCCGAGGTCATCCAGTCGAGCGCCATCGAAGGCATGGTCTTCGATCCGGCCTCCGTCCGGTCCTCCATCGCACGCCGCATGGGGCTCGCGGTGGATCTGGCCTCGCCGGTCAACCGCGACGTAGAGGGCGCGGTGGAGATGATGCTCGATGCGACGCAAAACCATGCTGCGCCGCTCACCGCAGATCGGCTTCTCGGCTGGCAAGCCTCCCTTTTCCCCGCCGGCCGCAGTGGCGTCCGGCGAATTCTGGTGGGGCAATGGCGCACGCTGGACATGGATCCGATGCAGGTTGTTTCCGGCCCGATCGGACGAGATCACATCCGGCGGAAGAACATACATTTCGAGGCGCCGTCGGCGGATCGATTGCCAAAGGAAGTCAAAGCGTTCGTGCACTGGTTCGAATTGCGTGATGCAACCGATCCCATTCTCCGGGCGGCGATCGCGCACCTTTGGTTCGTCACAATCCATCCGTTCGAAGACGGTAACGGCCGCGTCGCCCGCGCGATCGCCGATCTGGCGCTCGCCCGCGCTGACAGATCGACCCTCCGATTCTACAGCATGTCGACCCAGATCGAGGCCGAAAAAAAGCAGTATTACGACCGCTTGGAACGTGCCCAAAAGGGCGATCTGGACATCACGCCCTGGCTCGTCTGGTTTCTTGAGTGCCTTGGCCGGGCGCTCGCCCGCGCCGAACAGTCGCTCGCAAGCATCATACAGAAGTCTTCCACGTGGGAGAGAATCAACGCCGGGGTCACGGTCAGCGAGCGGCAGCGCCAGGTGGTCAACGCCCTCCTCGACGGAACCGATCAGGAGATATCGACATCGCGTTACGCCAAACTCGCCCGCTGCTCGCTGGACACTGCATTGCGCGACATCAGATCGCTCGTCGAGGCTGGCGTCCTCGTGCAGGGTGAGGGCGGCGGCCGGAGCACAAAGTATGAGCTGAAAGCCGACTAAAGTTCTGAACTGACGAAATGTGCTGTGAACAGGTCATGTCTTTCGGACGGCAATCTTCTGGGGGCGTTCGATAAACTCAGGGTGCCGAGGCTGTCGAGTGACTCAGAGCCGTGGCCGCACGGCCCAGTCCCCTGCCGTCCTGTGGGTGACAAAAACTCCATCCGATTCGGAAACCGTTGATGGATGGCCGAATCGACGCAGGCTGGATTGCCATGCTTTCCCTCGTTATCGCGGCCCTGCGCAGCCTGGCTGCAGGGTTTCACGCCCGTCGAAACCTCGTTCTGGAGAACCTCGCATTGCGTCACCAACTGCTGGTGCTGAACCGCACGGTCAAGGCCCCTGCCCTTCGTAACTCCGACCGGCTTTTCTGGGTAGCCCTCAGCGCGATCTGGTCGCGGTGGACGAAGGCGTTGGTGATCGTCGAGCCGCAGACAGTGGTCCGCTGGCATCAGGCCGGATTCCGACTATTCTGGCGCTGGCGATCGCGCCGTCGCTCGGGTCGCACGCCGAAGGACCGTGAGTTGATCGAATTGATCCGCCGGATGTGGCGGGCCAATCCCACTTGGGGCAGTCCCCGCATTCAGGCGGAACTGGCGAAACTCGGGCTCAAAGTGTCCGCCGCGACGGTTCGCAAGTATCGCCCGAAAGGCGAGCGCGGGCCACCTTCGCAG
>SXGU01009897.1_pt1 | contig 10812 bp, 7 predicted proteins | sample 3174531 | NCBI WGS metagenome assembly SXGU01 (sample SAMN11356863, study PRJNA531348) | freshwater metagenome | isolation source: freshwater sample F1-140 | place: China: Fuxian Lake, Yuxi | collected 2017-12-25 | reverse complement strand
CGCGGAGCAGATCACACAGATTCTGGCGGTCGCCTGCGAGCCTCCCGAAAAGTCCGATCGGCCCATCACGCATTGGACGCGGCGCGAGCTGGCGGAGGAAGTCGTGAAGCGCGGCATCATCCCTTCGATCTCGGAGTCGTATGTCGGCAAGCGGTTGAAGCGAGCGGCGCTGAAACCTCATCGCTGCAAGATGTGGCTTAACACCAAAGAGAAGGATCCCGAAGTTTTCCAGCGACAAGTCGAGGCGGTCTGCGCGACCGATCGCGATGCTCCCAGGCTTTCGGCCGAACGAGGCGTGCATACGATTTCCACCGACGAAATGACCGGTTTACAGGCGTTGGAGAGGAATGCTCCCAGCCAGTCGCTGCGGCCCAATCAACCGGCTCGCGACGAGTACGAATACACGCGGCATGGCACGACGACCTTGATCGGCAACCTCGATGTGGTGACCGGTGAACTCACCACACCGACGATCGGGCCAACTCGCACGGAAGAGGACTTTGTGGCTCATGTGCAAACGACGATCGCGTCGGACCCGACCGGCGAGTGGGTGTTCGTCATGGACAACCTCAACATCCACGTCTCAGCCTCCCTGGTGACGTTCGTCGCCCAAGCCTGCGGGCTGACCGCCGCGCTGGGAAAAAACAGAAATCCGGTGTGCTCCAAAATCAAACGACGCGCCGCGAGTTCTGATTGTGCCCGAACCATCGCATCCGCTTCGTGTATCTGCCCAAACACAGTTCTTGGCTGAACCCAATTGAAACGGTCTTCGGAGTGATCAATCGCAAGGTGATTCGTCGAGGCAATTTCACCTCGGTCACTGACCTGGAGCAAAAACTGTCACGGTTCATCAGCGACTACAACCAGACGATGGCCCACCCCTTTCACTGGACCTACACCGGCAAACCGCTGAGCCCGCGCCAGCGAACAGAATTCTGCCCACCACATCGCCGCCGCCAACTCTCAAAAGTCAAACAAGCAAAACTCGCACTCTGATGCCGCACCATTTTGGAACGGTCGGACTAGCACGTCAATCCATTGCGAAAAGTCGTCGTGAATCCGCGAGAGGGTTTCTCGTTTACAGCACCTTGCCGGGATTCATGATTCCGAGCGGATCGAGAGCATCCTTGATGGCCCGCATCGCTTCGACGGCGGGACCGAATTCGCGGCACAGAGCGGCGCGTTTGCCGAGGCCGATGCCGTGCTCACCAGTGCATGTACCGTCGAGTGCGAGGGCGTGGGTGATGATCTCCTCGCTGAGACGCTGCACTTCGGCGAGTTCCTCGGTGGAGTTCGGATCAATCGAGAACACGACGTGGAAGTTGCCGTCACCGACGTGGCCGAACAGCGGGGCTGGGATGCGTGTGGTTTTGAGAGTCGCTTTGGATCGGCGAATACACTCGGCGAGATTCGAAATGGGAACACAGACGTCGGTGACATAACCGGCCCCGTTGGGACGCAGCGCCAGCGAGGCGTAGTAGGCGTCGTGCCGCGCTTGCCACAATTGACGGCGGGCGGCCTCGTCGGTTGCCCATTGGAACTCCTCGTTTGTGAATTGGCCAATGATCGCGCGGGCGGCTTCCGTTTGCTCGGCGACGCCTCTGCGGTTGCCGTGAAATTCCAAGAACAGCGTTGGCGATTCGCGATAACTCAACGCGCTGTAGCAATTGACCGCCGCCATCTGGACTTCGTCAAGCAGTTCGAGTCGCGCCATCGAAATGCCGGCGGCGAGAATCGCGATCGCCGCTTGTACGGCGGAATCGACATCAGGAAACGCACAAACGGCGGCAGTCACCGCGTCGGGTTTGCGAGCCAATCGTAGCGTGACCTCGGTGATCAGGCCGAGTGTTCCTTCCGAGCCGACGAACAAGTGCGTGAGGTCGTAACCGGCCGATGACTTCCGGGCGCGCGAGCCGATGCGAATGATTTTGCCGTGTGCCAGAACGACGGTGAGTGCGAGCACTCGGTCGCGCATCGTGCCGTAGCGCACGGCGGCGGAACCGGAGGCTCGCGTCGCTGACATGCCGCCGAGCGTGCAATCGGCACCCGGGTCAATGGGGAAATAGAGGTTCGTGCCTGACTCGTCGAGGTATTTGTTGAGCTGTAACCGAGTCACGCCAGTTTGCGCGGTGATGTCTATGTCGTCGGGACTGAATCGCAAGATGCGATTCATGCGGCTGAGGTCGACGCAGACACCGCCGTGAATGGCGACGACGCCGCCTTCAACTGCCGTCCCCGTGCCGAATGGGATGATTGGCATGCGATGTTCGTAACACAGTGACGCGACGTCGGCGACTTCGTTGTTCGACAGCGGGAAGACCACGCAATCTGGCCGCTGCGGCTTGTGATGCGAGACGTCTTTTGCATGCTGATCAAGGTCGCTGGACAACTTTGAACAGCGATCGCCAAGCAAGGTCTGAAGATGCTGAACGACTGAGTTTCGCACTTCCGTGTTGGCAAAGTGAGCGGATTTACTCAGCGATTCGGTTGTGTCGAGCATGTCAAACTTTGCGGGTTAGCGAGTTTTGGAGGCTGGGAGCCCTACCGGATTTTCATTTTTGGCTCGAACTTGGGCAAACCTTGCCGAACGTAGCAGTCGTGCGGTGTGAGAACCGTTCCTCGCCGCGAGACCGGAAGAATCGAGAGCTTTTCGCTCACGGGACGACACTACGCAACTTACGCTACTGCCACAAACCGGAAAACCAGACCGGCGGGATTTGTTTCAAAACGAATTGGGCCGATTCCGCCAGCCGCCAAAGATATCCTCTCGCTTGGCGACGTGATCCACACTCTTGGGAGATATTTCATGAGAGCCATTCTGTTGGGATTGGTTGCCATCGGCACCCTCGCCGCCGCGAGCACCGCTCACGCGGGCGGCTATTGCGGAGCCGCTGGATACGGTTGCTGCCCCACGAACGCTTGCCAACCGTCGGCGTGTTACACGTCCTGTAAGGTCGAACGCCAGACCTGCTATCGCACCGTTTTTGAAACGGTTTACGAGCCCGAACAAGTCACCTGCAACAAGACGGTTTACGACACCGTCTGGGACGAGCAGCAAGTCACCTGCAACAAGACGGTCGTCGAAACCGCCTATCGAGAGCAAACCTACACGGTCTGTCGGAAAGTCGCTGAGACGTCGGCTCGCGAGGAGCGTTATACCGTGATGAAGCAGATCAACGAGACCTGCGAGCAAGAACGCAGTTACACGGTCTGCAAACCCGTCTGGGAAGAGTCGGTTCGTGAGTGCCGTCGCACCGTCCAGAAGCAAGTCTTTGAAGACAGCTTTCGCGAGTGTCGCCGCACCGTGATGCGTCCCGTGACGGAAACGATCAATCGCGAAGTTTGCCACACCGTTATGCGTCCGGTGACTCGCTGTGCGACGGTCCCGCAAGTCTGCGGCCAGTGGGTCTGCAAACAAGACAGTTATTACGGACTACCGACTCCGAAGTGGCAATGCAATCCGTGCAGTCCGACCCCGACACTCGGATGGCAACCGAACGTGACGCCGATCACCTATCGAGTTTGGCAAACGCAAGTCGTGCAACGCCAAGTCAACTACACGACCTACGAGCCGCAAGTCGTCCGCCAAATCTGCCCGCAACAGGTTTGCCGTTACGTTCCCGAGGTCGTTGTGGATCGAATTCCGGTTCGCACCTGCCGCCTGGTGAATGAGGAAGTGATTGATCGGATTCCGGTTCGGACATGCAAGTATGTGAACGAGACGGTGACTCAAAAGGTGCCGGTCCAGACCTGCCGCTGGGTCCAGGAAGAGCACGTTCGCAGCGTTCCCTGCACGACGTACAAGAACGTCGAAGAGACGAAGACTTGTCAGATTCCGTACCAAGTCTGCAAGCAAGTGCCCTATGTGGTGACTCAGCGAGTTGCTCGTTGCGTCGCGAAGCAAGTGCCGACGACGTACACCCGCATGGTGGCTCGATGCGTTCCGAAGCAAGTGGCCTACGAAGTCTGTCAGATGGTCCCCGTGACGGTTTGCAATCCGTCGCCGACCGGTTGCAATTCGTGCGGCGTCGCTGCTCCGGCTGGTGAAGCTCAAGAACACAAGGTCTTGAAGCCAGAACCAGAACCGCAGTCACAGCAGCCGCCCAAGGAAGAACCGCCGAAGACCGACGCGCCCAAGCCCGCCGAAGATGCCGCACCGAAGGCGTAACACCTCGCGATTCAATTTCGACAGATGCCCGGCCGTTCGAGTGACTGCACTCGAACGGCCTCTTCTTTGGGAGTTCCGTGTGTCAGAACTGCTTTGGTTCGAGCAATTCAAGGCGGTGCCGTCACACTGCACACCAAAGTTCTCGCCAGACAAAACGTGGCTTACCATCGCGGGAGAGGAGTCTGTCTTATGAGCGCTCGCATTGTGCAAATTACCGACCTGCATCTGATGGCTGATCCACTTGCCGAATTGAAGGGCGTCTGCACCCGCACCAATTTGAATGTGGTGCTCGACGTCTTGCGGCGAGATTTCGGTTCGGTCGAGCGGCTGATCGTCACTGGCGATTTGGCTCACGATGAACTTCAGGAAACCTACGAAGTGCTCCGCGAACTACTCAGCGATTGGCTGCCGAAGCTGCGGTTGATTCCGGGCAATCACGAGAATCGCGCCTTCATGCGGCAAGTCTTCGGCGATCGCCTGGCTGAAGTGGACGATCGCAACGTCTTTGCGGATGTGATTGGCGGCTGGAGGCTGATCGGACTCGATTCACAATTGCCCGGTGAAGTGCGAGGTCACTTGGGAGAGTCTCAGCGAGATTGGCTTGCGCGCGAGTTGGCGGCCGAACCGTTCCAGCCGACAGCAGTGTTTCTGCATCATCCGCCGCTGAAGGTCGGCACCGGATGGCTCGACGAAATCGGACTCGAAGATGCCGAGCGGTTGCTGGAATTGCTGTGGCGATCACCGCAGGTGAAGTTCGTCTGCTGCGGGCACATCCATCACGAGATGACGGTTGCTCAAGCGAACGTACTGCTGCTGACGACTCCTTCCACAAGCGTGCAATTCCTTCCGGAAACCGAAAGGCTGATCCCCGATTCCGTCCCGCCCGGTTTCCGCATTTTCGACTTGGAGCCGGACGGTTCGTTTCGCACGCGAGTCGTGCGAGTGCCGATTGTCACGGAAACTCTTCCATGAGGTTCTTCGCAAAGGGAGGAAGACATTGCGAGACCTTGGCAACCTCGATACGTTGGCCACGTTTGATATGTTCGCCGGTCACGAGGGGTGTCGAACATGCTGACCATTTCCGGCTCGGAGTCTCGATTTTGCGACGGCCTGTCTCGCCGCAGTTGCTTGCAAATTGGCGGGCTGGCGTTGGGTGGACTGGCTCTGCCGGAAATTCTGCGAGCGGAATCCGAGAGCGCTGCCGTCCGGTCTTCGAATTCCCCGCGGACAGCCAAAGGCATCATCATGGTGCTGTTGCCCGGTGGGCCGACACACTTGGACACGGTCGATCTCAAGCCAGACGCTCCTCTTGAAATTCGCGGCGAGTTTCAGCCAATTGCGACGAAGCAGCCGGGAGTAGAGATCTGCGAGCTGCTGCCAAAGCTCGCGAACATTGCAGACAAGCTGACGATCATCCGCTCGCTGTTCGGGTTTCGCGACGATCACAACACGCATTGGTGCTCGACCGGTTGGGAATCGCATCCGGCGATGGAATCGTCGCCGATCATTGCGGGGTATCCGCCGGGCGATTGGCCATCGATGGGCTCGATCCTCTCTAAGCAACTTGGTCCGCGAGTCGGTGGCGTTCCCCCCGCAGTCGATTTGACACCGATCACTCCCGATGCGCGATTCATCCTCCGAACACCGCCGACGCAGCCCGGTTATCTCGGGTCGGCTCACGCGGGCTTCGAGGTCGAGGCGGTCGATCGGCGAAATATCCAGCTCAACGGCACGACGCTCAATCGCGTCTCCGACCGCCGAGCGTTGCTCAACAGCTTCGATCGCTTCCGCCGTGAGGTCGATCAAGCAGGCTCGACCGACGGCATTGACGACTTCCATCGGCAAGCGTTCGAGGTGCTGACCTCCCCGCGACTCGCCGAGGCGCTCGACCTCAGCCGAGAAGACGTCGTCACTCGCGGCCGATACGGCCTAAACCGTGCGTATCCCAACGAGCGGGACAGCAAGACGTTTCTCGATCAATTCCTGTTGGCTCGCCGAGCGATCGAAGCGGGGGCTCGTTGCGTCACGCTGGCTTTCTGCCGGTATCCGTTCGGGCGGATGCTCAAGGGGGATTACAACTGGGACTGGCACAAAGACATCTTCAACGAAGCTCGCGGAGCGTTGCCACTGCTCGATCTCGGTCTGTCGGCGTTGATCGAGGATCTCGACGAGCGCGGCCTGTTGGATGACATCGCCGTCGTCGTTTGGGGCGAGTTCGGCCGGACTCCCAAGATCAACCAAAACGCCGGACGCGATCATTGGCCGCGAGTCTGCAGCGCACTCGTCGCCGGAGGCGGAATGCGTCACGGCCAAGTGCTCGGTTCGACCACGCGCTGGGGCGAGGAGCCGCTGACTCGCCCGGTTCATTTCCGCGACGTCTTCGCTTCGCTGTATCAACGGCTGGGCATCGACGTCGCGACGACGCAATTCACCGACCGCGCCGGCCGCCCGCAATACCTCGTCGGCGATCACCGCCCGCTGCCGGAATTGGTTGGCTAACTGCGGTTACAGAACCTAGCACGAAGCGCGAGCGAGTGGCCAAAACATCGGAAGAACAACCACTCGCTCGCGCGTCGTGCTGGTTTGAAACTACCTCCAACTGCGGAATCAACCTGTAGCCACGTTCGCCAGAACGTGGGCGAATCGGCAACACACCCACGTTCTGGCGAACGTGGCGACAACGGATCGGACCTTCCATGACTCGTCGCCTGCTGAAAGTTTTTGTGATCCTGTTGGCTACGAGCGGCTCGGCCCTCGCAGATGAAGCGTTCCCGGCGCACCGTATCGTCGGCAACGTCTACTACGTCGGCTCGAAGGCGCTTTCGATTTACCTGATCGAGACGCCCGAAGGGCACATCCTGATCAACAGCGGTTTTGAAGAGACCGTTCCGCTGATTCGCGCGTCGGTCGAGTCGCTCGGATTCAAGATGCGAGACGTCAAAATCATTCTGGAAAGTCATGCCCATTCCGATCACGTCGCCGGACACGCCTTGCTGAAGGAGTTGACCGGAGCCAAAGTCATCGTCATGCGCGGCGACGAAAACGTCATCGCTTCCGGCGGAGTGGGACAGTACTTCTATCCGAATGATCGCTGGCCAGTCTGTGAAGTGGATCGCGTTTTGAAAGACCACGAGGAGGTCAAGCTCGGTGGCACCACGCTGGTCGCTCGGCTGACGCCCGGCCACACGCGCGGCTGCACGACTTGGACCTGGAAGGCAACCGATGGAGGCAAAACCTACAACGTCGTCGTCATCGGCAGCCCCAACGTGAATCCCGGTTACCGGCTTGTCGAAAACCAGGACTACCCGAACATCGCCGAAGATTTTGCAAAGACATTCGAGGTTCTGAAGTCGCTCCCCTGCGACATTTTTCTCGGAGCACACGGCGAGTACTACGGCATGCTCGCCAAGCATGAACGCCTGAAGGGGGCCGACAAGAATCCGTTCATCGATCCAGAGGGCTATCGAGCCTACGTCGAACTCAAAGAGAAGACGTTCCGAAAAACGCTCGCCGATCAAGCTGAGAAGAAGTCAGACAAGTGACCGATCACCGGCATCGTAGCCACGCTCGCCAAGAACGTCGGCGAACCACCCTACAGGAAATGTTCAACAGGCTGGCCACGAGCGTAGGCCAATCACGATCGAGCCAAGCCACCGACGATTTCACGAGGACTGCCGCCATGAACATTGAATTCCTCAATCCTCCGCAACTCTGCCCAACGTTCGGTTGGACGCACGTCGTCAGCGCGACCGGCGGCAAAACGATCCACATCTCCGGACAAGTCGGGATCAACGAACGAGGCGAGGTTGTCGGCTGCGGCGATCTCAAGGCTCAAACCGAGCAAGCCTTCCACAACATCGAACTCGCACTGACCGCCGCCGGAGCGACTTTCCGCGACGTCGTGAAGACCAGCCTCTTCGTCGTGGGGCTCAAGCCAGAGCACGTCCCGATCATCCGCGAAGTCCGCAGCCGCTACGTCTGGCCCGAGCATCCGCCAGTCAGCACGCTTGTCGGTGTCTCGGCCCTCGTCGGCCCCGACTGGCTGATCGAAATCGAAGCCGTCGCGGTGATCGCCGAGTGACGACCAACGCGTGCGATCCAACTGTCCTCAGCGCGCACACCGCACTTTGTGAGTTTGGTGAGGCGGTGATTTGGGTGAGGCGATTGTCGTTTCTTGTGCCGAGCATCAATGACACCTCTTCGCGATTCGACATTCTTTCGTCATCGGAAATTTCGTTATTCTCATTGTCCATTTTTCCGAGAAACCATGAGCAACGTTCGACTGCGTCGGCTGCAGGCCGACTTTGAAAAACTGAGCGACTACGTCAAGCGGCATCCACGGCTGAAGATCATTCAGGCCGACGGCGAGCCGCCGGAACGTTATCAACTTGAATTCCGCATCCGCAGCTTGCGGCAGGTCAACGACGATCTGGTCGAAGTCAAAAGCCACATGGTCGAGATTGCCTTGCCGCGGAATTATCCGCGCACGCCACCGCAGTGCCGCATGTTGTCGCCGGTGTTTCATCCCAACATCGCACCACATGCCATCTGTGTCGGCGACCACTGGAGCGCCGGCGAACCACTCGCCTCTCTGGTCGCTCGCATCGGCGAGATGCTCGCCTTTCAAAGCTACAACGTGAAGAGTCCGCTCAACGGCGAAGCCGCTCGTTGGGTCGAACAGAACCTCGATCGCCTGCCGCTCGACCCCGTCAGCCTATTGGTCGAGGAACCTGAAGAGACGCAACCTTCCGCGCCCAGACGCGCCTCGTCCGCAGGGCCTCGTTCCGCCGCACCTCGTTTCACGGCACTGGCGAATGTCTCGATGGACGAGGCCACTACTCCCGTGGTGCGAACCGTAAGCTGCCCCGGTTGCGGCACGTCATACCGACTCAACCTCAATCCGAGTTTTCGTCGAGCTCGTTGCAAGAACTGCCAAACCGTCTTCGACCTGCCAACCGACGGCTGATTCCCTTCACGGCTGGGTTTCTCAGCTACTTCTTCATTCGCGACGACAGCCACTTCGAGTATTCGGCGTGGGCGTAAAAGATCACGTTGACACCGAGCTGATAGCAGAACTCGGTGATCTCTGGCTTCACGCCGGCGTGTCCGTCGGCCCAGGCGTCGCCGATGTCGCCAGGATGGTAGTACGCGACGAGCCGGCCATCGACTCGCCATCCCAGCGCCTCTTTCCCGCCGTGCGGAGCCACATAAGGTAGGAACGGAATCGGATACGGGACGCGGTGAATCGTGTCGTCCAACGGCACGCGGCTCGGGCTGATTTTCGGCAGCACTTGCCGCATCATCGCCAGCACTTGGTTGTGAAAGTTGCCGCTGCCCCCGTTGTCGATGAACAGCATCCCGTGCTTGTCGATCAAGTAATCGCGCAACGTTTTCGCTTCGTTGGCGGAGATCGAGATATTCTTCTCACCGGTCATGTACACGAACGGCGGCGACTTCTCCGCCGGAAACGCTCGGAGCGCAGCAACCGTCCGCGTCTCTTCCTTGTCATTCGTCTTTTGTTTGGTACGCAGGGCGTATTCGCGGAGCATGTTCTCGCCGGAGAAGAAGCTCATGTCCTGATCCCAGTCGCCGCCGGAATACTCCAGCCGAAGGAAACGCACCTTGCCTTTGCTCGTGCCCCCCGCGAATCCGGCTCCGGATCCTTCGCCGTAGCCGACCGTGTAGGCGTGCTGCGTGATCTCTTGAAGCTGCAGCTTGATCTCGTCGATCGGCGGCACTTTGAAGCTGATCGCCGAGAACGGGTTCACGACGAATTTCTTTTTGATGACTTTCTGAATCTTTACCGCCTGAGCGATCTGAGCCTGCTGGCCGCCTCCGGCCGGCATCTCGTAGAGGTCGCTGCAACCACCGATTTGCGTGAAGACCAGAAACGAAATCGAAAAGCAGAGCGAATAGACCGAAATCCACGCCAACGATTGATTCAGCTTCCGCGACCGCCGGCCGAAGTACCACGCGTGCGGGTCCAACGGATTGTGAACACGTTCGTCGTCCACATCATCGTCATGCGTCGCTCGGTGAGCGGCCCGCGCGAATTCGACCGCCTCCGATTGCTCGCGGCGGCGACGCTCGTAACGCAGCGTTTCGTAATAGTGAGACGCCCGCTCGACAAACCAGACGACCCACACCATTCCGAGAAAAAACAGGCTCCAAGTTCCCCAGGTCGCCAAGCCGACTCGCATGTTCGCCAGGTCGAGTGCATCTGCAAAGAAAACGCTCACCTGCCAGAGAAAAACCGCAGCGACGCTCCACACCAAGTTTCGTCGAACCAGAAATGCCGAATCGTCCGAACGTTCGCCCGCCACAGCAGAAGGATCATCACCAGCAATTCGTCGCAGAGCAATCAGCGTCGCATGGTCGCCGTCATCCAAGCGGCACAGCCAACCCGCCCACGCAATCCAATAGGCGGACAGCGGCACGCTCAGCAGGAACCAGAATCCCTCCGGCCACGCACGCCACCACGTTTCGATCGAGCGGCCCCACATCCAATCCGCCAAGCAGAGCACCCAGACCGCCACATAAATGGCCGTCTGTTTGACGAGCTTCGCCGGAAAGGTCAGATGCGGAAACATGACAAAGAATCCGAGTGCCGTTGCGAGAAGTACCAGGCGAGCCGGGGGGGGGGG
>SXGU01459590.1_pt1 | contig 10813 bp, 11 predicted proteins | sample 3174531 | NCBI WGS metagenome assembly SXGU01 (sample SAMN11356863, study PRJNA531348) | freshwater metagenome | isolation source: freshwater sample F1-140 | place: China: Fuxian Lake, Yuxi | collected 2017-12-25 | reverse complement strand
TCGCCAATAACTAACCACAATCGCAGCCCGCATCGCTACAACCTCGAAAAAAACTGAGATGCGCACTTCCCGCCGCCAATTCCACGATCTGAATCGGCTGGCTCCAAGCGTTAAACTGTGCTAGTGTGCACCAATAGTGTGATATTTGATTGAGGTCTTTATGGGAACTACTAGAAAAACCATCACCCTCTCCGAGCAGCAAGATGCCTGGGTCAAGGCTCGGATTGAAAATGGCGACTACACGAATGACAGTGAGTATTTTCGCGACATGATCCGACGAGATCAGGAGCAGAACACCAAATTTTTGGCATTAAAACAAGCCATTCAGGAAGGTCTCGAAAGTGGCGTTAGTAACCGCAGCGTGAAGGACATTTGGACGGAAGCTGAACGTCGCCATAAGCGGCCCCATGCGTAACTATCGCATTTCCGTCAGAGCTGACGGTGATATTGCTGGAATCGCCGACTACACGATCAAGACGTTCGGCATCGCGCAGGCGCGGCTCTATCGAGTCGGATTGGAGGACTCATTTCAACTGCTGGCGGACGACCCAACCAAAGGGAAAAGTGCCGAGGAATTCGCGCCAAACCTGAGACGGTGGAACTACAAATCTCACGCGATATTCTTCGTACCAGAACAGGCCGGAATCTTGGTCGTTCGCGTTTTACACCTGCAAATGGATTTTCGACGTCATCCAATGACAGTCGATTAGAAGCGAGAAATCTTTCGACGGGAGGAAACCCAAAATCTGGCAGACCATGTGCAAACATGAGCGACGGCTTCGACTACGATGACTTCCTGAGCAATAGCGCGAAGGACAAGGCGGTGGTTCGAGTGATCGCGGAGCGACGAGAGCAGCACAAAGTCGGGGTGCACCATGGCGATGACGCGCCCAGGAACTACAGCGGCGCGACGACCTTTGGAATCGGTCCACTAATTTCCAGCACGTTACAACTCACAGATTCTAGAATCCGCGCAGACTCTCTGACTTCCACCCCCGACTTTGTGCCGATCTCCACCACCAACGACCAAAACCGGGTCGACAAAAAACCCGCATCGGGCTCTTGCCGATGCGGGTTTTGGAACAACGCCGTTGGAGGGTTGGCTACTCAGACGGTCACGGTCTTGCCTGGGACGGCGATGGGATAAAAACCGTTGGAGTCCGGCAGGGACTTTGGTGTGGCATTCCAATCGAACGTTGAGGGCATGAGGTCGATGGGGGAATTGAGTGCGGTCTCCCGGTCGATGACCTGACCGCTGTAGGTGGCCATGCGACCCATGATGGCGGTCAACGTGCTGTGCGCGCCATTGGCCGCCTCGTTGAAGTCGGTGTTGGCTCGAATGGCGGCGAACAGGTCGTCGTGCTCCTGTTGATAGGGATCGACTTTTTTGTCGCTGCGGAAGCGCCAGGCATCCGAACCGGTGACGCGGATAATATGTCCGCTGACATCAGAGTTGCCTTTGGTGCCGACACAATGCTCGGAGACGCTGCTCCAAGCGCCGCGGATATGGCGGCATTGGCTGAACATACGGGCGCCATCCTTGAATTCGTACTCGCAGGCGTGATGATCGTAAATCTCACCGAATTCTTTGCCAGTGCGGACTTGGCGACCACCCATGCCTGTGACACGGACGGGGTAATCGTTCTTGATCCAACAACCGACATCCAGGTTGTGGATGTGCTGTTCGTTGATGTGATCGCCGCAGAGCCAGTTGAAGTAATACCAGTTGCGCATCTGGTATTCGATTTCGGTCTGGCTTTCTTTGCGAGGGTTTACCCAGACGCCGCCATCATTCCAATAGACGCGCAGGGTGTGGATATCGCCAATGGCACCGTCGTGCAGGCGTTTCAGCGTCTCAAGGTAACCGGGTTGATGATGGCGTTGGAGTCCGACACCAACCTTGAGGTTCTTGCGTTTGGCTTCGGCGGCGGCGGCGAGGACTTTGCGGACGCCCGGGGCGTCCACAGCCACGGGTTTCTCCATGAAGACGTGCTTGCCTTGGCGGACGGCTTCCTCGAAATGGATCGGGCGAAAACCGGGGGGAGTGGCGAGAATGACGACATCGGCGAGGGCGATGGCTTTCTTGTGAGCGTCAAACCCGACGAACTGGCGGTCGGCGGGGACGTCGACCTTGTTGCCATGCGCTTCCTTCAAGTTCTTGAGGGAACTATCGAGCCGGTCCTTGAAGGCGTCGGCCATGGCAACCAACTGCGTGCCTGGGACGTTGAGTGCCTGACCCGCCGCACCCGAACCGCGTCCACCACACCCGATCAGGGCGACTTTCAATGTGTCATTGCTGGCCGCATGGGCGGCCTGAGCGACACTGAGCGCGGCGGCCGAAGCGGTGGCGGTCTTGGTGGACGTATTGGATTGAGAGGCACATCCCGCCACAATGGCGGCGAAGCCGCCACCAGATGCCGCAGCGATGAAGTTCCGGCGCGTGACCGGGGTAATTCGTGAATCTTGGCTTTCTTCGTTCATGTTGTGTTGTGTTGGGCGACGGCAAACGCGCCCACGTGCGCGCTCTCGTCGACCGGTAGTTTTAATCCGTTCGTGTGGTAATGGGACATCTTAGTCACGCCGACCCGGCGAGGAAAAGGAAAGATTCGGACTTGGATGGCGACAGGGCGCCTCTCCGAATTGCCGACATTTGGAGAGCGGTTGTCCTGGGAATTCCCCAAAAGCGGTAGAGGGCTACCTCACTCCAAAAGGTTGCCGCATTTTGGAGCGCGGCAGCCCTCTGCCGCTTTTCCCCCAGCATTCAATGCGGCGCCGGTAACTCGGAGATGCGCCTATCGCGACACAGATGGTTCCAAATCTCCAGGAATGCGCCGGCGAAGTCCTGCGGTCGACGCGAAACCCATTCGGCGACTGCCTCCTCGGTAAACCATCCGCCACCACGAACTTCGGACGCTTGAAGAATGAATGGTCCTTCGTGCGCGGCACGATAGATCCAGCAAAACTCGTAGGCGGTGCCAATGGAGGCCGACAACTTGAAGAGCCGTTCTGGGGGGGATTGGAGGGAAACTCCGAGTTCCTCCGCCACTTCACGGGGCGCGGTGTCGTCGTAGCCATCGCCGCTGCTGACGTGTCCGGAAGCCGACGAGTCCCACAACCCGGGGGAGCAGTCTTTGGCGAACGAGCGTTGTTGGAGAAAGAGTTCGCCGCGTTGATTGTAGACGAGCACGTGGACCGCGCGGTGATTCAGCTTCAATCGGTGTACCTCGCTGCGGGGGCGCCGGTCGACGACAACATCCGCGTCGTCGACCACATCGAAGTATTCTTCCGTAACAACACTCATCGGTCTCGGAGCAGCTCAAGCTGCCAAGGCAGGAGTGAACTCCACGATTCAGGGGTGTCTTCGCGGGCAAGGCTGAAGAGTTGGGCGCGGGCGGCAATAATGGTTGGATCGATTCCCAATTCAGCGGCGTGTCGATCGCGGCGTTCGCGCAAAACCTCCGCCCGCGCAATTTCCTTTCGGGTCAGACGTCGAGTTCGAATGCGGACGTGCACGGGTCGTTGGTCCTCTGGCACGGCAAGGCCTCGTTCAATGGCCTCCTCAATACCTCGTCGTCGCTTGGGGGTGAGGAAGGTCGGTAGACGGAAGGTTCGAGAGTCTTTTTGGGCGGCTTCCGCAGCAATTTCCGAAAGCTTCTCGTGACTGAGGACAAAAAAGGGCGGGCGATTGGTGCGACAGGCATCTTCTTCGCGCCACCAATAGAGTTCACGCATGATCGCCAAGCCCAAGGGGTCGAGTCGATCGTGGCCCTTGATGCGCCAAACCTGATTGGTATCCACCACGTCAGCTCGGGCGCATTCGTGGATGAGTTGGTCGCAGATCTGGCGGTGCCATTCGAGCCGACACTTTTGAGTGAGTTGGTCGCGGAGAGTAGTTTCTAAAGCATGCAGGTGCCGAACATCGTTCAGGGCATACTCCGTCATGCGCGCGGTGAGCGGACGCCGCCCCCAGTTGGCCTTTTGGGCTCCTTTTTCAAGCGTGATGCCGAGGTGTTTGGTGAGGACATCGTTGAGTCCAAACTTCGGCTCACCCAGGAGCCTTGCCGCCCACATCGTGTCGAAAATGGCTGCGGGCCGGAAATAATGTCCCTGAAAAATGAGCCGCAAGTCGTAGTCTGCGGCATGAAAGACTAGTTCGCGATTCTCCAAAGCATCCCAGAGAGGTTCGAGGTGCAGATCCGCCAATGGATCGACCAAGACTTCCTTGCCCGGGATCGCCAACTGGACGAGGCATAACTTCTCTGGATACGCATGCAAGCTATCCGCCTCCGTATCAAGTGCAACCCAGGGCGCTTGCCGGACTTCCGCGGACAACTGCTGAAGTTCTGCCGTCGTGCTGATCAACGGAGACACTTTCGCGATCCAAGGGGTCGGGGTGAAGAGGGAATTTCGGGGAGTTTGTGGTTTTAGATCCAAAATGGCAGTTCGCTAATGATATTGATTCGATAATGTGATGATGAGTGGCGAGTGGATGGGGGATATTCGACTTGGAGGTGTCTTGCGGAACGGGACTTATCTGGCGAGATTGGCTCATGAGACGTTACCTGATTGTCACGTGGCTACTCTTGGTGGTTGCCGTGGTGGGTCGAGGCCGGTCGATTTCGGTTTCTGAATTGAATTACAACCCACTGGGTGGTGGGGATTATGAGTTCATTGAACTGATCAACTCAGGGACGGCATCGGTGGCGTTGACTGGGGCGCGCTTCACCAATGGGATTGACTACACATTCAGTACGATGGTGCTCCAACCGGGGCAGCGGGTGGTCGTGTGCGGCCAGCGGTCGGAGTTTCAAGAGCGGCATGGGAGTGTGGCACAACTGGTAAGTGGGGCCTTTGGGGGAAACCTGCGCGACGAGGGGGAGGAGATTTCGTTGGTGAGCGCGTCCGGAGTATTGCTCTTTCAGTTCACCTATGATTCCACGGGTGCGTGGCCGTCGCGTGCTGCGGGTTTGGGGAGTTCGATGGAGGTAATCGATCCCAATGGCGATTTGAGCGATCCGAGAAACTGGAGATCCAGTGCGGAATACCATGGTTCGCCGGGTCGTGCTGGGTTGGGACCGCAGCGAGGGGTGGTGATCAATGAGGTTTTGGCCCACACAGATCCGCCGTTGGAAGATGCCATCGAGCTGTACAACAATCTCGACACGCCGGTGGATATCTCCGGTTGGTATATTTCCAATTCGCGAGAAAAGCCTGAGAAATTTCGCATCCCGCCTTCGACCATAATCGCACCGCGTGGGTACAAGGTGTTTTACGAATATCAGTTCAATGCCGCCGAGGATCCGAATGCGTTCACTTTGAATTCGGCCCATGGGGACGAAACGACGTTGGTATCCGCAGATGTCACTGGCAAACCGTTAATCTGGATGGACGCCACCAGTTTTGAGGCGAGCGAGAATGGGTACAGTTTTGCCAGGTATCCGAATGGAACGGGGCCGTTGGTGCCGGCGTCTGACCTTTCCTTTGGGACAGCGGTTCGGGGATCTTTTCCGAAGGCCTTTTTGAGTGAGTTTAGGAAAGGGCTCGGGGAGAACAATGCCGCGCCGCGGGTCGGTCCGATTGTCATGAGCCGGATCCAGTATCAACCACCGTTGAACCGGGATGAGTTTGTGGAGCTTTACAATCCGACAACCTCCCTTGTGCCGTTGTTCGACCCTGCCTTCCCAAGCAATACCTGGAAGTTTGTGGATGGGGTGGAGTATGTTTTTCCTCAAAATCTATCCCTGTCCGCCGGGGCCAGACTGATTGTGTGCGCGACCATTCCGGCGGTATTTCGTGCACGCCAGTCGGTTCCGGCGGAGACCCTGGTCCTGGGTCCTTGGATTGGGGCGCTGAACAATGCGGGAGAGCGAATAGCGCTTTATCGACCGGACGTCCCTCAAGGGCCGCAGCATTCCGATGCGGGTTTTGTGCCGTATCTTTTGGTGGAAGAAGTGGATTACTTGGATGGAGCACCATGGCCGGTGGGTGATGTCCGGGGATTTTTAATCCAACGCAAGACGACGGGTTACGGGAATGATCCACTCAATTGGTGGGTAGATTCTGGGGGGGACGTGACCGTAGCGATCGACGTGAGTCGAGCGGATAACGGGCTCCAGTTGAGATTTGAGGTGCCGGCGGGGTACGGGGCGCGCGTGGAGTCGCGTCGGTTGGCGGAGAGCGGGGATTGGGTCGCGATACAGAACTATCCGGCTCAGGCCGGTGGGCGCACGCAAGAATGGTTTTACACTATTGAAGGATTGCAGCGGGTGTTTCGGGTGGCGCTGACGCCACTTTGAGATGGACTCCCTTGAAAACGGCCACGGATTCACTTTCCCCTTTGCCTTGTGCGGAGGGCGTTTCCTAGTGTGACGCGTATGTCGAAACCTGCGTTGGGGCGTGGATTGGGTGCTTTATTAGGTGGTGCTGGCAAGGCATCACCGACTCCGTCCATGGCTGGAGGGGCCGGGGGATCGACTTCAGGAAATTCCGCGGCGGGGGAGAAAGTCGTTTCGACGACCGGAGATGGCACTCGGAAAGTCGCCCTGGAAAGCATCCGGCCATGCAGTTTTCAGCCGAGAAAAGACTTCGGCGAAGAGTCCCTGAAAGAATTGGCGGACTCGATTCGTGAGCAGGGGTTAGTACAGCCGTTGGTGGTGCGCCTCCAAGGGGGCTTTTTTGAGTTGATTGCGGGGGAACGCCGCTGGCGTGCTGCCAAAATGGCTGGGTTGACGGAAGTGCCGATCATCGAGCGTATCGCCAATGATCGGGAAGTTTTGGAACTCGCGCTCATCGAGAATTTGCAGCGGGAGAATTTGAACCCGATCGAAGAGGCGTTGGGGTATGCGCAACTGGCCGAGCAGTTCATCCTCACGCAGGAAGACATCGCGAAAAAAGTCGGACGCAGCCGTGCGGCGGTGGCCAATGCACTGCGATTGTTGAAACTTCCCGCTGCGGTCCGCGAGGCGATTCGCAACGGGCGGTTGAGTGTGGGCCACGCGAAGGTCTTGTTAGGATTGACCGACCTCGGTTTGCAGGAAAGCGCCTCAGAGCGGGTACTCAAGGACGGCCTCTCGGTACGAGCGACTGAAGAACTCGTGGCTCGCTGGAACGGGGCACCTCTGCCCGGTGACAAAAAGCCGGCGGCTGAAGTGCGTCCGATTTCTCCTCGGGATCCGCATGTCGTGGATGTTGAAGACCGTTTGCGCGAACGATTTGGCACCAAGGTCGGGTTGCGTTATGTCAAGGGCCGCGGTTCGATTGAGATCCGGTACTTCAGTGACGATGAATTGGAGCGGATCTTGGATCTGCTGGGTGTCGCACTGGACGACTAGTGGATCGATCGCGCCTTGACCGATGTTCTGTCGTTTGAATTTCACGGAAACCTTTAAGAAAACTCATGATTGATTCGGCTACATTTCGAACCGCGGTGTCTCAACAATTGTTGGCACGGCTCGGACAAGTGCCTTCCTTGACTGCATTTGTCGGGCTTGATGGGTTTGTGGATGAAATTCTCCATGTCGTTGACAAGCGCACCGACTCGACGACGTACACCCGAGTGCCGACGATCGCGAGCTATGCCGAGCGGTTGGCAGCGGCCGCCGGGAAAAGCACCAACATCGAATTGGTGAACGTGCTCACCAAACTGGGAGGCAACGGCCCGATCATGGCCAATGCACTGGCGAGTTTTGGCATGCAGGTCACGTATCTTGGGTCCTTGGGGTACCCTGCCATTCACCCGGTCTTCGAGACCTTCCAGAAGCGCGCAAAAGTTCATTCCATTTGTGGGCCGGGTCTGACCGATGCCCTGGAATTTGACGATGGAAAACTGATGGTGGGCAAGCACTATACCCTCAAAGAGGTCACCTGGGAAAATATCCTCCGTCGATTCGGCCTCGGTCCGTTTCAGGAGAATTTCGGCACCGCCAATCTCGTGGGATTCGTGAACTGGACGATGCTCCCGTTCATGAGTGACATTTGGGAAACCGTTCAATCCGATGTCTGCCCTCGGTTAAAAGGGCCGCGGCGCTGGTTGTTTGTGGACCTGGCGGATCCGGAAAAGCGGTTGCCGCAGGATATCCGCCGGGCGCTGGGCCTGATTACCAAGTTTCAAGAGCACTTTGACGTCATCTTGGGACTGAACGAAAAGGAGGCGCATGAAGTAGGACATGTCCTGGGTTTCGAATGCTCTGGGGATGCCCCTGAGTCGCTGGCCGAGCTTTCGATGGCCATCCACCGTGCCGTGCCGGTCAACACGCTCGTCGTGCACCCAGTTTCCTACGCCTTGGCGGTGAGTGCCGGTGAGGTTTCAGTCGTGAAAGGTCTGGTCTGTTCAAAGCCCAAGATTACGACGGGAGCCGGCGATCATTTCAACAGTGGATTCTGCCTTGGCAAACTGCTCGGGTTCGACAACGCGGCGAGTGTGTTGTGCGGAGTGACCGCCAGCGGTCACTACGTCCGCACTGCTCAGAGTTCTTCCGTCGCCGACTTGGCGAAGACCATGGAACAGTGGCCACAATCCTAAACCGACAATTCTTTCCGCGACTGTATGGTTTTCCCCGTGGTTAAATACGGCGATCCCATCCTCCGCAAGAAGGGGGTTCGGGTCACTGAATTCACTTCCGAGTTGCAGGAGTACATCGGGAATCTGTTCGAGACGATGTATCAAGCCCGGGGGGTTGGATTGGCGTCTCAACAGGTTGGCCAGGCATTGCAGATCTGCGTGATCGATGTGCGTGGCATGAAAGATCGACCCTCGCAATTATGGCTGTCTGGCCAGGAAGCCGAGGTGGATGCTTTCATGCCTTTGGCCCTGATCAATCCGGTGATCAAACCGCGCGGAGTACCGTTGGCCGGTCCTGAGGGGTGCCTGAGTTTTCCCGAAATCTATGCGGAAGTCGTCCGTCCTTCGGAGGTGGACGTCACGGCCCTGAACCAGCGTGGCGAGTCGTTCGAGTTCCGATCGGGGGGATTACTGGCCCGGGCGGTGCAGCATGAGGTTGACCATTTGAATGGGATCCTGTTCATCGACCGCATGGATGCTGAAAATCTTGGCGATGTGAAGGCTGAGATCGATTCATTGATGGCCAAAACGCGCCAGCAATTGAAGGGTTAGTCCTCGACCTCCTCCAGGACCAGGTCGGCTTTGCGTCCGCCTTTCCAGCGGGCGATTTCGGGGATTAGGAAAGCGCTGGCGGCGGCGATCAGGGCGGCCGCACTCCAACCGAGCGTGGGGAGTGAAAACGACTTGACCGCGTGGAATGCGGCAAACGGTGCCAGTACCCCGCGAACGCCGGTAAGGAAGGTGTGGACGCTCATGTAATCGGCGACACGTTCTGGCGGAGCAAATTTGGTCACCCACAAGCCCCAGGCGACATCCCCGCCGGCATTGGAAATACCGAACACAATGGCCGCAGTCACCAGTCCCAAGGTGGTTTCGCTGGTGAAGAAGGAAAGGATACCCAGGGCAAATCCGAGGTTGAGCGTGGCGCGGAGTGCGAAGAAGTTCATGCGATCGAACAGCCAACCCCAAACTGGACTAAGGCACAACCGGGCGAGATTGGGGATCACCACGGTCAGCAGCGAAATTTGGGCGGCGGTTTTCGCCAGGCCGTATGTGGGATTGGCGAGATATTCCACGCGCATGGGCAGCATGCTGAGGTTGGCGAAGCCCATCAGCATCCAAGCGATCAAGGTCTGGCGGAACATACGATCCTCCCGGATGTAACGCATGGCGTGAAGCGGGTGAGTACCGCCGGAGACGTGCAGTGGATTGGATGGGATTCGGCGCACGGCTTGGTAGGCAACGAAGAAGGCCGCCGCGAATAGCAGCAATAACCATCGATAAAGTTCCAGCTGACGTGTCAGTAACTCACCGGCGAGCCAGCCGAACACAACCGCAGCGCCGATCCGCAACATGAAGGCCCTGGAATACAACCGGCCGCGTTGATCCGCGGGATAATTGTCCTGATAAATCTGAGTCATCAGCGGGATGGCCGCGGAAGTGGTGGTCATAGCGACCATGCTGGCAATCACGAACACTTCCATCCGTGGGAACAGGACCATGACGACGCAGGCAATGGCGCCGATGGCGAACAAGCGTGCCGCGCCTGCCGAAGCCGGCCATCGAAGACGTTCCACTACGGAGACTGTGACGGGGGACAGCATCAGCCCGACACTGCTGCCGGCGGCCACCAAAGCCTTGGCAGTGGCGCCAGCATGAAACCACTTGACCGCGATCAGGAGTAAGAAGGTGTTGCCGGCAGTTTCCAGGATCCCGCTACAGACCGAGCGCCACCGTTCGTATCGAAAGGTTCGTGAAGTGCGATCGGCGGCGGTCATTGCTGAAGGCAGGATGGCGCATGGCAAGAAGGTTGTCAGGTTTGACGCGCGACAGGATTTTTGCGTCAGACCTAAACGCGGCGCCTTTTGCAGCGCGGTGGCCCTCCACCGCTTTTGGGGAGGGGAATTGCAGTCACAACCGATTTCCAAACGTCGGCAACTTGGGGAGAGGCGCCCGACCACAACGACTCTCCTAATCCTAATCCTAATCCTAATCCCGAAGCGGAATAGATCGGGCGAGGACGGATTTTGAGAATGGGGAGGGGGGTGACCGCCCGATTTATTCCGTGATTGGACGGAGCCGCGGTGAGGTCCGAGGAGTTATCGGTAAACTCCCCGACTTTTGCGTGCCGTCGGTGCTGGGCTCGCGTCAACCCTGCCGTGTCCCTTGCTTCCGATGCATCGAAAGAGGTGATGGCCACTGCGATCCGGAGCCGAATTGGGTGTCTGCAAGTCGTCGTGGCGAATCGGGGAG
>SXGU01330099.1_pt1 | contig 10813 bp, 8 predicted proteins | sample 3174531 | NCBI WGS metagenome assembly SXGU01 (sample SAMN11356863, study PRJNA531348) | freshwater metagenome | isolation source: freshwater sample F1-140 | place: China: Fuxian Lake, Yuxi | collected 2017-12-25 | reverse complement strand
GGTCGGAGATGGTGACCGCCGATTTTGCCAATGCCGAATCACCTGTGATACTTTGCTTCGCCTTTTGTTTCACACTTTGGTCGACCTTTAAGCGAACGATATTCGAGTCTGGCCGAATAAAGGGCGTGATTTTGAGTTTGATTGACGCTTTTTCGAACTTCGGCGAAGACGTTTGTACACCCGTCGTCGGTGCTGTGATGGTGTCTTGCGAAATCGGGATGGTGTCTCCGACTTCGATTTCTGACTCCTCGTTGTCTTGTGCAAGAAGGCGAGGCGTCGACAAGATATTGGTTTCGACGTTCGTCTGGATGAGTTTCAGAAACGCGAGCAGGTTTGGCACTTTTATGGGTGTGCCCGTGATGTTGAGTTCTATGTAGTTTTGACTGCCAAAGCCAAGGATAACTCCCTCGTCGTTCATTGGACTGATTAATTGCTGCAGGGGAGTGGTCAGGAAACCTGACCGACCGATTCCCTGAGGATCTCCGGCAAAGCCGTAGTAGTTCGGGTTCCATGATTTCTTCTTTTGGCTGTTGAGTTCCATGATGATGGCTTCAACGAAAACTTGGTCCTTCGGGATATCGAGCTTCGCCAGAATTGCCATAACAGTTTCGTAGTCGGTCTTTGCTGCGGTAATGACGAGAGCGTTGGTGTTTTTGTCGGCCGTTATCTTAACATCGCCGCCAAAGATCGATTGCGCGCTCAAAGGATTTGAACCGCGCGAACCGAAACCGCCACCACCACCGAAGCCGCCACCGGCGGGAGCACTCGCGCCTCCGGCGGCGCCGCCGCCTTGGGCAATGCCAGAAAGAGTTTGCGCGATTTTTTCGGCCTCACCGTAGCGGACGTAGTAAACGAAAACTCCGCCGGCTTCGTTGGGATCTAGCTTATAGTCGAGTTTTTTAACCAGCGAGCGAACTTTCTCGATACCGGCGCTGTTGCCGACGACGATGATCGCGTTGGTACGTTCATCGGGTGCGACCAAAGAGAGTTCTTCAGGTACTCCCGTGCCGCCTTGGCCGCGTGAACGGAAGCGAGGAACTCCGGCACCGAAGCCCGGTGCGCCTGGTGCGCCAAATCCGCCACCACCACCGCCGCCGCGCGTGGGGTCTTTATTGATAATCTGGTTGATGAGGTCAGCTATTTCCTTCGCCTTCGCGTGACGAATCTGCACCACCGCGAGTTGCTCTTCGAAGCCAGGGCGATCAAGTTCGTTGATGATCTTCATGATCCGCTCAACGTTGGAACCGAAGTCAGTGATGATCAACGAATTCGTAGGTTCGTAGGGTGTCATCTCGCCGTCTTTGGACGGAAGAATTCGCAAGCGTTTATTCACTTCGTCAGCCGAAATATGTTTTAGGTGAACGATGCGGGTGATGAGCACGTCGCTATTGGGATAGTACTTACCAGAATAGGTTTCGATCGAGTCGCGTTGTGCGTTGCGCGTTGATTTCACCTTCAAGAACTTACCATAGGGGACAACGGTGAACTGGTTAATCGCTAATGCCGCTAAGAAAGCCTTCCACGCTTCAGCCATGGTGATTTGTGATGGGGCGATAATCGAGATCTTACCGCGAACCCCCGGGTCGATGATGAAGTTCTTGCCAGTCAATTGGCTCATCGCCTTAATGACGTCGGTGATTTCGGCATTCGGGTAGTCAAAGCTCTCGATCAGGTCGGGGTAGTTTTCATTGGTGATGTCTTCGATATTGGCATCGGCCATCGACGGCTTTTTCTTGCCGTTGGTTTCCATTTTAATGCCTTTGCTGGAGCCACCGCCCATTCCCTGTGGAGTGGGAAAGCGACCAGAGCCGCCACCGGAATCATTCGGAAATCCCGCCGGTGGATTGGAGTCCGCGGGCTGCGAAGGCATAGGCGGTGGCGGCGGTGGCGGAACATTGTTGTTGAAACCACCAGGAGGATCCATCAGATCATCGTCGTCATCAAAGAGTCGATCAAGGTCATCGTTGGTCTGGCTAAGGGCACTCGGCAGGATGCTGAGTTGAATCGACGGCGCCGCAATGGCTACGGCAAGTGTCAGGCTCAGCCATGGTTTTAGGCATGGTTTTAGGCATGGTCCCAGGCATGGTCCCAGCCCCGTTTTTGGACCTGCTCTAAGAGGAGCATCCTGTTCCTTTTTCCGCGATGCCATAAGATCCACCTTCCTGGTTATCTCGTGATATTGAATTGAAAGCTTTCGTCTTTACTATTGCGCTCAACCCCAAGGTTGATCGTATCGGCGCTTGAGCGAAGGGCGTTGTAAAGCTCCATCGCTTTGGCCGGGCTATCGATCTTTTCGCCATTGACCGACTTGATGCAATCGTTGCGCTTGAGTCCCAATTTCTCGTAGATCGAGCCAGTGGCGATCTCGGCGAGGTTAAAGCACTCGATCGTTCCGCCTGGACCCATTCGCGGTACGGCGCGGGCTTGTTGCAAGAGCTCGGGGAGATTATTGGTGAGTTTGTCGACATCAGTACGCTTGATTTCTCGAGTGTAGTCATCACGGACCGTAACTTCACCGTGCTGAACGGGCTTGGTGGTACCGAAATTGATCTTAGCTTCGTCTTTCATCTCCAGGTACTCGCGTCGTCGGGTCGCTGAGTTGCGAAACACGATCTTATTGCGTTCAACCGAGATCATGGTCGCGAGGTTGTCAGGAATGATGTCGTCCTTTTTAACGGCCACTTGCTCATTCTTCGCTTTGACTCCGATCGAGGCGATCGAGCGGGCTGGGTTGGCGTGCACGATGGTTCCCAAGAGAGTCAAAGGCAGGGTGGTCGGAACTGGTTCCGGATCGGCCTCTTGTTGTTGCTGGCCCTGCTGTTCGCCAAGAGCCGGCGCGATCTTGCCGTCGGCATTAAAGATATTGCGATCGCGAATCACTGCCACGTTGCTGCCGCCCATGGGCTGCATAATCCGCATCGGAGGCTGGCCGGGAGGTGATGCCTGTGGCCACAGGCCGCCACGTAATGAGAGTAAGCTAAAATCGGCTATCAAAAAGCCGATGAAGGCGAGTAGGGCTGTAATCGAAAGCTTCTCAACTGGCAGTTGTGACATCAATGTCGCTCTCTATGTGTCGCGCTCTCAATCATTTCGCGACCTTGTCACTGAATCATTCAAGTGACGCTATTCATAATGAAGCCTCTTAATAGTAGCAGACGACGTTAGTGCACGCGGAAAATTTTTTGCATGTCCCGACTGGCTGTTGGTCGAGACCTGAAATAACAGTCTTTCAAACGCCTAGGTAAAAATCACAGGGTGGAGTGACCAAAATTGTTTTTGTGCCAGTGCCGGCGAGTTGTTTAATTCGCTCTGGAACCTAAAATATCGAATCATCGGGAGAATTCTTCCTGGCATGCGGGTTGCTATAACGTCATTTGAAGTGACGAACAACGTCACTGACTCGCGCGGGGCGAGTTGAAGGCTTACGGGGTGGGTTATGACAAAAGTGGCGGTGGTTTTCTCCGGAAGAAATGGTTTGGATCTTGCGGAACTTCGCAGCGGTGTTTTGCGCATTCCCGAAGTGACCATGAGGTTGCGTGAAGCCCAGACCGTCATCGACGATTTGGAAGTTCCTGAAGTTGATCTTTTGAGTCTTCTCACCTCAGACGACGAACATTTTTTCCGGAACATTCAACTCAAGAGTCTGGTCTCCGCCATTGTTCAAGTGGGGTTGTTTGATCGTTATTTGAAAACCCAAACGCGTCCTCAGTTCTTTGTTGGTAACTCAAATGGCGACTCGGCCATGTTGGTCTGTTCGGGTAGACAGAGCTTTCAGGAAATGGTGCTCAACTCTCCGGCCGTCGTCGGCGTTCGTGCGCCGAGTTCGGAAACCGTGGTGCCGCTCATGACTTCTGAGTTACCGGTTTTAAGTGGTCTTTCGCTCACTGAGTTTCACGCCTTAGAGGTCCGTACGACTGACCAGGGTTTGACTTGCGTCGCCGTTCCAGGAGACTCAAAGGAACTTCGCAAATTGGTAGCATCGCTCTTTCAAGAGCAAGGCATGTCGCGATTCGTGAACATCGGACCATCCAATGCTTTGTGCGAAGCCGATTATCGCGCGCTCAGCGACGGCGAAATCGAAGCGATCGACTCCATCGAGCTTGATCCGCATCTTGGCTGGTTTTGGCAGGGTAACCGCCGGCAAGTTCTACAGATCGCTCTCTAGTAATCACCCTTAAGAAATCAGAGCCAAGCGGCCTCAAATTCAGGCGGTAGCGAGCCAATGCTTGGCACTGGCCACGGTGGCGCTTCCTCGTTTGGCGAGAGAATCAAGTAGAGTCCAAAAGGCAGTGACGTCGCAATGAACGAGGGCGGCGGTAGTGTGCGCCAGTTGCCGCGAAAGTGCAGGTACGATAAAAGCTCCCCGCGCGACTGCAGGCGAGAGAAGGCGTCATCAATCAAGCGATGGAAGATCTCGCCGGAATCACAGGCCAAATGTGACAAGAACCTAACTGGCGCTTCGCGGTTCACCGCGGGCCCGGCGCGCACCAAGCCGGTAAAGCTCGCGAGCCATAATGTTTGCTGCAGGGTCTGCGCGAAGCCGTGATATTCAGTCGGAATAAATGTCTGGGCTTTGCGACTGTCATAGAGTGCGGCGCAACCGCGAATGCGACCCTGGGCATCAGTGGCGATTCGGAAGTCACCAAGACTCAAACCTGGCCACCGGGCGATTTCCTGCAAAAGCGATTCAGGCGTGTGCAGCGTACAGAGCGGCCGGTGTTTTCCCTGTTCGCGCAAATAAGCGCAAAGTGGCTCAAGATCACTGGCTGAAACGCTTTTGAGGCGAATTGAGCTCAGAGGCTTTGGCGCGAACGGGATGCGTCCATGCATGGTAACTAAACGAAATCGATTTGCAAGAAGATAGCGTGGCAAGCGTCGGCGAGCGTGGCTGGTTGGACGAATTAACGAGTTATAGGCCTGATGATCATGATGTTCGACTGCTGAAAAGATGTAGCGACAATTGCGCTCGTAACTGGCCCGTTCAAGGACCGGAAGAAAGTACTGCGCCCATTGAACGACCGCCTTGCGCGTCGGAGCGATTCGAAGGTCGGTCGCGAAACCCCAGGTTTGTTTCTCGCCAAGAACGTTTCCTTCGCGGAAGACCAGTGAGCCGAGGCCGTGAATCGTGTCATCGCTGTCGGTGAGAATCAGAGTTTCGAAATCGTCCGAGAGCAGGCGGTAATGATCAAAGAAGCTCCCCGGACGCCGTACCGAAAAATCAATCGACCCAGGAAGAGTCGTTTGTTCAAAGAATGCTTTTAAACGCTCGCTGTCGGCGGCGGTTGCCTGGACAATCTTCATCGCATTATGACTTTCCTCGCCAAATCGGCTCATCGACGCCGAGAAGCCGATTGAGGTGGCGCGAGAGCACAAAAAGATAGTCGCTGAGGCGGTTCAAATATTGAATCACCACCGCATCCACCTCGGCGCTATCGTGCTCACCCTTTGCGCCAATTGCCGTTTCGTCCAAACGAACGCAAAGTCGCTCGGCTCGTCGGCATACGGTGCGTGCGACATGGGCAACAGCGGCCGAGCGCGCACCGCCTGGTAAAACAAAGTGTTTCAACTCACTCAGTTCGCCTGAATAGGCATCCATGGCACGCTCGAGCATAGCTACCTGCCCAGAGTTTACGCATGGGAGATTGCTGCGAGCTGCGGCATCTTCACAGGCGAGATGGCTACCGACTTCAAAAAGATCGTGCTGAACGAGATTGAGAATTCTTGCGATCGATTCGCTTTCGCGCGGCTGAAAGACCGCGAGGTCGCTGGTGACTTCGGCATGCACAAGGCCCAAGAGGCTATTGAGCTCGTCAACGGTGCCGTAGGCATCGAGCCTAAGTTCAGCTTTGGAAACACGGCTTCCACCGATAAGGCTTGTCTTTCCCTTATCACCTGCTTTGGTATAAACTTTTGAAGCGCCTGCAGCTGTCACGGTGGCCTCCTTTTCGTGCAACGGTCACTGTGTTGATAATATATCGGGGAGTCTTTATGTCGAGCAAGCCGCTCTTGATCACTATTCCTCATTCCGGCGAACGGGTGCCGACAGAGACGCCGTGGCTCAATGAGCTTTCGGAGCAGCTTTTGATGTTTGACGTCGATCGTTTTGTGGATCGTCTCTATGCACCGGTGATTGCGGAGCTTGGGCTGCCGTGCGTGACGACTGAGTGGCATCGATATGCCATCGACCTGAATCGTCTTCCTGATGATGTTGATTGTGACTCGGTGCTGGGGCATGGCAATCCTTCAGGTAAATTCGCCCGTGGACTGCACTGGGTGATCACGACGACTGGCGAGCGACTCATGCCGTCGCCCATGCCCAAAGCGGTTCACGATATTCTGATTGCGAAGTATTTTACGCCGTTTCATCGAGATGTGGAGGTCGGGCTAAAAAAGCTTCGCGACCAAGGTGCCCAGGAGACCTTTCATATAGATGCCCACAGTATGCCATCGGTGGGAACCAAGGAACATCGAGATCCGGGTGAACGCCGCGCTGACGTGGTGGTCAGCGACTGTAGCGGCAAAAGCTGTTCACCTGAGTTTAAGGAGTTGGTGATCACTTCTTATCAAGCCGCGGGTTTTAAGGTCGCTTATAACTGGCCCTATTTAGGCGGCAGGGTCACTGAGACCTATGGTCATCCTGAGCGCAAGCAGCAAGCCATTCAGGTAGAGTTCAATCGCGCCCTCTATATGAATGAGCAAACTAAACAACTGATGACAGACCGCGTTGATGGCGTTCAGCGAGCAATTGGCGGAGCGATCAGACAGATTCATGGCGCACTGCCTGAAATGTCATAGTGCGCATTCGAGGTGCTTTGACTCGCTTCCTGCCTCCATGTTAGCTCACTGACCGTTTTCACTTCAAAACCGACGGTTAAAAGCGACGGAAGGTACAATGGGCGCGAAAAACGACTCGATCAGAATCGACCTGACTAGAATCGACACCCCTCGAGGCGACACGCATAGGAGCGAAAAAGGCGCCGATCATCACCAGCAAATGACTTCGCGTCTCGGCGGAGCTGTGATGATTCACGCCGCTGCCTTTATGGTTGCGGTCTTCTCGTTGGGCTCCGGTGTTGGTATTGGTCTTAGTGCAAATGCTGACAGTAAGCTGACACGAGAGATTGCGCGAAAAGCTGGAAAGAAGAGTGTCGCCGCTGTGCAGGCAGTTGTTGTTGAGTCGCGCGGGCAAACACACCAGCCGCAAATGTCTATTGTGCAGGCACAATTGCCTGAGTCGTATGAAAGTGCGATCGAGGGAGTTGAGTTGACTCCTTCGGCCTCCTATCCAGAAGAGACCGTTGTTACGACTCAGTATTTTCCCGAAGATTAATTTTTCCTTTAGGAATCGTACATCGCCGGTAGACACCGCTCAACGCCGCGATTAGAATTGATGTTTGTGATCGACGGCATTAGAGTTGGCCACCGTGAAAACGCGAATTATTAAATCGTTAGCTTCGATTAAGATCGGAATTGTTATCATCCTCGCACTCGGTGCGCTGACGGCATGGGGGACCTTTGTCGAGGCCTACTACAATGATGCGGTGGCTGCGCAGAAGTTCGTCTACAACTCGGTCTGGATGTACGCGACGATGGTGGCTCTCACCACCTGCTTGATCGCGGTAATGGTCGACCGTTGGCCCTGGCAGCAGAAACATACGGGCTTTGTTCTGGCTCACATCGGCATCATCATTATTCTGATCGGTGCTCTGATGACTCGTTACTTGGGCATTGATGGGTCGATGAGTCTTGAGCCAGGGGGCTCCTCGCGCTTTGTTTCCGTCAACGAAACTGTAATCGCCGTCTACGCGACCTTCGGCGACGCGCCCAGTGGAACATCTGAAGGAGATAGTGGCTTTCGCAAAATTGCGGATCGTCCTGTCGACTTCTTTCTCAATCGACCGAGCGAAAAGTCACCGTACAATGTTTCGCTAGCGGGCGGCGATATCCAGGTCGTCGATTTCTTGCCCTATGCCTTTCGTGACGAAAAGGTCGTCGAGAGTCGTCGCGAGGGTGCCGGTACAGCCGTGCGCTTTCAACTGCAAAACGACAAGGTAAGCTTGACTGAGTGGATGGTGCAGCCGGGGCGAGGGCGAGAAATTGCCAAGAATCTGGGGCCAGCACAGGTGATTCTAGCTTCTCAATCAGCGGCGCTGGGATCGCAGATCGAGGGGCGAAATGTGATCGTGCTTCGCTCCAGTGTTGGTAGCGAGCAGTTGGAGTATGAGATACATACGGCGCGTGACCCCAAGAAGATCAAGCGTGGGCGGATCACGGCCGGCGAGTCCATCGAAACAGGATGGGTTGGGTTGGTTTTTCGCCTTCTTAAAGTGATCCCTCGGGCTGAGGAGCAGGTCATCTTTAAAGCGACCGAGCAGTCGACCCCGATGACAATGCCGGCGATCAAGTTTAAGTATTCTGGTCAAGAGCACTGGCTGGGGTTGAACTCGATGGTGCGACTGTTTACCGATCAGGCTGCCTATGTCGTTACCTATGAGAATGCGCGAATCGCGTTGGACTTTGATCTTTCGCTCAAGGAGTTTACCGTCGGTCGTTATCCAGGCACGGTGCGGGCGGCGAGCTACCAGAGTCTGGTTGCAGTACCCGGGGTTGGCGACCACCTCATTTCCATGAATGAACCTCTTAAGTTTCAAGGATTTACTTTTTATCAGGCAAGTTTTCAAGAGGACGAGCAGCGTCGTCCGACTATGTCGATACTTTCCGTCAATCGCGATCCTGGGCGTTGGGTCAAGTATCTTGGTTCGCTCTTGATCGTTTTGGGCACAATTCATTTGTTTTATTTCAAGCGAAAGTCGGCGCGTTCAGCAAAATAGGGAGTAGGAAATATGATCCAGATTGCAGGTCGTGTGCGGTCTTTTCGAAATCGATGGCTTTCGGTTTGGGTCTTAGGGTTTCTTCTGCTGGGCTCGGGGTTCGTCACGGGCTCGGCTCAAGCTGTACCGGCCATGGGAGCAGAAGCGCTCCGTTTCCTGCCGGTTCAGGATGCGGGAAGGGTGAAGCCCTTTGATACCTTTGCACGCGAAAGCATGCAGCTCATCTATGGTTCAGAGAGCTTCACTTCGGCGCGAGGAGAAAAGCGACCGGCGATCGAGATTATTTTCACGTGGATGCTTTTGCCTCAGTACTGGGACGAACAAAAGATTGTTCGCATTGATCACAAGGGTCTCAAAGACTCACTTAAGCTCGAAAATGAAGAAAAGTACTTCGCACCGAAAGAGCTCTTTGCCAATCCGCGATTGACCTTGGTAATGCAAGAGTTGCAAGCGTTCTCAGTAACCAAGCAGAAGATGACGCCTTATTTTTCCGCCGCCCAGCGCTTGGAAAGTCAGCTCGGTACGTTTCAGGCCATTAAGACTGGGCAAGCAGTGCGCGTGGTGCCGCCAACTCCTGAAGAACTCAAGGCTGCTGAGGCCAATGCGGGTCAAGTGCCGATGGCGCCACAAAAATGGCAGGCTGTGGGTGAACTGCAGGGTGAAGCCCAAGTCAAATTCCAGGAAATCATACATGCTTTGGTCAAAGCACTACCTGCACCGGGATCAGAGGACAGTGCCGCGACTCAAGTAGAGCCAGCTGATGGCGCCTCGCTGGGGCTTGCGGTAGAGAGGTTCAAGAGTTTTGCGCGTGCGCGGAATCCAGAGCTCTATCCTTCGGAAACGGACATCTCAATCGAGGTGCACGAAAAGACCTTTCATCCGTTCAAGATCACCTGGGCCTTGTACCTTGTGGCGGCCATTTTGGTTGCGATTTCGTGGCACCTTGGTAATCGCAAAGCCTATGCCGCTGGTTGGTTTGTGGGGGTCTTAGCCTTTTTGATTCACACCTATGGTTTTGGTCTGCGGGTCTATCTCACCGGGCGGCCGCCAGTGTCGAATATGTACGAGTCGGTGATCTGGGTCTCGTGGGGCTGTTTTGTTTTTGCCATGATTTTTGAGGCTCTCTCGCTCCGCCGGTTTGTGCTCATTTCAGGGGCTCTTGTTGGTGTGATCTGCTTGATTATCGCCGATCTCGCGCCGACGATCCTTGATTCGAGCTTGCAGCCGCTGGAGCCGGTTTTGCGCAGCAATATGTGGCTGACGATTCACGTTTTGACTATCACCTTGAGCTACTCGGCATTTTTTCTCGCATGGGGCCTTGGAAATCTCGGTCTTGGCTTTCTGTTACGGGGTTTCGGTCAGAACGACGAAAGAGTGCGGGATTTGGTTTTGTCGATCTATCGTTGTGTTCAAATCGGTGTCGTTCTTTTGGCGGCGGGCATTATTCTCGGTGGCGTTTGGGCCGATTATAGTTGGGGACGCTTTTGGGGTTGGGATCCTAAAGAAACTTGGGCGTTCATTGCTCTCTTAGGCTACATCGCCATTTTGCATGGCCGTTTAGTGGGCTGGGTAAAAAATGTCGGAATGCTCGTCACGTCTATCATGGCGTTTAATTTGGTGATCATGGCATGGTATGGCGTAAACTTTGTGTTAGGTGCAGGGCTCCACACCTACGGCATGGGCGCAGGTGGCGTACAATACGTTGCTGCTGTGGTTTTACTGAACATTCTTTATGTTGGCTATGCGACCTACGTGAGTTCCGCACGACGAAAATATGCTTAAGGCATGAGCATTTTTCCCGCTTGCCGAAATTGATTCAAGCGAGCAGCTTTAGTAAAAGCGCCTGACTGGATCGGGCGCCTCAATACCGTCTTCACTCGAGGTGTGATCAACCTCAGTTCCAATCATAAGTTCCAGACCTTCAGTTTCAGACTTTTTGTTTCAGACTTTTTGTTTCAGACTTTTTGTTTCAGACTTTTTGT
>SXGU01099158.1_pt1 | contig 10814 bp, 7 predicted proteins | sample 3174531 | NCBI WGS metagenome assembly SXGU01 (sample SAMN11356863, study PRJNA531348) | freshwater metagenome | isolation source: freshwater sample F1-140 | place: China: Fuxian Lake, Yuxi | collected 2017-12-25 | reverse complement strand
GCCGCCCCGCTCGGCCGCCAGATCGACGACGATGGACCCGGGCGCCATCAACTTGACCATCTCGGCGCTGACCAACACCGGCGCCCTGCGTCCGGGCACCAGCGCGGTGGTGATAACCACGTCGTTGGCGGCCACCACCTTGCCCAGAGCCTCCTGCTGCCGGCGGTAGAAATCCTGGCTCTGCTCCTTGGCGTACCCGCCCGCATCCTGGGCCTGGGCTGTCTCCAGCCCCAGATCCACAAACTTGGCCCCCAGGCTCTCCACCTGCTCCTTGACCACCGGGCGCACGTCGTAGCCCTGCACCACCGCCCCCAACCGCCGGGCCGTGGCGATGGCCTGCAGGCCGGCCACCCCGACCCCGATCACCAGCACCCTGGCCGGCTTTAGGGTGCCGGCGGCAGTCATCATCATCGGGACGATGCGGGGCAACTCGTTGGCGGCCAGCAATACCCCCTTGTAACCGGCGATATTGGCCATCGAGGAGAGCACGTCCATACTCTGGGCGCGGGTGATACGCGGCATCAACTCCAGGGCGAAATGTATCACCCCGGCGGCAGCCACCGCCTTGGCTGTTTCCAGGGCGATCAGGGGCTCGGCCAGGCCGATGAGGATCTGGCCCGGGCGCAGCAGCTTCAGGTCGGCCTCCCCGGTTTCCGGGTTGGCACCTGGGGTGCGCACCTGCATGATGACGTCTGCCCGGGCGAAGAGTTCGGCCCGGCCGGCCAGCAGGCCCGCTTCTCTTTTAGTGTACTCGGCATCGGCCAGGCCGCTGCCCTCGCCGGCCCCGGCCTCCACCAGCACCTCCACCCCTTTTTTGCGCAGCGCCGCGACACCCTCGGGCACCAGGGCCACACGCCGCTCACCCGGGCTGGTCTCTTTGGGAATTCCGATGATCATCTGTTCCTGAGTTTCTCGAAAAAAGGTGATCAGTGGCGGGATGTTGTGCTCCCCTTTGGTCCGCAGTCAATAATACTACAGTCCCAAGATGCAATCAAATTGAGGACATAAAAAAGCCGCCACCCCAACGGGGGCGGCGGCACCAGGTCCAGGAATCCCGGACCCTTTGGTATCAGGCGCGGTGTTCCACCTGCTTGTCGCGGTACTTTTTTAGCTGCACCTCGACCCGCTCGTACGCCTCGTCCACTGCTTTGAACAGGTTTTCGTCTTCAGTGGAGGCAGAAGCCACCAAGGTCTGCTGGGGGACCTTGACGATGAACTCCACCGAGGTCTCCAGTTTCTGCTTCTCGACTACCACCTCGCAGTCGATGATGCGGTCGTAGAAGTGTCCCAGCTTGGCGCAGGTCTTCTCGATGTGTTCTTTGGTCCGTTCGGAAACCCGGGCCGGGTTCCTCACACTGATGATGGGCTGCATCTTGATCTTGTCCTTTCTCCTAGGAGATGCACTCTATAGTTAAAGATATCCCGTCCTCAGGGCTGGTCAACCATTCCCTGGTACCAGTAGCAGGTCCACTGATAGACCAACTGCTCCCGGCCGTTGAGCCCGGCCAGGGCCCCTTTCTTGGGGCAACCGGCCTCCTGGAGCAGTAGGAAGGATCGGTGAAAGGGCACCGCGTCGAGCAACTGCAGCCGGTAGGCCGAAACCCGCCCCCGCTCTTCCAGGCCGGTGTCGCTGTAGGACTGATCGAGACACCCGTGGGTGGGGGTATCCACCTCCCCCAGCAGATAGAAATAGGCGCAATTGAAATAGTCCTCGGTGCCCGTGCCCAGCCAGGAGGGGTCCTGCTCCCCGTCTACATAAATGTATTCATTGCCTTCTTGGTTGAAACAGCCGTGCACCGCAGCCCCCACCTGCTGGGTCACCTGGTTGAGGCCGACGAAACGCCCCCGGCCCTCCAGTTTGAGCACCTGATACAGGGTGCCGTAGGTGAAGTGCTCGCGCTGGTAACGGCAGTGGAAACGCAGGTCAGTGGCACAGGGCAGGACCCGCCGCTGCACGGCGAAACCCAGGCACAGGTCGGCGGTAGAGGAGTTGACCAGCTTCACCCGCGCCCCTTTGGCATAGGGCATAGGAAAGGCGGCGCTCAGCCGCCCTCCCTGCCGCCGCAGCAACAGGGAAGAAAAATCGCGGCGCTTGGCGCCCTGGCAAAAAAAATGACTCAGGGGCACCGCCACCGCCGGCACGGTATGGCCGTCCCAGCAGATCTGCAGCGCCAGGGAGGAAAGGGCCTCGGGTTCGCCGTCCAGGTCGAAATCGAGCCGGTCGATACAGCCCTCTCCCTCCGCCTCCAGGAGCACCACCTCGCTGCGGCGGGGCACCTCGACCCGGACCAGTTCGCTCCCGCCGCCGGGAAAACCGTGGTCCCGGCCCCAGCGGGCGCCCACCTGCTCCAGGGCCTGGCGCTGGGCCAGGCTCAACTGAATCGGCAAGGTTTCCACCTCCACCTCAGGGGGGTAGCGCAGGGCATTGATCTGCCAGTAGAAGCTGCCCGTATCGCTGCAGGCGCGCACCTTGCAGCCCCGGGCAAAGGGTATGGGCAGATAGGAGACCCGGCCCTGGCTCGAATCGGCGCAGTCCATCACTACGGGTTTGACGAAGGGGAAGAGCCCGCCGCCGAAGAAATCGCGCAGGGTGGTGCGGATGACTGGCTCACTGGTCCCATCGAAGAAGAACTCCAGTTCGCCGTCGAAGTCCCCGGCCGTCCAGAAACGGGTGAGACACCCCGGCCCCTCGTAGTCGACCAGCACGTGCCAGAGCTTGTCCCCCTCGCGCTCGTCGCGCAAAAAGAAGTTGCAGTCGCGCGGCCCCAGGCGCTGGTTGAGGCTGGAATCCATCACACACTTGCCATCCAGATCCGAACCGGCCAGCCAGTCCAGGTCCCGCAGACATCCCAGGAAGTATGCCAGGTCTTTCATCTATACCCCCCTCAGTCCCAGGGCAGGGACACCCCGAACTGCTGGTGCGCCGCCCGGATCGACTCCTGCTCTGGTTCGCCAAAGTGGATACCCTCGCGCCGGTACCTGGCCATCATCTCCTCCTCCACCGCCCCCGGCAGCAGGGCTTGGTCGGTGCCGGGCATGGGCGCGTGGGTCTCGCGGATGTCGCGGATATAACGGTCGGCCTCGGCGGCAAAGACCTCCGGATCGACGGCGGCGGCCACGTCGATGGCCAGCACCATGCCCCCCATCCGCGCCGCGCCCCAGCGGGCCTCCACCTCGTCGCCGCGCGGCAGGCTGTACCCGGTCAGGGCCCCGCCGACGAGGGTGGCCACGGCGATATAGCCGATGCTCTTGAAAAAGGCCGCCGGCACTCTGGTTTTCAGGTCCTCGAACTCGGGATAATTGTAGGCCCCGAAGATGTTGGTGCCGGTGTCCAGCACTACTGCTGGCTCCTCGCCGGCGGGCATGGCAAAACAGAGGGGCGGGTTGCCGCTGAAGGCCACCGAGGGTTTGATCTGGCGGCCGTGTGCGTTCCCCTCGCCGCGCCAACCTTGGACCGAGAAGCCGATACAGCCCTGTTCCAGGCAGATGCGGGTGTAGTGACCCGCCGAGCCGTAGTGGCCGATGCAGCGCACCAGCCCCATGCCCAGGCCGAACTGCTTGGCCCGGGCCACCGCCTCCTCGGCGGCCCGCACCATGGGCAGGTACCCCAGGGTGCCGTCCCCGTCGATCACTGCGGTGGTGGGGTTCTGGTGGACCAGGCGGATCTGCGGCCGGGGGTTGAGCTGGCCCTGGGCAAAGGCCGTGCAGTACCCATGGGTGTTGCGCGAGCCGTGGGAACGCACCCCGCGCAGATCGGCATTGACCAGCAGCCGGCTGATCAGGGCAGCGTGTTCCGCCTCCAACCCCACCTGCTCGAAACAGGCCTGCACGAACACCAGGAGCCGTTCCTCCCGGACCAGGATGTATTGTTCTGGCGGGCGGTTCATCGTCTTTGCCCTTTCCGCCCCGCTACTGCCCGAGCAGGAACACCCGGGTCTCGGGGGCCCGGAGGGTGAAGTGGATCTGGTCGGTGGCCGGTGAGTACTCCTCACCCGAGATCAGGTCGCGGACCCGGCATACCCCGGGCAGGGAGAGTTGCTTCTCCCCGGATTTGAGGGAGTGCAGGGCCACCACGCTGCTGTTGGCCAGGAGTACGTCGTTGGATTCACAGTACACATGCGCCCCGGCGTAACGGGCCAGGTTCCGCCACAGCTTGGCCGGCAGGTTCACCGCCGTGGAGAATACCCCGGCCCAATCCCCCGGCCCCCGGTCCTTGCCCGCGCCCCTGCCGAATTCCTTCAGGCCCAGCCCGATGTGGTTGAAGCCGCCCTTGGCCCAGGCCAATCCCAGCTCCAGGCAGTCCTTGGGCAGGAGCACCGGCCCGTAGGGCAGGGGTCCGCCCAACACCAGGTCCGGCTCCAGATCGCGGGTGATGGGATGGTCGAAATTGGCGATCAACACCCGCCGCTGGGCATTGGCCCGGATCAGTTCGAACTCGAAGCCGGTGAGCCGGCTGGCCGACTCGGTCCCGATGCGCTCCCCGTCGGAGATGCCCGAGCCCGGCCCCCAGACCACCAGGGCCCCATCGCAAAAAACCTTGCGGCGCAGCAACTCCAGCCGCGCCTCATCCACCCGGAAGAGGTTGGGGAAATAATAGACCCGGTGCCGGGGGAAGTTGTCCAGTTCCAGATCCTCCAGGAGATAGATATTGTGGGGCACCCCGCAGCGGGCCAGGCCCATCTTCCACTCCCACATGATGGCCTCGTTGAAATAGTTGCCCGCCCCGTTGGTCTCCAACACGGCCTGGTCGTCGAGGATCATGGCGATGCCTGGCACGGTCTGGTGCGGCCAGTGTACCGACTCCTTGATCACCTCCACCTGGCGGCGGATCACCTGGCGGATCTCCTCGGGGTCGAACCAGCCGGCCCCGAATTCCATCCAGTAGGAGTGGTAGCCGCGGGTGAAGCCAGTGGCCAGGTTGCGCCAGGTATTGGCCGCGTACTCGCACACATCGCGGGCCAGGCCGATCTCGTTGGCAGTGCGCACCCAGGTGCGGGTGTCCATCTCGCCGTAGAGCAGCTTGCCGCGCAGCACCGCCGAGTCGGCGATGCCCTCGGTCTCGTACACCCCGCCGATGCCCCGGGCCTGGTAGTCGTGCGGGGTGATCAGGCCGTCGCAGCCAGGCGCGCCGAAGAGCGGGGCTACCCCCAGGTGCCCCGAGCCGGCGACCATGTCCACAAAGGCCGGGCTCCACGACACCCCTTCCCCCCCGCGGGGGTAGTTGAAGAACCCGTAGTTGCTCCAGCCCAGCATCACCTGCTTGAGGGCGTCGTGCAACATCAGCACCCGGCGCGGTGCCGCCGCCTGCATGGCCGCCCCCTGCTGGCGGAAGCGCAAATGCCAAAGGTCGCGGGTCAGCTCCAGATAATCGCGCAGGGGCTGGTTTTCCCGCCGCTCCTGCCAGTACAGCTGCTGCGCCACCTCGGGCAGGGAGCCGCGCAGCCGGTCCCTGGGGACCAGGGCTGTTTCAAAGGTGAGGCTGGGATCGCCGTACGCATCGCGAAGCTGCTCCTCGGTGCCGTACTTGGCCCGCAGGAAATCCCGCCAGCGCCGGGTCATCGGCGGGCCGTGGTCGTAGAGCCAGCCGGCCATCACCGGCGGATGGGTGCCTTCACAGACATGGAAGTTGGCGTACCCAATGACCCGACAGGCCCAGGGTCTGGACTCGCAGAAGCGGACCAGGGCCGCGGTGAAACGGGCCGCCGTGTCGAAGAAGAGGTCCGAAGCCAGGGAGGCGTGCGCCAGCGGCACCCCGGTCTCGGTGACAAAGGCCTCCTGCGGGTGCAGGGCGGTCCACGAGGCTGGCGGCCAGATGGTGAAGCGCACGAAGAGGTCCGCATCCGGATCCCCCTGCAGCACGTGTGCGGCCTGGGCATCCAGGTCGAAGTTGCCGGCCGGCATGGGCGGGTTCCCGTCGATCTGATCGCCCACCCAGAAGCGGGTCTCCGGCCAGGCCCCCGGCATCTCGGGCTGGAGGAAGTACACCTCCATCTTGTGGGGGTAGGCCAGGCCCATCGAGCGGTCGAAGGCCTCCTTGCCAAAGGTGTTGAAACCGGCCAGGGCATAGGGCTGGCCGTCGATGAAGGCCTGGGGCCGGCCCAGGTGCTGGCGGACCTCCACCTGAGGAGGTATAGGCGTATCGTGTTTGGTGGTCATAACACGGGCCTCAGTCAATCTCGATGAAGGTGCCGGCGATATGGCGGGTCCCATCCCCCTGGTTGAAGTAATAGGTCACCAGCACCAGGCCGTCGGCCAATTGGCAGGCCCAGGGATAACCTAGGTCGCCGCTGCCCCCATCCTCGCGCAGCACCAGCTCGGGCCCGGAGAAATCCCGGCAGCCAGGGTCGAGCAAACGGGCGCGGATGCCGTAGGGCTCGTGGCGGTACCCGTAGACCAGCAGGAAACAACCGTCGTCCAGGCGCAGGGCCTGATAGGGATGGCCGATGACCCCCATGTCCCTCCAGGGCTCCCAGGTCTGCCCCCGGTCGGTCGAGCGCACCACCACCCCGTGATCCTGGTACCCGGCGGTGCGCACCAGGGCCACCAGGTCGCCCCCGGTGGTTTCGATCAGCGAGGTCTCGTTGAACACCACCCGGTCGTCGGCGGCGATGCGGCTCCGGTGCTCCCAGGTCTCGCCCCAGGTGGAGGAGACCAAAAGGTCCAGCGCCGTCTGCCCGGGCTTGGCGCGGGGAGCGGTGGCCACGGCCCAATAGACCAGCCCGTCGCTGCCCTGCAGCAGGGCGCCCCGGTTCATGGCCGGCACCGGCAGGCCCGGATAAGAGCCGGCCTGGTCCTCCAGCTGCGGTGGCAGGATGGGTCCCTCCCAGGTGTGCCCTGCGTCGTAGGATCTCATCAGATAGCCGCCCAGAAAGGTGAACTTCCAGCCAAAGACCTGGTGCAGGGAGTGGGCCTCGGCCCGGGCCACCCCTTCCTCGGGCAGCAACATCCAGGCATAGCTGGACACCAGCAGGGTGCCGTCGTCCAGCTCGATGAGGCAGGGGTCCTGCGAGCCGCCAAAGGGATGGGCGTAGATCAGCTCTGGCTCGGCCGACCAGCTGCGCCCCAGATCGCGCGAGCGCACCAGCACCAGATAGCTGTTGGGGTCGGCGTGGGTGCAGCCCGGCGCGCCGAAGCGGCGGCGCTCTGGGGCCCGCCTGAAGGCCACCAGCAACTCCCCGTCGGGCCGCGAGACCACCGAGGGGAAGGCCGCGTAGAACCGTTCGTCCTGATAGATGACGATGTCTTCGAGTTTGCGCATGAGGTGCTCCTTTTCAGGCAGCGGCGACTTTGGCGCCCAGCAGGCGCCGGGCGTTGTCGCAGAGGATGAGTCGCTTGTCGGCCTCGCTCAGTTGGGCAGCGTCGATGCGGGCCCGCTGGGAGGGGGCGAAGTAGAGCGGCGTGTCCGTGCCGTAGAGGATCTTCTCGGCCCCCACCTGGCCCACAGCCCATTCGATGAGGCCCGGCATCAGGCTGCGGGCGCTGGAGGTGTCGGTGTACACGTTGCCCTGCCGGCTGGCCTGGATGGCCTTTACCTGCAGGTCCGGGTGGTTGCCGGCCGCCCCGCCATTGCCCAGGTGGGCCAGGATCACCTGCACCGCCGGGAAGGCATCGGCAAAAGGCACGTACGCCGCCGGGGCGCTGAGCGGATCGCCGCTGTGGGCCATGACCACCGCCCCCTGTGCGGCGGCAAAGGCAAAGAGCGCGGTGCCGTGTTCGGCGATGGGGTACTGGTGCTCCTCGGGGTGGATCTTGATGCCCACGCACTGCGGGGTGGCCAGGAAGCGGCGGGCCTGTTCGTAGGTCTGCGGCTGCAGGGGATGTACGATGACCCACCAGCGCAGCTCGGGAAAACGGGGCACCACCTCGGCGGCCTCTTCGTTGCCGGCCACCGCGTCGGCCCCGCCGCGCGGGAAGAGCCCCAAGAGCGGCGAGACGATGGTCAGGGCGGTGTGGGCCTGGCGCGCCCGCCCCACCACCACGGCCGCGTCCCCGGTCATGAACTGGTTCTCCAGAGCGGTGGTCTCGCGGCGGTCGTATACCCCGTAATGGGCGTGGACGTCGATGGCAGCAATCTGGTCGGCGGACAACTATCCCTCCTCTGAGTCGAGCCCCAACAGGCGGGCGGCGGTGCCACCCATGATTGCCCCGACCTCCTCGGGGCTGAGGAAATCGCAGTGCTTCTCGATCCAGGCGCGCGACTGGCGGTAGGTGCAGAAGCGGTTCTGGAAGGGCATGTCCGTCCCCCAGAGCAGACGCCCGGCGCCCAGGCGTTCCACCAGCTCGCCCAGGGTGGGCCACACCTCGCGGTACGGGTAATCGAAGAGATCTCCCAACCGCACCGGGAAACACACCTCCAGATGGAGGTTGGGATGGCTGAAGACCTCCCAGATGGCCTCGGGCAGTTCGATGCGGTCTCCTTCCAGAAAAGCCCGCCAGGGGAAACCGTGGGTCAGACTGCACACGGCCTGCGGATAACGCTCGATCCAGTGTTTTAGGATAGCCAGCTCGCCGAGATACCCATGGCGCTGCTGCGCGGGTGAGCGCTCCTGACCCGAAAGGTCCTCGGGGCCGCTGCCCAGGGTGAAGAAAACCGGCACCCCATAAGAGAGCGCCGCTTCCCAGAAGGAACGGTACGGCCCGTCGTCCCAGGGCGCCGGGCTGTCGAGGTAGGCCAGGGGCGGGATGAACTTGAGGGCGTGCAGGCCGTGGACCTCAAAGGCGGTGCGCAGCTCCGCGATCACTGCGTCGGTCTGGGTGCGGATTCGCCATTCGTCCACCGGGGCCATGGCGCGCAGGCGCTCCGGATAGAGGCGCACACATTCGCCCAGGAAGGCGCTGTCGCGGCCCAGCATGGGATCGGTGTGCAGCAGGGCCACGTCCACACCGGCGTAGTCCATCTCCCCGATCAGGCTGTGGGGGGTGTACTCCAGGTCGCGCAGATTGGGCGGATAGAACTGCTTGGTGTAATCCTCCCCCTCGACGGTCCAGACCACCCGGCCCCGCTTCCGGTCAGCGCGGAACTGCACCTCGGGCAGGTGGGCCAGGTCGTGGCGACCCTCCGGGTCGAGGGGGCGCGAGGAGGCCGGGGCCCGGTCGCGCACCCGCCAGGCCGGCTGGTGGTGGCCAGCGTGGGCCGCCTGTAGCCAGCGCAGGTGTTCGGCCGCGCTGGTATGGCCGGCCGGGGCATCGGCGGGCTCGAAACAATAAACGTGCGAATCGAGAATCATCGCGTGGCCTCCAGATAGGCGCTGACCGCCTGTCCTTCGCGCTGGCGCAGGTCGAGGCGCTGGTGTACCCGTTACGCCACCTTTTCCAGTTCCTTGGCCGTGCCCGCCGGGGTGTGAGCCGGATCGGCGAAGAAACGCTGCGCTGCTTCCAGGCGCGAGAGCGAAGCCCCGTCGGCCATCCAGGGCAGGTACGCCGCATCCTCGGGCGGGATGCGGGCGGCGATGGCAGCGTAGTTGGCCTGCATCCAGGCCAAAACCTGGTCGCGGTTTGACGGGACCTTCTCGGCCAGGGTGAAGGGCACCTCCAGGATCTCCTGGGGCCGGAGCGGGCCGCTCAGTACATACTCCAGCACCGCTGCCACCGCCTGAGGGTCGGCAAAACGCCCCAGCGCATCCAGATAGTGGGCGCGCTGGGCCGGCTGGGCGGCGGCGGCGAATCTGGCACAGAAGTCCTCCAGGCGCGCCCGGTCACCCCGAAAGGCCGCCACCCGCAGTGCCGCCCCGGCCAGGGCCGGATCGACGGCACTCGGATCGCGGCCATAGGCCAGGGCCAGGGAATCGGCGACCGCCCCCACCTGTGGATCTCTGCCGCGGATGCCCAGCGTTTCGATCAGCTTGGGCCGCAACAGCGAAAGGGTCGCAGCTTCTCTGGGGAGCCTGTTCAGCCCGTATCGCGCCAGGGCCGGAGCCAGCAGGCGCCGCACATACCCGGCAAAGGGCTCTTCCAGGTCGGCGGCCTCGGCGGCAAAATTCGCCCCGACCGCGCTGACGGCCCCCAGGAGGGCCAGCAGGACTTCGGGCTGGGGATCACCGGCAAACCCCTCCAGGGCCTGCAGGTAGGTCCGCGCGTCGAGTTGTCCTCCCTCCAGCAGGGCGGCCAGCTGGTCGATCAGCCCTACCCGCTCGCGGGGGCTCAGCCAGTGCTGCGCCCGCCCGGCCAGCTCGACCAGCATCGCCGCCGGCACCTGCCACCGGTAGTACCCCTTTTCCCCGGCATTGGGGTGGATCCAGGCCGGCGGAGTCGAGGCCGCCAGGGTGCAGAGCTGGGTGGGCTGGCTGAGCAGCAACTGCTGGGTGCGCAGCGAGTCGCCGTCCGGGTATTTGAGGACCACGGGAATCTGCCACTGCGCCGCCGGCGCCCAGGCTCCGGGCCGCAGGTAGCGCTGCTGACTGAGCCGCACCTGGCAGCCAGGCAGGAGTTCGGCGCTGACCAGGGGGATGCCGGGCTGGTCGAGAAAGGTGGCCATGGGCTGGCCCAGGTCGCCGCCAGCCTCCTGCGACAGGGCGGCCCACAGGTCGGCGGCCTGCGCGTTGCCCAGGGCATGGGCCTGCAGGTAGGCGCTCACCCCGCGGCGGAAAGCAGCGGGGCCCATCCAGTGCTCGAACATGCCCAGCACCGCCCGGCCTTTTTCGTAGGCCAAGGGATCGAAGAGCTGGGCGGGATTGTCGGTGGGGCTGACCGGCTGGCGGATGGCCCGCACCGCCAGCTGGGCGTCCTCCCGCATGGCCCACTGCACGTCCTGCAGCTCGGTGATGCCGATGCCGTACTCGGGAAAAAGCCCGTCGGCCAGCTTGTAGGCCAGCCAG
>SXGU01411329.1_pt1 | contig 10815 bp, 11 predicted proteins | sample 3174531 | NCBI WGS metagenome assembly SXGU01 (sample SAMN11356863, study PRJNA531348) | freshwater metagenome | isolation source: freshwater sample F1-140 | place: China: Fuxian Lake, Yuxi | collected 2017-12-25 | reverse complement strand
TTGAAGCCCATCGCCTTGATCTCGGACAGCACGCCGGCCGCCTCGTCGACGTTCGTCATTACCGTGCTTTCGGTCACTTCCATGCACAGGTCTTCGGCGCCGATGCCCGCGCGTGCCAGCGCGTCGCGCACGCCGCGCACAAAATCCTTGCGCCGGAACTGGTTCGGCGAGACATTGAACGACACCGGGAAGGAGCGCAATCCCTTGCCGTGCCACTCGCGTTGCTGGCGGCATGCCTCCTGCAGCACCCAGGCGCCCAGGTTCTGCATGAAGCCGGCGGTCTCGGCCGCCGGAATGAACTGCTCCGGCTGCCAATCCATGCACGGCCATCGCAGCAGCGCCTCGGCGCCCGCCACGGCGCGCGTATCGGTGTCGATCACGGGTTGGTAGAACAGTTCGAATTCATGCTGTTCCAGGCCGGCGCGCAAGCGGCTTTCTATCTTCAGCGCCTGCGACGCGCGCACGTTGAACTCTTCCTTGAAAAACTGGAAGGTGTTGCGCCCGCTTTCCTTGGCGTGGTACATGGCCGTGTCCGCATTCTTGATCAAGTCCTCGACGCCGTGGCCGTCCTGCGGAAACAGGCTGATGCCGATGCTGGGCGAAACCCGCAACGCAAGGCCATGCACATGGTAGGGAAAGTCCAGGCTATACAAGGCGTGGCGCGCGGCCTTGGCCGCGTCTTCCGCGTTGCGGATGTGCGGCAAGACAGCAAGGAATTCGTCGCCGCCCAGGCGTCCCACCAGATCCTCGCCGCGCACGCACGCGGCAAGTCGCCGGGCCACCTCGGTAAGCACGGCGTCGCCCACATCGTGGCCGTAGGTTTCGTTGATCGGCTTGAAACGGTCGAGATCGACAAACAGGAAAGCGCTGCGCCGGCCGCCGCGCCGCGCGCTGGCGAGCACGCGCTCGGCGAACTCGTACAGCAGCGCCCGGTTGGGCAAGCCCGTCAACGGATCGTGCTGCGAGATGTGGCGTATCCTTTCCTCCACTTTCTTGCGCTCGTCGATGTTCTCGATGACGCCGATGGCGCGCAGCGGATTGCCGTCCTGATCGCGCTCGACCACCTCGCCCTGGGAAAGCACCCAGCACCAGGCGCCCGATTTCGCGCGCAGCCGGAATTCCTGGCGAAAGGCCGCTGCCTTGCCTTGCAAATGCTCTTCGAAGGCCTGCGTCACGCGCTGCGCGTCGTCCGGATGCATCAACCGTCGCCAGGACTCGCGCCAGGGCTCGACTTCGCCCGGCAGGTAACCCAGGATCGTAAACACCTTGTCGTTGCAGGCCACTCTGTCGGTGCGCAAGTCGATGTCCCAGAAGCCGAGTTTGGCGGCGTCCATGGCCAGCGTCAGGCGCCGTTCGTTTTCCTGGCGCGCGCGCTCGGCGCGAATGCGTTCGGTAATGTCGCGCAACACCGCGACATGCGCGGTGTTGCCGGCCCATTCGGTTTCCACCACGCGCATCTCGGCAATCAGTTCTTCGCCATGCGGGCTGACGATGTCGACATCGGCGGTGTCGCCGGCCGTGACCGGCAGGCCGAAGGGTTGTCCGACCAGCCCGGAATCCTGCGTGCCGAACAGTGCGGTGGCGGCACGGTTGGCGAACTGGATCATGCCGTGCTGGTCGACGATGACAAATGCATCCGGGCTGCGTTCGATGATGTTATGCAACAGCGCTTCGCTCGCCGCCAGTTGCACGCTCAGTTCCCGCACCAAGGCGCTGTTGCCGTTGTCGGAGTCGCTCATTTCTTGCTCCGCCGCCTTACGCGCCGCCATTGGTGTCCGCCGCGGCCGGGCCGCTGCCGGTCAGCGCCCCGGGCATATGGTGGAATGACTGGCCGATGCGCATGCCATGGTCATCAATGGTGAATTCGCGGATCTCGGTTTCGTGGCGCGAGCCGCGCATTTTCAGCACCGTCACGCCATGGCGCATCTTGCCGCCGGCTTCCACGTAGCGCAGCAGGATGACCGAGTCGGTGAACGACGTCAGCTGGAGTTCAGTGATTTTGGCGGCGCCGATGATCGGTTCGGTGGAAGCGGTAAACAGCGCGGGAATCTGCATTTCCTTGATAAACGCGGTGAGCCCGACGATGAAGTCGCGCAGGGTCCTGGCGGAGGCAAATCGTCCAAGCGATGACAGGCTGTCGAGCACGATGCGATGCGGATGGAATTGCTCCACCATTTCCTTGATGCGGGTCAGCCGGTCATCCAGGCTGGCCGATTCCGGATACTCGCAGACGACTTGCAGCAGCTTATCGGATTCCATCTGCGCGAAGTTGTGCCCCCAGCCGGTGGCGTTTCTGAACAGTTGGTCGCGGCTTTCCTCGAAGCCGAGGAACAGGCAGCGTTCTCCTGCGACGGCGGCGCCGGCGGCGAACTCGGTTGCCATCAGGGTTTTTCCGGCGCCGGTCGGACCGGACACCAGCGTGGTCGAATCGCGAAACGGTCCGCCGTTGCACATCCGGTCCAGTCCGGCGTTGCCGAACGTGGCGCGCACATTCGACGACTTGTGCCGCAACGGGATTGCGGACAAGGGCACCACTTCGATGCCTTTGCCGTCGACGATGACGAAGGGAAATTCGCCGCGCCGATGCGGCACGCCGCGCAACTTCAGAATCTCCACCGTGCGGCGGCGCAGCTCGGCCTCCAGCACGTTGCGCAAAATAATGACGTTGTCGGCCACGAATTCCTCGACTCCGTAGCGCCCGATTTCCCCCTCATCCGAGATGCGCTCGCAGCTCATGACCGAGGTGACATTCATGCTCCTGAGCGCGCGGCTGATGCGAAACAGCTCGCGCCGGATTGTGGCCTGGTCGCCAAAACGGATGAAGAGGGCGCTGATCGCATCCATCGCCAGCCGCTTGGCGCCGATCCTGGCGATGGCCGCGCGCATGCGCGCCAGCAGTCCGCCCAGATCGTAGTCGCCGATCAGCACGTCTTCCTGCTCGACGGGCGGCAAGCCATCGACGAACAGCCACATCGCATCGGCTTCCCAGCGCGCGATGTCCCAACCGAGGGAGCGCATGTTGTTGCGGATGTCGTCGGGCGATTCTTCCAGCGTCACGAACACGCAGGATTCACCGGCCTGCCGGATGCCTTCGACCAGGAATTGCGTGATGAACACGGTCTTGGCGCTGCCGGCCGTGCCGGACACCAGGGTGGTGCGGTGCTTGGGCAGGCCTCCCATCGCCAGCAGGTCAAAGCCGGGAATGCCGGTCTGCAGCAATGCGACGCTGCCGGTGGTGTTCACAGGTGTGCTCAAGGCAAGTTCTCCTTTGGCACGGGGCCGAGATCGTCGAGCGCGATACCAAGCGCCGTCAGCACTTTGGCCGGGTTGGCCAAATCGCCGATCACGCGGTAGGCGGGAAGCGGCGCGACGCGGACGGTGGTGGGAGTGGCAAAGATGTGCGCGGCTTCCGCCAGTTCGGGATGCTCCTGGACATCGAACAGGCTAAGCTCATAGGCGGTGCCGGCGGCGCCGAGGTATTGCTCGCAGATGCGCCGCAGATTGACTGTCGCGCACAGCGAACGCGGGGTGTGGCCCGTGACATACAAGTGGAACGTGTACTTCGGCATGCCTTGGTCGCCTTCACGGTGTTCCGGGAGTAGCTCGATTCAGAGTGGCATTAACTCTCAAGCACAGTACTGATTGACTTGCCACTTCGTTCGAAGTTCTGGCTCGTAAGCCGATCCGCCACAAAATGGGATCGGAAACTATTGGCGATAGGCTCCCAATGCTTTGCGGGGGCAGATGAAATGCAACGGCGACCAAAGTCGCCGCCATATGAATGGAAATACCCTTGACCCGCCGCATCGCGCGGCAGGCAATCAATCAGTTGCCCAATCAGTTGTTCGGGCCGATCCGTATCTTGTTATTGACGCTCGATATGGCATAACCCTTTGCGCTGATCTGCGCCAGCGCGTCGTCCGCGGACAGGCCATGCACCGGTTCATTGTCCTGGTCGAGGTCAATATTGTTTTCGGCGGTCTCCCAATCGATGTTGGTCGCTTCCTCGGGAATCGGCCTTCCCTCCGGCACCGCCAGATACGAAAACCTGCCTTCCAGTTCCGGTCGTTTATACACATCAACTTTCATCGTGACATCCTTATAAAAATGGGTGTTTGCTATTGACCCCCGGTCATTACAAAGGTTGCGTGTCGCCGCAAAGAAAGTACAAGAGCATCACTCCTTTGACCTTCCTCCCAGTAGCGATCCTTATCGTCCCGGCAATGAATGCCGCGCAATACTTGGCGCCCTCGCAATGAATTCGTAAAAAAATGTTTCAGAGTTGCATAAACATGCATTGAATAGCGGAAAACCGATATTTAGAATAGGCAACGTTGTGCTGCATCAAGAAGATCGATGGCAGCACGCTGGCGGTTCGCGCGGCGGACCGGTGTGTTTGCAGTTCGACGTGTATCGGATCTATGTCAGGTTTATTTGTACAGCAGCGCCACGCGAAGAAAAGCTGGACCATTTCCGCTGCTCTGGGCGTTCTGGCTTTTGCTTCCAGCTTGTTCGGAAGCCCTTCTCCAGCCAAGGCCGTCGTGCTCGAGGCTGCCATCAATGAGCAAATCGTCATGATCCCCGCCGTGTACGGCAGCAAGACCGTGGAACTGGAGACGACGATTTTCAAGCCGCCGGGCGATGGCCCGTTTCCGCTGGTGGTGATGAACCACGGCAAGGCGCTCGGTAATCCGCGCACGCAAAACCGCGACCGCTTCATTGTGTTGAGTCGCGAATTCGTCCGGCGCGGTTATGCGGTGGCGATTCCGATGCGCAAGGGTTTTTCGAAATCGACCGGCGACTACGTCGATAGCGGCTGCGATATGACCGCGCATGGCCAATCGCAGGCGGATGATTTGCAAAGCACGCTGGAATTTTTGCGCGCGCAACGCTGGGTCGACCGCGAGCGCATCCTGGTGGCCGGCCAGTCGTATGGCGGCTTGACCGCGCTGGCCTTCGGCACGCGCCAGTTTCCCGGCGTCAAAGGCATGATCAATTTTGCCGGCGGCCTCAAGATGCACGGCGGTTCTTGCCGCTGGCAGCAATCGCTGGAGCAGGCCTTCGCCACGTACGGCGCGCAGACCTCGCTGCCGAGCATCTGGTTCTATGGCGAAAACGACCACCACTTCAATCCGGAACTGGCCGCGCGGTTGCATCACGCTTACGTGCAAGCCGGCGGTCCGGCGCGGCTGGTGGCGTATGGGCCGTTCAAGAAAGATGCGCACGGCATGAGCGCCAGCCGCGACGGCGTCAAGATTTGGTGGCCGGAAACGGAAAAATTCCTGAAGGAACTCGGCATGCCGACCGAGCCGGTGCTGGCGATCAACGACACTATCAAAGTGCCGAAGAATCAATACGCGACCATCGATAACGTGGAAGCGATTCCTTACCTGAAAGACAAGGCGCGCGAGCAGTACCGGGTTTTCCTTGGCAAATCCACGCCGCGCGCCTTCGCGGTATCGCCGAGCGGCGCCTGGAGCTGGGCCGAGGATGGCGACGATCCGGTCGAGCAGGCGCTCGCCGATTGCCAGAAAAACAGCAGCCAGCCTTGCAAGCTGTACGCGGTCGACAACAACGTGGTCTGGACCGATGAACCTCCGGTCACCGCGACGGCCGTTGTTCCTGAACCTGTTGTCACGCCAAGCGCGGCTGCCGTTACCGGCCCTTGATGCCGCAAAAATGCTGCTGTTCGACAACCAAAAACCGGCTGCGCGCTTCTATGATGGATTGCTTCACAGAACCATGCTGCCAGGGAGCGCCAGATGGATAAGCCATCCGATCACCATACGCCACCGACAAAAAAACTGAATTTACTGAGTGCATTCGCCAGGAATTATTCCGGCCCGATTACCGGCGTCGCGCTGTCGGCGCTCAGCGCCTGGATGATCGTGATCGGCCTGAAAGGGCTGATCGGATTTGAAATCACGCAACAGAGCGCGCTGGCCGACTTGCTCGGCATCGTTCTGGTGATTGGCGTCGCGCGCTGGGTCAAGTTCAAGTACGACGTGAAATAGGGCGCGCTTCGAGTGGCTCGTCACGCTTCATTTTTCGCGCATAAAAAAGCGTAGGCTGGGTAGAGCGCAGCGAAACCCAGCAGTGCCATGACTGCGCAATTGCTGGGTTTCGCTGCGCTCTACTCAGCCTACGGAGCTTCGTTTCATTCCGTTTCATTCCCGCCGCACGAAACTTCGCGCGGCGGCGGTTGTCATTCCCTACACACAAAAAGGAAGGCAACAATGGCGGAACAGAAATGGCCGCAGCGCATCTGGATCGCGCGGCATGGGCAAAGCGCCGGCAACCTCGCGCGCGACGCGGCCGAGAGCGCCGGCCTGCCGTTGATCGATATCGCCACGCGCGACATCGACACGCCGCTGTCGTCCCTTGGCCGGCAGCAATCGGAAGCGCTCGGTCACTGGTTCGGCCAGATGCCGCAAGCGGAGCGGCCGAACGTGATCCTGTGTTCGTCCTACCTGCGCGCGCGCGCCACCGCGCAAATCGTGCTCGACGCCGCCGGCATCGCGCGCGACGAGGTGAGTTTCATTGCCGATGAACGGCTGCGCGAAAAGGAATTCGGCATCCTCGACCGGCTGACCCGGCATGGCATCGTGCAGAAGTATCCCGAGCTGCATGAGCAGCGCACCCATGTCGGCAAGTTCTATTTCCGTCCGCCCGGCGGCGAAAGCTGGTGCGACGTGATCCTGCGCCTGCGCAGCGTGCTCGACACCCTGTGCCGCGAATACTGTAAAGAGCGGGTGCTGATCGTCGGCCACCAGGTGATCGTCAACTGCTTTCGCTATCTGTTCGAGCGCATGGATGAACAGCAGATCCTCGACATCGACCGCGCCGCCGACGTGCCCAACTGCGCGGTGACTTCCTATGAATTCGACCCGACGCGCGGCAGGCGCGGCAAGCTGGCGCCGCGCCTGATCAATTTTGTCGCGCCGCTGCGCGAGGCCGGCGCGCCGATCACCGCCGAACCGGACGTGCAAGCCGCGCCGAAATCCTGACCGTGAGGAGGCGGCGATGACGGAACAGGCAATCGGCATGGACACCACGGCTTTGGTCGACGATGCGCTGCTGCGGCGCTGGCGCCTGCCGATGCCTGCGCCGGACGGCGACAAGGAAGAGCGCGGCAGGGTGCTGGTCATCGCCGGTTCGCGCGAGATGCCGGGCGCGGTGATCCTGGCCGCCACCGCCGCGCTGCGCGCCGGCGCCGGCAAGCTGACGATTGCCACTGGCGCCAGCGTCGCGCACCTGGTGGCGCTGGCGGTGCCGGAGTCGCGCGTGATCGAGTTGCCGGAAACCGCGGCCGGCGGCATCGCGCCCGCCGCCGCCGACAAGTTCGGCGCGCTGACTTCGCGCTTCGACGCGGTGCTGATCGGCCCTGGCATGCAAGACGAGCCGGCGACCTGCGCCTTCATTCTGGCGCTGCTGCCGCAGCTGGTGCCGGTCAGCCTGGTGCTCGACGCGTGCGCGATGAATGTGGTGCGCCGGCAGTTGCAGGCGGTCGATGCCGCGACGCCCGCGCAGCAGAAATATGTCGCCAGTTTCAGCTCGCCGGTGTTGCTCACGCCGCATGCCGGCGAGATGGCGCACCTGGCCGCGATCGACAAGGAATCGGTGCTGGCCAATCCCTGCGATGCGGCGCGCCAGGCGGCGCGGCGCTGGAATGCGCTGGTGGCGCTCAAAGGCGCGTCGACCTTCATTGCCGCGCCCGACGGACAAACCTGGCGCCACGACGGCGGCAGCATTGGCTTGGCGACTTCCGGCTCGGGCGACACGCTGGCCGGCCTGATTGCCGGGCTGGCCGCGCGCGGCGCGCCACTGGAACAGGCGTGCGCCTGGGGGGTCGCGCTGCACGCGCGCGCCGGCGACCGGCTAGCGCAACGCCTCGGTCCGCTCGGCTACATGGCCAGCGAACTGGCCGCCGAGGTGCCGGCATTGATGCATGCGCTCGCTGCGCCGTGATGCGGCGATCCGGCTTCGCTTTGCGGCCTGTCAAGCTGCCGCGCAAGCCGTCTGGTAAATATTCTGAAAGCCGCGCTTCCGCCAGAGCCGACGGCCAACCATTGACTATTCGAGACACCCATAACGATGCGGCTGATTTCACTTGTTGCACTGCTGTTGCATTTCCCCTTAGCGCTTGCCGCGGACGATGCCGATTTCAGCGGCGCCTGGGTGGCGTGGCTCTGTCCGTCCGGCGCGCAACGCGATTCCGGGCAGTGTTCCAACTTCGTGCTGGAACTGCATCAGAAAGAGGGGCAACTGTGCGGCGCGCATTTCTTTGCGACAGCTGGCGCCGCCCGCATCGATGAAGGCGCCGCGCCCTCGGTCATCGGCGATATCGAGGATGGGACCGCGACGCTCGTGGCGATCAGCAGCCGCGCGTCGCCTTCGGTGCGGGTACGGGTGGAAATGAAAAAGGTCAATGGCATGCTGCAATGGCAACGCCTTGACAGCCCGTCGGGAGACTACCTGTTGCCGCTCAATGCCAAATTGACGAAATCGAAAAGCAAAACCCTGTTCGCGCCGATTTTCGAACAAGAACTCAAGGCGGCCTGCTCCTCGACTTTCACGATGGCAGAACAAAGGCGGGTGCTGGCGCCGGCTCCGCAAAAGCCATGAGCGCCGGGGCGGGTTTGCCGCCGTCGCCGCGCTCTTCTTCCCTGTTTACCGCCACGCGCCGCTGAATCTTCTTAGATAGACCGCTGATCTTTCCGGATTTTCTCTTGCCGAAGCGCTGATACATTCCTCGCGTTATTGCTATGCGCTTCGCACGCGCGAATGAACAGCACGCTATCTCATTAGCATGAGTAGTGTCTTCCCTGGTCTGCGGCGGGAGGCAGGTCATGCAAACTTTCCTCAGTGTCTCCTGAGGTTTGGAGTGGGGACATGATCGTCTCCACTCCGTTTTTTTCTTCAGCCGGACACGCAAGGCGGCTTCTTCGGCAAAGTCATCCCTTGTTCCATTGATCGTGATCGTGGCGCCGTTATGACGGTCGGATGCGGCGGACGGTGGTACGCTATACAATTGTCCCGCGGACTTATCAGAGTCCGGCGTCAGCGGCCATCTTGCAGCGCTTCCATCCATGCCCATCAACTATCTTGCTTCATTAACCGCGTCGGAACGCACGTCCCGTGCCAACCTGCACCTTGGCGCCTGCCTCGCCTTTGTCGCCGGCGCTCTCAATGCCGGCGGCTTTCTCGCCATCGGCCAGTACACTTCGCACATGACCGGCATGCTATCGACAGCCGCCGATTATTTCGTGCTCGGCAATATCGCCGTAGCCATGACGGCCTTGCTGTCCATCCTGTCGTTCGCGTGCGGCGCCGCATCGACCGCGCTGATGGTGAATTATTCGAAACGCAACACCGATCGCAATATCTATATGCCGCCGCTGCTGGTCGAGGCAGTGCTGCTGCTGGTGTTCGGGCTGATGGGCGCGAATCTGCAAATGCATGAATTCGTCAATCTGTCGCTGACCGCGATATTGCTGTGCTATGTGATGGGCTTGCAGAATGCGCTGGTGACGAAGATCTCGAATTCGGAGATTCGCACCACCCATGTCACGGGATTGCTCACCGATATCGGCATCGAGATCGGCAAGCTGTTCTACTGGAATCGCCAGAGCGACAACAACAAGGCATTCTATGTCGCGGCCAACCGCGCCAAGCTGCGCGTGCATTTGGCGCTGGTGATCGCCTTCTTTCTCGGTGGCGTGCTCGGTGCGCTGGGCTTCAAGCTTATCGGTTTTTCCGCGACCATTCCGCTGGCGATCGGCTTGGTGATCATGTCGTTTGCGTCGATCTCCAAGCTGCAAGACTGATATCGGCGGTCCGGTGCCGCCTCCGGTATTGCCGCCACGCAAATCGAATCTACAGTAAGATGGTCGTCAGCCATGGCCATCATTGCCGTCTTCAACCAGAAGGGAGGGGTGGGCAAGACCACCACCACTCTCAATCTCGCCGCTGCGCTGGTACGCCGCGGGCGGACGCCTTACGGCATCGATCTCGACCCGCAGGCCCATCTCAGCGCGATTGCCGGCGTGACGGCCGGCTGCGGCGACGATACCCTGCTCAGCCTGTTCCAGCGTAACCGGCCTTTGCATGAACTGGTGCGCGACTCGTCCAGCGGCATTCGCGTGATTCCGGCGCACATGGAACTGTCCAAGGTCGATACGCTGTTCGGCAAGGGTTACAACGTGGTCAATCGCCTCAACGCCAGCCTGCACGGCGAGCGCATGAGCGACCAGAACAGCCCGGTGATGATCGATTGCTGTCCATTGATCGGGGTGCTGTCCTTGAATGCCATTTTCGCCAGCGATTGCCTGATCGTGCCGGTTTCGGCCGATTTCCTGTCGTACAAGAGCGCGCTGCAAGTCGACAAGGCGCTCAAGGCGCTCGAGCCGGTCCTGAAGCGCCGCGTCAAGCGGCGTTATCTGCTGACCCGCTATGATGCGCGCCGGCGCATGGCGCGCGAGGTGCAAGACATGTTGGTGGATCGCTTCGGCGCGGACGTGTGCGCCATGCGCATCGCGGAAAGCGTCAGCCTGGCGGAGAGCCCGGCATTCAACAAAACGGTGTTTGAGCATGCGCCGAGCAGCCGCGGCGCGCAGGATTACGATGCCTTGCTGGATGAATTGCTGTCGGCTGGATTTTTTGACTGATACCAATCTGCCTCCACAACGTGACAAATGAAATCGATGGATTTTTTCGGCTGGCAAGGGTGGAGCAGGGGTTTCGTGGCGCACCGCGCCACGCCTGCGTAACGATCGCCGCTTGCAAGCGGCGATGCGCCCTGCAAGGGGGAGGAGG
>SXGU01175299.1_pt1 | contig 10815 bp, 10 predicted proteins | sample 3174531 | NCBI WGS metagenome assembly SXGU01 (sample SAMN11356863, study PRJNA531348) | freshwater metagenome | isolation source: freshwater sample F1-140 | place: China: Fuxian Lake, Yuxi | collected 2017-12-25 | reverse complement strand
TTTAGTAATTCAAGTCTTCGAGAATTAAATTTTCGATGCAAATCAGCTACAAACTCTAAACAATCTAAAGTTAAAATTTCTTCAAATTCTGTAGAAATTTTTCCTGTAATAGTGGTATTTTTTGGAAAAGATTTCATATAGACCTAAATTTATATATAAACCTACTCGAGTTCAATATTTATAAAAATAGAACTATTAAATGAATTATTTAGATTTTGAAGACGATATTAAAGTATTAGATCAAAGAATTCAGGAACTTAAAGCCCCTTATATTGCCAAAGGAATCACTACCGTCGAAAATCCTACGGTTGTTGACACTGAAAGAAGGTTGAATGAAGCATTAGAGCGAGTGTATGCAAATCTTAATCGATGGCAAAAAACAAAAGTTGCAAGACATGAATTTAGACCCCGTTCAATTCATTATATTCAAAAGATCTTTCCAGATTTTACTAATTTATCAGGAGATCGTTTGTACGGGGAAGACCAATCTGTATTAGCAGGCTTTGCAAGTCTTGATGGGGTTTCAGTTTTAGTTATTGGACAAGAAAAAGGAAACGATACTCAATCTAGACTTCAAAGAAATTTTGGAATGATGAAACCAGAAGGGTACCGCAAGAGTATGCGTTTAATGAATCTTGCAGATAGATTAAATATCCCCATTATAACATTTATAGATACTCCAGGCGCATATCCTGGAAAAGGAGCAGAAGAGCGAGGCCAGGCAGAGGCAATTGCCAAATGTATTGAGTGTTGTCTTAATGTAAAAGTTCCAATGATTTCAGTTGTTATAGGAGAAGGAGGCTCAGGAGGGGCGATAGCCCTTGCAACTGCCAATAAAGTTTTAATGTTAGAATATTCAGTCTATTCAGTAATATCACCTGAAGGGTGCGCATCGATTCTTTGGCGAGATCCGAAAAAAGCAAGGGAGGCAGCAGAGGCTATGAAAATTTCTTCACAAGATTTATTTGAAAATAAAATTATTGATGAAATTATTAAAGAGCCTAAAGGTGGGGCTCACCGAAATCATAATGAAATAGTTTCAAATGTTACTCTAAGCATTAAAAAAAATTTAAATGAGTTGATAAAAATGTCGCCAGAAGAGCTTATTTATCTAAGAAAAAACAGATTTTTAAGCATTGGAAGAGATGTGATGATTACTAAAGAAGAATTTTATAAAGACACGCGTATTAGCACGGTTACTTATAATCCATTCAATTGGAAATTGTTACTTCAAAATAATCGTAGATTAATTGCAACAGTTGTTGTGATTATAATTTTATTTATTTTAGTATTAATTTTTGCTTAACGCGCCGCAACAATTTTTATATTTTTTATACGATCCGCAAATACAAGCTGCATTCCTTGAAATCTTTTCTTCTATGGCAGGTTGTTGTGGTTGTGGAGGTCTTTCTTCTTTTGTTACTTGAATATTAATTAAAAAAATAATTAAATTTTCTTTAATCTTAGTAAGTAGTTCTTTAAATAAATTAAAGCTTTCTCTCTTATATTCATCTAAGGGGTTTTTTTGACCATAACCTCTAAGACCTATAACTTGTCTTAATTGTTCAAGATATTGTAGGTGACTTCTCCATTCGTAATCAAGATTTTGTAAAAAAATTCTTTTTTCAACATCCTTATTAATTTCATCACCTGCAGTTGAAATTCGTCCATTTCTTCTTTGATCAAAGTATTTTTTGAAAAATTCTTTTTTTTCTAAAGTACTTTTTGAAAGCCAGGTATCGAAGTCACCATCATTAATTTTAGTTCCGCATAATCGCTCTGTTTTTGTCTTAACTAATTTTTTTGTATTGGCATCTGCATTATCTCGGTAATTATTTATTTCGTCTATTAAATTTTCTACAATTTCATTAAAAATATCATTTACCACATCATAAATATTTTTATTTTTTATTACACCCAACCTTTGTTCAAAAATTACTTTTCTTTGATCATTCATTACATCATCAAATTGTAATAAAGTTTTTCTAATATCAAAATTTCTTCCCTCAACTTTTTGTTGAGCTTTTTCTAGAGCTTTGTTGATCCAGGGATGATCTATGGACTCTCCTTCTTTAAGTCCTAATTTTTGCAACATAAAATCAATTTTTTCAGATCCAAAAATTCTCATTAGATCATCTTGCAAACTTAAGTAAAAAATTGAGCCACCGACATCCCCCTGCCTTCCTGTTCGACCTCTTAATTGATTGTCTATTCTTCTACTTTCATGTCGTTCTGTTCCAATAACAAACAATCCACCACTAGATAATACTTTAGCTTTTTCGTCTTCATGATTTTTTTTAGTTCTTTCAACTAAAACTTTATCATTTGTCCCGCCTTCTTTAATCTTAAGATCTAAATTTCCACCAAGCTGAATATCCGTTCCTCGACCAGCCATATTAGTTGCAATAGTGACCGCACCAATTCGTCCCGCTTGTGCAATTATATTTGCCTCTTGTTCATGAAATTTAGCATTCAAAACATTATGTTTTATTGATTCTTGTTTTAAAATTTTGGAAATTCTTTCTGATTTTTCAATACTAGTAGTACCAATCAATACTGGTTGTTTTTTTTCATTTGCAGAAACAATTTCTTTTATAATTGCATTATATTTTTCTTTTTCAGTTCTAAAAATTTTATCATTAAAATCTTTTCTTACCATCGGTCTATTGGTTGACACTTCAACTACATCCAATTTATAAATTTCATAAAATTCTTCAGCCTCGGTCATAGCTGTTCCAGTCATGCCAGAAAGTTTATCGTATAATCTAAAATAATTTTGAAAAGTAATCGAAGCTAAAGTTTGATTTTCATTTTGAATTTGCACTCCCTCCTTCGCCTCAATCGCTTGATGAAGACCGTCAGAATATCTTCTGCCCTCCATAATACGACCGGTAAATTCATCAATAATATAAATTTGATTATCTTTTACGATATAGTCTTTATCTTTACTAAAGAGCATATTTGCTCTTAAGGATTGATTTATATGATGAACGATCGATAAGTTTTGTGGATCATAAAAATTAGAGCCCTTTAATAAATTTATTTTTTTTAACTTATCTTCAATAAAATCAATTCCTTTTTCTGTTAGTAGAGCGCTGCGATCTTTTTCATCAGTATCATAATGTTCTTTATTAAGTTGGTTAACCAATTTGTTGCATAAAAAATATTGAGAAGAATTATCCTCTGTCGGTCCTGAAATAATTAAAGGGGTTCTAGCTTCATCAATTAAGATACTGTCTACTTCATCAACTATACAGAAATAATGTTTTCGCTGTACCATCTCGGCCATGGAATATTTCATATTGTCTCTTAAGTAATCAAATCCAAACTCATTATTTGTTCCATAGGTGATGTCACATTCATACTGGGCTTTTCTGCTAATATCATCGATACCACTTGTAATGCAGCCAACACTCACACCTAAAAAATTATAAATTTTAGACATCCATTCGGAATCACGTTTTGCAAGATAATCGTTTACTGTTACAACATGCACGCCTTTTTCGGTTAGGCTATTTAAATAGGCTGGTAAAGTTGCAACAAGTGTTTTTCCTTCACCAGTTTTCATTTCTGAAATACTTCCTTGATGAAGAATAATTCCCCCCATTAACTGTACATCAAAATGTCTTTGTCCTGTAGTTCTAATACTTGCTTCACGTACACATGCAAATGCTTCTGGCAAAATTTTAATTAAATTTTCACCATTTTTAATTCGATTTTTAAACTCTTGCGTTTTATTTTTTAATTCTTGATCCGAAAGTTTTTGAATTTCTAGTTCTAATAAATTAATTTTTTGAACTAACGGCTGTATTTCAGTAAGCTTACGCTCATTGGAAGTTTTGAATATTTTTTTTAAAATGTTTAAACCCGGTATCATTTTGAGATATTATTATAGATAAATTAAATAGTATAAATTTAGTAACTACCTTATAACTGAAAAAACACTAAATAAAATACACATGACTACGTTATTTCAAAACTTTTTTAAGAAAAAACAATTGAATAGAGTTACCAAAGATTTTCCTGAGATGCCAAGTATTGATGGTCTAGAGATTTCAACAGCAAGCGCAGGTTTGTATAATACCAATAGAGACGATGTAAGTTTATTTTATTTTCCAGATGGTGCAATATTTTCAGCAGTTTATACAAAATCTTCAATAAGATCTGTCTGTATTGATTGGAATATTAAGGCAAATAAAAAAGATATTAGAGCTTTACTAGTCAATACTAGAAATGCAAACGCATACACAGGCAGACAAGGCTTAAATAGTATAATTGAGTTAGCAAAATTTTTTTTAGATAAAAAAAAAATTTCGAACAAGCAAATTTTATTTGCTTCTACAGGAGTCATCGGTCAACCATTTCCCCTTGCAAAAGTTAAGGGGGTTTTACCTAATTTAATTGAAAAATTAAAAAGACCTATAAAACTTACTTGGATTAAGCAGGCCTTATCTATTATGACCACAGATACTTTTGGAAAAATGAGCTGTGCAGTTGTGCAAACTAATAAAGATTTTATAAATATAGCAGGAATTGCGAAAGGTTCAGGAATGATAGCGCCCAATATGGCTACAATGTTTGGTTTTATTTTCACTGATGCAAATATTTCTCAAGAACTCCTAAATAAAATATTGAAAAGAAATACTGAAAATACTTTTAATGCAATCACTGTTGATGGCGATACCTCAACGAATGATATGGTGTTAGTTTTTTCAACTAGAAAAGCTAAAAATAGAATTATTAATGATATCAATTCCAAAGTTGCAAAAGATTTTGAAAAAGCCCTCTATGAAGTGATGCTCGATCTTTCAAAGCAAGTTGTTTTAGATGGTGAGGGAGCTAAAAAATTTCTTACAATAAAGGTTACCGAAGCTTCCAATGATAAATTTGCAAAAGAAGTTGCAATGTCTATTGCTAATTCTCCCCTTGTAAAAACTGCTCTTGCGGGAAGTGATCCTAATTGGGGAAGAATACTTATGGCTATTGGAAAGACTAATGAAAGAGTTAAACAGGATAAAATTGAAATTAAAATCGGCGACTTTTTGATTACAAAATATGGAATGCAGGTACCTAGTTATGATGAACACAAAGTTAAAAATTATATGCTTGGCGAGGATATTGTTTTTGATGTGAATTTAAATTTAGGAAAAGGAAAATTTACTGCTTATACCTGTGATTTTAATGCGGAATATATTTCTATTAACGCAGATTATAGATCTTAAATTAGCCCGTACCAATCAAAATTCCAGCAGCTAAAACTAATCCACCGCCCACAACGATTTGTAAAGTTGCTCTAAGAAAAGGTGCTTCCATATATTTATTTTGAATCCAAACAATTGCCCATAATTCAAAAAATACAATAATCATTGCAAGGATAGTTGCAGTCCAAAAATGTGGAATTAAATAGGGAAGTGCGTGACCTAAACCGCCAACTGCAGTCATTATTCCACATGCAAGCCCTCGTTTTACAGGGGAGCCTCTTCCTGAAATTATCCCATCATCAGATACAGCTTCAGTTAATCCCATTGATATTCCAGCACCAACGGATGCTGCTAGACCAACAACAAAAGTTGTCCATGTATTTTGTGTTGCAAAGGCTGTTGCAAAAATTGGAGCAAGTGTAGAAACAGAGCCATCCATTAATCCAGCTAAACCAGGCTGAGCCCATGTTAAAACAAATTGTCTTTTTGCAGTTCTATCTTCAATTTCTTTTTTATCCCCAGGTACATGCTTCTCAATTAGACTGTCAGCAGCAACTGTATGACCAGCTTCAGCAGCCGCTAAATCACCAAGCAATTTTCTTGTTGATGCGTCAGTACTCATTTGAGCAGCTCTCATATAAAAGTTATATGCATCACGTTCCATCATTTCAGATTCAAGTCTAATTCTATCAATACTTAGATTTTTCATTAACCAAACAGGTTTTCGATTATAAAAACCAGATACATGGTCTCTTCTTATTAAAGGAATATTATCTCCAAATCTTTTTTTAAACGTATCCAGCAATAACTTTCTGTGAGAGTCCTCAACTCTTGCCATATCATGGAATATTTTAGATGTATCAGGATAATCATTTTTTAAATGCTCAGCGTAGTTTCTGTAAATAGAAGCATCGTCTTCTTCGGAAGATATTGCTAAAGCTAATATTTCTTTCTCACTAAGATCTGAAAATTTTTTTCTAAAACCAAAACCAGGTATCATTGATATAAACTTTTTTCTAAATTATTAACTTCAAATTAATTAATAATTAGATTACCTTAAGCTCACGAAGGCCCGCATATAATTCTTTAGTACCCTCATAACCAAAATAAATTGAAAGCATTAGTAGTAAAATACTACAAACCCTAAAAAAAACTCCAATGGGTAGAATTTTTGTGATTTTTTTAAGCCCTATATAGACAAAAATTAATGCGAAAGTACCAGTTGCCGCCCCAGCAATTACTGGAACCGTACTATAAATAGTTGATGTAAATAATGCAGCGTAAAATAAAACTATCTCAAAACCTTCTCTGATAATTGCAAAAAAAACGGTCAAAGATAAAAATATTGGATTTCCTGTAGCAACAGCTTTATCTACTTCTCCTTCAACATGTTTTTTTGTGTTGTGACTAAAGTAAGCAACGTAAGCTAGCATACCAGAAGCAATTAGCATTACTGAGCCCTCAAATATTTCTTCATGCGCATGTGTGATGGCAGCAATTTGTTTTACTGCTAATGCAAGAATTAATGATGTAACAACACCCGCAACTAAGCCCCACATTACTGCTGGACGCTGATGTCTTGCATTTACTTTATCTAGATATGTGAAGACTAATATTGCAATTAATAAAGCCTCAAAGCCCTCACGAAAAAGGATAAAAAAAGAACTAAGGTAAGGAGCTAAAGATTCGTACATATTTAAAGTTTAATATGATTATTTAATAGCAAATTGAAAGTCAATTGTGAAAAAAAATATTATCAGTTAATTCTTAGTAAATTAGTAGGAATAGTAATTAATTTTAAAGAAAAAAAATTACTCCAAACTCAATTTGTCGCATTAAAAATTATTTATCCAATTTTTTCCAAACAAAACAAGTATTTAAAAAAAATAAGTTCATTAATAAAAAGTAATTCCATTGAATTATATTTTTAATATACCAGGAAGTAGTTAAAGAAAAAATATCTATCAATAAAATTAGTATAATTCCGCATATAATTAATAAAAAAATAAAATAAAAATTAATATTTATAATTTTACTTGAAATTATGACTTTATAATCATTTTTTATTTTAAGGTAAGTTAAAACTATTAAAAATTGCGAAATGATTAGAGAAATAATATAAATAAAAATTCCACCTTTTCGCATAAATCTCCATATTTCTGATCCTTCAATGCCTAAAAAAATTATGTAAATAAATAAGGCAATGCTTGAAATTAAACCTGATAATAATATTAAATTTAAATATATTTTATTAACTAAAAATTTTTTAAAAATTCTATAGTGCTCGAAAAAGTAAACGATCATTAAAATAATTGTAATAACAATCATTGGCTTAAATATTAAAACTGCAGGGTATGATCTGCCAACTCGACTTACAGAGTAACATCCGCTTATGAATGGATTGCAGATCTCTAAGATATTCAAATAAGTTGCCATCCCAAGGCAAAGAAATATTGTTGCACTTGGAATAATGAACAATCCAAGACTAATCCTCTGCAATAACATTAAAAAATATTATCTTCTTTGTCTTTTAAATCAGTTAAATGATATTCCAGTGCTCTAGCAGACATTTGAACTTCTATTATAAAAAGAATTATTGCAACGCCAAATAGCCCAACGGCTATACCAAAACAATTTAACGAAATATTTGGTTTCTCAATATATCCAAAAAAAATAGTTAATAAATTTGTAAAAAGGGCTAACCCAGATAAAGTTTGAATAAGTTTAATGAGTTTAATTCTATAAGTAAGAGTTTTAATCTGGGCTATATAACGTCTACCCATTACATCTTTTGTATCTATTTTTTTTTCAATAATTTCAGCATGAATCTTTCTAACTAATGCTGCGCAACTATTGTAACGATGAGTAAAATTAGTCATCATTAATGGTATGGCCGGAAATAATAATGCTGGGTAGATTATGAAATTATCCATCAATTTTTTTAAAATTTGGATTTAAATATCTGTAAAAGTTCCAGTGCGAGGATCTTTTCTCAATTCTCTAATTTTATTTTTTTTAACCCTTTGATAAAAAAAGAAGAATATTGCAGTTATAGTAAGAACTATTAAAATAATTGAGTATTTAGTCATATATATTAATAAATTGTAATTATGCTTATTCGTAGACAATCGCTAGGGTAATATTATGCAAGTAAAATCAATAATTTTTACCTTTCTCTTATATATAAGCAGTTTCTATTTCTCCAATGCGTCTGAGAAAAATTTTATTAATGAATTAAGAGATGGCGGCAAGTTAATTCTAATTCGTCACTCTATTGCACCTGGCACGGGTGATCCTTTAAATTTTGATATAAATGACTGCAAAACTCAACGTAATTTATCAATTGAAGGTATTGAACAGGCAAAAAAAATAGGGGAGTTTTTTAGAAAAAATAATATACCCTTCGAGAAAGTTTACACTTCGGAATATTGTAGATGCAAAGATACAGCTAAAAATGCATTTAATAATTTCGAAACGTTTTCTGGTTTAAATTCAACTTTTGCTGATCAAAGTAAAACACCTTTATATATAAAGAGAACCAAAGATCTAATTAATAGACTAGATAAAAACAAAAATTATATTTTTGTTGCTCACCACACCACTATCCAAGTATTAGTAAATTATGCTGCATCATCGGGTGAGATAGTAATAGTAGATAGATCTTACAAAGTAATTCAAGCCATTCAAGTCAATTAGCATAGCTCATTTTCCAACATTGCATTAGCTAGTTATGCGTTTTGTAAATAAAGTTTATTTAATGAACTGGGAAAAGCTAAAAGTATTTAAAAAAGTAGCTAAAGCTGGGAGTTTTTTAACAGCATCAAAGCAAGATAATAAATCTCAATCAACTTTTTCACGTGCTGTGATGGATCTCGAAAAAGAAATAAATCAAAAACTTTTTAACCGAACAAGCAAAGGAGTTATACCAACTTTGCATGGCAATACACTTTTAGATTTAGTTGATGATTTTTCTAATAAACTAAATAAATTCAGGAATAATATTACAAAAAATTAATTTTTTTGGTTATGCATTCTGATCATATCTGAATCATTGAATGGTCATTTCATTTTAAAAAAAATCTTTGTTATTCCTGTTATTAATTTAAATAAACAAAATAGGGAGTATTATGAAACTAATTACTGCAATCATAAAACCTGAACAAGCTGATAATGTTAAGAAAGCTCTTAACAAAGTTGGTGTTGAGGGTTTGACGATGTCAGATGTAAAGGGATATGGAAGACAAAAAGGCCATACAGAATTTTATCGAGGCTCTGAGTATGAAGTCACTTTTCTTCCAAAAACAAAACTTGAAATAGCAGTTTCGGCAAAAAGATATGCCAAGGCTCTGGACGCCATACTCAAGACAGCTAAAACTGGAAAAATTGGAGATGGTAAAATTTTTGTAACTAACTTAACGCAAGTAATTCGTGTTCGAACAGGAGAGAAAGGAGAGAAAGCAATATGATTAAAATAATATCTAAGATTTCATTATTTTTCATAATTTTACTTCAATCAACTGTAGCTTTTGCACAAGCTAAGCCAGTTTTAAATTCTGGTGATGCCTCATGGATGTTAACAAGTACAGCACTTGTATTATTGATGACTATTCCAGGACTTGCACTGTTTTATGGAGGATTGGTTGGTAAAAAAAATGTTGTTTCAACGATAAGCCAATCATTTATGATCACATGCATTGTCACACTTATGTGGTTTGTTTGTGGGTATTCACTCACTTTTGGCGAGGGAAATTTATTTATAGGTGATTTTTCAAAAACTTTTTTTAAGGGTATTGAGGTTGCTAGTTTGTCGATGACGATTCCAGAGTCAGTATTCGTTGTCTATCAATTAACTTTTGCAATTATTACTGTTGCACTGATTTGTGGATCAGTAGTTGAAAGAATAAATTTTGCTGCATTGTTTATATTCGTAATTTTGTGGGTAATTTTAGTTTACGCACCAATAGGTCATATGGTTTGGGGAGGTGGTTATCTTTCTAAAATGGGCGTGCTAGATTTTGCAGGCGGAACTGTTGTACATATAAATTCAGGTATCGCAGGTTTAGTAGCCGCAATTGTTATTGGAAAAAGAAAATCAAAAGCTCGACCACATAACGTTGCATTAACTATGATCGGCGCATCTATGCTCTGGGTTGGTTGGTTTGGTTTTAACGCCGGTTCAGCAGTTGCTGCAAATGGTAATGCTGGGATGGCCATGCTTGTAACTCAAATTGCTGCAGCGAGTGCTGGTATTGCTTGGATGTTAGCAGAATGGTTTACAGGAGAGAAAAAACCAAGTCTTCTTGGATTATGTTCAGGTGCAGTTGCGGGTTTAGTTGCAATTACTCCTGCAGCGGGTTTTGTTGACCCAGTTGGTGCATTTTTCATCGGATTAATTGCTGGTGTTTTATGTTTCCTTGCTTGTACAAAGTTAAAGAGTGCACTTGGCTACGATGATGCCTTAGACGTTTTTGGTATACATGCTTTTGGTGGCGCAATAGGTGCAGTGCTTACAGGCGTGTTTGCATCAAAAGCAATTGGTGGAGCAGAAGGCGGTTTTGCTCAAGTTAAATTACAATTATTAGGAGTTGGAGTAACAGTTCTTTATGTAGCTGTT
>SXGU01179708.1_pt1 | contig 10820 bp, 10 predicted proteins | sample 3174531 | NCBI WGS metagenome assembly SXGU01 (sample SAMN11356863, study PRJNA531348) | freshwater metagenome | isolation source: freshwater sample F1-140 | place: China: Fuxian Lake, Yuxi | collected 2017-12-25 | reverse complement strand
TGCAATATTAGGAGCTGTGTCGTTTGAGTTTCGTATTTTCGCTGTGCTTACGCCGGCATTGGCCGAAGATACCGACTTTATGCCGGGGGCTTCGGCTAAAGCCCCCCTTGTAAACAGTCAAATTTCCAATCATCAAAAAAACATCGGCGGGGTGTAAATCCTGTCTTTAGCAAACAGTGCAGTTCATTTATTGAGGTATATGTATGGCTATTAATTTACAAAAAGGGCAAAAAATTTCCTTATCTAAAGAGTCCGGCGGCGCTCTGAGCAAGGTCGTCATGGGACTGGGTTGGGACGCTAAAACAGCCCCCGCCGGTAAGTTGAAAAGCTTGTTCGGCGGTGGCGGCAAAAGCGAAGCCATCGATTTGGATGCTTCTTGCGTATTATTCGACGATCAAAACAAGGTCGTTGACATCGTTTATTTCGGACAACTAAAAAGTAAAGACGGCAGCATTGTCCATACCGGCGACAATCGCTCCGGCGCCGGCGACGGCGACGACGAACAAATCAAGGTTGACCTGGATAAAGTTCCGGCTCAGGTTAAATCGCTGGTATTTACCGTTAACTCCTTTTCCGGCCAAACTTTCGATGAAGTCGAAAACGCCTATTGCCGTATCATCGACAACAGCAATGATGCGGAAGTCGCCCGTTACACGCTGACTTCGCAAGGCTCTCATACCGCGCTGGTGATGACGAAACTGTACCGTCATAACGGCGAATGGAAAATGCACGCAATAGGCGAAAACGGCGTCGGTCGAACCATCGATGCATTGTTGCCGCAAATTATCGTCCATTTGTAGGCGTCGATGAGAATTTGGTTCAATCTTACATTTTCGACCATACACGCCGTCTTTAGAAATCTTCGCCAGTCGGTTCCGGCCGGCGAAATCACCCTGATTTGCACGCATACCCAGGCTCATGCCGCGGCTTTTTTGGCGGCGGATGAAAGCTATCTCGAACCTGCCGAACTTGCCGATCAAGACTATCTTGAATGGTGTGTGGACTTTTGTCGGCTGCACAATATCCAGTTGTTCTGGCCCGGCAAAGCCGCCGCGCTGATCAGTAAACACCATTTCCTGTTTCAGGCGGTCGGCGTGCAGGTGCTGTCGGTCGCCGATTTTCATACGCTGACTTTACTGCATAACAAGGCGGATTTTTATCGCGCGTTATGTTCAAAGCTTGCCTTAACCCTGGACGTTATCGCCGTCAACGACCGCGACGGCTTTGATAATGCCGTTGCAACGTTATCGGCAAAGCATCAGGTGCTTTGCGTAAAGCCTGCGGTTTCGGTGTTCGGCCTGGGTTTTCGGATTTTGGACAGCGGGCGCGACAGCATAAACCAAATACTTAACGGCGTTGAATACCGGATTCCGTTACAGGAGTTACGGCAAGGCATGGTTAACACGCCGGAATTCGGCACTTTGTTGGTTATGGAGCATCTGGGCGGCCCGGAATGGAGCGTCGATTGCGCCGGGCGGCACGGCGAATTGCTGTGCGCCGTGCAACGCAAAAAATCGCAGCTGGCGGGCGGCGGGCAAATGATCGATAACAATGCCGAGATTAACGGCATGGCGGCGCGATTAACCGCACACTACAAGCTCAACGGTTTGTTCAATATCCAGTTCAAGGAAGGCGTAAACGGCGTGCGTTTATTGGAGATCAACCCGCGTCCGTCGGGCGGCTTCGGCATGTCGTGCTTATCCGGCGCCAATCTGGCGCATATTGCATTGCAGGCCATTCGAGGCGAAGTCTGCCGGCTGCCGAATATTCGTTACGGGCTGAGGGTGACTGAGATTAGTACGCCGGTGGTGATGCAAGAAGCGTTGTGATTAAACTGCTGCAAAACAGAAGGTGAAGAATGGCTAAGATTGAAGGTATCAGGGTAAAGAATTTTCGCGCATTAAAGGATGTAACTTTGGGGCGATTATGGAATCAACAAAAATCAGAGCCGCTTACTCCGATGACTGTTGTTATTGGTAAAAACGGCGTAGGGAAAAGCACCTTGTTCGATGTCTTCGGTTTCTTGGCTGACGCACTTAAATTCGGCGTAGAGGAGGCATGCGATTTACGTGGACGAGGAGGTTTTAAAAAAATACGGTCACAAGGACAAAAGGGAGCGATTGAGTTTGAAATCTATTACAAGGAAAACGGTAATGCTCGTCCGATTACCTATGAGCTGGCTATTGATGCGGACAGTTTCGGCCGCCCATTTGTACAAAAAGAACGTCTCCGTCAAAGACGCGAAAATCAAACACGCGGATGGCCCTTTTCTTTTTTGGTTCTGAATAGCGGAAAAGGTTTGGTCTGGAAAGGGGAAGGCAAAAGAATTGAAGAGGATAAAAAAATATTCGATCTCGATGATTTTCTTAAATCGCTTGAAGAAGAAGAAAGCAAAGAAACAGAATCAGTAGAACTTGCCGATAAAAGGCGGCTTGGTATTGCGACGCTCGGTTCTTTAAAGCAACATCCAAGAATTTCGGTTTTTCGGCAGTTTATAGAAGGCTGGTATCTGAGTTACTTTACTCCTGATGCCGCAAGAAGCCTTCCTTTGGCAGGGCCTCAAAAACACCTGAATATTCATGGCGATAATCTTGGTAATGTTGTGCAGTTCATGGAGCGGGAGCAACAAGCGCGTTTTCAGAAAGTACTGGATCGTATCGCAAAGAAAATTCCAGGTATCAATAAAATTGATACCGAAAAGACTGGCGATGATAGATTGCTGTTGCGTTTTAATGACAAAGGATTTCACGATCCGTTTTATGCCCAGCAAATGTCCGATGGCACGTTAAAAGTATTCGCCTACCTGCTTTTACTGGAAGACCCTACTCCGCCTCCTTTTTTGTGTGTTGAGGAGCCTGAAAACGGTTTGTATCATAAATTACTGGAAACATTAGCCAAAGAGTTTCGAGAACATGCAACCGGCCGCAAAGGCGGTTCACAGGTTTTTATCACCACGCACCAGCCTTATTTTGTCGATGCGCTTGAACCGAATGAAGTTTGGATTTTAGATAAAGGCATAGATGGTTTTTCGACTATTAGACGCGCCAGTGACGATACGCTAGTAAAAAACATGGTCGCGGAGGGGCTGCCACTTGGCGGACTTTGGTATAGCGATTATCTGGACGCAGAATAGAATTATGCACTTCGAAATACTCGTGGAAGATCAGTCAGGGAAAGTTGCGTTAGATATTCTTGTTCCTAGAATTATTGGAGAGAAGCATACCTTCGATGTTAAATCCTACAAAGGAGTCGGTAAAATCCCGTCCAAGATGAGCGTCGCTCTAGATGCAAGCAAGCGCATATTATTGGCAAACTTACCCAGATTATTAGCTGGTTATGGGAAATCATGGCAAGAATATCCGGCAGTGGTTTTTGTAGTTTGCGATTTGGATGACAAATGTTTGAAAAGTTTTCGGCATGAACTTATTGAGCTGTTGAATACCTGTAGTCCACGCCCGGAGACCCGTTTTTGTATCGCTATCGAGGAAGGTGAAGCTTGGTTTCTTGGCGATATTCCAGCGATAAAGAAAGCTTACCCAAAAGCTAAAGACGCAGTGTTGAATGCTTATGTAGGCGATTCTATTGGCGGCACATGGGAGCGGCTTGCTGATGCCGTTTATAAAGGCGGTTCGCAACAGCTTTCAGGTTTGGGATGGCAAATGGTAGGTGCGGAGAAATCCGCATGGGCTGAGAAAATTACTCCTCACATGAACCTGGATAATAATACATCGCCCAGTTTTAACTATTTTCTGGGAAAACTACGGGAACTGGCAGAGATTGTTTGAAACACGACGCCGGAGCCGCACATTGTCGGAGCTTAGAGTAGATTCAACCGGCTTATTTACCCCGCCTGTAACGGCGGCTTGTCATAACAAAGAGCAATAACCATGAGCAACAACGATCCTTTTGAAGTTGTAGAAAGCGAAACCATTCCGGGCGCGGTGCTGGAGGTGGTGCAGTATAAAATGCTAAAAGGCTCCGACGACCTGGATGTCGCGGAGAAAGTGTTTTTCGCCAATCAGGCCGAGATTCATCTGAAAATGATTCGGGTCAAGTTGGACAGGAGCGAGCTGCTGATAGAGCCGGGCGCGTTGTATTTTATGAAAGGTAGTTTACAACTGGAGTCCAGTGTTCAGGGCGGCATTGCCAAAGGCCTGATGCGCAAGTTCATGACCGGCGAAACCTTGTTCCAATCGCGGCTTAAAGGCAGCGGCGAGATTTATTTGGAGCCCAGTTTCGGCCATTATTTAGTCGTCAATATCGACAACGACGCGCTGATTTTCGATAAGGGCGCGTTTCATTGCGCTTCCGCCGGCTTGGAGGTCAGCGCTAAAATGCAGCAGAACGTCTCCAGCGCGTTGTTTGGCGGCGAGGGTTTTTTCCAGACCCAGGTCAAAGGTTCCGGCGTCGTTATCTTAAATTCGCCGGTCCCGGTTTCGGAGCTGTTGCTGTACGAGTTGGCCGCCGGAGAAAAATTGTCCGTCGACGGTAATTTTGCGTTGGTAAGAACCGGCGGCGTCAGTTTTCATGCCGAAAAGTCGGGTAAATCCTTGTTCCGCTCGGTGACCAGCGGCGAAGGTTTGCTGCAAACCTTCACCGGTCCCGGCATGATTTGGATCGCGCCGACCCAAGGCGTTTACGATAAGATGAAATTGAGGCACAGTATTGCCGATTTGAGTCATGCCCAAGGCAGCATGGGGACTCAGACGTGAATGCCGCGATGTCCAAAACAGTAACCGTAGAATTAGACACCGGCATCCTGTATCTCGATGTAGAACCAGGACGCATCCCGCTTAACCGCTTGCTGGGTTTTGCCGCCAGAGTCAGCAGCAAACGCAAGTTTTTGCTGGTCAGCAAAATATTGGGCAAGCATTATCCGGTGTCGCCAAAGCTGATGAGCTGGTCTTATCGCGCGCTGGCACGGGCGGTTTTAAAATCCGGGGCGGGGGCCGGTTCGTTGTGGATAGGCATGGCGGAAACCGCAACCGGCCTGGGGTACGGCGTGTTTGAAGCGGCCTGCCGCGAGGGCGTTAAGCAGGCGTTGTTTATGCAGACGACCCGCTACCATCTGCACGGCGTCGAACGGCTTGAGTTCGAGGAAGCGCACAGTCACGCTACTGACTTCTTTTTGTATTATCCTGGTCAAGCGAAACACCGGGAGCAGTTTGTAACAGCCGAAACCCTGGTTTTAATTGACGACGAAATCAGTACAGGGAAGACCTTTTTACGGCTGATCAATGCCTATAAACAAGTTAACCCCGGCCTGAAAAAAGTGTTTATCGTCAGTTTGGTTAATTTTGCCCATCACGGCGATAGGGCCGCGTTGGAAAGCGAAGCCGGCGTGGCGGTGGAATGGATATGTTTCAGGCAGGGCTTATTGCGTTTCGAGGACGGCCAAAATGCGGCTATCGACAGCATCAGCATTAATGTCTCCGGCAATGGCGCATGTAAACAAGAGCTGTTGGCCTGGCCGGGCCGCTTAGGGTTGGATGCGCCTATCAGTTTGGAAAACGAGGTGCTCGAACAGCTAAGTGAAATGGGCCTAAATTCCGGCCGGCGGCCGATTCTGGTGTTGGGCACCGGCGAATGCAACGCCCCTGCCTATCTGCTGGGGCGGGAGTTGGAGGGCCGCGGCTTTAAAGTCAAGGTGCAAAGCACCACGCGTTCGCCTATTCATCAAGGCAACGATATAAGTTCGGTGTGCCGATTTGAAGACAACTACGGCGACGGTATCGCCAACTTTATTTACAATTTGAACCCGGACGATTACCAAAATATTATTATTTGCCATGAAACGCCGCCGTGCCCGGCATTAAACGAGCGCTTGCAAGCATGGCGGGCCATTGGCGCAAGATTTGAACTTCAACCCGACACCACTAACCATGCAAAGCTACATTTTTGTAGACCTTGACGACACCCTGTTTCAAACCTTGAGAAAGTGCGCTCCCGGTGCCGACGCCGGCAGTTTGCAGGCGCGGGCTTTTTTGCCGGACGGTTCGGCTAATTCGTTCGCCACGCAAAAACAGCAATGGCTGTGGCATTGGCTGGCTAAAGGCTTCAAAATCGTACCGGTCACGGCGCGCGATGTTCACGCCTTCGAGCGCGTCAACCTGGCGTTTCAGGAAGAAGTGGTGTTGAATCACGGCGCGGTGATTCTGGATAAACAGCGCAGGATGGACAGCGCCTGGATGGACAAACTGATGCAAACGTTACCCGGCTATCAGCAGAAACTGTTGGCGCTGTGGGCCGAAGTTGAGCTTTACACACAATGCCGCTCCGGTTTTAAACTCCGTCTGGTCGACGATTTCGGCATCACCTGGTACGGCGTCATCAAGCACAGCGACGGCGCCGAAGCGACACTGAAAACAGTGCTGGATGAGGTTGTCAAAATGCATCCGCATGTTGTCGACGGCAGTTTGTATTGGCATTTGAACGGCAATAATCTCGCGTTATTACCGAGAATTATCAACAAAGAAAGCGCGGTCGGTTATTTGCTGGAAGGCTACAGGCAGCGCCATCCCGAATTATTAACCTTCGGGGCCGGGGACAGCAAGACCGACGCGCCGTTTATGGCCTTGTGCGATTACGCGTTAATCCCTAAAAACACCCAGCTGTTCCAAACGCTGGCTTGCGCCGGGAATACATAAATGACCTTTCCTTTCACCGGCAGTTACAGCCTGGATGATGTGCAGTTCCTGTTAACGCCGATGGACATGCCGGATACGCCTGTCCGCATCAAAGAAGCCTTGATTCAATCCGGCAAAAAACATTATTCCCAGATGCTGACGCACGAGTCCTTGCCGCCGGAAAATTATTTACAGCTGTTTTACCATGCGATGCTGTCAAATCAGCAACGCATGGCCGAACATGTGCTGGTATTGGCCGAGCGCATTTTAAGCGCGCGTCCGCACGGCATTACCCTGGTGTCGCTGGCGCGGGCCGGAACGCCGGTCGGCGTACTGCTCAAACATGTACTCAAACGCTATTTCAATACCGAGGCCAGCCATTATTCCATTTCCATAATGCGCGATGTCGGTATTGATCGAAATGCGTTGCGCGCTATTTTGCAAAACCATAGCCCCAAAACATTGGTTTTTGTCGACGGCTGGACAGGCAAAGGCGTTATTGCCCGGCAGTTGAGCGTCAGTTTGCAGGCTTTTGCCGTCAGCGATGGCGTGATTATTCCCGATGATTTGTGCGTACTGGCCGATTTGTCGGGCAGCGCGGCGGTTGCCGCATGTTCGGAGGATTATTTGATACCTTCATGCATCCTGAATGCCACCGTATCGGGCTTGATTAGCCGCTCGGTTTACGACCCGCAGTCAGCCGCGCCGGACGATTTTCACGGCTGTGTTTACTATCGGCAATTTGAGCGGCACGATTTATCCCGATATTTCATTGACACGATACTGTCTTGCGTTGAACATGCGCGGCAAAGACGGCGGGGCGGCTTTGCCGGTAGCCGCCGTCATGACCGGCGTCAGTTGCAAGACATTTCCGAGGCGCTGTTGTGCTGGATTGGCGAACGTTACGATATAGGCCGGCATCATTACGTTAAGCCCGGTATCGGCGAAGCGACCCGGGTTTTATTGCGCCGCGAAGCGCGGGTATTACTGGTGCGGGATCTGGAGGACGAAGCCGTCAGCCATTTGCGCTGGCTGGCCGAATCCCGTTCGATTCCGATAGATGTTTACAGCGAACTGCCGTACCGCGCAGTGGCGTTAATAAAAGAGGTTTCATTATGAATACGGCGGCCGAAACTTTTTCTCCGTGGTGTTTAGGCGCGTCGCTGTATATGCCCGCGCATCGGCGCGACTTGATGGACTGCGCCAACGGCGAAAAATTGCACTTCTTGCGCTCGATGATTTTTTGCACCGAAGATGCGGTGTCTCATGCCGAACTGGACAGCAGTTTGCGTTATTTAGGCCTTTGCTTGCAGGGTTTTAAAGATACGCCGTATCGACTCAGGTTTATTCGCGCCAGGAATCCCGAGATTCTGGCGCGGCTGTTGGAACTGCCCGATATTGAAAAAGTCGACGGTTTTGTGCTGCCGAAATTTAACGAAGCCAACTTCCGCGCTTATTTCGATCAATTGCAGGGAACAGCCTTTAAAGTTATGCCGACTTTGGAAACCCGGGATGTTTTCGATGCCGGGGCGATGACAGGGTTGCGTCAGGCTTTAGCAGATGACGCTGTTTTTGAGCGGATATTCATGCTGCGGATTGGCGGTAACGACTTGATGAATCTTTTAGGCATCAGGCGGCCCAGGCATATGACAGTGTACGAAACCCCGCTGGGCCATGTTATAGCGCAACTGGTTACGGTGTTTAAGCCTTACGGTTTCAACTTATCGGCGCCGGTGTTCGAATATCTGGATGACGCTCTTACCCTGCAAAAAGAGATTCGGCTGGACTTGGCGCACGGACTGGTCGGTAAAACGGCTATTCATCCCAGTCAGGTGCCGCTGATTGAAGCTATGTACAGCGTCGATAGTGAAGACTATGAAATGGCGCTTGCCTTGAAGCAAAGCTCGTCGCCGGCGGTGTTTAGAATGCACGACGCGATGTGCGAAGTGGCGACTCATCAACAATGGGCTCAAGGCATTATCGAAAGACGGCTGCGCTACGGCGACCGGGAAAAGACGGTTTTACCGGAGTATACTGAGCTGTTTGTTAAATAATGGCGCCATGCGGCAGGCAAAACATTTTCACCGCGATGTAACCCGAAAAAACGGCGGCAGACAGCTTATCTGTAAGGCCGGGTAAGTAAAAAACTATATAACAATCCACTTAATACCAGGAGAACACAATGAGTTTCGATAATTTTCTAAGTCAGCTAAAAAGCAAAGCCAATGAGTTAAAAACAGAGGCTTTAAAGTTCAAGAACAAGGATTTTTTGCAGGCGGCGATGGCGGGTTCGGCGTTGGTCGCGATGGCCGACGGCAGCATTAGTTCGGAAGAAAAACAAAAAATGATTAAGTTCATCGAAAGCCACGATGCATTGTCGATTTTTACCACCAGCGATGTCATCAAGGCCTTCCAGGATTTTGTCGGCCAGCTTGAATTCGACAAGGACATAGGCGAAGCCAAAGCTTACGAAGCCTTAGCCAAGATGAAGTCGAATGTCCAAGCCTCGCGCCTGTTGATTAGAATGATCATCGGCATTGCTTCTTCGGACGGTAATTTTGATGACAGCGAAAAACAGGTGGCCATTAAAATAGCCAAGGAATTAGCGATCGATCCTGCGGAATTTGAATTATAGTCCGCTTCCGATGCCGACAAGGACGGTCGGCATTTGTTCTGAAAGCTCATGCCCCTGCATTTTCCCTAAGGCGCTATTCCTGTGCCGATTTCTTCATATCAATAATGTAACTGCTCATTCTCTCGCCCATTAAGTTTCGATAGGCGAAGTAGATACCTCTATTTTTTACGGCGAATCATTGCTGTTCTCTTACGCTGCTCTTACGGCGTGTATTTACTATGTCAGCGCTCTAATACAAAAGCATTACGACAGCAGACTGGTCAGTATCAAAAGAGTATGTTTTCCAGGCGTTGATGCTCGTTTAAAACTGATAATCATTGGTCGAAGTTATATAGTAAAAATATAAGGGGAGAAAAAATGAAAAGAAAAAACCTGCCGCAAACTACGATTAACAAAGTCACAACGGACGATATCATCAATGCTGCCGAAAGCCAAAGCACAAAAGGGGTAATCATTAGCGGAACCAACAAAGCGGGTGCAATAGTCACATTGAATGGTTTAGAGACCCAAGCGAGTTCAGCAATCGCATGGAATATTTCGCTAACGAAAAACCAAATTAAACTATTTGGACAAGGCGATGAGACATTGACTGTTATTGCCTCTGATGCCGCTGGAGATCATGAGCAAGTCACTAAGACAATTACCATCGATACGGTGGCGCCGAAGGCTGCAACCATAGATAAAGTAGCGATAGATGACAGAATTAATGCTGCTGAGAGCAAAACAGGGGTAACAATCAGCGGCGGCAATGAGGCGGGAGCAACCGTTACGGTCAACGGGTTAGCGGCGCACGCCGTTTCTTCTACGACATGGGATATCGCATTAACGCAAAAACAGTTAAAAGCTTTTGGCCAGGGAGAAGAAAGACTAAAAATAGTTTCTACCGATACGGCTGGAAATACCACCGAAAACATTAAAATCATTACCGTCGATACGCTAACACCGAAGGCGGCCATAAATAAGGTCGCGACAGATAACATAATTAACGCGTCCGAGAGCAAAGCAGGCGTAACAATTACCGGAACGAAGGATGCGGGGACAACCGTCACTTTGAACGGTTTAACGACCCAAGCAGGTTCGGATACAACATGGAAAGTTACACTAACGGACAAACGAATCAACGCGTTCGGTCAAGGTGAAGAGAATTTAAAAATTATGGCTGCCGATACAGCCGGAAATGTCTTTGAGAGCACTAAAACAATTACCGTCGATACGATAGCGCCGAAGGCGGCAACCGTAAATACAGTCGCGGAAGATAACATAATTAATGCGTCCGAAAGCAAAACAGGCGTAACAATTACCGGAATTAAGGAAGCGGGTTCAACCGTCACTTTGAATGGTTTAGCGACCCACGCGGTTTCAGATACAACTTGGAAACTTACATTAACAGAAAAACGAATCAACGCGTTTGACCAAGGCAAAGAGAATTTAAAAATTATTGCCGTCGATGAGGCAGGAAACACCACCCGCAGCAGCCAAGCAATTACCATCGATACGGCCGCGCCCTCGGCGGTAACCGTCAACACAGTAGCGACCGATAACATCATTGATTCGCTTGA
>SXGU01485798.1_pt1 | contig 10826 bp, 14 predicted proteins | sample 3174531 | NCBI WGS metagenome assembly SXGU01 (sample SAMN11356863, study PRJNA531348) | freshwater metagenome | isolation source: freshwater sample F1-140 | place: China: Fuxian Lake, Yuxi | collected 2017-12-25 | reverse complement strand
TTGCCCGCATCGGAGGTGCAGCCCTGCACCATCAGGCAGCGCGCGGTCATGATCGAATCCCTAGCAATGCAACCTCCAGCCGCCGCCACTCTGCCTCCGTCCCCGGCAGACCAAAACGCAGGCTGGCGGGCTGCTCGAACAAGCGGGTCAAGATGCCTTGCCGCGCCAAGGCGATATGAATTTCCGGGGCGCGTGGCGTTTTTACCCATTGAAACAAGGCACTGCCGCCGCTGGGTGGTAGACCGTGCGCTGTCAGCAGTTCAGCCAAGCGTTGGCCTTCAGCGATCAAACGCGGGCGGGCGGCGTCCTGCCAGGCCGTGCCACGCAGCGCCTGCGTAGCGATGTAACGCGCCGGGCCGTTCAGCGTCCACGGCCCCAACCGTTCGCGCAGGCGTTCCAGCAATGCAGTCTCGGCCAATACAAAGCCCACCCGCGCCCCGGCCAGACCAAAAAACTTGCCCAGCGAACGCAGGACGATGATGCCGGGCCTGTGACTGTGTGCCGCCAAGCTCCCCGCTGGTGTGCTGTCCATGAAGGCCTCGTCCACCACCAGCCATTCATTGTGCGTGACGAGCCGTTCATGCCACTCCAGCAAGGCCTCCGGCGCATAGGTCTGGCCGGTCGGATTGTTGGGGTGGATGAGGACAAGGACATCGAGATCGCCCGGCAGCGGCGCAGCGGGATCGACCGGGATCACCGTGTGACCGGCCCGGGCCCAAGCATGGGCGTGTTCCGCGTAGCCCGGCGCCACCACGCCCACCCGGCCCGGAGGACGCAGATAGGGCAAGGCCTGAATGGCGGCTTGCGACCCGGCCACAGCGAGCGCATGGCGCGCGCCGTAATAATCGCGGGCGGCCTCGATCAGGCCGTCATCGTCTTCGGGCAGCCGTTGCCAGACGGCTGGCGGCAGATTGGGCACCGGCCAGCCGTTGGGGTTGATGCCGGTGGACAGGTCCAGCCAGTCAGCCAGCGGGATGCCGTAATCGGCCGCGGCCTTGATGAGTCGTCCGCCGTGTTCAAGCATAAAACGCAGCCCCCACGGCCATCGCCGCCAACCACAACAGCACGCCGTGGCGCACCAGCGCCAGCGCGCGTTCGATATCCGCTGCCTCAGGCGCCTCACCCGCCCCCAGCGGCGGGCGTTCGTGCCATTCGCCCTGATAACGCGCCGGGCCACCCAGGCGAACCCCCAATGCCCCCGCCCCCGCCGCCATCACCGGGCCGGCGTTGGGGCTGTCCCAATGCGGGGCCTGCGTGCGCCAGCAATGGATCGCCTGCCGGGTATGGCCCAGAGCGGCATAGGTCAGCGCCGTGAGCCTTGCCGGAAAGTAGCTCAACACATCATCGATGCGCGCCGCCGCCCAGCCAAAATGCAGGTAATGCGCGCTGCGATAGCCCCACATCGCGTCCAGCGTATTGGCTAGCCGAAACAGAATGACGCCCGGCGCACCCGCCACAGCAAACCAGAACAGCGCCCCGAAGATGCCATCGTTACCGTTTTCCAGCACCGATTCGACCGCCGCAGGCGCTGGATCGATGGCCGACGAATCCCGGCTGACCATGTAACTGGCCCGTTGCCGCGCCCTCTCCACATCCCCCGCCATGAGCGCATCAGCCACCGGACGCGCATGGTCATGCAGGCTCCTGTGGCCTAGGGCGAAATAAAGCGCCCACACCGAAAAAAGCGGCCCGACCCAGGGCAGGTCTTGCAGCCAGGCGGCGAGCCCCACACAAGGCAACACCGTCAGGGCCCAGGCCAGCACACCATTAAAACGGGCCGGGCGATACAGGCGAAGCTCCACCCCTGCGGCCAAGCGCCCAAAGCCCACCAAGGGATGCCAGCGCCGCGGCTCGCCCAATATCCAGTCCAGGGCGACAGCAGCGAGCATGAGTAGAGGTATTGTCATGAATGTGGGGCCGATTAGATGTTTTTTCGCCCCGGTGAATCATTGGGGGCAGACCACGATGGATAACCCCCGTGTCAGAATAGTTGACGCCTCAATAAGATATCGAACTTGGGACGATAAGAAAAAATAGGGGGGTACCGCAATATTAGTGTTCGGCGCTCTTGATGTCGCGGTAAAAATTCTCATGCGGACCGACCATCAGCAGCTTGAGCGTGCCCTCATCCAAGAGACGGTAGGCAAGCAGGCAAAGCGGGTTACCCATGCGGAATTTGTAAACCTGCACGCCGGCCAGATCACCGAGTTTGGCTTCTCCGACTTCGGGTTGGCTGGCGATGGCGCGTACCGCCTCGTCGAGCGCTGCCTTTTGCTGTCGATGCAACCTTTTGACGGTGCGCTCGAAGATCGGGGTGACAAGGATGCGCATCAGCCGAACGAGTACTCACTCACAGGCGCTTCCTGGTCAGCGATCAGGATGTCGCGGATGACACTAAAGGGCAGATCGGGGTTTTCTGAGGCAATCTTGCCGATTTGAGACCAGTATTCGATTTGCTTGGGCACCGAGCGATGCTCGATGGCACTGTAACGCTTGGCGGTCTCCACCAAGGCTTCGGGCAGTTTGACATTGATAGCCATAGGATCCTTCCTTGAATGGAGCTATCATAGCCCATAAAGGAACAAAAGGTAACCTATCCGTAACGCAGCATCCGCCCCAATTCCCCTAAGGAAGTGCTGACTTATTCGTCACACCGCCCAGGACAACCATTCCGGGGTGACGATCGGGCCGGTGTCCATGCAGTTGATATTAAAGGATTCAAGCCTTCGCCGGAATGACGGAATTGGGATTAATCAGCGGCTCCTTAATGGGGGCATTGAATGGGCTGTAGTTTAGACTGACCAACCAATGGCAACCGTAAAGTTAGGCAAGTGCCGTTCGAACCACTAAACCAACTCACTTCACCGCCCAGGGCTGCGGCGCGCCTCCTTTGCCCAAGCAAACCCATGCCGCCACTTTTCAAAGCATGCTCAAGGTCAAAGCCTATCCCATTATCGCTTATCGTCACCACCACCGCGTTTCCCTCACTAATTGTGGCCACCCAAACCTCTGTCGCACAGGCGTGTTTAATAATATTGGAAAACGATTCTTGCAGAATGCGCAGAATGTGCAAGGCACTCTTTGAGTCGAGCCATGGCAAAGCCGGAATTTCTTCCACTTTCCAAATAATTTTAATACCAGAGTTTTCCAACCGTGAGGCCAAACGAAAACGCAGCGTCGCCAATAAGAGCAACAGGCTGTCGTCAACCGGCTCCAGCGAATCGATGGCCAATTTAAGGTCATCTATGCAGCCTTTTAGGACTTCGGCCAATTCATCTGAATCCAACTTTTTATGCTCGACCACCCGCAACGCGCTGATTAATGACGATCCTAAGCCATCGTGCATATCTTGCATCAAGCGTAGCCGTTCTTGCTGAAGGGTTTTCTTGTACTCGATTGCGCGTAACTTCTCATGGTTATCAGCCAAATCAAAGCGCAATTCGATGGCTGATCGGGTCGCCCGTGCACTATTACAAGCTTGGCCCACCAGCGAGATAAAGTAAATGCCTACGCCTAGACTCAATACCTGATAAGCGCTACCGCTCAAAAACCATAACTTGCTTCCTATCATGAACGCCTGTGGCGCGGCGAACACAACAAATAACAACGGCACGGGCGATTGGGTAGCCAAGCCGCCACCCAACATTCCGGCAAACACCGCGCAAACCAAAACCAAACCAGCCGAGTCTGTCGTCCCTATGACCATCCATGACAACAACCCCCAAAGCAGGCCATCTATTAAATTTAACGCCGTTAGAGTAAACGCCATGGAGCGCGCTTGCGTGAGCTCCATTGGTGAGGCCAGCGTACGCATGGAGTAAAACTGAATAACCAAATTGGACATGACAACAGCCACGCCCCACCAAGCGAGAGCATGAGCATTAGTTGTTTTTGAAAATACAAAATACAATAAAAAAGGCAAGACAATGACCGGTAGAGTGTTTCGGAAATTGCCCATCACCAAGCGTAATTGCTCTACTAAAACACGGTCCTCAGAAAAATGCAGAAACCCAAAGCACTTCATATCGCTTATCGCGCTGGCCTTATCCCAACAAGCCTTGATTTCGTGCTTCATAGATAGCCTCTGTTTTAGAGTTCACTTTAAGCTTGGCATAAATACGCCGCACAAATGTTAGCACGGTATGAGGGGAGACGGTCATTAAAGAGGAAATTTCATTGAAAGAAAATCCCTTGGTGATGTACTCCAACACTTCCTGTTCGCGACTGGACAATCTAATGTCAGACTTAAAGGGATCCAGATTTTCCACGCGTGATGATTTTTCAACACCACGCTTAAAACGCGTCAGTATTTTTCGGGCAATTAAGGGGCTGATCGGGCTGCCGCCACTATGCAAGCTGCGTATTTCATACGCCAGGTTTTGTGAAGAACCATCTTTTAACAAATAACCGGTGGCACCCGCCTCTAAAGATTGAATGACATGGCACTCGTCACCAAAGATAGTACTTACCATCAAATTGCATTCTGGCCATTTTTCATTGGCAGCACGGATGATGTCGATACCGGACCCATCGGGTAAGCCAAGGTCGACAATCAACACATCCATCTGCGGGCCACTTAACAACTCCAAGCCCAAGTGTAGAGTCCCAGCCACGGCTAACAAGAGTATGTCTGGCTCGCTCGCCAAGGATTCTATCATGGTTATTTGAAAAGCGATGTCGTCATCCACTAAGGCCACGCGTATGGGCGGTAGGTGAGTCTTGCTGGTGGTGGGCATACAGGCAACCTAAGGTTGGGTTGATCGTAATTAAATTGTACTCGATTAAGATGGCGACGCTTTGATAAAAACACATGCTAAACAAATAAAACACACCATTGGCCCCCATCTTGTCACAAGTTCTAGGGACAGACAGCCTTAGCATCAACACCTAACATTGTTAAACTCCCACTCAGTAGCGAGCGGTTTAGGCGCCGATGATTAGCACCAGTCCCATAATTCCGGCAGGCCGGAATCCAGTTAAATTCAACAAGGGCACCGGCCTGGCCGCACCCCGGAAGGGTTAATCCGAGGCTTTGTGACTAATATATAAGCACTTCCTTTATCGTTAAGGATATAAGCCATGAAAGAGTCCATATTAATCGGCATTGCATTAATAGCCACCTCAACCAACATCCATGCTTATTATGAAATCACCCCTCAAGATCCACTAGATAGCAAGGGCCACCCGAGAAACGGCACATATGACATTAAGTGCGAAAACAAAATGATGCACCATGCACACAAAACCGTTACATCAAAAATCAATGGGGCAAACATTATCTACACGATAACCGACCCCGGTGGCAAAATATACAACTTTATCAACAATCTCAATGCTGCCGCTGCAGCAAGCTGCGGCGAACTACACTGAATGATTTAGCATTTAAACTGGAATCCATAGTGAAAAACTTGACTTACTGTCAAACACAATCCGTACCATTCAGCGCGTCCAGTCTATTCATTAGCACGTTATTGAGCGCAACTTTAGCTATACCAAGCAGTGCATCTGATTTCTCCCAACCGTTTTCCATAACCACGACCGATGCACAGGCCGAGTCCAGTCCTAAAGCATCAATGAATCCCGTGCGCGTGGCCATGCAAGCCGGGGCAAATGCCTTGCTTGCTGGTGATGCAAAATTGGCCAACCATGAATTCAACCTGGCCATTGCTATGGATTTAAAAAACCCTGCTCTGCATGCAGCCAATGCCTTGGCTTATCAAATCCGCACGCGCGCAGGGGAGCGGGATTTATTTGATTTGGCCGAAACTGGGTACCTAGTGGCACTGGAACAACAGCACGACCTTCAACGGGTTGCAGTGCAATTGGCGCATCTCTATCTTGAAAACAAGCGCTACGCGCAAGCACAACGAGCCGCAGCCTACGCGTTAAAACTGGAATCAAAAGATGTTGAAGCCCTTCATTTATTAGCGAGCGCATCCTATTCTCTTGGAGATGTTGAGTTGTCGTTGTGGAGTTTAGAGCAGGCTCGCCTCATCGCACCCAAAGATAAATATACTGCAAACATGGTGCCTGCCATATATGGTGGATCTGGATTGCTCGATGAGGCCGAGACTTATATTAAGAAAAACCAAACGCTGTGGAGCCCGCATGGTGGCGAGCAAGTTAATCGTAGACTAGAACAATGGAAAATCGCTTATGCCAATGAGAAAGCAAAAAACGATAATGCAAAGGGAGGCAACAATGAGTCAGAAACAAAAACAAAGCCTGACATGGCAGCATTAACCGAGGCACAAGGTCCATTAGCTTACGCTTGGTCGGATTGTGTGCAAACATTGACCCCCGATACGGCCAAAGCCAATAATTCTGACAACAGCACATCCGATCAAGCCGCACGGATTGATGAAACCATGAATTTGCCAAGCTTGCCTTCGCCTTGCAAAGGCCGTGCAATGCCTCAAATGGCCATCATTGACGTCGCCATCCTACGCACAAACGAACTCAATACTCGTAGCACCGGCATTAATTTACTTGAAAATCTGGCGGTGACCATACAACAAAGTTCAAACAAAGTTAGCACATCTACCAACAACGACCCCTATGCCAGCACAGCAACTATAACGAGAAATGTTGGCTTGGGAACCTCCGCTGGTGGCGCCATTGCATACTCATTAAACATCGCCAATGTTAGTGGGCAAACCACCGAAGTGGTGTCTAGGCCAAGTTTGCAAGTATTGGATAGGCAATCGGCACAGTTTTTTTCGGGCTCTAAAATATCCATTGGACTAACTGGCGGCACAAATAGTAGCAGCACCTTGAGCGAGGTAAATGTAGGCTTAAGCCTATCAGTTACTCCTACCTTCATAGATGACAATCAGTTGCTTCTTAATGTGAAAGCGGCACATACATTTTTTGAGCCCGTAACCGGCACCTCGACCTTTAATCAGTCACTGCAAACCTCACGCAACATGGTTGCAGCAGCCACTAAAATACGCCTCAACGAGACACTGGTTCTGTCTGGCTTGAGAGAACGCGAAACCATTATCGGAAAATCAGGTGTTCCTGTATTAAAAGAGATCCCTGGCGTGCAGTATTTGTTTTCCAATAAAAAAGCACAAGACTTTAATAAAACTGTGCTCATACTCATTACCCCCAGACGCATGATGTCCTACGGCGAATCCTTAGATAAAGCAAGAGAATTGGAACAAACTAATCAGCTAGAACCTCAACTCATGCAAGAAACCCGTCTGCGCGCCCTTAAGGAACTGGGTGGCCAGTGGCCCAATCTTTACCATGCCATTCGGAACATGTCGCGCAGCGAGCGCGCGTTTGGTGTTAGAACCAAGGACATCGAATTGGAAGATTGGAACAAACCGCAACATATCCAAAAAATACTAAATGAGGTAGTGGCTACACTGCACTGAAAGCGCCTGACCCTAAAGTCGCATTCCCGTGAACAGGTTTTTATTCAAAGGAAATATCCATGAATAAACTTAATCGCACCCTCCTAGCCAGCTTAGCCTTGTGCGCCGTGACATTTGCCCAAAGCGCGGCTGCACAAGACCAAGTCAAATCAAACGGTATGACTAAAAGCCCCCCGCCAGTGACGCCAATTAATGTTCCAAGCGCGCCTGCAAGCGCGCCTGCAAAAAACAAAATCAACAGCGCGCCAACACCCGAAGCAAAAACAGAACATTACACCCCATCAACTTCAATTTACTTTGAAACCGGCATTACCGACAAGGATATAAAATGAAACTATCTGCAAAAAAATTAACGCTAACAATCGGCACAACCATGCTATTGGCCTTGGCCAATAGCCAAGCTTACGCCTCTCCTCGCCTGTGTGGCTACATCGCGGTGGATAACCCAAGTAAATTAGGCATTTTGGCTGAGTTAAGTGATAACGACTCCTTGTATCACCAGAAATGCGATCAAGCATTGGATCAAGCATGGAATAAGATTCAATCTAATGCACAGCTCAAAGCGCAGAATTGGCGAAAAATTTACCGCAATAAATGTTGGGACGTGGGCAAACAAGGCTTCATAAATCCAGGCGACGATGCTGATTTGCTGTGTAACAACATGGACAGCGATAACGGCTACAAAATCACTAAAATGGGCGGCAGTACGGCAGCTTTTGCAAAACAGGCAGGCTCCAATCCGGACGGCGTCGGTGGCGTAGCCAACGACATTGATAATGGCGTTAACCAAGGCACTAAAGCAATAAAAAATCTTTTCTAATCCCTCTCTATTTAGCTAAGGGCACTTATTATGAAATTAATCCATTACCCAGTTTTAGCCATGCTCGCTTTGGGCGCATTAGCCCCTAGCCTAGCGCAAGCCCAAGGAACTGCAGCAGATTCAACCCCTGATCGAATAACATTGCAGGCTAATGTTGACCAATATGTTTCTGCAAGCATGATGAATGAGTTAAATTCAATTACTGCTAGTTATGATGCATTGAATATTGGGCAAACTTATACTACCGACTCACCAAAACTTAGCCCTGTTTCAGATGGAAACGCTGACTCCAGTTTTACAAAGATGACCTATTATGGGAAAAATGCTTCTCAATTAATTGGCTATGCAGATGATCAATGTGCCGCACATACAACTTACGACAAACTTATAGCAAGTGGCATTAATGTTGACAAAACTAACTTCAATAGCGTACGAGACAAATTTTGTAAGCTGGTCAATGCGGCGGCTGAGCTAAAACATCGGTACGATAAATACCAACAGATTAAAGATAACGGAGTTGTATTAGCCAAAAGATCTCGAAGTCAAAAGCATGATTTTAAAGGATATGAAAGAACCTTCGGGGTTGGCATGGATCTCATCTATAAGCCAAACATTGCAAACACCATTGAAAATGGCATCCATCCAGATGAAACTTTGGTTTATAACAGCTGGATTAAATGGAGCGATGACAAGCCAACTTCTTTAAATATTATTAAAAAAATTCGTGAAATGAGAAACGATGGCGCATCTAGATGCGATGGAATTTCATTTCATGTAATCGACGGCAACGAAGTCGACGGATGGCTATATTTAAATGTAGTTAATGTTTCTTCAACCAAATTGACCATTCAGAATTGCGCAAAAGTTGATTACCACAATACTCATAATACTCACGCCTTTCCAGAGATTACCATGGACGCTCCATTTGGCTACCTTTACGAACTTGAGCAAATGAAGGACAGCTCCAAAGCCAAGATGAAGGACACTATTAAAAACAAGGTTTCATCGATGATTGACATTAATAAAAACATGATTACATTAATACAAAAGTTAGCTTCATCAATTACACCTCAGAAATAGATAAATTTAACAAGATATTTGCTGTGCGATTATTGTTGGTGGAAGTTCTTGTTATAAAAAGCCACCTTAGGGTGGCTTTTTAGTTCTCTATATGAGATCGTATGGGCAGCTCCGCTCATATCGGATGTCTACATGTAATGACCCAATATAAACCTGCTCAGGTTTTAAGGAGCCGCTGATCAATTCCAATTCCTTCATTCCGGAGAAGGCCGGAATCCAGCCAAATAAACTGCATGGACACCGGCCTGATCGTCACTCCGGAATGGGGTTGTCCGGGGCGGTGTGACGAATAAATCAGTAAGTCCCTAAAAAACCAAAGTCTCCCGTCAAAGCCCCTCGTTTTATACCGGCAATAGAATCTGGGGCAGGTATTTGATGTCCTTGTGCAGGTAGCCCGGCACATAGGCCTTGAATGCTTTGTGGGTGGTCTTCTGCGCAACCGGAAGCAGGCTGCGCAGATTCCCTACCCTGTAGCGGCGCAGGCCATGATCGAGGCCAGAGCGAGCGACCGACTCGCAAAGAAACTCGCAGGTGACGGCCAACAGGTCATCCAAGGGCAGCAACAGGTTCCGGCGCAAGTGGACGACGATGGCCTCTTGGACCGGCGTCAGCTCAGTTTGCTGGCGGTGTGCGGTGTGGGAGTGGTCGTGGAATTCGGTACGCGATCGCCATTTGCGAATAGTCGCCTCCGTGCCATTCTAGTGCTCCGCCAGCGTTGAACCCGATTCAGGGCTCGTTGCGATCTCTTTACGCACCACTGGGGTCGTACGCGCTTTTTATAAATGGCCCGACCCAGGGCAGCTCTTGCAGCCAGGCGGCGAGACCCACCCAAAGCAACACCGCCAGGGCCCAGGCCAGCACGCCATTGAAACGGGCCGGGCGATACAGGCGAAGCTCCATCCCTGCGGCCAAGCGCCCAAAGCCCACCAAGGGATGCCAGCGCCGCGGCTCGCCCAATATCCAGTCCAGCGCAACGGCGCAAAGCATGAATAGAAAGGCCGTCATCAATAGGCCGTGGGGGTGCCGCCCGCGTCTGCCGGCCAGCGATTTTCAAACAGGACATCGGCCAGCGCCAGGCGTTGGCCCCACCCCGCATCTTCAAACATCGGACGCGGATAAAACGCCGCAACCTGCCCGATACACAGGATGGCCAGTGGTCTCGCACCCTCAGGCAGACCGAGCAAGGTGGCGAGCGCCTCCGGTTCGAAGAACGAGACCCAACCCAGACCGATGCCCTCCGCACGCGCTGCCAGCCACATGTTCTGGATGGCGCAACCGAGCGAGGCGACATCCATCTCCGGCAGGGTGCGCCGGCCGATCAGGTGCTTCTCCCGCCCCGGCATGAGCACCGCGACCAACACCTCAGCGCAATCGCGAATGCCCTCGATCTTCACCTTGAGAAATTCGTCATTACGCGAAGGCAGCGCATTTGCCGTAGCGAGGCGTTCAGCCTCCACATGAGCGTGGAGCGCCTGACGCAGCGCCGCATCGGTGATGCGGATGAAACGCCAAGGCTGCATGAACCCCACTGAAGGCGCCAGATG
>SXGU01222145.1_pt1 | contig 10826 bp, 9 predicted proteins | sample 3174531 | NCBI WGS metagenome assembly SXGU01 (sample SAMN11356863, study PRJNA531348) | freshwater metagenome | isolation source: freshwater sample F1-140 | place: China: Fuxian Lake, Yuxi | collected 2017-12-25 | reverse complement strand
GCGAAGCGCCGGATGAGGGGGCCTTCGTTCCGGCAGACCCCTCATCCGTCCACGCGTTCCGCGTGTCCACCTTCTCCCTCAAGGGGAGAAGGTTGAAGCCCTCAGCTCACGCTGTCGGGCAGCACTTCCTTGCGCTTGGCCATGAAGGCTTGCAGCGCCTCGTCGATGCCGGGATCGAGGGGAGGGGCCACATAGTCGGCGAGCATTTTCTTCCACTGGGTGTTGGCGCGGGCCACGATGTCCTTTTCTCCCTCGTCCCGCCATTGCTCGAACGAGTTGTTGTCGGCAAGGCCGGAGCGCCAGAAGGCGGTTTCGAAATTGGCTCGCGTATGGGCGCAGCCCAGATAATGCGCCCCGGGGCCAACTTCGCGGATGGCATCCATGGCCTGGCCGTTTTCCGAGAAATCGGCGCCTTCGGCGAGCTTCTGGAACATGGTGAGCTGGTCGGCATCCATGATGAGCTTCTCGTAACCGGACGCCAATCCGCCTTCCAGCCAGCCCGCCGCGTGGAGGCAGAAGTTGACGCCGGAGAGGATCGTCGACCACAGCGTATTGGAGCTTTCATAGGCTGCCTGCGCGTCCGGGACCTTGGAGCCGCACAAGCCGCCGCCGGAACGGAAAGGCACGCCCATGCGGCGCGCCAGCTGGGCGGCGCCGAAGGTGACGAGCGCCGGTTCCGGCGTGCCGAATGTCGGCGCCCCCGACTGCATGGACATGGACGCGGCAAAGGTGCCGAAAACGACGGGCGCGCCGGGCCGGCACAATTGCGTGAAGGCAATGCCAACCGAGGCCTCCGCCAGAATCTGTGTCAGCGTGCCAACCGTGGTGACCGGCGACATGGCGCCCGCCACGATGAACGGCGAGATCACCGTTGCCTGGTTGGCGCGGGCATAGACCTTCAGCGCCCCAAGCATGACGCCATCCCACACCATGGGCGAGTTGGCGTTGATAAGGCTGGTCATCACGCAGTTCTGGTCAACGAACTCCTTGCCGAAAAGCAGTTCCGCCATGGCAACCGAATCCGCCGCGCGCTCGCCCGAGGTGACCGAGCCCATGAACGGCTTGTCGTTGTATTTGATGTGGGTATAGACCATGTCGAGGTGGCGCTTGGCCACCGGTACGTCAACCGGCTCGCACAGCGTTCCGCCGGCGTGATGCAGGCTGGGCAGCATGTAGACGAGTTTCGAGAAGTTGCGGAAATCCTCGATCGTGGCATAGCGGCGGCCTTCATCGAGATTGCGGATGAAAGGCGGGCCATAAACCGGCGCGAACACCGTGTTGTTGCCGCCGATGCTGATACTGTTGGCCGGATTGCGCGCATGCTGCGTGAATTCGCGCGGCGCGGTCTTGATCAGCGAGCGCACCAGGCCGCGCGGAAAGCGCACGCGATAGCGCTTCGGATCGGTTTCCGAGTGCTTGACGTCGGCGCCGGCCTCTTTCCACATCTGGACGGCTTCCTCGTCTTCGTAGAAGTCGATTCCGGTTTCCTGCAGAACGGTCTCCGCATTGCGCTCGATCAGTTCGAGCTGGTCATCGCTGAACGGCTCATAGGTCTTGATCTTGCGGCGGATATAGCCCGCGGGCGGCGTGACTTGATTGGTGCGGGCGGCGCGGCGGGCATCGGCCCCGCCACCGCTTCTGGAGCGGCGTCCGGTGGGAGCGGGCTGTACATCGGTCATGGTCTGGCCTGTTGAGAAAGTTTCACGAGGGGTAGGTTTAGGCTCAACAGGCAGGCAGGGGCGGCGGATAAGCGTCAGCCAATGGGGCGGAAACGACGTGAGGTGCAAGGTGCCGCTTGTCAGGCAAAAGCCCTTCATCCAAGGTAGGCGCATGAAGCAGCGCGATGCAACACTCCAGGCTTTCTATGACCTGACCGAAACCGCCATTTTGCGCCGCGCCGATACCTGCAATAACGCCGGCCCTGCCGCAAAGCCCGTGTTCGAAGCCCTGCGAAAGATCGTAGGCGGCAAGAGCAGTTCAGCGCCGGAGCGCTTGCCAGTCTGCGATGCACTGGAGTCCGCGTTGCACTTGGCAAGCACAGGCCCGGCCCCGATCCCGGAGCTTGCGGCGGCCTTGAACGGCCTGTCGCCGCGCCTGCAATGGAAGCGCCGCGATAGCTCGCGGCCTGATGGCACGAGTTTTCACCATGGCCACGCCAATGCCCTTGTCGCGGGTCCCGGCGGATTGGAAGAGCGCGACGACGTTCTGGTCGGCATCAGTCTTGTCGCACCCCATGTGCGCTACCCTGATCACCGCCATCCACCGGAGGAGGTTTATGTCTCGCTGGCCGGTGGCTCATGGTGGAATGAGAACATGGACTGGACCACGCCGGGCCCCGGCGGCCTCGTCTACAATCCGCCCAATATTCTCCACGCCATGCGGACCGGAGACCAACCCCTGCTGGCGATCTGGTGTCTGTGGACGGGCTGACGGTTCTCCCTTTTCAAAGGCTTACCCTTAACTCCCCCAGCCCATGAAAATGGTAGGAGTCCTTGTAATGGGGCGGGGCGGCCAGCGCCAGGTTTGGCAGGCGTTTGAATAGCGTTTGAAAGGCAATCAACATTTCAAGCCGTGCCAAGGGTGCACCGATGCAGAAATGGATTCCCGCTCCGAAGCTCACATGGGGGTTGGGATCGCGTGCGGGGACAAACTGGTCCGGATCGGCAAAGCGGGCGGGATCCCGGTTGGCGGCGCCCAGCATCAGGCCCACCTCTTCGCCCTTCTTGAGTTTGATGCCGGCATATTCCATGTCTTCCAGCGCGTAACGGGTGAACAGGTGCAGCGGTGCATCAAAGCGCAGGGTTTCGTCGACGAGGGTCTCGCTGATCGGGCCTTTGACGCCCAGCTCCAGCAGGGTTTTCACCCCATTGCCAATGGCATGGACCGTCGCCTCGTGGCCCGCATTGAGGATCAGGATGGCCGTGGTGATGAGCTCGTTTTCGGTGAGCTTCTGGCCCTCGGCCTCGGCCCGGATCAGGGCCGACAGCAGGTCGTCGCGCAGGTCCGTGCGCCGGGCGTTGACCAGCCCCCGCATGTAATCGCTGAAGGCGATGGTGGCGGCTACGGCGGCCTCTTCCACGGCCCGGTCGCGCCTGGCCATGTACATGGCCACCATGTCGTGCGACCAGCGCAGGAGCTGGCCGGCCATCTCGGTGGGCACTCCCAGCAGCTCGCAGATGACGATGACCGGAATGGGCGTGGCATAGGCCGCCAGCAGGTCCACTTCACCCTTTCCCTCAAAGCCGTCGATCAAGCGATTGGAAAGACTCTCTATTTTCGGGCGAAGCCGCTCCACCTGGCGCGACAGGAAGGCCCGGCTGACCAGCCCGCGTAGCCGCGTATGAACCGGCGGCTCAAGCTCCAGCAGCGAATGGGCCTCGAAATCATAGAACGGTTTCAAGCGGGCAGGGATTTCGGCAAGTCCCAGTTCCTCGCGCGTTGCCACATGGAGGATCTGCCGCCCGAAGCGCCGGTCGCGCAGCAGGGCATTCACCTCCTCGAAAGCCGGAAAACACCAGTAGCCATACTGCTCCCACTTGAATACGGGCAGCTTCTGGCGCAGCTCATGGTAGATGGGGTAAGGGTTTTCGTAGAACTGCGCCGCGCGCGGGTCTAGGTCGACACTTCGGCGGTTGGAATCAATCTTCATGGCAACTAGCTTAGCGAAAATGAAAGTCTACATCAGTGTCGATATCGAGGGTATTGCTGGCATAACCCATTGGGACGAGGCCGAGAAGGGCCATGCCGACTGGGCCGAATTCCGCGAGATCATGACCCGCGAAACCATCGCCGCCATCGATGGCGCAAGGGCCGCGGGCGCCAGCGAAATCTGGGTGAAGGATGCCCATGACAGCGGGCGCAACCTGATCACCACCATGCTGCCGGCCGATGTGACGCTGATCCGCGATTGGTCCGGCCATCCCTACAGCATGATCCAGGAGCTGGACGGGAGTTTCGCCGGGCTGGTGATGATCGGTTACCATGCCGGCGTGGGCTCGGAAGGCAACAGCCTGGCCCATACCCTGAACACGCGGACCCACATGATCACCCTGAACGGCAGCCCGGTGTCCGAGTTCCGGCTTTGCGCCCTGGCGGCGGCCAGCCTCGGGGTTCCCACCGTATTTGTAAGTGGCGACAAGGCGCTGATGGCCGAGATTGAGGCAACCAACTCCCATATCGGGCGGCTGGCGGTGAAAGAGGGGCGGGGGCAATCGACAATCTCAATGACGCCCGCGGCCGCGCAAAGCGCCATCCGGTCAGGCGTTGAAAAATCCCTGCGCGGGAACCTGAAGGAGTGCCTGCTGCAGCTGCCGGAACATTTCACCCTGGATGTGACCTATGTGAGCCCGGTGCTGGCCTACGAGAAGAGTTTCTATCCCGGTTGCCAATACCTCGGCAACCGCACCAACCGGGTTGAGGCCAAGACCATCTTCGACGTGATGCGTGCCCTGCGCTTCATAAAATAGAATTGAGATCGATGACCAACGAACACACCTCGCAGAAGGAATTCATTTTCCTTGTGGCCCTGCTTACCGCCATGGTGGCCATGTCGATTGACACCATGCTGCCGGCAATTGGCACCATGGCCAGCGAATTTGGCGTGTCCGATCCCAACAAGCGGCAATACATCATCAGCTCGTTCTTTGCCGGCATGACCATCGGCACGTTGCTCTCCGGCCCGATTTCAGACAGCACCGGGCGCAAGCCCGCAATCTTTGCAGGGCTCCTCATCTATCTCGCGGGTTCAGCCCTCTGCCTGTTTTCGACGAGCTTCGAGATGTTGCTGGCCGGCCGCGCCCTGCAGGGCTTTGGCGCGGCCAGCCCCCGCATTGTCTCCATGGCCATGGTGCGCGACGGGCAGGGCGGGGCCGCCATGGCGCGCATCATGTCCTTCGTCATGTCGGTGTTCATGCTGGTGCCGATCCTCGCCCCTTCCATCGGACAGCTGGTTCTGTTCGTGGCCAGCTGGCGCATGATCTTCGTGGGCTTGGCGGTCATGGCGGCGCTTGCCGCAATTTTCCTTGAACTGCGCCAGGAGGAAACCCTGCCGCGCGAAAAGCGCGTGAGATTCTCCGTCGGGAACCTGTTTCGCTCGGCGCTTGAATTTTTCCGTTTTCCCGCGGCCTGGGGCTACACCATTGCCGTGGGCTTCATCTTCGCCTCCTTCATCTGCTATCTCGGAACCTCGCAGCAGATCTTTGCCGAACAATATGCCCAGGGCGAATGGTTCGCCGTGTGGTTCGGCCTGTTTGCCGTGGCCATTGCCTTTGCCATGATCTTCAATGGCCGGATGGTGATGCACCATGGCATGCGGACGCTGGCCAAATGGGCGGTGCGCGGCACCACCATCTTTTCGGCAATCTTCCTGGCCGTGGCCTTGAATTTCGCCGGCCATCCGCCGCTTTGGGCCCTCGCCCTCTACATGTTTTGCACCTTCTTTTGCTGCGGCATTCTCTTTGGCAACTACAACGCCATGGCCATGGAGCCCGTGGGCCACATCGCTGGGATGGCGGCGGCCATTTCCGGCACCCTGTCATCCCTTGTGGCGCTTGCCATCGGCACCTGGTTCGGCCAGCAGTATGACGGCACCATCCTGCCACTGGTCTATGGCTTCCTGTCGATGGGAATAGCCGCCTTGCTGGTCAGCGAAGGGGTAGAATGGGCCAAAAAGAGAGGGTGAAAAATCCGCGTCTTGTCGATTGCCGTGGATTTCTGGTAGGGGTCGGACGTGTTCAAGCCGTATTCAGCCCTGGCCCTTGCCCAGCACGCCCTCCAGCCCGACCGGTCCTGGCCGCGGGCCTGGCGCGCCGCCGAACCCAAGAGCTCCTATGACGCCATTGTCATCGGCGGCGGCGGCCATGGCCTGGCCACCGCCTACTATCTTGCGAAGAACCACGGCATGCGGAACATTGCCGTGCTGGAGCGGGCCTACATTGGCTCGGGCAATGTCGGGCGCAACACCACGCTGATCCGTTCCAACTATGTGATCGACGGCAACACCCAGTTCTTCGAGCATTCCCTGAAACTGTGGGAAGGGCTTTCCCACGATTTGAATTTCAACTGCATGGTGTCCCAGCGCGGGCAAATCGTTCTTGCCACCAGCCCGGTCCAGCTCGACACTTTCGCCCGGCGCGGCAACATCATGCGGCTCAACGGCATCGATGCTGAATTGCTCGACCGCGGCCAGGTGATGAAGCTTCTGCCCTACCTCGACTATTCCAGCGAGGCCCGCTGGCCCATCTGGGGCGGCATCCTACAGGAAAGGGCAGGCACGGTGCGTCATGACGCTGTGGCCTGGGGCTATGCCCGCGCCGCCGATACCCTGGGCGTCGACATCATCGAGAACTGCGAAGTCACCGGCTTCGTCATGGACGAGGGCAGGGCCGTGGGTGTGGAAACCTCGCGCGGCAAGATCCTAGCCGGAAAGATCGGCATCGCGGTTGCCGGGCACTCATCGCATGTGGCGAAAATGGCGGGGCTTAGGCTTCCCATCGAGAGCCACATCCTGCAGGCCTTCGTCACCGAGCCGGTGAAGCCCATGGTGCACCATGTGATTTCCTGGGGAGCGGAACTTTTCTATCTTTCGCAGTCCGACAAGGGCGGCATGGTCTTCGGCGGCCATATCGACGGTTTCAACACCTATACCCAGCGCGGGCAATTCCCGCGCATCCAGACGGTGGCCGAATGCGCCGTCTCGCTCCTGCCCTTCATGTCGAAGCTGCGCCTGCTGCGCCACTGGGGCGGCATCATGGACATGACCCCCGACGGCAGCCCCTTCATTTGCCGCACGAGTATCAAGAACCTCTACTTCAATGGCGGCTGGTACTACCAGGGCTTCAAGGCCACGCCCGCCAGCGGCTGGACCTTCGCCCATACCATCGCCCATGACGAAGAGCATGCACTGAACCGCTGCTATTCCCTCGACCGTTTCGAAAAGGGCCGCGAGATGGACGACTATGGCATCGGCAACTGGACGTACAAGCAATGAGACTTCCTTGCCCCCATTGCGGCGACCGGGACGTCAGCGAATTCCGCTACGGCGGCGATGCCACCAAGCAGCGCCCGAAGCATGGCGAGGGCGACCTCAAGGCCTGGCATGATTACTATTTCCTGTTCGACAATCCCAAGGGCCCGCACACGGAGTATTGGCAGCATGTGCTGGGCTGCCGCCAGTGGTTCAAGCTGAGGCGCAACACCGCCACCAATGAGATCGGGGAGGCACCATGAGCGCTTTCCGCAGGCTTGAAAGGGGCGGCCGCATCGACCGCGGCAAGCTGGTCACCTTCTCCTATGACGGCAAGCCGCTGAACGGTTTTGCCGGCGATACCCTGGCCTCGGCCCTGCTCGCCAATGGCAAGACCCTGACCGCGCGCAGCTTCAAGTATCACCGGCCCCGCGGAATTGTCTCCGCCGGTGTGGAAGAACCCAACGGCCTCTTCACGCTCGCAAACAACGAACCCAACATTCCGGCCACCACGGTCGATCTCAGCGAAGGCCTCGTGGTGAGATCGCAGAATGCCTGGCCGTCGCCGGACTTTGACCTGATGGCGGTGAATTCGGCTCTAAGTCCCGTGTTCCAGGCGGGCTTCTACTACAAGACCTTCATGGGGCCGTTCAAAAAGTCCTGGATGTTCTATGAGCCCTTCATCCGCCGTGCTGCCGGCCTTGGCAAGGGCTCCTATGAAAAGGATCCGGATCGCTACGACACGGCCCATGATTTCTGCGATGTGCTGGTGGTGGGTTCCGGCCCCGCAGGGCTTGCCGCAGCCCTCACCGCCGGGCGTTCCGGTGCCCGCGTGGTCCTGGTGGAACAGGATTCGGAACTGGGCGGACAATTGCTCTCTGAACGGATGGCCGAGCTGGAAGCCTGGCGGAAAACCCAAGTTGCTGAATTAGCCGCGCTTTCCAATGTGAAAATCCGCGCACGGACAACCGCGCAAGGACTTTACGATGACAATCTTGTGGTCCTGCTGCAACGCCACGCCGCCCCAGACGCGGCAAAGGGCAAGCCGCGGCAGACTCTGATTTCGCTGCGGGCGAAAGCAATCGTGTTTGCCACCGGTGCCATGGAACGGCCCCTGGTGTTCTCCAACAATGACCGTCCCGGCGTCATGCTGGCTTCGGCGGTGCGCACCTATCTCAACCGCTTTGCCGTGGCTCCGCTCAAGCGCGTCTGCATGGTCACCAACAACGACACGGCTTACCTCACCGCTTTTGATCTGGCGGAGGCGGGCATTGCCGTCACCATGGCCGACCACCGCAAGGTCATCCCGTCCGATCTGCTCTCGAAGGCCGCGATGCTTGGCATGGCCATGTTCCCCGGCACCGGCGTTGCCGATGTGGAAGGGAGCAAACAGGTAAGCCGCGTGCAGCTTGCCGGCGCCCACGCGGCGTCGATTGAATGCGATGCGCTGGCCATGTCTGGCGGCTGGAATCCCACCGTGCATCTCACCTCCCATGGCGGGATCAAGCCGGTTTACGACGAGAAGACCGCAGCCTTCGTGCCCGGTGGCTTTGCTTCAACGCATTTTGGCGCGGGCGCCCTGATGGGCCGCTTCGGCACCCTGGCCGCCGTGAAAGACGGCAGCGAGATGGGGGCCAAGGCGGTTGCCGCGTTTGGCAAGGCGCCCAAGCCCGTGGCTCTGCCGGAAGGCAAGGACCGCGCCTATCACATCATGCCCGTGTGGCAACCGACAGCATCATGCAAGGGCAAGGCCTTTGTCGATGTGCAATCGGACGTGACGCTGAAGGACATCAAGACCGCCCACCAGGAAGGCTATGTCAGCGTCGAGCACTTGAAGCGCTACACCACCCTTGGCATGGGAACCGACCAGGGCAAGACCTCCAACATCAACGCGATTGCCATCATGGCTAGCTTGCGTGATATGCCAATTGCCCAAACGGGAACGACAACTTTCCGCCCGCCCTATACGGGCCTCGCCGTCGGCGCCATTGCCGGGCGCACCATCGGCCAGCATTTCCGGCCCTATCGCCTGTCGCCACTCCATGACGCCAACAAGGCCAGCGGTGCCACCTTCATTGAGGCGGGCCTGTGGATGCGTGCCTGGTACTATGCCTGGGCGGGAAATTCGCCGGAGACCGCCTACATCAGGGAAATGGAACTGGTGCGAAAGGGCGTCGGCATCGCCGATGTTTCGACCCTAGGCAAGATCGACGTGCAAGGGCCTGATGCGGCGGAGTTCCTCAACCGCGTTTACGTCAATGGCTTTGCCAAGCTGCCCGTCGGCAAGGCGCGCTACGGCGTGATGCTGAATGACGACGGCGTTGTGCTGGACGATGGCACCACCACCCGCATTTCCGATACGCAGTTTTATTTGACCACCACCACCGCCCAGGCGGGCGAAGTGATGTCCTGGCTCGAATACCTGCTGCAGGTCCACTGGACCGACTTGAAAGTCCATGTCACCTCGCTCACCGACGAATGGGCCGGCATGGCGGTTTCCGGTCCGAAATCCCGCGAGGCCCTGCAGCTGGCCTTTCCCGGCGCCGATGTCTCAAACGAAAATCTTCCCTACATGGGCTGCCTCGATGTGCATCTCGACGGCGTCCGCATCCGCCTGCTGCGCCTCTCCTTCTCCGGCGAACTGGCCTATGAGGTCCATTGCCCTGCCGACCATGCCCATGCGCTATGGGAGCATTTCCTGAAAGTGGCCAGGCCCCTCGGCATCAAGCCCTATGGCCTTGAAGCGCTGGCTTCATTGCGCATCGAGAAGGGCCATGTGGCTGGCCTCGAGCTGGATCATCGCAATACCCTGGATGATCTCGGCCTCGGCAAAATGGCCAGCAAGGAAAAGGCCTACATCGGCAAGGAATTGCGCCAGCGCGAAGACCTGCAGGCACCCGAACGCTGGAGCCTTGTCGGCATTGAACTGATGGAACCAGACAAGAAACTGCGCGGCGGTTCCATCCTGTTTTCCGCGAGTGACGAAATCAAGGGCCATGGCCGCGGCTATATCACTAGCGTCACCTGGTCGACCGAACTGAACAAGTTCATCGCCCTTGGCCTCTACCAGGGCGGACTGAAGCATGAAGGCGAAGAGATCATCTGCGCTTACCCCTTGAAGAACGAACAGGTCAAAGCCCGCATCGTCTCGCCGCATTTCATCGACCGGGAAGGAGCCCGCCTCAATGCTTGACCGCCGCTCCGCCCTGGCCAGTGCCAAACCCTATGCCAGCCCTGTCCTGCAGATCGGCGAAGCGCGGGGCTTCTCACTGTTGCAGGTTGCAGGACCTTCGAAAGCCCTGTCGCCGGTTACCGGAAAGCTGCCATCCAAAGTGGGCGTCGCAACCCAAAACGATGGGCGCATTCTCATGCGCACTGGCGAAAATCAATTCTGGATCATCGGCCCGGAGAATGACGACATTGCAGAGAAACTGAATGGCATCGCCATTCTCACGCCCCTGTCCCACAGCCGCACCCGGATATTCATCGAAGGCGCGCCGGCGCGTGATGTTCTCAGCAAGGGCATTCCCCTCGATTTCCATCCCACGGTCTTCAAGCCGGGCACGTTCGCCATGACCGGCCTCCACCACACCCCCGTGCTGGTCCATTGCACAAGCGAAAATCGCTTCGAAATCTACGCCCTGCGCACCTTCGCCCTCAGCCTCCACGACTGGCTCACCGACGCGGCGCTTGAGTTCTGCCGATAATTCAATTGTCTGTCATCCCCTAAGTTCACAAACGAAGTGCAACATCAAACTGAGGTTAAGGTGTTGCCATGGGAACCAGGTATCAACAGCTTAGTCTCGAAGACCGCTGCACGATTGCCCGTTTACACGCCGAAGGGGGCTCGCTCCGGCAAATT
>SXGU01232397.1_pt1 | contig 10827 bp, 8 predicted proteins | sample 3174531 | NCBI WGS metagenome assembly SXGU01 (sample SAMN11356863, study PRJNA531348) | freshwater metagenome | isolation source: freshwater sample F1-140 | place: China: Fuxian Lake, Yuxi | collected 2017-12-25 | reverse complement strand
GTCTTGCCGATGTCGTGGATGTCGCCCTTGACCGTGCCGATCACCATCTTGCCGACGCGGGGCGCTCCGGTCTCGACCAGCAGCGGCCGGAGGATCGCCATGCCGGCCTTCATCGCATTGGCCGACATCAGGACTTCCGGCACGAACAGGATGCCGTCGCGGAAGTCGATGCCGACGATGCGCATGCCTTCGACCAGCGCCTCGGTCAGCGTCTTGTAGGGCGTCCAGCCGCGCTTCAGCAGGATGTGGACGCCTTCCTCGATCTCCGCCTTGAGGCCGTCATAGAGGTCGTCGTGCATCTGCTGGACGAGTTCCTCGTCGCTCAGATCCGCCAAGACGATGTCGTCGCTACCAGCCATGATCCAGTCCTCGAACCAATAAGATGTGTCTTAAGTCGTTGATCTACAACTCTTCCCAGGGAAATCTGTCAAGCCGCTCGGCGCCGCTCGCGGTGATCAGGACCTGGGTCTCGAGCTTGATGCACTCGCGTCCGGTCTCCTCGCCGATCAGGCTCTCGACGCAGACCACCATGTTCTCCTCGAACCGGCCTTCATAGGCGCCGGCGAAGCTCGGATGGAGGGGGACCGAAGGCCACTCGTCGGCCAAGCCGACGCCGTGGAGGGCCACCGAATAGCGCCGGGCCTGGTACTTGTCCGGAATGCGCCAGGACTTCTCGTTGAACTCACGGAAGCTCATCCCGGCACGGAGCACACCGAGATTGTGCTCGATCTGCTCGATCGCCGCGCCGTAGAGGGTCCGCTGCTCGTTGCTCATGCGGCCGTGGCCGACGGTCCAGGACCGCGAGAGATCGGCGCAATAGCCGTAGGGGCCGATCAGGTCGGTGTCGAAGGCGAGGATGTCGCCCGGCCGGCAGACATAGTCCGAGCACTCCTGGAACCAGGGATTGGTGCGCGGGCCGGCGGCCAGCAGCCGGGTCTCGATCCATTCTCCGCCCGAGCGGATGTTCTCGTAGTGCAGCTCGGCCCAGACCTCGTTCTCGGTCCGACCGGCGTCCGAGTGCTCGTACATCCGCGCCATCCCGGCCTCGCAGACCCGGACGGTCCAGCGCATGAGGTCCAGCTCGGCGGCGTTCTTGATGCAGCGGGCGCGCTCGGTCAGCTCCTGACCCTCGACCAGCGTGATCCCGCGCTTCCGGAGTGCATCGACGCCCAGCGGCTCCAGCTTGTCGACGGCGAGGCGCCGGTTGCCGCCGCCATGCTCGCGCAGCACGTCGGCGATCTCGTCCGCCCATTTCTCCACCCGCTCGGCCAGCCGGTCCCCGGCGGAGAAGTAGAACCAGGAGGTGGCCGGGCGCACCTCGTCGATGACCTCGATGCCCTTGGCGACGTGCTCGGAGCCGCGATACTCGAAGTCGATCGCCGGCCCGTCGGCGCAGACGATGGCGTAGTGGGAGGGGTTGTGCGTCATCCACAGCTGCATGTTGGAGACGTCGAGGGCGTAGCGGATGTTGACCGGGTCGTAGAGCAGGATCGCGGCGCAGTCGTGCCGCTTCAGCTCGGCCCGGAGGCGGCTCTGGCGATAGGCCCTGGCCGCCTGCAGCGTCGTGTGCGGGACCGGGCTCTTCAGCGGCTTGTCGCTGCCTTCCGGGTTCAGGAAGGCGCGCTTCCTCGGATCCTTGAAGATTTCGGCCATCTCTCGCTTTCGGCCCCGGGCGGCGGGGTCGGCTTTGGGCCAAGCCTAGTCGCGTTCCGCGCCCGGCTGGCCGCAATTGCGACCATCATCGGGCCGAGGGCGACATCGGTGGCGCCGGTCTAGCCGGCACGCCGCCGGCCGGTGCGGCGCCTGGCGGGTTCCGCCCCGGCATCTGCCGGCGGGGCCGCCAGCGGACCGATGCATTCGATGATCCGGGCGACGGTCGGACGCTCGCGGAGGTGATGGGTGTCGAGGGCCTGGCGCATGGCGAACAGATGACCCGGCGAGGTACCGCAGCAGCCGCCGACGATGCGGGCGCCGGCGTCGAGGGCAAGCCGCGTGTATTCGGCCATCACCGCCGGCGTTCCGGTGTACGCGACCTTCTCGCCGACGAAGCGCGGGATGCCGCAATTGCCCTTGGCGATGACGACGGCGTCGGGCACGGCGGCGGTGATCTGCATCACCGAGTAGATCAGGTCGGAGGCTCCGACCCCGCAATTGGCGCCGATCGCGACCGGGCCGGGCTTCAGCTCCTTCAGGAAGGTCGCGACCGCCTCCGGCGTGGCGCCCATCATGGTGCGGCCGGCGGTGTCGAAGGTCGCGGTGACGGCATAGGGCATGCCGACCTTGATCGCGGCGCGGGCGGCCGCCCGCATCTCCTCGATCGCCGACATGGTTTCGATCCAGACGATGTCGACGCCGCCCTCCTTGAGGCCTTCGATCTGCTCGACGAAGACCTCCATGGCCTCGTCCTCGCTCAAGGGCCCGAGCGGGATCAGCAGGTCGCCGGTCGGCCCGACCGAGCCGGCGACGATCATCGGACGGCCGGCGGCGTCGGCCACCTCGCGGGCGAGCTGGGCGCCGAGCCGGTTCAGCTCCCGGGTGCGATCTTCGGCCTTGTGCAGCATCAGACGACGGCGGTTGCAGCCGAAGGTGTTCGTGAGGATGATGTCGGCCCCGGCGTCGACGAATTTCCGGTGAAGCGTGCGGATCTTGTCCGGCTCCGTCGCATTCCAGAGTTCGGGCGCGTCCCCCGACAAGAGGCCCATCTCGAACAGATTGGTTCCGGTCGCGCCGTCGGCGAGCAGGCGTCCACGCTGGCTCAGCAGGTCTTCGAGTCGACTCGCCATCTAGATCTCACCCTTCAGTCACACCAGGAAATGTCACCATGGCGCAGCGCATCGTGGTTTATTGGCGCGATATACCGGCTCAGGTCATTGTGCGCCAGGGCCGCACCGCCGAAAAGCGCGAACTGCCGCAGCGATTCATCCAGGCGATCGATCGCTGCGCCATGCGCGTCGGCGCCCGCGACAGCGATGCCTATCTGGCCGAATGGTGGCGGGGAACGCCCGAGCCCTGCGGCGATGATCTCCAGGCCGAGGCCGACGCGGCGGCGGCGTCTCTGGAAGGCAGCTATGACGACGAGCGTCTCAAAGCCCTGGTCGCGAATGACGGCCGCGAAGCTACCGGCACGACGGGGTAAGGCAGCGTGGCAGACGAGGTGAACGCGGGTGACGGCAGCGAGGCCGGAGTGTCCGTGGACGACGCCCTGGTCATCTTCATGCCCAGCGGCCGGCGCGGGCGCTTCGCCAAGGGCACGCCGGTACTGGATGCCGCGCGCTCGCTCGGCGTCTACATCGAGTCGGTCTGCGGCGGCCGCGGGCTCTGCGGGCGCTGCCAGGTCGAGGTCGCCGAGGGCGCCTTCGCCAAGCACGGAATCGTCTCGCGCGCCCAGAACCTGAGCCCGGTCTCGGCGACCGAGCAGCGCTATGCCGATATCCGGTCGCTTCCGGCCACCCGACGGCTGAGCTGCGCCGCGCAGGTCCTGGCCGACGTGGTGATCGACGTTCCGGCGGACGTCGCGGTCAACACCCAGGTGGTGCGGAAGCGTGCCGAGACCCGCGCGATCGCGCGCGATCTCGCCACCCATCTCCACTATGTTGAGATCGAGCCGCCGGACATGGCGAAGCCGCAGGGCGACCTCGACCGGGTGATCGCGGCCCTGGCCGAGAAATGGGGCATTTCAGACGTCCTGGTCGACGTCGCCGTGCTGCCGGATGCCCAGCCGGCGCTGATCAAGGGCGCCTACAAGGCCACAGTTGCCGTGCACCAGGACGGCGGCAGGCCGCGCATCGTCGGCGTCTGGCCGGGCTATCGCGAGCGGCTGTTCGGCGTCGGCGTCGACATCGGCTCGACCACCATCGCCTGCCACCTGGTCGACCTGATGTCGGGGCGGACGGTAGCGTCGGCGGGGACCGCCAACCCGCAGATCCGCTTCGGCGAGGACCTGATGTCGCGGGTCTCCTACGTCATGATGAACCCGGAGGGCCGGGTGTCGCTGACCGACGCGGTCCGTGACGCCGTCAACACCCTGATCCTGCGCGTCGCCGGACAGGGCAACGTCGACAAGGACGAGATCGTCGAGGCGGTGCTGGTCGGCAACCCGATCATGCATCACCTCTATCTCGGCATCGACCCGACGCCGCTGGGCCAGGCGCCGTTCCCGCTGGCGGTGTCGCAGGCGCTCGACCTTCGCGCCCAAGGCCTTGGCCTGCCGATCTTGAAGTCCGGGCGAGCCTATATCCTGCCCTGCATCGCCGGCCATGTCGGCGCCGACGCCGCCGCCGTCACCCTGGCCGAGGCCCCGCACAAGGGCCGGGAGATCACCCTGGTGATCGATGTCGGCACCAACGCCGAGATCGTTCTCGGCAGCGCCGACCGCCTGCTCGCCGCCAGCTCGCCGACCGGGCCCGCCTTCGAGGGCGCGCAGATCTCCTCGGGCCAGCGCGCGGCGCCCGGCGCCATCGCGCGGGTGCGCATCGATCCTGAGACCCTGGAGCCCCGGATCAAGGTGATCGACGTCGACACCTGGTCGGACGAGGAGGGCTTCGCCGACGGCGCCGCCCGCGTCGGCGTCACCGGCATCTGCGGCTCCGGCATCATCGAGGCGATCGCCGAGCTGTTCCTGGCCGGCGTCATCACCGCCGACGGCACCATCGACGGCGCGCTGGCCGCCCGCACGCCGCGGATCGTCCCCTCCGGCCGCACCTTCGCCTATGTCCTCTGGCGCGAGCCGGTCGAGATCAAGGTGACGCAGAACGACGTCCGTGCGGTCCAGCTCGCCAAGGCGGCGCTCTATGCCGGCGCGCGCCTGCTGATGGACAAGCTCGGCATCGACACGGTCGACCGCATCAAGCTCGCCGGCGCCTTCGGCAGCCATATCGACCCCAGGCACGCGATGATCATCGGCCTGGTGCCGGACTGTCCGCTGGACAAGGTGAGCGCGGTCGGCAACGCCGCCGGCACCGGCGCCCGGATGGCGCTGCTCAACCGAGGCCACCGGCGCGAGGTCGAGGCGCTGGTCCGCACCATCGAGAAGATCGAGACCGCGGTCGAGCCGCGCTTCCAGGAGCATTTCGTCAATGCCATCGCCTTTCCCAACCGGGTCGAGGCATTTCCGCATCTGGCAGCGGCGGTGAAGCTGCCGGAGCGGAAGGAGACGGACTCGGCGGGTGGGGAGGGACGGCGGCGAAGAGGCCGAGCGCGCGACACCCCCCACCCCAACCCTCCCCCCCCAGGGGGGAGGGAGTAAGAGGAGCGCATCGCCTCGCCTCGTACCCCCTCCCCCTTGATGGGGGAGGATTGGGGTGGGGGTGACTCGTCAGTTGTTCGACTTGATCACGCCGTCCACCTTCGTCCGCTTCAGCGCCGCCTCGTCGAGCTCGAAGCCGAGGCCGGGGGCGTCGCTCAGGATCAGGTTGCCGTCGCTGTCGACTTCAACCGGCGACCTCAGCATGAAGTCGCGTCGCTCCACCGTCCATTCCGGCGGGTCCCAGGGGAATTCGAGGTAGCTGGCATCGGTCGAGCCGGCGACCACATGGGCGTTGGCCAGCAGGCCGATGCCGTTGCCCCAGGTGTGAGGGGTGAAGGTGATGTTCTGGGCCGCCGCCATTGCCGCCACCTTGGCGAGGCCGGTGATGCCGCCGATGGAAACCGCGTCCGGCTGCACCACGTCGAGGCAGCCCTCGACGATGACGTCGCGGAGCTCGCTCATCTCGCGGTTCAGCTCGCCACCGGCGATGCGGACGTCGAGGGCGTCGCGAAGCGCCTTCATGCCCTTGCGGTCGGCGCGGTGCAGCGGCTCCTCCATCCAGTAGACGCTCAAGCGTTCCAGCTCGCGCCCGACGGTGACCGCGTCCTTCAAGGTCCAGGCCGCCATGGTGTCCCAGGGAAAGCGCCAACCCTGGTTGCAGTCGACCATCAGCTCGATGCGGTCGCCGACCCGGGCGCGCACGGCTTCGAGCGCCTTGATGTCGTCACGCCAGCTGCCGCGACGAAAGCGGATCTTCATCGCCTTGAATCCCCGCGCCAGCACGCGCTCGGAGAGGTCGGCGAGAGCCTTGGCGTCGCGCAGCGTGCCGGAAGAGGCATAGCAGGGAAGGCGATTGGAGAGGCCGCCCAGCAGCTTCCAGCAGGGCTGGCTTGCCGCCTTGCCGGCGATGTCCCAGAGCGCCAGGTCGAGCGGCCAGCAGCGGCCGTAGTGGAAGCCGACATGGTCGAGCACGCGCCAATGCCGCTCGACCCGAAGCGGGTCCTCGCCGATGAACAGGTGCTCATGCCCGGCGAAGCCCAGCATGTAGTCGCCCGACCCGATGCCGGTGATGCCCTCGTCGGTATGGACGCGGACCAGGGTGGCGTCGAACTTGAGCCGGGGGCGCGACGACCAGCTCGGGTGGAACGGCGGCTCCAGCGGCAGCTGGTGCTGCTCGATCTCGATGGCGGTGATCTTCATGGGACTCTCAGGCGGCCGTGAGGACGGCGCGGGCGAGGTGGAGGAGATCGGCGTCGGTCGACGGCCGGGCCGAGGAACGCCGCATCGCCTCGTTCTCCGGCAGCGCCATCTCCAGGGCCAGCCGCTCGGGCGTGAGGCCGGGCAGTTCGTCGGCGAGGGAGGTCTTGAGGCCGACGGCGCCGATCAGGCTCTCGATCAGGCGCGGCAGCGCGGCCGCATCTCGGGGGCCGCCCAGCACCTCGGCGACGGCGGCGAAGGCCGGCGAACTGGCCTCTAGGCTCCAGGGCAGGGAGGCACGAAGCCCGAGCCCGGAGGCGCGGCCGTGATGCACCTTGCCGATACTCCCCAGCGCATGGGCGATGTTGTGGGCGATGGCCGTGCCGGAGTTGTTGATGGCGATGCCGGCGTAACAGGAGGCGATCAGCATGCCCTCGCGCGCCGCCAAGTTCCCGGGCTCGCGCACCGCCGTCGGCAGGTGGCGGGCGACCAGCCGGATCGCCGCATGCGCCGTCACGTCGTTGGCCTCGAAGCGGTTGGCGTTGGTGCAGGACTCGACCGCATGCACCAGGGCGTCGATGCCGGTCGCGGCGGTGAGCGCCGCCGGCAGCGACACCGTCAGGCCGGCATCGAGGATCACTTTCGCCGCCGCCAGCTCCGGCCCCCAGGCCCAGGCCTTCTTGCCGGCGGCGTTGGTGAAGACGGCGGTGTGGGTGGTCTCGGATCCGGTGCCGGCCGTGGTCGGCACGCAGACCGCGGGCAGCGGCCGGGCGGGGAGCGGGTGGGCGCAGAAGGCGTAGTGCTCGACCCCGGCCGGATCGGGCGCGATCGCCGCCACCAGCTTGGCGACGTCGAGGGCCGAGCCGCCGCCGATGCCGATGACGGCCTGGGCGCGGTCACGGCGGACGAGATCCGCAGCGGCGTCGATCTGCGCGGCGCTGGGTTCGCCGACGAGCTCGTCCCACAGCGACAGGGTGCGGCCCTTTGCCGCCAGCGCCGCCCGGACACGTTCGGCGATTCCGACCTTGGAGAGAAAGCGATCGATGACCAGGAGCACGCGCTCGGGCGCGCCGGGCAGCCCGGCGATGTCGGCGCCGAGCTGGTCGATGCGGCCGGCGCCGATGGCGATCTCGGGGACCGGAAGCAGAGTCTTCATCGAGGGATGGGCTTTCGCGGGCGTGGTGGCTTGAGATGCGGCGTTGCCTTACCTTCGACGCCGCGGACAGTCACGGGACCAAAGGGCACGATATGACCGAGCCGTCGGAACGGCAAGGCAGGGTAGGGCGCGAACGGCGCGGCGGGCGTTCCGGACATGCCGGGCGGGCAGCCGATGCGGAAGCGATCGGCGATCCCTTTCCCTATCGCCAGCCCCGGCGCCGCTTCCCGCCGGTGGAGATCGTCAGTGCCGACGAGCTCGAGGCGATCCACCAGGCGTCGCTCACCGTCCTCGAAGAGATCGGCATGGATTTCCTCGATGCCGACGCCGTGACGCTCCTGGCCAAGGCCGGCGCCGACACCAGGCCCGGCTCGCAGCGCGTCCGCTTCGACCGCAACCTGATCCTGGAGCGGATCGGGAGCGTGCCGGCCACCTTCACGCTGCACGCCCGCAACCCGGCGCACAGCCTGGGCTTCGGCGGCGACCAGGTGATCTTCGCCCAGGTCGCCAGCGCCCCCAACTGCTCCGACATGGACAAGGGGCGGCGGCCGGGGAACCAGGAGGACTTCCGCAACCTGGTCAAGCTCGCCCAGAGCTTCAACATCATCCACATGACCGGGGGATATCCGGTCGAGCCGGTGGACCTGCACGCCTCGGTCCGCCACCTCGACTGCCTCGCCGATCTCGCCAAGCTCACCGACAAGGCCTTCCACGCCTACTCGCTGGGCCGCCCGAGGAACCGCGACGCGCTGGAGATCGTGCGCCTCGCCCGCGGCATCTCGGACGAGCAGCTCGATCGCGAGCCCTCGCTCATCACCGTGATCAACTCGTCATCCCCGCTTCGGCTCGACGCCCCGATGCTGCAGGGGATCATGGAGATGTCGGCGCGAGGGCAGGTGGTGATCATGACGCCGTTCACCCTGGCCGGCGCCATGGCGCCGGTGACGGTGGCCGGCGCGCTCGCCCAGCAGAACGCCGAGGCGCTGGCCGGCATCGCCTTCACCCAGATGGTCAAGCCGGGCGCTCCGGTGGTCTATGGCGGCTTCACCTCCAACGTCGACATGAAGTCCGGCGCGCCGGCCTTCGGCACGCCCGAATACATGAAGTCGGCGATGATCGGCGGCCAGCTGGCCAGGCGCTACAAGCTGCCCTACCGCACCTCCAACACCTGCGCCGCCAATACCGTCGATGCGCAGGCAGCCTACGAATCCGTGTTCTCGCTCTGGGGCGCGGTGATGGGCGGCGGCAACTTCATCCTGCACTCGGCCGGCTGGATGGAAGGCGGGCTGACAGCCTCCTTCGAGAAGACCATCGTCGACGTCGACCTGCTGCAGATGGTCTCGCAGTTCTTAGATCCGCTCGAGGTGAGCGAGGCGACCCTGGCGCTGGACGCCATGCGCGAGGTCGGGCCGGGCGGGCACTATTTCGGCGCCGTCCACACCCAGTCGCGCTACCAGACCGCCTTCTACAGCCCGCTGATCTCGGACTGGCGCAACTTCGAAAGCTGGCGCGAGGCCGGCTCGCCGACGGCGATCGAGAAGGCCAACCGTTTGTGGAAGGAGACGCTGGCCCGCTACCAGCGCCCGCCGATGGATCCGACGGCCGAGGAGGCGCTGGACGCCTTCGTCGCCAGGCGCAAGGAAGAGGGCGGGGTAAAGACGGACTTCTGAGCGCCGGCGTCAGGCCGGCGGTCGGATCTCGTAGCCGAACTCCGCCGCCGACATCCCGAGCCAGTCGAGGAACGCCTCGGCGAAGTTGGCCGGCAGCACGAGGTCGTAGGTGGGCGTGGCGTCCACCTGGACGATGGTCACGGTGATGTGGTCGATCGTCGTGGTCGCGGCGCTCCCGGCCGAGAAGGCGCGGGGATGCAGGTCGATCCGGCAGCCCTTGGCCAGGACGTCGCGGGCGTTGATGCCGGAGAGGCGCAGCACGGCGCGGCCGTGGCTCTGGTCGACGACGGTGACGGCGCCGCCGGACGCATCGGTCAGCGTCCTTGCCAGCGCACCTTCGTCGCCGCGCGGACGGATCACCAGCCAGCCGGACGGCTGGATCCAGACGGCCATCGCGTCGCCGGCGGCCTCGGCGCGGCCGGGCTTGGGCAGGGCGAGGCCGGCGATGTCGGCGACGGCCGCCTCGCTGCCCATCAGCTGAACGATGTCGACGCGGCGTTCGGCCAGGGTCACCGGCGAGGCGCCGGCGGCGCCGTGGCGGCCGGGCGTGAGTTCGGGGCCGAAGGGCGACAGGCGCTCAGGCGCGGACACGCAGGTTCTCCGGGTCGACATGGTGGGGGCTGCAGACCTCGATCTCGACCACCTCGTTCTTCAGCGGGTAGGCGGCGTAGAGCTTCTGGCCGATCCGCTCCGGTCCTTGCCGGATCATGGCGAGGCCGAGCCAGCGCTCCAGCTCGACCGAGCGGGTGATGCTGGTGCACCAGCCGAGGCTGGCTTTCGAGCCCGGTTTCTCGACGATGTGGGCGCCGCCGCGGAGCCGCTTCTCGAAGGAGGGATCGACCGCGCGGATGCCGACCAGGCGCGGCCGGTCGGCGGCCAAGAGGGCCGGGCGCTCGCCGTTCACCCGGCCGATGAAGTCGCCCTTCTTCTTCATCATCTTCTCGAAGCCGAGGTCGCGGGCGGTGGTCTGGCCGTTCAGCTCCGGCCCGGCGACATGGCCCTTCTCGATGCGGAGCAGGCCGAGGGCTTCGAGACCGTAGGGCAGGATGCCGTGCGGCTTGCCCGCCTCCAGGATCGCCGTCCACACCCGCTCGCCATATCCCGCGGGAGTCGCGACCTCATAGGCCATCTCGCCGGAGAAGCTGACCCGGTAGATCCGGACCGGGCAGCCGGCGATGGTGGCCTCGCCGACGCCCATGAAGGGAAACGCCTCGTTCGAAAGATCGAGGCCTTCGACGCAGCCCTGGAGCGCGAGGCGTGTCTTCGGCCCGGCGACCGACATCTGCGCCCACTGGTCAGTGACCGTGCAGTAGCGCACGTCGAGCTCCGGCCAGACGGTCTGGTGAAGGAATTCCATATGGGCCAGCACCTCGGCCGCCTTGGCCGTGGTGGTGGTCATCAGGTAGCGGGTCTCCGACAGGCGCGAGGTGGTGCCGTCGTCGAACATCATGCCGTCTTCGCGCAGCATCAGCCCGTAGCGGGCCTTGCCCACGGCCAGCGTCGAGAAGGTGTTGGTATAGAGCCGGTCGAGAAAGGTGCCGGCGTCGCGGCCCTGGACG
>SXGU01439238.1_pt1 | contig 10831 bp, 12 predicted proteins | sample 3174531 | NCBI WGS metagenome assembly SXGU01 (sample SAMN11356863, study PRJNA531348) | freshwater metagenome | isolation source: freshwater sample F1-140 | place: China: Fuxian Lake, Yuxi | collected 2017-12-25 | reverse complement strand
TATGTCTCGCGCGTGCTCGGGCTGCGGCGCGCGCCGGAGTTCGAGGCCTGGCTCGCGCGCATGGACATCACGGATGCGCGCGGCGAGCTGCGTGCACCGTCGCACTCGGCGATGCTGCTGCGGCAGCTGGACGAGGTCGGCGGCGGCGCCACGGCCCTGCGAAGCCTCGATGGTCCTGCACCATGAGCGATGGCGATGCCTGGCACGCGTTGCGGCGCTTCACCGCTGCCCGTATCGGCCTCGGTCGCAGCGGCGACAGCCTGCCGACCGCGGCCGTGCTCGAGTTCTCGCTCGCACATGCACGGGCGCGCGATGCCGTTCACGCGCCGTTTCCTTCCGCACAACTCGCGGACAGCCTGGCGGACACGGGCCTGGCGCGGCTGCAGGTGGCCAGTGCGGCGCCCGATCGCGCCACCTACCTGCGCCGGCCGGACCTCGGCCGCCAGCTCGCGCCGACCGCACGCACGGCACTGGCGGATGCGTTCATGCAGACCGCACGCGCCGGGCAGGGTCGTCCTGCTGCATCCGCCGCTGCGCAGCCAGGGCCGGTAGCCAACGATCTCGTGCTGGTGCTCGCGGACGGGCTGTCGGCGCCTGCCGTGCTCGCACATGGGCCACCACTGGTGCGTGCGCTGCTCGGGCTCTTGCCTGGCTGGCGCATCGGGCCGCTCGTGATCGCGAGCCAGGCCCGTGTGGCGCTCGGTGATGAAGTGGGCGCCTTGTTGGCGGCAGAGCTGGTGCTGGTGCTGATCGGCGAGCGGCCCGGCCTCAGCTCACCAGACAGCCTCGGCGCCTACCTCACCTGGCAGCCTCGGGCGGGGCGCAGCGATGCCGAGCGCAACTGCGTCTCCAACAGCCGCCCTGAGGGGCAGCCGGTGGAAGCGGCCGCAGCACGCATCGCCTGGCTGCTCGCCGCGGCACGTGGACGCCGCCTCACCGGCGTGCAGCTCAAGGACGAGAGCGACTCGATGCTGCTTGCAGGGCAGTCGGTACGGGCGATGGATGGTGCTGCGGTTCCAGCGCCTGCAGATGCTGACGCATCGCCGCGGCAGCCTTCAGGACGCGATGACGACACCCGGGCGACCTGAGGCCGCCACGCTCACTCCCCGGGAATGTCGATCGTGCCGCGCAGGTTGTCCACCTGCACCAGGCTCTCGTACCAGGTGATCGTCGGGCGGGCACCGAAACGGCGCGTCATGTCGTCGAACCACTCGGCGGTGTACAGCGCATCGGCCTGCGCACGTGATGCCCACAGGTAGACGCCACCGCCGCCGGCATCGCCGTTCAGGTAGTACTTCTTCAGCAGCCGGCGGTCCTTCATTGCCGCGAAGGTGGGTGCCGATGCACGCGCGGACTGCAGCGCATCCGCCGGGCTGCGCTTCGGCATCGGAATCTGGACGATGGCGACGATCATGATTGCGGCCCTGGACCAAGCTGTTCCCGCGGATTCACGAGGATGGCTGCGCTACGGCCTGGGCTTCGGGCCGGGCCGCTGGTTGGTGACGTGAGTGAGTTCGTGTGCGAGCAGACCGCCGCCGCCGCCACCACCTCCCGCACTGTTGTTCAGGCCAGCGCCGATGCCGAAGGGATCGTTGCTGCCCCTGACGAAGTCCTCCGCCGAGGTCCTGCCGCCAGCGATCGCGTCCAGCTGCTCCGGTGACAGCTCCGTACTGGCGTTGGCATCGTCCTGGTCCCGCGCAATCGTCGTGACTGCTGCGGTGTTCGACTTGGCCTGCTGCGATTTGGGTAGCTTCGACATGGTGTGTTGTCCGTCCGGGGGGTTGCGATGCATCGACGTTGTCGATGGCTCAGGCGTGCCGCCCGCCGGTGCCTGCGTCAGGCCCAGGCTTGCTGCGACGCGTGAACGGGAATGCCTGCTGTGCCAGGAATCCGTCCGGCACATAGTCGCCCAGCACACCGTAGTGCTCGGGCCACTTGCGGTCCGCCTGCACGGCGGTGCCGAAGAGGTGGTCGAGGAACGCGAAGTGCGCCGCGTAGTTGCGGTCGATCGCCTCGGTGTCCTGGGAGTGGTGCCAGTGGTGGAAGTTCGGCGTGACGATCACGTAGGACAGCGGGCCGAGGCGCACGCTCACGTTGGCGTGGTTGAACACGGCCTGGATGCCGACGATGACGATGTATGCATCGATCACTTCCTTCGAGAAGCCGAGCACGTAGATCGGTGCCAGGATCAGCGTGCGCGTGATCAGCAGTTCCACGATGCTCTGGCGCGAGCCCGCGAGCCAGTCCATGTGCTTCGCGCTGTGGTGCACTGCATGCAGCCGCCACAACATTGGCACCTCGTGGTAGGCACGGTGCGTCCAGTACTGCACCAGGTCTGCCACCAGCAGGATCAGGAACAGCTCGATCACGAACGGCAGGCCCTGGATGGCGGCCTGCACCTCGTCGTCGAAGGCCCAGCCGAAGCCGCGGTGCACGAGCAGGTTCGTCACCAGCAGCACGAAACCGACGATCAGGTGATTCACGCCGAAGTGCGCGAGATCCGTCTGCCATGCCGGGCGGAACACCGGCTGGTCCTTCTTGAGCGCGAACAGCTTCTCGATGAACACGAACATCAGTGTCGAGCCCAGCAGGTCTAGCACGAACCAGTCGAGCCCGATGTAGGGCGTGTTGTCCGCGAAGTCGTCGACCGGCACCTTGTGCCCACCGGCGAGCGCCGAGACCACGATCAGCGCGAAGGCAGCCGAGGACAGCCAGCGCGCGCGATCGAACACGATGTTGGCCAGCGCGAGCCCACCGCCGATGAGCATCGCCGCGAGCATCAGCTGTCGCACGAGCTCGACGTCGTACACCTGCCGCAGTTGCGGCGTGGTCAGGTAGGCGGGGAAGTGGAAGGCGAGCACGCCAAGCGCCACGAGCAGCGACAGCGCGAGCGCGATCACGCCCGTGGTCATGCCCTTGCCGGGCTCGATGCGTCCGTGCGACTGCAGCAGCCGGTTCAGCTTCTCGATCGCCTCGGGCGTCGCGTCGGCCGGACCGGCCGGGCCCTGGGCCGCTTTGTCGTCCTGCCCGCGTGCCATGTTGGGCGTCGGGTTCGAAGGCGACTTTGTGCGAGCCTCGGATGAGGCAGGGCGATGCTCGGGTTCGGTCGTCATCGGGAGCGTCGTGGTGACAGTTCCGCAAGGATTGCACAGGGCGGCGAGGGGTTGTTACTAATGCGCGCTCGCGGCGCGACGTGCGCCCTGGTGCCGCCTTGCCTGATGCAACCCGACCGGAGTGCCCGATGCGCGTGCCTCGTTTCCTGCCCCGTTCCCTGCCGGGCATGGCGGCCATCGTGCTCGTGTGCATTTCCGTGGGCCTGGCGCCGCCAGCGTTCGCAACCGACCCGATCGTCGATCTCATCGACATTCCCACGCCCATGACCGCGGATGGCCGTGCGTTCACGCTCGATGAGGTACGGCGAGCGATCTTCAATGCGTGCCTCAAGCGCGGCTGGACGCCGCGCATCGACACCGACGGCACGATCGTGGCGTCCATCCTCGTGCGCGGGCGGCACTACGCCGAGGTCGGCATCGGCTGGGCTACGCACAGCTACTCGATCCGCTACCGCGACAGCCGCGAACTCGACTACGACGCAGAGGACCGTGAGATCCACGGCAACTACAACCGTTGGGTCGACCTGCTGTCGAAGGGCATCCAGGGCGAGTTCATGCTGATGCCTCGTTCACCCCTGTCGCCCGATGTGGCCCTGTCGCCCGCAGTGCCCGCAGTGCCCGTGGCTGCAGTGCCGACTGCGGAATCCGCGGCAGCGCCCAGGCCCGTCGGTGCCACAGGCGAAGGCGGTGGTGCCAGCACGAAGGCCGGTGCCGCAGGCGGGGCAGACGCGCCTGCCCAACCGTGATGAGTCACAGCCAACGGAGTCCTGCTTGAGCACCCACAGCCCCATCCTGCGCTTCGCTTCCGACGTGTTCCCGCTGGTGCCCGAGGAGGACGCGGAAACCGCGCCCGGCGTCTATGGGCTGTCGCTCTCGCGCTGGCTCGAACTGCAGTTGCGCACGGCCGGGCACGACGCAGAGGAGCCATTCCCGAATGAGTACGGCTGGTGCGTGCCCGTGGGCGACGGCGAGCACCGCCTCTACGTCGGCTGCTGCAACGGGGACGAGGCGGGCATGCGCTGGGAAGTGTTCGCGTTCGTCGACACCGGCGTGTTCGGCGCCGTGGTGGACGACACTGCGCGGCAGGCGGCACTGCTGCGGCTGTTCGAGGCGCTGCGAGCGGTGCTCGCAACGGCCCCCGAGGTACGCGACCTCCAGGCCGGCACGGGCTGACCACGCGCATTCCTTGATCCTGCTTGGTGCAGGAGGCGTTTCCGCCTGCCACCATTCCGTGCTGCAGACCATCTCGCGCCACCGGACGTGTCGACCTGATGGCCCCTCGCCACGCCCGTCAGGGATGCCGCCATGCGCATGACTTCCGCCGCCGAGGCGATCGCCCACATCCGTTCAGGCCAGCGCGTGTTCGTGCATGGCGCGGCGGCCACGCCGAACGTCCTGCTCGAGGCGCTGGTGGCGCGGGCCGGCGAATTGCGCGAAGTCGAGCTGATCCACCTGCACACGATCGGTCCCGCGCACTACGCAGACCCGGTGCACGCGCGCAGCTTCCGCGTGGCCAACCTGTTCGTCGGCGAGAACCTGCGCGCGCGGGTGGACGAGGAGCACGTCGACTACCTGCCGTGCTTCCTGTCCGAGATTCCCTCGCTGTTCCGCACCCGCCGGCGGCCGCTCGACGTCGCGCTGGTGCATGTGTCGCCGCCCGACCGGCATGGCTACTGCTCGCTCGGCGTGTCGGTGGATGTGGCGCGCGCCGCCGTGGATTCCGCGCCGCTCGTGATCGCGCAGGTGAACCCGCAGATGCCGCGGGTGCATGGCGACGGTGTCATCCATGCCTCGCGTATCCATCTTGGCGTGGACTGCGACGTGGCGCTGCCGGACCTCGCACCGAAGTCGCCCGGCGAGGTGGAGCTTGCGGTGGGCCGGCAGGTGGCTGCACTGGTCGAGGACGGTGCGGTGCTGCAGCTCGGCATCGGCGCGATCCCCGATGCGGTGTGCGCGGCGCTCGCGAACCATCGCCACCTCGGTCTGCACACCGAGATGTGGAGCGACGGCGCACTGGCGCTGCTCGAGGCCGGCGTGATCGACAACTCGCGCAAGCGCATCCACACCGGCAGGACGGTGTCGGGCTTCGTCATGGGCTCGCGTCGGCTGTACGACTTCATCGACGACAATCCGAGCGTGCTGAACCTCGACATCGAGTACGTGAACGCGCCAAACGTCATCGCCCGCAATGATCGTGTGTGCGCAGTGAACTCGGCGGTGGAGATCGACCTCACGGGCCAGGTGTGCGCGGACTCGGTGGGCCATCGCATCATCTCCGGCGTCGGCGGGCAGATGGACTTCCTGCGCGGCGCGGCACTGTCGGCTGGCGGCAAGCCGATCCTCGCGCTCACCAGCCGCACGAAGTCCGGCGTGCCGCGCATCGTGCCGCTGCTCACCGAGGGTGCAGGCGTGGTGACCACGCGGGCGCATGTGCACTACGTCGTGACGGAGTACGGCGTGGTGGACCTGTTCGGCAAGACGCTGCGCGAGCGCGCGGCGGCGCTGATCGGCATCGCCCATCCCGACGATCGCGAGGCGCTCGAGCGCGCGCGGGTGGGGTTGCAGCGGCACGGGTGAGCGCGGCCGCAGGGCAGGGCGGCCAGGACGCTGGCACCTGGCACCTGCGCTGGCCACTCACATCGGCGGCGGACCCTTCGGCATCGTGCTCTTCATCGCGCGCTGGAACGCCGGCCGCGCCGCCATGCGCTGCATGAACGCACGCACGTTCGGGAAGTCGTCCAGGTAGTCGCGCTCGCCGCTCAGCAGCGCCTTCGTGTCGAACTCCGCGCCGGACGCGATCGGCCCGCCGAGCTTCAGCGCGAAGTGCATCATGATGTCCGCCGCGGCGAACTGTTCGCCCGCAAAGTACGGCCGTGCTGCGAGGGTGTTCTCCGCGAAGTGCATCACGCGCTGCGCGCCTGAGCGGGACCCTGCGAGCCCCGGCAGCTTTGGCGTGTTCGCTGGCGGCAGGCCCGCACCGGCCAGCGCCTTCGCCAGCCGCCGCTCGGCCACGTCCTGGATGATCTTCGCCAGTGCCGTGCCTTCGGCGAAGTGCAGGAACTGCAGGTAGGCGGGGAACTCGCGCGCATCTTCCTTCGGTCGCAGGCCCGAGTTCGCCCCGAACTTCACCAGCAGGTACTCGAGGATCGCCCCGGATTCCACCATCACCACGTCGCCGATGTGCACGATGGGTGTCATGCGCATCTCGTGATGCCCCTCGAGCGCGAGCAGCGAGCCCAGGATGTCGCCCGGGATGAAATCCAGTTCGTAGGGAACGCCCAGTTCCTCCAGCAGCCAGGCGACGCGCGCGGAGCGGCGCCCCTCGATGTGCCGGATGACGACGCGATCGGCGGTGCTTTCAGTGCTCATCCTCGACTCCTCGCTGGTGTCAGCGCGTGGCATGAAGGCTCGACCTGTGGGTTGCGGATGGGCGCGACCTGCGCCCGGGCGCGAGCATGCCAGCGGATGCCTGCGAAGTGCGTGCGCCTCCGGTCTGGGTGGGATGCAGGCGAGCACCACCGGGCTGACACTGCTATCCATACCCTCGGGCACAGGACAGGCGACGACGATGATGACTTCCATCACACGATCACTGCTCTTACTGGCGTTCGCGGCCTGCACCTGCGTGCAGGCGCAGGCAGACACGCTGCCGCGCGCGTCGTCAGGCTTGCCGATCTATGGCGAGCGTACCCTTGCCGGGCACCGCTTCATGCACGACGGCGTGCAGCTGTACTACGAGGTTCACGGCGCGGGTGCGCCGCTGTTGCTCGTGCACGGCAACGGCGCCGACATCGGCAGCCTGCGCCGGCAGATCGAGTACTTCCGCGCGCACTACACGGTGATCGCGATGGACAGCCGCGACCACGGGCGCTCCGCCGACAGCGCGGTGCCGCTCACCTACGAACGCATGGCAGACGACCTCGCGGCGCTGATCGATCACCTGGACCTCGGGCCGGTGAGCGTGGTGGGCTGGAGCGACGGTGGCATCGAGGCCTTGCTGCTCGGCATGCGCCATCCGGGGAAGGTCACGAAGCTGGTTGCAATGGCGGCAAACCTCGATCCCGGCGGCATCGTGCCGGAGCTCACGTCGCTGCTGTCGTCGCCTGGCGCACCCGAATCGTCGGCGATCACGCCGACCTCGGAAGCGGATGCAGCCCTGCAGCGCAGGGCGCGCAAGGTGGCGGCGCTCATGCTGGCCGAGCCGAACATCGACCCGGCCGCACTCCGTGTGATCTCGGCACCGACGCTCGTCATTGCCGGCGATCACGACCTGGTTCGGGACGAACACACGCTGCTGATCTTCCACAGCATCCCGAACAGCCAGCTCGCGATCATTCCCGGCGCGACCCACATGGTGCCCTTCGACGACGCACCGCGGTTCAACGGCATCGCGGCACGCTTCCTCGGCACGCCGTTCGTCAAGCCCGATCGCGTGCAGGGCACCTTCGAGTCGCTCGAGCGGATGCGCGCCGAGGCGCAGGCGCAACGGCACTGAGGTGATGCAGCGCAGGGAGGGCAGCGCCTCGGGTTGCCGCCGATGTCAGCGTGCCGCGCCGCCGGGCAGCGCACCAAGGTCATGGAGGATCGCCCGCGCGATGCGCTCGCGCTTCGGGATGTCGGCCGCGCCATTCGGCATGTCGATGTTCAGCGCGAAGAACACTGCGCCCTCGCGGTGTTCCACCCAGCCCACCCACCAGCCGGCCTGAGGGGCAATCGCCGCAGCCCAGCCGCTCTTGGCGCGCAGGATCCAGTCGCGGCCGGCCTCCACCACGATGATGTCCTTCACCAGCCGCTGGTGCGCGACCGGGAAGGGCAACGCATTGCGGCGCAGCCGGCGCAGGAAGTCGAGCTGTTCCATTGCGGAGATCCGCAGTGCGCCGTCGAGCCAGAATCGGTCCACGCCGCCCGAGGCGTCGGCATTGCCGTAGCCGGCGCGCTGCAGGTACTCGCGTTCGCGCGCCTCGCCGATGGCGCGGGCGAAGCCCTGGTACACCCACACCACGGAGTCGCGTATCGACGAGCGCAGGTCCTGGTCGCGGTTCCAGCCAGCGATCGCGTGCGTCGTGCCATCCCAGGCGAAGCGCTGGAACTCGTCGGCCACCACGCCGGCCTCGAGCGCGAACAGTGCATGGGGAATCTTGAAGGTGGATGCAGGCGGAAAGCGCGTGGCGGCACGCTCGGCGTCGTGCACAAGGGAACTGCCGCGGCGTTCATCGATCACGGCGATCGTGCCGTGCACGCCCTCGCGCTCGAAGGCTGCGCGCCAGTCGGGGCGTTCCTGCCAGCGTTCGGCGGGCGCACCGCCGGCGGCGTCGAGCATGCCGATCATGCAGAGCGCGACGGGGCAGGCGGCAAGTGCAGGTCGCCGCACTTGTGCACCCCGGAAATGTTGGCTGCTCGAGGTCGATGGGTCGATGGGTCGAAGCGTGCCCGCGTCCCGGCGCGGGGCTACCATCCCGCTTCCCAACCCTATCCCAACTTCCTGCACAGGCTGCGCCCATGAAACCCGTCACCATCGTCACCGGCGCCAACTCCGGCATCGGCCGCGCGGTCGCCATCCATCTCGCGGGCGAGGGGCACCGCGTGATCGGCACGGTGCGCTCGCCCGACAAGGCCACGAAGCTGTTCGCCATGGCGGAACAGGCCGGGGTGACGGTGGAACTCGCGACCCTCGACGTGGCCGACGATGCGTCCGTTCGCGACGGCATCGCCGGCATCCTTGCGCGCGAGGGTCGCATCGACAACCTCGTGAACAACGCGGGCATCGGCTCCAACGGCGTCACCGAGGAGGTGACGATCGCCGACTATGCCGACGCCATGAACGTGAACTTCTACGGCGCGGTGCGCTGCATCCAGGCCGTGCTGCCGCAGATGCGTGCGCGCCGCGCGGGCTGCATCGTCAACGTGTCGTCGGTGGTCGGCCGCGTGGCGGCCATCGCCCAGCAACCCTACGTCACCTCGAAGTGGGCGCTGGAGGGCATGAGCGAGGGGCTGGCGCAGGAGGTCGCGCCCTTCGGCATTCGCGTGGCCATCGTCGAACCCGGCGTCACCAAGTCGGCGATCTTCGCCAAGAACACAGATGCCCCGAATGCCACGGGTGCCTACGACGCGCACTACCGGCGGATGTTCCAGTTCTACGCCCGCGGCATCCGTGAGGCGACCGACCCGAACGAGGTCGGCGCCCTCATCCAGCATGCCATCACCACCGATGCGCCGCAGCTGCGGTACGCCGTGTCCTGGGCCGGCCCGGGCATGATCGAGGGGCGAGCGCGCATGGCCGACGCGGACTGGGTGGCGATGGGTGCGATCGAGAACGACGCCGCCTACCACGACGCCTTCGAGCGGCACTTCGGCGTCGACATGCGTCCCTGATCGCCGTGCCTGCGCTCGCGCCTCAGCGCAGTCGCTGGAGTTGCGGAATGAGTTCGCGACCCACGCGCTCGAGGTTGTCGTAGCGCGGCGCGAAGGCCGGCAGGATCATCACCTGGTCGAGGCCGGCGTCGTGCAGCGCAGCCAGGCGCTCGAGCAGCTGGTCCTGCGTGCCCACCATGCAGGTGGCCTCGATGAGGCTGCCGGTGACGAACCGTTCCTCCTCCGGGATCACCCAGCAGTTGTGGCCGGCGTGGATGCGCTGGTGCACGCGGTCCTCGGGCACCTCCGCCAGCAGCGCGGTGTACTCCGGCCACATGTCGCGCAGGTGCGGCGGTGGCTCCTGGCCGAAGTTGCGCCACTGGTCGTAGGCGTAGTGCACGGTGGCCATGACCATCGCGCCGCACTCGTTGCGGATGCGCGGCGAATCCGCCTTCTCGCCTGGGTCGAGGATCGAGACGGCACACAGCGAGGTCACGAGGTAGTCGCCACGCCTCAGTGCCCGTCCTGCCTGCTGTGCCCCGGCCTCGATGTGTCGGCGCGTGAGCGCAACGCCCTGGGGGTTGCTCACGCCCACGACCGCGCCATCACCGTGCTGGCCAGCGAGACCCAGCGAACGCTGGCCGAAGCCCGAGACGTACATGGGGATGCGATGCCTGAAATCGACGAAACCCGTCTCCTGCATGATGTGCCGGATCGGCACGTCCACGCCGCCCTGGCGAAACATGCCTTCCTCGCCGCGCAGAAGGGGCTTCAGCGTGCGCAGGTAGCGGTCGAACGCCGCGATGCGTTGCGGCGGCTGGCCCATCACCCGCATCGCGGTGTTGCCGGAGCCGACGCCGAGGAAGGTGCGCCCCGGCGCAAGCGCGTTGATCGTGGCAATGCTGCTGGCCGTGACCGGCGGTGGCCGTGTGCCGGTGACGGCAACGCCCGTGCCGAGGTTGATGCGGGTGGTGCGCGTGGCGGCGAGTGCGAGGGTGGCGTAGCAGTCCGACCACAGCATCTGGCTGTCGGCCAGCCAGGCGTGGCTGAAGCCGAGCTCCTCGGCGCGGACGACGTAGCCGATGTCGTTGATGTGCGATGCGACGCAGACGCCGAGCTGCATGGGCCTCTCCTCGAACTTGGGAATGCGGCGATTGGACGGGAAGCGGCTGCCCACCGCAATGGCGGGCGAGCCTGCGCAGGCTGATCCGCGCTCAGCGGCCGCCGCTGACGTCGATGATCGCGCCGGTGGTGTAGCTGGCAGCATCCGAGAGCAGCCACAGGATCGCGCGTGCCACTTCCTCCGCCGTCCCCGCGCGCTGCATCGGGATGATCGGCGTGAGCTGCCGCACCCGGTCGGGCTCGCC
>SXGU01306776.1_pt1 | contig 10831 bp, 11 predicted proteins | sample 3174531 | NCBI WGS metagenome assembly SXGU01 (sample SAMN11356863, study PRJNA531348) | freshwater metagenome | isolation source: freshwater sample F1-140 | place: China: Fuxian Lake, Yuxi | collected 2017-12-25 | reverse complement strand
CATGCGTCAATTACGCAACCAGATGATTCACGAATACATCGTTGACCCGGCTTTGCTGTTCAACGCCCTCAACGCAGGACACGAATTTGTGCCCAACCTCATCGCCACCGCAAACAGCCTGATCAACGAAGTCCAGCGGCGCGGTTTTATGACAGAAGCGAGAGGTTAGAACATGGACACGCCGAGCATCAGTGGCTTTACCTTCTTGCGTAACGGCATCATGCTGGGCTTTCCCTTTGAGGCATCAATTCGATCCCTGCTACCTCTAGTTGATGAATTTGTCATCGTAGTCGGGAAAAGCGAAGACGAAACATTGACGCGAGTTCAGGCCATTCAGGATCCCAAAATTCGCATCATCGAAACGATCTGGAATGAGCGAATGGCGGCCAAAGGCTTTGTCTACGCACAACAAAAAATGATCGCGCAATACGCCTGTACCGGTGATTGGGCGTTCTATCTAGAGGGCGATGAAGTCCTTCACGAATCTGATCTGGATGCCATCCGGAAATCCGTTTCAACGCATCACAACAACCCCGCTGTCGAGGCACTGGTTTTTGACTACCTGCACTTTTATGGCTCGCCAGACTGGTTGGCGATAAGCCCTGCTTGGTATCGACGAGAATGCCGCTTGATACGAAATACCTTGCGGAGCTATGCCCCCGACGGGCAATTCTGGGTGGTGATGGAAAAGCATCGCCGCGGCAGACTCCCAAACGCCGCACTTGCCAATGCACATATTTATCATTATGGTCATGTACGCAAGCTGCATTATATGCAGTCCAAATTAGACCAAGTCAGCAAATATTGGTCAGGAAACGCACCTAAGATCACCTACAGCATCGACCCCATGGCCGTAAGACCCTTTACGGGATCACATCCACAATGTGTTCAAGATTGGCTCGCACATGAGGCTGAAGCCGAGTTTTACCCGGACACCGCGCATCCACTCACACAGCGCGAAAAGCGACATCGGATCATGATGAAACTTGAAAAGTGGTTCAATCTGGAGTTAAGCCACAAGCACTACCGGTTAATCGCATAGTCCTCCAGCAAGACCTCGCAGGCCGCCACGACCCGATCAGCCGACAAATTCTGAAGGCAAACACTGGAACTCTGCTTATGTCGGTCACAGCCCTCGCCATGGCAGGGGACACAAAGCGGCTTACCGACAGGGCCCTCCCCTTGTAACAACAATACATTGCGTTGTCGTTGCCAAGGTCTGGCCAAAGAGGCCCATGGAGAAAGACTGCCCGTATAGCCCTTGGGCCAGGGCCCCCATTTAACCGGATTGCTCGGTCCATAGAGGGCCAAGGTAGGCACACCGGTAGCCGCAGCCAAGTGGGTGACCGCCGTATCGGGGCCAATGAATAACTGAGCCCCACTAATCAACTGGGCGAGCTGACCAAAACTCAACTGACCCGCCAGCGAAGTGACCCGCGCGCCGAAGGAAGACGCCATGTGAGTGCATTCAGTCTCGTCACCCGGGCCTCCCGATATATAGACATGCATCTGTCTAGCCAAAAGAGCGTTAATCACAGAGATCCAACCGGCTGCCGTCCAGCGTTTGTAGGTCCACATGGGGTTCAGATGCAAAACAGCATACGCAGTGACACCCGATTGATGGAGTGCATCTGGCTGCAGATATAGGGGCAATACCGCACGGGGTGGAATCACCTCTTCTATGGGCTCGACCTGCAGAAGATGGGCAAGCGCTAAATTCTGGGTCACCGTGTGCGTATGGACATTATCGAGCCACGCCCAACGCACATTACTCCAACGCTTCCAAGCACTGCGCCAATCACGCTCATACACAAGCCCGACCCGATATCGCGCCGCAATGAACGCAAACAGATGTGCGCGATCACTAGCTTGTGTATTAACGGCCAAGTCATAGTTACGAAAGATCCTGGCTATAACATTCCGATGCTCTTGGCGGGATGGTTTTTCTGAGACCACCAATAGATCAGTGAGATGAGGATTTCCTTCCAGCATCCCTCCCTTACCACGAAACACAAGGACATCAATCCTGCTTTCAGGGTATGCCAATCTCAGTGAGGCCAACAAAGGTGTCACGAGTAATACATCACCGATTTGCCGGGTCGCAATCAGAAGTATGCTGTTAACCCGAGAGGCATCAAACAGCATGAGACGCCTCACGCCGATACAAAGTCGCCATCAACATTGCGAACAATGCTTGCGTATGATGCCCCCACAAATAACTGTCTGAAAAGTTGATCAAAAACACAAAGGCTGGGAGCAAGAGGGCCAACGGCCTAAATTCAGAGTTTTCTGGTAATGCGGTAGCTAGTCGGTACTGTTGATAATAAATTAATAGGTATAATAATAGCCCCAACAGTCCAAACTGCACACCAATCAACGCGTGATAATTATGCGGATTCGATGTCGCTGGCATTTCTGGCGATAGAAACTTATTGATACGCGCATAAGCTGATTCAAAGCTTCCCGTTCCATGGCCAATCCAGGGGGAATCCTTAACAAGGTGTAAAGAATTAACAGAAAACTGCATTCTCAGCCCCACCGAGGTATTGGCATTTTGCTGATATGTCAATACATCCTGCACCGCCAGATCGGCCCGCTGCTTAAACAACGGGCTGGTATGATAAGCCCCCAGAAAGACCGCGCCAATGGCTAGAACAGCTACCACCAATCGTACAGATCGAGCGCGGAAGTAATATACCGCCAGAAACAATACAGAAAATAAAAGGCCTACCTGGCCTGCACGCCCGCCGGTCATGAACATATTAGCCGTCATAGTGAGCGCAAAGAAAAACGAAAGCGCCAAACGCCATCCTTGTAACTGCCGATACATCAATAGCGACAATACAAACGCAATCGTTAAAGCCAACATGGGATTGTAACTAATATGCCCCATCGCCAAGAACAAATCGTTACTGTATCCACCTTGACTATAAGCATCCCAATGCTGGAAAATTTTGAAATAGACCCCAGCCTCCGCCAGCATCATTCCGGCAACAAACGCATAAACACCTTTGTATGCCGTCTCTCGCGACACCACAGTAGCCCACACAGGAATCAAAAAGATCATCCAGCTTTTAAAACCATTAACTGGATGATCTGACCACAATAACCCAAGTACATGCAATATAAAAAAGGCCAGAACGGTCACATACAACGGGTTTGCAATTATTATCGTCCACTTGACCCGGAATTGGCCCTGCAGGACCCAAAAAATAGCCAGCAATCCAAACCCAATTGATATCGCAGCGGCGCTGAGTGGAATCAGAAAACATAAAGCCAAGTAAACTCCATTGATAACGCCCTGCAGCCGACTATTTGGGTTGAGAGATGCCGTGTTCACAATAATATTTCCCTGATGTCTTTTTAAAATTCATCTTGGCCAAGTTCTCGGCGAAACCCGCAAAGCGTAACGGATGGCGGAAGTGATACACAATAGCCATATTACGCCCCGACTTTAGCCTGACTCCTATATGCTCAAAACGCCACTCCAGATCCGTATCCTCACCAACCGCCGGTGAATCATAGTCCTCATCGAAGCCGTTAATCCTCAGCAAATCCTCCTTCCAGCAAGAGAAATTACATCCTAGGATTCCACGAATCCGGCTAACCCTTGGCAAAATATAGCGACTAAACCATCCCTTCGGACTAAAATAAAGACCATCTTCTAATGCACGTGCCTGATCTTTAGTCAATAATGTGTAATTAGCGGCATACCAACCTAGCCGCTCCAAATCGGTCATATCAACTTGCTTGTTACGAATCCTCTGAGCATAGCCCGGGCCAATATCAACCCGTCGACCACTGACACTTTTCCCGGGCTCGGCAAGCCGTAAATGGTTTTCCACAAAACGGCTGTGGGGAATGCAATCACCATCGAGGAAAATCAGGTACTGCCCTTTAGCCTTCCGAACAGCCCTATTCAAGGCAACATTTTTTGTCCAGCCCACATCAGGGCCATGGACATGGACGATCGGTGGGTCTATAGACCCCAAGAAGGCCGAGACCAGCGGATCTTCACCATCCTCTGATACGACGACTTCAAAACCCTGAACGGATTGTCGAGATAATCCTTCTAGAACAACCGCCAGCGTTTCTACATCCTTGTAAATCGAAACAATTATGGATGCATCAAACGGAGAACAAGCCGCATCATTCGCCATGTGTGAGCCCTTTCTGGCAACCTATAGGATATCTACCCGCCACGACATCCATCAAACGCGCCTTGTTAGCAGCCTCTCGACTGCGATCATTTTCGAGATATCCATGGTGGTAGACAGAAACTGCACAGACACCCTCTTTACGTTGAATACCGTAGCGTATAAGACGAATGGCAAGATCAGCATCCTCATGCCCCCGCCCTTAAACCCTTGGTTGCATCACTATTCTGCTTTTTTATCAGATACATCAGCTTTAAATAGCGGTAGTAAACCCCTTCGGCGTTGGCAATCGCCAGCATGAGCCCTTCCCGACCATCCAAAAACCCCCGCCTGATCCAATAGGTACGTATGAATGCCCAGACAGCATGTGCAATGGCCTTTCCGAGACCGCCGGTGCTCCCTCGCTCTAAAGCCTGCTGAGCCCCCAGACTAGAATAGCTATTAGCCTTGTTCATGACATCAACAAGCGTTCTGAAACTCTCATGATTGAGTATCCCCTGCAAAGCTTTGGAAGGTCCATTAAATACCAGCCGCTCATGCACCAGATCATCTGAAAATCGTGCAGCGCCGCATTTGAACAAACGCACGACACGATCCGGCCACCAACCCGAATGGCGCATGGATCGACCACAGAAGCTAGATAATCTAGATAATTCATACACATCGGAAGCGGGCGCCTTCAGCACTGCCATTATTTCAGCTGCCAATTCTGACGATAACCACTCATCAGCGTCTAGGGACAGCACCCACTCACCCGTGGCATGCGCCAGTGCGCGATTTTTTTGCGCCCCAAACCCTGGCCAATCACGGGTGACATAGACCTTCTCAGTGTAGCGTTGCGCCACAGCAACCGTGTCATCATCACTGCCAGAATCAACAACGATGATTTCATCGGCAAAGGCAACAGATTCTAGGCAGCGCGGCAGGCGTTCGGCCTCATTCTTAGTAATGACAATAACGGAAAGCATCATGGACGCGGATTCAATTTTGAATTGCAACTTTTGTAAAAGAATTTAAGTGAAAATCTGCATTAATATCGGCATCACCGTGCATCAGGGTAGTTGGCATCTCAATCATGCAACAAATGGTTGAACATGGCCACTCAAATACAAATGCCGCGGTCCTTAACCAAACGGTCTGAAAAATCGATTATTTCTGGAAGCCGTTCGGGTTCATCGTCTGCCAGCGCCAGGCATCGCGCATCATCTCCGGCAGGCCGCGCATGGCCCGCCAGCACAGCTCCCGTTCGGCCTTGGCCGGGTCGGCGTAGCAGGTAGCAATGTCGCCTGGACGGCGAGGGGCTATACGATATGGCACTGGCTTTCCGCTGGCGGCCTCAAAGGCGCGGACCATGTCCAGCACGCTGTAGCCCTGGCCCGTACCCAGATTCCACACTTGAGCGCCGGAGCGTTTTTCCAACGCCTCCAAGGCGCGCAAGTGGCCTTCGGCCAAATCCACCACATGGATGTAATCGCGCACGCCGGTACCATCGGGCGTGGGATAGTCCTTCCCAAATACAGCCAACTCGGGCCGCTTACCCAACGCCACTTGGGCAATGTAAGGCAGAAGGTTGTTGGGAATGCCATTGGGATCTTCGCCGATCTGCCCGCTTTCGTGCGAGCCCACCGGGTTGAAGTAGCGCAAGAGAGCGATGCGCAAGCGCGGGTCAGACTCGGCCAAGTCGCGCAGGATATCTTCTACCATCAGCTTGCTGCGGCCATAGGGGTTGGTTGGGTGACCCACCGGACACGCCTCTGAGATGGGCATTTGCACCGGCTCGCCGTATACCGTGGCCGACGAGCTAAACACAAAACGAAACACCCCCGCGTCCGCCATGGCATGCAACAACACCAGACTGCCATGAACATTGTTGTCGTAATAGCGCAAAGGCTGAGCAACGCTCTCACCCACCGCTTTCAAACCGGCAAAATGCAGCACGGCATCGACCGCATGCTCCGCAAAAACCCGATTTAGCACCGCGCGATCGCGGACATCGCCTTCAACAAACACCGGCGCACGCCCAGCCAACCGAGCCACCCGAGTAAGCGACTCGGACGAGCTATTGCACAGGTTGTCCAGCACCACAACCTCAAAGCCCGCCTGCAGCAAGGCCAGCGTGGTATGAGAGCCAATATAGCCGGCGCCGCCGGTGACCAATATAGTACTCACTATCGTCCTACTACCTAACATTTAAGGAAACCCTGAACATCGGCCCTAGCTGCTTGATCATTTGATCCACCTCTTCATCCTCCTAGCTATACTAACCGCCAGAAAAGCAAAAACGGCGGGGTTGCAGATCAACCAGTCTCATCTACTGTGTGGCTATCCAGACCACGTTCTGCTCGCAGGGGCCGACTCCCGTTCAATACCTCATCAAGACGATGCCGGTTCGCGGCTTCATTGTTGCGATTACTTTCCCGATGCCAGAGATGCAGCACGGGCACAGCAAAGCGGCCCTCCTTGCGTAACACCCCTCTGCGCATGAGGCGGCTTACCAACTCAGCGTCATCATGTCCCCAGCCTTCGAAGCTTTCGTCACAACCGTTGACGGCCACATAATCCTGCCACCATATCCCTAGATTGCATCCACGCGCACCCTGCCAACGATGGGAACGCGTTAGGCGCCAACGCCGTCCTGGCAGGCGCAACAGCGGTAGCAGGCGATTTACCCGCCCATGAATCCGCGCGATCAACCAAGGCAGCCAACCCCAGCGCTGCGGGCGCACGGCTCCGAATTCCACTTCTCGGGTCAATACCTCACCCAGGAGGATTCGGCTACCCGCGATGAAACGCCCCTCTTCTGCAAGGGCAAGATGCTGGCGCACAAAATCCGGAAAGCACATACAATCTCCGTCCAAGAACACCAAGTAATGCGCATCCACAGAGGCCACCGCCTTGTTGCGCGCGCGCGCCAACCGAAAGCCTTCATCGGGTTGCCAGACATGCAATAGCGGGCAGGGCATACGCCATTGCCAGTCGGCAACAATAGCAGCGGTTTCCGGGCCCGAACCATCATCTGCCACGATGACTTGTGCAGGAGGCATGTCCTGCTCCGCTAGGCTTTCAAGGACTCGATCCAGCGCTCCGGGGCGATTATAGGTTGGAACGATGACTGCAAGACGGATCATGCCTCAGCCCCCTTGCCACGCCGTTCAAAATCACCCCGAATTCGGGCAGCCAAGCGCGCCACAATAGTTTCCCAGACCAGATACTGACCGGCATATTCGCAAGCATGTTCACACATCTTTTTTAGCGTGGCCGAGTCCGAAATCGAGGCCATCAATTTGTCTGCAAGATCACGAGCATTCTCATTGTGGAAAGTAAGGCCAGCACGCTCACTATCAGTCAAATCGACCGAAGATGTGAGTTCGCGCGTCATGATTAGTGCGTTCCCGAAATACAAGGCCTCGCAACAAACCAATGGGAAACTGTCTTTACGGGAGGGCAGGACCAGCAACTTTGAACCCGCATAGAGTTCCAGCAATTCCTTCTTATCGGTGAGTTCACCGACAAGGCGCACCTGTTTTTCCAAATCAGCGCGATCTACCTGAAAGTGCGAAAATTCTTGGCGGAATGCCTCCGTGGCCGTTCCTACGAAGAAAATCTCCCAACCGGCAAGACTGGAGAATGGCATCAAACGCAACGCGTCCAGCATCAACTCGCTGTTCTTCTCGTGAGTGCCGTGGCGCGCCACCAGCAGAATCCGGTTTTCCTTGGCAGTGAATGGGCGTCGAGCAACGCTATAATAATCAGCCAGTCCACCCCAAAAGCCGTTGGGAATATGAATCAGCTTTTCTTTTGGAATAGAACGAACATTCTGAAAGGTACGGCTGCATTCAACAGAAATCAAGTCAATTTTTTTCATAAGGGCCTTAGCCAGAAGCCAACGCTTGAATCCCGAAAGCAGATTGCTTTTCCGAACTATGGCAGCATAACCAACCTGTTCACTGGCAATGTCAGCCTTGAGGTAAAGGTAACCACTAGGGTTACGCAATTTATAAAGCAACCCCTGGTATATCGACGGCGTGCAGATATGAAAAAGCATCAAAACATCTATTTCCCGCGCATTCTTCCACAGCCACAGGTAAGTCGTCCAACGACTCACAAAACGATCACCGATAAAAGATACACGCAAATCAGGCAATGGTGCCTTTAGATAAGGGTAATCAACATCATTCCGATAACCGGATATTTCTATGTCGCAGGCCATGGCCTTGCCCAACAGATAAGGCACCATGCCCACATCCTTAAGTAAATGCATGTTTTGCAGGTGATCAAACAATAACACAATTTTCAAAACAGGCTCCTCTTGAGACGTGCAACATCAATGCGCAAGAAAAACACGATCAAACTCCACCATTACTTTCTCAGGTGAAAAATCAGCACTATATCTATCCCAGCTCTGGCTTCTGGCATGCTTCACATCGAAGGCAACAAGCTTTCCAAGCAGATCCACTTCATCTTGGTAAGCGATGGCCTTGTCTTTGAGAATATCTAGGTGTTCCCGTTCATGAGACCCGTTCCAAGCAAACACCGGCTTATCGTGCGATGAAAACTCGGCAATAGCCAAACCAAATGTCTCGCCTCTGTGCCGTGCATGCAACATAGCATCGCACGAATTGATGAATCTTGATTTCTCGTGCAAATCCATCATGGGCGGAAGGAAAATAATACGTGGATGGCCGACCAGCCAATAGCGCCTCAAAAAATTCGGGGTATTGGCGAAAATAAAATAGGCATCCGGACGGTTAATCAATGCTTTATATACGGCCCGATAGACGAATGGAATATCAAATGATCCCGCCCCCCCATATCTACCAAAAACAACCGCCGTGGCCGGTATGCCAAGTTGTGCCCGCATATCACCATCGGCGCGCGGTAATGACACCATGTGCGGAACGACCGGAATCTGGACACCCTTTATTGACTGATTGGCCACAGTGCGAGAAATGGCTGCGTAAATGTCGCCATGCGGCGCATTAACTTCAAATACACAATGCACCAGATTCCTGCAGACCTTGCTAACAATCCCATCATTTTTTCCCGGCTTGATTGCGTAAAAATCAGTGCATTTTTCCCTATACAGAAATTCATCCAGTGCCGACCATTTTTCGTATAGAAAAACATCAAATCTTGCCCTGAATTTCTCTAGCGCTGAGTGTCTTCCGTTTCTTGGCGCGATGATGATCGAGCGATTATTAAGCAGCGTTTCATTGTAATGCGCATAGTCATAAATAGCCACTTCAGTTCCAAGTTCCCCGAGCTGGTTAGAATGAAACGCTATTTTCATAAAAGCACTCAGTACCGGCGGAACAAAATATCAAGCTGAACCAACTCACCTTTCCGCTTGTGTATCTCTGCAACCTCCACGGGGCGAAGCCCGTGCCCGGCAAAAACATCCATGTATTCAGAAAACCCAGGGGCGCCAATATTGTATTTCACAACTGGAAGTTCGGACAACACATAGCGTGCATTATCGAATACGGACTGCCCGCCCTGAATCACATCAAGCTCAGCACCCTGAACATCCATCTTGACTAGGTCAGGCAAAGGGATGCCGAATTCCATGACCATACTACTGATACTTCTGGTGCTTATTTTTCTTTCCACGCAACCATCATAACACTCGGTATTTTCTTTATATAGCGAATCACCCGTTCCATTAATAGAATAAAAAACCCCCTCGCCATCGCCATTTGAAAGAGCCTCAATCCAGTACGGAAAACCGACTTTCTTTATCTCCGACTCATGCACGGGGTTCGCCTCGAACAAGTAAAAATCGCTGCTTCTGAAGCGTTTTTTCATGGCGCCCGACCAGGATCCTGAATTGGCTCCTATATCATAAACAACAGCAATCTCCCCATTGCGATAGGCGTTTGTTAACACATCATCGACGATAGCCGAAAGCAATGGGTTAGGAGAGGATTTCTTCAACAAACCCGACAACATCTTCTGAATATATCTATTCATTCCCGCTCCACGCGATATTTTCTAAAGTCAATCCAAGGCTATGACACCAATTCCGCTTTCTTCATCAGCCGGCCTCCCGGCAATTTACCCGTCGTGAAGTGGCGCCGTTTGTTTGAACAACTTTCCCCGATTTATAAGTAGACACCGCGCGAATTGCGGGCGGTGCAAAGTCGTCCACGGCGGAGGTCGGCGCTTGCGACGAATCGACCGACGCAGTGGGCAACTCGGGGCGCACCGGGGATGCCATCTTACGCCGCCTGCTCCATTGGTGGCAACGCGTCTTGGTACTTTTCATCTGGCGTGAGGCGTTCAACGAACACATTGTCCCGCCAGGCCCAACGCCCGTCCATGCTGAGTTGGCAGTGTAATCCAACACGCGGTTCTTCTGCGGACCAAAGCCGGGCCAATCGGGGCTCACATACACCTTGTCGGTATAACGGCGGGCAATCTCCAGGGTGGCGTCCGTGCTGCCCGAATCGAGCACCACGATTTCATCGGCCAGACCGCGCACCGATTCCAGGCAGCGCGGCAGGCGCTCGGCCTCGTTTTTGGTGATGAGGATGACGGAAAGGGTCATACAAACAGGCTCGCCGTTTGACGGTATGAAAGCGCTTCCAGCCCGTCGCTCATCTGGAATGTCTGGCCGCTATAAACAATCACTCGGCGGGCCAGCATCGTCCGCTTTTCAGAGAAGGTCGAAAGGT
>SXGU01023598.1_pt1 | contig 10831 bp, 18 predicted proteins | sample 3174531 | NCBI WGS metagenome assembly SXGU01 (sample SAMN11356863, study PRJNA531348) | freshwater metagenome | isolation source: freshwater sample F1-140 | place: China: Fuxian Lake, Yuxi | collected 2017-12-25 | reverse complement strand
ATAATTACAACCCATGTTTTTTAATAAAATCGACAGGAAACCCATTAGATTAGCTAGTGGAAAAGAAAATTGGACCCAAATCCTGCATCAACAGGCGAGTTCTGACAAAAAAGCAAAGCTTTTTTGGGAAGAGCCTGTTAAGTATATTGAACAGTGTAGACGTGTTCCTTCATTACAAATGCTTATTAGGATATGCTTAGTATTAAATTTGAATTTAAGTATTAACGACCTTAAAGTTTAATAAAAAATAACTCCAGAAGATTAATATCTATGAGACCTGAACACTAGAAAATGGCGTCCTTACTTTTATAATTTAATTATTTTACTTTCTGTTTTAAGACAATCAAGATTCCCTTTACCGAATAAAATTATGACTGAATCAAAAGGTGAAGCCGTGCTTGAATTTTCAAAATATAATCTACCTCTAAGTATAGCAATTTGTGTAGCGTAAGGATAAACGTAATTAAACCAATAATTAGTACCAATTCTAGCAGGAACTAAGGCAACTACAGTCTTAGCTTTTGACTCAGCTATTTTTTTAAACCAAGTAGGATTGTCCCCGTATGGAGGGTTACAAAATACTACTTCTCTAGACCAATCTTGTTTTAGTCCATTTATTTTCTTTGTATAATACTTAATGCTCTGGTGCAACTTTACATATATTCTTAAAATCAATATCAGTTATAAATTTATTTCGGGTACTACCCTCTTATGATCTCGGCAAAAATCAATCAACTGGTCTTGATCTCATTCATGAGATGAAGCTTTACAATCATTCAATGCTAGTTACTGGCCATTTTGATGACCAAAGAGTGATGAGTTTTTGCGAAAGCCATGGGGTGCCAGTCCTCGCTAAATCCACAGTAGCCTCAATTCCTATACTTTTAGGGGCATAATCCGTCATAAATGGTCATTCCATTCACCGTAATGCATAAGAAGTGCAAATTTGCACAAAAACGGTGGATTTTTTAGTCAACCTAGTGCAAAACTGCACTTCTTATGCATTAGAGTTAATGTTCAAAGGCAAAGGGTAGTGAGAGAGATGTGGGGTATTAAATGAGTGAAATAAAAGTTACTAACCATGTGGAAGCCATAAAGAGCCTTTTACTGACTTTGAAAGTCAGTGAAAGAGTACATGCACTGATTGTTGAGAGTAGCGCTGGATGGGGAAAGACCACTTCCATCCTAGAGGCTATGAAAAGTGCAGGGGTTGAAAACGTTCGAAATTTGGGTTCCTATTCCACTCCTCTGCATTTTTTTAATTTTATGAGTGAAAATCCCAATAGCTTTATTATTCTTGATGACTGTAGTGGAATTTTTAGCGACCAAAGCGCTATGGCAATTCTTAAAGCTGCGACATGGCCTCACGATTCTAAGCGTATTTTAAAATGGGGATCTACCTCCGGTCGAGCAAATGTTGAAGAATTTGAATTTACTGGCAAACTTATAATTGTTTGTAATTCGTTTCCAAATTCTGCTGATGGAGATGCAGTACGCTCTCGAAGTTTTCCATATAAGATAGAAATCACAGTTCCTCATGCGAAGGAATTATTAGAAAAAGCTGCGACTGATTTAAAATGGTTTGAGGATATTGAAAAAGCTAAATCCGTAGCAGAGTTTTTAAACACACGTTTAAACTATAAAACTTTACCACAGTTGAGCTACCGCACTTTACATATGGGTTATGAATTGGCACTTTACAATGAAGCTACTTGGAAAGATTTATTGGGACGATTAGTTTCAGCAGAGTCCACTGAGCCAGAAGAGTTGGTTCGCAAGCTCTCTGATAGTGACATGCCTGTTAAAGAACAAATTCTAATTTTTGAGGAAACCACAGGGCTCAAGAGAAGATCGTTCTTTAATTACCGAAAAATGATAGGCAATTGAGATTCAGTTCTTACGACTTTTCAAAAATTATGTCATTAGGTCTAGACTTTGGTTGGAAAAGCCACAACACATACCCAGCTTATTATTGTTACTGTTGTCAATTGATTCGCTTCCATCTGATAATTAATTATGAGTCATTTAAGGATCAGTAATCTTTTTATTTTTATGAACATTATACTTTGTTCAACGCCTTGTATTTGTGCGGAAATATATCCATGGGAAGTTAGAGTCTTGGAGGCTTGCTTAAATAAGGTAACTAATCAAAGTTCAAGCAATTGTAGTCCTCAACCCCAAATCAAACCAGATTGTTCATCGCTCACAGATGAACTATGTAATGCGCTTTGGAGTCAATAGAATAACGGTAAACTGAAAGTTCATGATGGACAAATAAATGTTGACAAAAGTAATAAGAGTGAAAGTGCTGCAATAAGAATCGAAGACTTTAAAGCCCTTATTGAAAGCCAAAATAAACTTCCTGTTGATCTCAGAGAAAAAGGGATGCCTATACTTGCCGATTTAAAAAATGCTCTCAAAAATGAGCGTGATAGCAAAGATTGGTATAGACTAATATCAACGATCCAGTTTCGATGGCAAAATTTAGTGTCTGATACGGCAACAAATCGAACAAATAGAAAATTTCCAAATTTAAAAAAAATAAAAGAGAAAGATCAGACAATTGAGCAAAAGTCAATTTATCAACAAGACTATTATAACATTCAATCTGAAATTATAAATGCAAAATGGGCAAATCATCCAAATTGGGTAAGGGTAAAGCGTGTATTTGAGCAAGCTCAAAAAGATATCATCGAGGAAGTGGGACAGATGAAACTGGTTCCTGAACAAAAAAAGGCTATGTTAGAAAAGGTAGCTTCAATTAAATTAACTCTCCCATATTCAGATCCTAATAAAATGTCTTCATCTGAGTCTTGTGCTGCTACGGAGATGAATGCATTTTATAGCCCCGGACATCATTCGTTTACAGTTTGCGCAGGATACTTTAATTCGTTTCAATCAGATTCAGCACTTTATGGAACAATTGCTCATGAAATTAGTCATTCTATAGATCCATTAAGTATTGCTCGACAGAAGTTTCGACAAAACAGCCTATCTCAGTCTCTCCAAAAACTTGTAAACACTAAAGAAGCACCGTTTAGTTGTGATGAGTGGAAAAACATTGTTGATGAAATGGCCAAGCCGCAGAAAGAAATATCATTACCTAATTTTGATTCAATGCAACCACTATATAATTGCCTACAACCAAAAGATGATTTGACGCCATTTGAAACAAACGGACTTAGATCGGCTGCAAAAAGAAATATCAAGAATACAATGAGCAGCTATGCATCAGCTCATAGTTTTTTATATTTATCGCAACCAACCTTTACTAAAGATGGACAAACAGTTTCAAATCAATACTACCTTAGACCTGATCGATTAAATGCCATGTGGGATAACGATACATTTGTAACCAATGTTGATCGCGATGCGAATCCAGTTGAAATTTTCAATCAATCATTAGCATGTGTATCATTATCAAGAAATGGGAAAAGGTTTAGATATAGTGATTCTGACATCGACTCGAAAAAGGAAATTTTTGAAATTGCAATTCAGGAAACTAAAGCTATTTTAGAATCAAAGACCGAACAATGGTTTGCGATCTGTGGTCAAAATTGTGCCGAATTGGCAGATGATGGTTTTGGAGTTGATGCAAGAGAAAATTTTGCTGATTGGATGTCCTATAAAGCTATTGGAAAGTTTCTCGCTCGAAAAAAGGAATTAAGAGATAAACGAGAAGGAACAGCTTTGGCAAGCGTAGACCTATGCGAAAAGCCAGGACCAAAAAATGAAGCTCCTGAACTTGCTGAAATTGAAAAAAAATTCTCTCTAGAGAATCACCCAGATACCAGGAATCGACGACTTGCTGTTTTTAATAAACGAAACATTGAGCTAGTTGACTGCAACCCAGGTAATGCAAAGTTAGGATTTGGATCATGCGAGTTTTAATTTTAATAATATTACTTTTTCATCCTATTTTTTGTTTGTCAAAAATCGAATCTCAAGGTGAACCTATTTTTGAGATAAAGTCATTCAATCGGTATGGTTTGCAATATACTAATGTATTCAGAAAAAATGGAAATTACGTATGTGAAACTAATTTGACACCATATTTTGAAACGTCAGAGGAACCTGTTTCAAAAGAGGTCCTTAAAACATTACACGAATATAAACATAAAGATATTTTGAGCACTGCTAATTGTCAAAATAAAATAATCATCACAGAATTCAAAGGCAACTTGAAAACGATTTTCATTGGTTGTCGAGAGCAATGGCCTTTTTCAAATTTCATGCGAGAATTAGATAGAAATTGTGGCCGAAATTAAGAATTAGAATTCTGTCAGAAATACGTCCATTATCTAGGACGTCATTAAAAACATCATAAACCACTGATTTTCAAACCATTCACATTAAATACAACCCAAAACAATGGTTGCAATCTCGGACACCCCCCTATTTCTGGGCATTTCGTTGAATTTCTATTTTCTGTGACCTTTCATTAGCTTATCTAAATTTCTCGTGTTCGAAAAAACGATGGCACGGTTTTCGACACTCTTATTGTTAGGGGGCTGAATTTCTCACCTCTAAACAAAGGAGTACTGATGTCAAAGCGAATATCGACACTCGAGAGAGAATCAAAGTTTCCAAGTCGGAAATACAAAAAGTGTAAAGCGTGCGGCTCAACTGACCTCATAAGACTTGAGGTGGATGTTCTGTGTGCGGACTGTGACTGGGATAGTACCGAAGAATCCGTCGCGTCTGGATTGATGGACGAGCTTTTTACAGCCTCGCGTGAGCATTTCAGTGAAGAGAGCGCACAGCTCTTATTCCCAAATGAAGAGGATAGACCGATCGAAGCCCAGCCACAATATAATACCTGCCAAAAAGTTACGGCTTAAAGAGAAAGGAGTTTAAAAAAATGGAAAATATCAAACAAATGTCAGCGGAACATCAAAGAATTTATAACGAGGCTTATAATTATAAAGGCAACACTACTTATGCACGTCGAAAGCTCAACGAAACTTTAAGACGTATTTGCAATTGGTTCAATAAGGAACTGAGTTCACCAGAACCAATTCCCCAAGAGTTTGCCGAGTATCTTAATAAATATGAAACAAAAAGACTGGATTACCGATGGCACCACATTTATTAAAAAAAGGAACTCTATCTGTGCAAAATCAATTTCGACTTTGGATGCGAACCATTCCAATCAAGGTCATGACCACCAATCGAGTATTCCTCGAAAAAGTGGAAGAGGTTGATAAGCTAATTCTCAATATTCTAAGCGATAAGAACCAAGTCTCAAATAGTGAAAAACAAAACCAATTCATCAAACTCAATTTCAAGTTAGAGGAGTTGCAAAAGATGATGACCGACTATGAAAGGAGAAATGCATTTTATATGAACCATTTTTTACAGATCAAAATTAAAACGAATAACTTAATCCAAAAACTCCAACCAAAGGAACTCAATGCAAGAGCAAGTTGCTAGGTACGATCTATTTACAGGTACTAAATTCAATAACACTCTCGAACAAAAAAATATCGTTGGTTTCGCTTTTATTGAAGATGAATGCCGATATTACAAAATCAGACTCATGCCTTTACCAGGCACAATTTATTATTTAACAAAGAATAATTCTTCACAGAATAAATATACCCTCTTCGCTAAACTGATAAGCAAAGATGGTCGTTTGACTTTTCTTAATCCCGTTGGAAGTGGCATTTTAGACTCAAATTTCTATGATTACTTAGAAATAAAAATTCCGTTTTTTAAGGCTCAATTATTTATGTCGCTTTATCCGTCTAAACCCCACACTAAGGATAATCATACTAATGACTAAAAAAGAAATTCGTTTTCTTCTCACTCTTGTTGTAGCAACAATGTTTTGGTCCATCGCAAGCTTTGCCAGCGTGGAGTCAAGCCTCATGGCCGTTCAAACAAAGTTGATCGGAACCATTTTACCTTTAGCCTCAATTATTGGGTTAGTCTTCGCGGGACTATCTTTTGTCTACGGAAGCCCGAACGCCCGGAACCATCTTGTACTTGCGATCATCGGTGCCATCGTTGGATTTGGTGCCGTGTGCCGCGAGCAAGTAGGCATGGCGTAAGTCATGACTGCTTGGTGCTGCATTAAAGATGAGGGTAGGTCCCTCAAGATCGGTGTTCAGGCACTGGTCTTAATCCACCTCAAGCGGCTGTGGTCAAAAGCTATGGTCGTGAGCGTTGAGGAAACGATGCACCTGATGCATCAGGAAGGAGTCAAGAAGATGAGTAAAAACAAACTGTCGTTGTCGCGTCGAGAATCCGAAAACGGTGTCAAAACCAACGAAAGAGCCCTTTGTTGGGATAAGTTTAGCGGATACCTGATTACTGAGCTAAACGGCATCCGGCGTGGAGACAGCATGATCTTGACTCAGGCTTTAATGCGGAACGCGGGAACCTTCGGCTCGGATGTTAAGGGAGAAGCTCAAGCGGACGAAACCGTAAGAGCCAGAGTACCAATGCCGAGCAAAGGGTCAGAGCAACCCATAGTAGTGATGAAGTCTGTGAAAGCAGATGGAGCGAAGGGGTTGCGTTGTTCGGGTGTTATTGTTGGTCAACTACTTTTAGTAGGAGGAGCCAATGAATAACACCAAGTCGTTCAATATTTCCAAACATGCTGTATGGAGGGCATATGAGTTAGTGAAAGCTAATAAAGGTTCACATGGTATTGATGGGCAGTCGATCGAAGATTTTGAAAAAGATTTGAAAAAGAATCTATATAAAATTTGGAATCGAATGTCGGCTGGAACTTATTTCCCGCCAGCGGTTAGAGGTTGTGAAATTGATAAAAGAGATGGAACCAAGAGACTACTTGGGATTCCAACTGTCAGTGATAGAATTGCTCAAGCTGTAGTTAAATTATATTTAGAGCCAATTGCTGATCCTGAATTTCATGACGATTCATTTGGATATCGACCAAAGAAGTCAGCACTGCAAGCAGTGGGTCTGTGTAGAACAAGATGCCACAAATTTGATTGGGTACTTGATCTGGATATCAAAGGTTTCTTTGATAACTTAGATCATGAACTCGTCATGCGCGCAGTGAAGAAGCATACAGAAGAGAAATGGGTTCTTCTGTACATCGAAAGATGGCTTAAGGCTTCTATGCAGTTACCAGATGGAACTTTGGTTCAACGAACCAAGGGTACGCCGCAGGGAGGAGTTATCAGCCCTCTACTCGCTAACATTTTCCTTCATCATGCATTTGATGACTGGTTTGTGAAGGGATTTCCGAAATTGCAATTTGAGCGGTATGCAGACGATATTATCGTACATTGTCAGACGCACAAAGAAACTCAGTTTGTGAAACACACAATTAGAGAACGATTGGAACTCTGTAAGCTTGAACTACACCCATTAAAAACAAAAGTAGTTTATTGCTCAGATACCAAACGAGATGGTTCAAAATTCTATATGTCGCAAAATCCACCGGCAATAAGTTTTGACTTTCTAGGTTTCACTTTCAGAAGAAGAACAGCAAAAGGACATCAAGGAAGATTATTTGATGGATTTTTGCCAGCAATTTCTAGAGCAGCACGCAAAGAAATTCAGGAGACGATTCGCTCGTGGTATTTCACTCACAAGACCGAAAAGGAATTGGAAGATTTATCTCGAATGTTCAATCCTGTATTGCGTGGTTGGATACAATACTATGGTTCCTATAGCCGTAATGAACTCAAGTTTATGAACCATCAGTTGAACCTCATCTTACAAAGGTGGGCACAACGGAAATATAAACCGCTTCATCGAAAATCTGCCAAAGCATATCAGTGGTTACTTCGCATTATGCAGGAGAAACCAGATCTGTTTGCAACTTGGAAAACGTTTCATGGAGTTGGACGATGATGAACAATGGGAGCCGTATGAATCGAGAGGTTCAAGTACGGTTCTGCGAGGGGCTGAGGCTGAAATGCCTCGGCCAACTCACTCCAAGCATTGTGAGTTGGATTCAATCTATTATTCATTAGCACTGAAAATAAGAGCATGGATGCTCTTGTTTTCAAATTGGAGTATAAATGAGTTTAAAAGTTACCGAAGTCAGTCGCTGCTTAGATAAAAAAATGACCATCATGGGTTTTGAAATTCCGGACCTACTGATGATTTTTCTAACTGTATCAATCCTGAATTTCTTATTTGGATCTTCTTCTATTAAGTGGCTGTTAGTGTGGTTGCCGAGCCTCACTTTAGCCCTACTTTTGCGATATGCAAAACGAGGAAAACCCGAAAACTACTTGATTCATTGGATTCGATTTCAAGGTAAGCCTCATATTATCAAAGCATTTTCTGAGCCCACTGATTGGGCCAAGCCTCCTAAATTAAATGCCAAAGGGAATCGCTTATGAAGAATGTTTTAGCCGACTATTTACAAATTTGGGGTATAGAAGATAACACCATAATTTTTGCCGATGGCTCTTATGGATTTGGTTTAAAAATTACTCCTGTAGATTGCTCTTGTTGGTCTGCCGATATGGCCAATGGATTTTCAGCCCAAGTCACAACTTTTTTAAATGGCTTACCTTCAGAACTTGATTTGCAATTCATTCAAGATATTAAGAGCGGCAATGCCGAAACAATGTATGCGCTTAAGCTGCATTTGATCAAAAACTAATTTTTGAATTGCCATCAATTGCTAATCTTGTTTGTGGCGGATAGGGCAGGAGTTTTTCAAAATCAGAGAGTTCTGTTGCTTTTGGAATGTTTTTTAAGAGATTCATAAAATACTCTCTTCGATTTAATCCATGGGCTTTCGCTGTTTCGATAAGAGAGTAAAAAAAGCATCCAGCATCAGCACCTTTATCTGTATCAAAGAAAAGCCAATTTTTTCTTCCTATGGCAAAGGGCCGAATTTTATTTTCAATCCATATATTTGATATTTCAAGTCTACCATCTTTTAAGTAGACAATAAGTTGAGGCCATTGGTTTATTGCATATGTTAAAGCTTCACCCAGTGGGCTTTTCGGAAGTACTTCTAATTTTTCCTTATCAACCCAAGCTTTTATTTTATCGATGATTGGTTTTGAGTGTTCTTCCCTTAATTTTTTTCTTTCATCGTAAGAAAGATTTTTTTCAATAGCTATTTTTTCAATTTTAAAAAGTAATTTAATCATCTTAAGAGTCTCTAAAGCTTTTTTAGATTTACCGTCTTTGTAGGCAATGAAAAAATATTTACGAGCATGATACCAACAACCCAGTTCCTCAATATGATTTCCATTTTGAGCGGCATTGTAACCTTCATACCCATCAACTTGGAGGAAGCCTTGAAAGTCTTTAAAAAGCTCTTTGGCGACATAACCAGCCCTTGTTGGAAAAAAATCAAAAACAACAATTTTTCTTAAAGGATTAAATCTCACCCAGGCGTATGATTTACCCTCTTTTTTTTCACCATTTACTTTTAAGACCTGGACAAATGTTTCATCAGACTGCAAATAGCCATCGGCAAGGAGATCTTCGATCATAAGATTTTTAATGACACCTAATTTTGTATATAACTCCATCAGCCAGCGACTCATCGTAGCTCTTGTGATTTCTATTCCATACTGCTCCCATTCTTTTTCTATACGATAAAGAGGAAGACCAAGTTAATACTTGGAAACAATCAAATTTGTAAGAAGTGATGGGGAAGCAACAGTGTTTGGTAAAACTTCATGATTAGGAACTATGTGTGGTTTTAAATCACAAAACTCACTGCATACCCCATAAATAGGGTACACAAGTTTAATAACTTTTCTCACTGCAGGTGTGTATTCAATTTTAATAACTTCTTTTTTTGAAATTTGCGGAAAATAAATTCCATGTGTCGAGCACTTTTTATCAGCATCAGGGATATCCATAATGATGGTTTCATCAATCGGCAGATCTGAGATTTTATTTTTTTTCTTTTTACGCTTGTATGGTTTAACTTCAATATCATCGTCTTTAAGGCTTTGGGCAAAAGTTTCAGCCTCATTAAGAATAGTCTGATCTTCTTCACTTAAAAGAAATAACAGACTTCTTTGAGATTCATTTTCTACTAATTTTTCAGATTTTTTTCCAAATTTTTCTCGTTTCATTGTAACTAATAAACGAGTTAAGCTCTCAACTTGATTTTTAAGAGACTCAATATCAGATTTTAATTTGGTATTTTCGAGTAGAAGTGCTTCTGTCATTTGTGAATACACTTCTACTTGAATTTATTTTATTTGTCACTCACGAAACTAATTTGTAATTCAAAGCACTATGCGGTTTTAATTTCCAAATATTAAATCCATCAAGTAGCATTTGCAACTGACTGGTTGTTAATTCAACTTTTGTATCAGTTGTTTTTGGCCAAAAGTATTTTTCCTCTTCGAGCCTTTTTTGCCATAAAGCAAAGCCTGAATTATCCCAATATAAAATTTTGATTCGATCTTTTCGTCTTCCACAAAAAATAAATAATGTTTTTGTAAATGGATCCAATTTCATTTCATCTTGGACAATTTGCGAAAGGCCATTAATGGCTTTTCTCATATCTACACAATCTCGATAAAGATAGATTTTTGAAAAATAATTTAAAGATAACATTATTATACTCCCATTTGCTTCGAAAGAACTGCTAACCATTGAGGCTCTGGCAACTGATTCATCTCTAAAGTAAATCCATTGAATTGAAACCGAAAAATCAATTCAGTTTTAACAATTTCGGGCTTAACTTCTATAATAGAAAAGTTGGAGGGAGATACAATAGTTTCAACTGGTTTTTTTGGAATAATTTTCTTACCATTTGATTGCTCATCAAATTTGTAAAACCAATTTTTAAAATTACTTACGTTTAAAAAATTAATGCGACAATATTCATTTTTAGAAATATTTAAATTTTTAAAACCTT
>SXGU01373876.1_pt1 | contig 10833 bp, 9 predicted proteins | sample 3174531 | NCBI WGS metagenome assembly SXGU01 (sample SAMN11356863, study PRJNA531348) | freshwater metagenome | isolation source: freshwater sample F1-140 | place: China: Fuxian Lake, Yuxi | collected 2017-12-25 | reverse complement strand
TGCTCCAGGATATTGCCGCCGGCATTGGCGTTGTTCTTCGCCACCGCCTCGAACACCTCGTGCACCGTCAGGTCGTATTTCCTGAGCTTGGCCGGGTCCACCAGCACCTGGTATTGCTTGACGAACCCTCCCAATGAATTCACGTCGATCACGCCGGGCACGCTCTTGAGGAGGGGGCGGAGGACCCAGTCCTGGATCGTGCGCTGATCGGTCAGCCGCGCCTCCGCGGAGGCCCGGTCCTGAGGCTGCGTCTCCGGCTCGTCCAGATAATATTGATAGACTTCCCCCAGGCCGGTCGTGACCGGGGCCATGACCGGCTCCGTCCCTTTCGGCAGGCGATCCCGAACCGAGGTCAGCCGCTCGAGCACCAATTGCCGCGCGAAGTAGAGGTCCACGTCGTCGTGGAAGATGACCGTGATCTGCGACAGGGAAAATTTGGAAATCGAGCGGATTTCGGCCAGGCCCGGCAGGCCGGTCATCTGCAGTTCGATCGGATAGGTGATGAACCGTTCCACTTCCACCGGCGAGAGGCCCGGCGTGTCGGTGAGGATTTGCACTTGGACGTTGGTCACGTCGGGAAAGGCGTCGATCGGGAGGGACCGGAAGGCGTAGAGCCCCGCGACGGCCAGCGCCACGGCCGCGGCGATCACCGGGACGCGCTGCCGGAGCGAGAAAGCCAGCAGGGCGGCGATCATCGGACTTCCTCGAGCTTGTGTTGGTCGGCTTCGGACTTGAGCGCGAAGGCGCCGTTCACGACCAGCAGCTCCCCCTCACGGAGGCCGTCCGATACCTTGACGACATCCTCGCTTTCGTCGCCCAGTTGAACGGCACGCGTTTCGAACGAGCCCGGCTCGGTTTGCACGAAGACGAAGGCCTGCCCCTGGTCCCGCTGGACCGATGCCATCGGCACCGTCAGGGCATCCGGGACGGTATTGGTGTAGACGCGGACCGTCGCGAACATCTCGGGCTTGAGCCGACCCCCTCTGTTCGGCGCCGTGACCCGCAACTGCATGGTCCGGGTCGCCGGGTCCAGGACATCCCCCACGTAGGTGATGGTGCCCTGGAATACCTCCTGCGGATAGGCGGCGAGCCGGATTTCGACCGTCTGGTCGCGCCGGATGAGGCGCACGTCTTTCTCCGGGATATTGGCGACGACCCAGACTTCAGACAGGTCCGCCACGGTGAACAGTTCATGGTGCGTCTCCACCACTTCCCCCTTGGCGAGGTTCCGCGCGATGACCCGGCCGGCGAAGGGGGCTGAAATGGAGACGGAGGACTGGATCTGGTGTTCGCGGTCCAGGCGTTGAATGTCCGGCTCGTGCAGGCCCAGCACCTGCAGCCGATCCCGCGCCTCCCTTGCCTCGGCCCTTGCGCTTTTGACCTCCGCCTCCCGCTTCTGCAACTCGGCTAGGCTGATCGCTTTGTCTTCGAACAGGCTTTTGGCCCGCTCGTAGGCCAGCTCCGATTCGTGCAGCTTGGCGGCGGTTTTCAGGTAGGTCGATTGCGCCAATCCGAGGTCGCTGCTGTACAGTTTGGCCAGCAGGGCTCCCCCTTGGACGTCGGCTCCGACATCCACATAGACGTCCGTCGCGCGCCCGCGCACCAGCGTGGTCACCTCGGCCAATTTATTTTTGTTGGGTTGGACGGTGGCGGGAAAGTCCCGGTGAATCCGGAATGCGCCGCGGGTTACCGGGCGGACCTCGACTCCCGCCGCCGCGGCTGCCTCCGGCTTGAGGCGTACGAGCCGCGGGCCGGCCGTTGCCACCGTCGGTTTGACGCCGGGGGTCTCGTCGCTCTCCTTGGCGCATCCCGTGAGACTGCCGAGGCCCAACGCGACGACGCTCAATGTGGCAAGAAGGGCGAAGGAGATTCTTCCGAGGCGCTGAAAGATTCGAGGCTGTCTCATGCATTCCACCCCAACAGTTGCAGCAAGCAGGATGCCCAAGAGGGGCGGTGCGGAGCAGGCCTGATCCTATTGTTTCGGCTCGATTTTCTCAAGCAGGAAGACCCTATGACTCGGGAAACGGGATTGCACGGTGGCGGAAAGGGGCAGCCGGGCGGGATTTGAAGGTCAGAAATGCCCCAAGGCGGCGAGGAGGCGGAACCCCTCGAACCGGAAAAACCGATACTGGAAGCCTCATCAGGGCGGTCAATGGCTGTGCCCGGCGTGCCCGTCGGAGAATCCGGGAATCGTGGCTTCCTTGGAGGGGACATGCACGTTCTTCAGGGGAGGGGAATCCCAGATGACCTTGTTGCCGGGCGCCAAATTGGCGGCCTCGATGAAATGCACGTCTCCCTCCTTCATCGCCCCAAGGCGATACAGGGTCTTCCCCATGTTGTAATGGGCTTCGGCCAGGTCGGGCGCAACCGTGATCGCTGCGGCGAAGTGTTGTTTGGCTGCGTCCCATCGGCCTTGCTCATAGGCCCGGATGCCCTCGTCGTTGTGATGAGCCGCAGCGGTATTCGTGCCGGCCGGCGCGGGCAAGACCGTCCGCTTGGGTGCGGATTGGCATCCGTTTCCCGCCAGTGCCGCCGCCATCAGCGCCGCGACCAGCGTCTTGGTGTACCTCACCCTACCTCCTTTCGTTTAGTGGACCTCGGGCCTCATCCTACTCCCCGACCTTCGACGCCTTCAACAATGAAAGGGTTCCAAACACCGTGCTGTAGTGCGTGGTCACTTCGACAGGGTCAAACCCGGCTTCGCGGATCATCTGCGGCAATAACCCCTCGATATTGTCCGACACTTCCTCAAAGTGCCTCATGATGAGGGAGGAGCAATACATCAACGCGTTGTGCGGTTTCCCAAAGTCGGCGACGTGCAGTTCGCCGCCTGGTGTCAGGACGCGCACCACCTCCCGCAACGCGCGAAGCTTGGCGTCTCTCGTGAGATGATGAATGACCAAGCTGGAGACCACACGATCAAAAGAACGGCCCGGGTAAGGCAAGGCATCGGCCATTCCACAATCCAGGCCGATGTCCAAACCTGCGGCTCCGGCTTTGGATCGAGCCAGTTCCAAAATCTTCGGATCACCGTCGAGCCCGACCACCAAGGCGTCAGGGTGAGCCTGCTTGATGAGGATGGCCAGCGTTCCGGTTCCGCAGCCAAGATCGAGCACACGGTGCCCCGGTTGGATGCGCGCTTGCTCGACGAGCCGGCCTTTGAAGGCGGCTTCCCGCATCGTCCACCGCACGACCGGGTCATACAGCGCGGTCAGCCACCCGAATCGCAAGGCGGGAATATAGGGCTCGCGCGTCCGGCTCATCCTCGGTCTCCCTCGTTCTTCACCGTCTTCGCTTCGACATGCCAGCGCCAGATCGCATAAATGGGAGGAATGACAAACAGCGTGAGGAGCATGGCCGAAAACACGCCGCCGACCTGCGGGGCGGCGATCCGCTTCATGACATCGGCACCGGTCCCGGTGGCCATCATGACCGGAATCAATCCGATGACGTCTACCAAGCCGATCATCGCCATCGGCCGGATGCGTTCCACCGCGCCGAGGTGGACGGTCTCGATCAGGTCCTGTAACGTTGTGAGCCCGCCTTCCGCTTGGCGCCGCTTGCACGCTTCATCCAGATAGGCCAGCATGACTGCGCTGGTTTCTGCCGCCGTGCCGACCACGGTAATCATCCCGACCCAGACGGCGATACTCATGTTGTAGCCCAGGGTGGACAGGTACCAGATCGCCCCCACCAGCGCCAGCGGCACGCCCGCCATCACCATGAGCGTTTCGGCGACCGATCCGAACGTAAAGTAGAACATCACGAAGATGATGACCAGGGTGAGGGGTACCACGAGCTTGAGCCGCTCCTTGGCCCGCTCCATGAACTCGTATTGGCCCGACCAGGCGATGGTGTAGCCGGGCGGCAGCTGCACCTGCTCCCGGACCACCCGCTTGAGGTCCTCCACATAGCCGCCCACGTCCCGCCCCGCCATGTCCAGAAAGACGTAGCCGGCCAACCGGCCGTTTTCGTCCCGGATCATCGGAGGCCCGTTCACGAACCGGAGCGTGGCCAGTTGGGCGAGGGGCACCTGCGCGCCGGTCGGCGTATCGACGAGCACCCGTCGCAGCTTGTCCGGATCATCCCGCAGCTCGCGGAGATAGCGCACGTTGATCGGATACCGTTCGCGCCCCTCGATGGTCGTCGCGATATTTTCACCGCCGATGGCCGTCTCGATGATCCGGCCCACGTCCATGAGCTTGAGCCCGTACCGTGCGATCTCTTTCCGATTGATGTCGAAGTCCAGAAAATAGCCGCCGGTGACCCGTTCCGCATAGACGCTGCGCGTCCCCGGTACGTCCTTGAGGAGCATTTCCAGATGGAGGCCGATGCGCTCGATCTCTTTGAGGTCCGATCCGAAAATCTTGATGCCGACCGGGGTTCGGATACCGTCGTGAGCATGTCGATCCGGTTTTTGATCGGCATGGTCCAGGCGTTGGTCACCCCCGGAAACTGCAACGCTCGGTTCATCTCGTCCACGAGGCCTTCGTAGCTCAGTCCCGGTCGCCACTGGTCCTTCGGTTTCAATTCCACCACGACTTCCATCATGCTGAAGGGCGCCGGGTCCGTGGAGGTCTCCGCCCGCCCCGCCTTGCCGAAGACCCATTCGACTTCGGGAAAGGCCCTGAGTTTGCGGTCCATCAGTTGAAGCAGCCGGCCGGCCTCGGTGACCGAGAGGCCTGGCAGGGTCGTCGGCATGTAGAGGATGGTCCCCTCATATAAAGGCGGCATGAACTCGGATCCCATGCGCTGGTAGGCGGGGACGATGCTCGCCATGAGCGTGAGCGACAGGAGCAGCACCACGATCCGATGGCGCAATACGAGTCGGAGCGCGGGTGCATAGAGGCGCTGCAACAGCCGACTCACGGGATGGCGTTGCTCGGGAAAAATCCGGCCGCGAACGAAGGTCGGCAGGCAGGCCGGGACCAGCGTAATGGCCAGCACCGCGCACGCGGCAATGGCCAAGTTGTTGGTCCAGGCCAGCGGCCGGAACATGCGCCCTTCTTGCGCTTCTAGGGCAAAGACCGGGATGAAGGAGATGGCGATCACCAGCACGGAGGCAAAGATGGAGGGGCCGACCTCTTTGGCCGAATCGATCAGGACTTGCAGCCGCTCGCCGATTTTCCCGTTACGCTCCCAGTCCTCCAAGCGCTTGTGGGCGTTGTCCACCATGATGATCGCCGCATCCACCATGTCGCCGATCGCCACAATGATGCCGCCAAGGGACATGATATTGATGCCGATATCCATCAGGTACATGGGAATAAACGCGATCAGTACCGCCAGGGGCAGGGTGAGGATGGGAACGATGGCGGAGCGGACATGGAGCAGAAAGGCGACGATCAGCACGCCGGTGACGAGCAATTCTTCCAGGAGACTTTCGTTCGCGGTCGCGATGGATTCGTGGATGAGGTCGCTGCGGTCGTAGGCGGTGACGACCTTCACGCCTTTCGGCATGGAGGGTTCGAGTTCTGCGAGCTTAGCCTTGACGCGCTCGATCACGGTGAGGGCATTCTCACCGAACCGCATGACCACAATCCCGCCCACGACCTCGCCCTTCCCATCCAATTCCACCAAGCCCCGCCGCATGTCCGGCCCGAGCTTCACCGTGGCCACGTCGCGCAGCAAAATCGGTGTGCCGTTTTCGTTGACGCCCACCGCGATCTCTTCGATGTCCTCGGCCTTCTTGATGTAGCCGCGCCCACGAACCACATACTCGATCCCGGAGAACTCCACGACGCGCCCGCCGACATCGTTATTGCTCTGCCGGATCGTTTCCACGATCGAGGGGATAGACAGGCGATAGGCGAGGACTTTGGTGGGGTCCAGGTTGATCTGATACTGACGGACGAAGCCGCCGACACTGGCGACTTCGGCGACCCCTTCCACGGCCCGCAGCCAGTAGCGCAAGTGCCAATCCTGGAGGCTGCGCAGCGACGCGAGGTCCTGCTGGCCGGTCTCGTCCACGAGGGCATACTGAAAGACCCAGCCGACGCCGGTCGCATCGGGTCCGAGTTGCGGCGTGACTCCCTCAGGCATGCGCCCGGAGAGTTGATTCAACCGTTCCAGAATCCGCGAGCGCGCCCAATAGATGTCCGTGCCGTCCTTGAAAAGGATATAGACGTAGGAATAGCCGAAGTCGGAAAACCCGCGTACGACGGTCACGTTGGGCGCCGAGAGCAGCGCTGTGACGATCGGGTAGGTGATTTGATCTTCCACCAGGTCGGGGGATCGTCCCGCCCAGGTGGTATAGACGATCACCTGCGTATCGGAGATATCCGGCAGGGCATCGATCGGCGTGTGCCACATGGCCCAGAGCCCGACCGCAGAGAAGGACAAGACGAGCAAAAAGACGATGAAGCGGTTTCTCGCGCAGTATTCGATGATCGCGTTGACCATGATCAAGCTGTCAGCATTCAGCGATCAGCTTTCAGCATGAAGGATTCGGCCTCTTGGCTGATAGCTGACGGCTGATGGCTCCCTTGTTTTACTTCATCCCCATCCCGCTCATACTGTCCACGACTGCTTTCAGGCGGCTCTCGCTGTCGATCAGGAAATTGGCGGAGGTGACCACGTGGTCGCCTTCCTTGAGGCCGGTCACGACTTCGTAGTGGGAGCCGGTCTTCACGCCGGTTTTGATCAAGCGCGGTTCCAGCCGGCCGCCTCCATGATGGATGAACACGAGTTGCTTCTGGCCTGATTCGATCACCGCTTCTTGCGGCACCGACAACCGGGTTCCCAGGTTCACCGTCAGCTCCACATTGGCGTACATGTCCGGCTTCAGTTTCTCGTCGGCGTTATCCACCTCGAAGCGAACTTTGGCGGTCCTGGTCTTCGGGTCCAGCGTGGGGTAGACGAACCCGACGCGGCCGGTCCACACCGTGCCCGGTTCGTAGGAGAGGGTCACGGCCGCTTTCTGCTCCTTCTTCACAAAGGCCAGCTCGTACTCGTAGATGTCGGCCAAGATCCAGATGTGAGAGAGGTCGGCGATCGTGTAGAGCTCCGCGCCTGGCTCCACGTGGGCGCCGGCCAGCGTCTCCTTCCGTATCACGGTCCCGGTGATGGGCGAGTGGATGGGAAGCGTCCGCAGGACCTTGCCGGTCTGCTCCAGCTCTCGAATATGCTCTTCGTTGATGTCCCAGAGCTGGAACCGGCGTCGGGCGGCCTCCAGCAGATCCTTGGAGCCGCGCGCGACCTCCGGAAATTCGCTTGCCCCGAGCTGTTTCTGTCCCTGCAAGGCCAGCAGATATTCCTCCTGCGTGGCGACGAGGTCGGGACTGTAAATGGTGAACAGGACCTGCCCCTTTTTGACGTGGTCGCCCGTGGCGCTGACGAGGAGCTGCTCGATCCATCCATGGAACTTGATGGTGACCTTGGCCAATCGCCGCTCGTCCGCCGCCACGCGACCCACGGTGCGGATGACTTTTTCTAAGGGCCGCCGCGCCACCTGTTCATACTTCACGCCGATCGTCTGCAAGCGCTCCGGCGGAATCGTCACCACGCCCGGCACCTCTTCAGCCGTGACCCCTTTCTCCTCACGCCTCACGGCCTGTCCTGAGCCTGTCGAAGGGCCTGACGCCTCACGGGTCCTTTCCATGCCGGGCATGTCGGCCATGGAGTCCGGTGTCGAGCCGGCAGGCGGCAGAACCGCCGGTCGGCTCATCAGCCAGAGGGCTATGGCGAGGCCGATGGCCAAGAGGAGGCCTGCGCCGACCAGGGACCGGCGTGTCATGGCGTCGGCCTCCGTTCTTCCGCCTTTGCAGACAGCATCCCGCCGGTGACGGCTTCCAGCCTCGCCACGGCCTTCTCGTGTGCGACCATTTCGCCGTGCAGCTCCAACTGGCTCTCCTGGAGCGTGAGCAAACTGTTCAAGAGGGTGAGGAAATCCACCTTGCCGACCCCGTAGCTTGCCTGCGCCGATTGGAGGGCCAGGGTAGACTGCGGGATGATCGCATCCCGGAGAATGGTGATCAGCCGCTCCGCGCGCTGGGTCTGCACAAAGGCATCCTTCACTTGAAAGAGGATGTCCTGCCGCATTGCGGTGAGATCCTCGCGCGCGCCGGCGAGGCCGGCCAGGGCTTCATTCACGCCCTGCCGCTGCTTCGTTTCATAGAAGAGCGGGATTTTGATCGCGAGCATCACCTGGTAGCCGTTGTCGTTGATACGGTCGTTCCGGGTCCCGAGCGCGTTGAGATCGAAATCCGGGTAAAACTGGCGATGGGCCAACGCCACCGCCTGTTCGTTCCGCTCGATGCCTTTGGCCGAGGCCAGAAGCGCAGGGGAGAACGCCTCGGCCCGGCGGGCCAGTTCGGGCAGGGACAGGGTGAGGATCGGAATCTGGATCTCCTCCGGCGTGCCGAGTGGATCGGCCGGCGGCCGGTTCAGCAGGCGATTGATCGCTGCATGGAGGCTCTCTTTCTGTTGTTCCAAGACCGCCAGCCGGTCCAAAACGCGCGAGATCTCCACCTGGGCGCGGAAGACGTCCTGCTGGGCCGCCTGTCCGACGCCGTACCGGGCTTTGGCGGTTTTTTCAAACTGGATCAGGAGGGTTTTGTTTCGTTCGACGATCTCGATGCTCTTGTGGGCGAAGTGCAAGGTGAAGTACGTCTCTTTGAGGGCGGCAATATGCCGGAGTCGCGTCGCCAGATATTCCTGTTCGAGCCGTTCGGCCTCCCGCTGCGCGATTTCGCCGCGGAGCCGCAGCTTGCCGGGAAAGGGGATCTCCTGTCCAAACCCGTACATCGCGCCCTGCAGGGGCTCGATCATGGGCATCCGTTGATAGCCAAGCTGGAGCCTTGGGTCCGGGAGCGTTTGGACCTGCGGCACGACCGCCTTGGCCGCTTCCCATCGTTCGCGAGCCGCCTTGATCTCGGGGCTCCGGGCCGCCATCTCTTCGATGAGGGCCGCCAAGAACAGCCGCGGTTCATCCGTCGCCAGAGCGGACGGGGCGATGGAGCCGATCGGAGCGAACAGGGCCAACCAGAGCGTGGCCAGGATTGCGAGTCGGTGACGAGAAAAGCCGTTCATGGTGCACCTCTTATGCAAGAGCCGTCAGCTATCGGCCAAAACCGACCAAGGCGCCGCCAATCGGCTTTCAGCCTCATGCGGCCGGCCGAAAGCGGATGGCGAAGCGCTGTGTGGCGAATCAGATGCGGAACGTGGACAGGCGCGTAAAGAGCGGAGGTCCTGACCTGGCAGGGGCGGTGTCGGCAGGGGCATGGGCCGACAGGCCGGCATGGGTCGAGTCCGGACCGAAGGACTCGATGACGAGGGTTGTGAGCGTGGCGGACAAGCCGACGGATGTTGAAGAAGCGGGCAGGGAATCGGCACACATACGGCTCGCTTCCATCGTATGGCCTGCATGGGCCTCGTGGAGAGTGGCCGCTGTTGCAACGGCGGCCGGCATCATCGGGCAAAGACTGCCGATGACGTGGCACAGGATGAACGTTGCCGCCACCGTCGCGGGAAGCGGGGCAAGCCGTTTGTTGAAAGCCGATCGCATGAACATCAATGTATTCCGATATTCTCATGCGTGCAAGGGCTATCTCGGGCTATGAGGCGATGGGCAAAGGGGTTCTTGCCCATCGCCCCTTGCCTCGCGCCCCTCGCCTTTCTATCTGACCACCAGGATCGAGCAGGCACTGTGTTGCACCAGTTTCGTCGACACGCTGCCCAGCAGGAAGCGCGCGACGGCGCCCAGGCCCTTCGCGCCGGAGACGATCAGGTCCACCTTCCGATGGTCCGCCACCTTCATGATTTCGTCCGCCGGCTGGCCGAGCTGGCAGATTTCCTCCACTTCGTAGCCGGCCTTGGCCAGCTTGACCGCGTCCCGGTGGACCAGCGCTTTGCCGATCTCCTTGAGCTCCGGATACTTCAGGAACGGAATGACGTGCATGGCCAGGACTTCGACCTGATGCCCGGTCGCCTGGGGCCGGATCTCGCGGAGCAGGAACCGGACGGCTTTCTCCGAGGGCTTGGAGCCGTCCGTCGCCAGGAGGATCCGGCGGATCGGGCGGGGCGGTTGCTTGACCACGAGAACCGAGCAGGGGGCGTGCTGCGTGACCTGGGTGGAGACGCTGCCCAGCATGAACCGGTCCAGGGCGCCGATGCCCCGGCTGCCGAGCACCACCAGGCCCTGGCGGCCCGCCTGTTTGAGGATCGTCGGCGCGATCGGCCCGTTGACCGACCGCACCTTGGCCGGGATGCGGAGCGACGCCAGTTGCGAGGTGGTGTCGGCCGCCACCTGCTTGGCCTTCGTTTCCATCCGCCGGATTTCATCGTGGATGAAGGGCTCGTTCCCGACGATGACCGGCTGGACCATGAAGGGGGCCCGCAATGCCGCCAAGTCGAGGACGTGGAGCGCCTGGGTCTGGGACTTGGCGCGCAGGGGCAAGTACCCCAGCCATTCGGTCGCCCAGCGCGAATATTTTGAACCGTCGACCGCCAGTACAATTTTCATAAGAAGCTCCTCTCCGCAAAGAGCAATCAGCTTTCAGCTGTCCGTTCTGAAGAATCCGACCGCTGACGGCTGATAGCTCAGGTTCATATTAATCAATCGTCAATGGTTGAATGCCGACGCGCGGCAAGAGCCGCTGCACGTCCGACGAGCGACAGAGCTGGTTGCCGGGGGCCAGGGTCGCCGCCGTGCCGCAGGCGGTGGCGAACCGCGCGCAGTCCTCGATCTCTTTTCCTCTGGCCAACCGGAAAATGAAGCCGGCCACCGTAGAGTCGCCGGCTCCGACCCGGCTCCGGACGGTCACCGTGGGAGGAATCGTGCGCAACGCCAGGAGCCGGCTGCCCCGACCGCTCACGACGAGGAGACCCCGGCGG
>SXGU01347242.1_pt1 | contig 10835 bp, 14 predicted proteins | sample 3174531 | NCBI WGS metagenome assembly SXGU01 (sample SAMN11356863, study PRJNA531348) | freshwater metagenome | isolation source: freshwater sample F1-140 | place: China: Fuxian Lake, Yuxi | collected 2017-12-25 | reverse complement strand
TATTTTCATAGCGTCTTAGTTTATGTGAATATATTAATAAATGTTGCGTTAGAAGTCAGTCCTAATTTCGTTTAACGTTCGCGCATATGCAAAGTGCGAGTGTATCATATGCCGAAGGCGTACACCCGTGCAAGTTGGGTGAAGCTGAGCTTTGCGAAGCTGAACCGCATAGTCGCTGTTGTGGGAGTGTATTTTTTTATGCGTTTTTTAGATAGACACATTTTTCGTGTTAAGTGATGTAATTTTTCTGGTTTAATTCTTTGATTTCTTGCTTTTAAAGTGTTAGCATTGTGCACCTTTATTAGAATTTGTATGTCTGGTGAAGAATTAACAATTTATCGTTGTTTGAGATCTGATAGAGAAGTAACATCAAGTGAAGTGCACGATGAGTGTGCTGATATTATAGCAAGAAATCCTGGTGTCGATTTTCGGCCAGGATTAACTGGTGTAGAGGTGGATCATGAAGTGCATGAAGGCACTAATTGGGATGCTGATTGTGACAATTATCCGCGATCTTATCTGGAGCAATATGAAGGCAGGCTTGGTTACATTATTGTAAGTGTAAGATTAGATTTATTAAGATCAGCTGATTTGGACTGGGATGAAGACCCTCGTTTTTATCAACCTGACTATTTGTGGGGGGATAAGCAACGTAATTGGTACATTGCTGGCAAAACAGCTGTAGTACGTGTCCGAGTGGAGCGGATAATTGACGCTGTTCCTTTGGCCGAAAATCAACACCATAAATAAGAAAAATTATTTCACTTAACGTCCGCGTGTATGCGATGTTTGGCAGGGTTATAATATCGCGAAGCGGTAATCCTGCCAAATATGGGCGAAGGCTTGCGGAGGTACGGAGCAAGCCGTAGCCGCATATACGCTGTTAGGCGAAGATTTTATAACATTCTTGGAATTTGTGATGAATGATGATGGATTATGGGATGATCTTTAGATAAATCTATAAAATATGTGAAATGTGCTTCAAAATTCAACATTTCTCCATCAACCTTAAAGCACCAGTTATAAATACCACTTAATATGTAGATATTATCCTGTAGTGTCTGAATGATTAAAGTATTCTCATGAAGTCTGATATTTAAGCCATCACGACAACTCAACTTTTCGAAGTATTCACGATGTTTATCTGATGAGTTCAAAATTCTATTTGAGAATGTCGGTATTAATATCGCTTCCTTATCGTATAGGGATAATAAATTTTCAATATTAGTATGATTAACTGCATACATCCATTGTTCGAGAATTTCTTTAGGTTGCTTCATTCTTTGTTTTTTACTTGTTATAAAATTTTCGCCTAACGTCCCGGGCTAGCCGATGTTTTGTGGCGGTACAATTTTTGGGCGGAGCCCAACACCGCCGCAAAATATGGGTGAGCGAGCGTTAAAAATGAAATTATTTTTTTCTTTTTCTTCTCCAATATTCTTCAATTATTAATATTATTATTCCTGCTATCACGGCAATAATTATCTGACTAGACCAACTGCTAGTACCATTGGTTATTTTATTATTATCACCTGCCATTGCTGGGCTATAATCGCCGTGCGTTTCTGCGTAGTATGTATTTTCTTCTTTTGGATATTCAATAGCTTTTTCATTCCAGATGTATTGCTGTGCATATTTTAAGAATACTTGCCCATTTCGGTTAGTACATTTTAAAATGACACCGTCCTGGCCACTAGGCGGTCCACTAACATAAAAACTAGCTATTGCTTGATGATTTTTTTCGTACTCACTTAGATAGAGCTGAATGTCTTTGGGATTATTATTTAAGCTTTTTTGGCAAGTATTCTTATCTTGTGAATCGACAGTACAATCACTTCCTAATGTTTTTTGGGAACAATTTTCTGATATATATTTAGCAGTATATTCAAGATATTCTTTAGAAGATGCGGTTGCGTATGAAAGCCCAGGAAATAGCAGGAATAATAGTATAATTGTAATAATTTTCCCCATATTTTTTGTAAAAAATAATTTCATTTAGCGAGCGAACCGGCTAGCCCGTGTTGTGCGCCGTGCCGCCAAAATTTATCAGAAAAAGGCATGGCGTACAACGTTTCGGCATAGCCCAAATTTGGCAGTGGTAAAATGGGAGCAACGCGACCCACCACTGCCAAATTTGGGTGAGCGAGCTAAACTATTCTTTAATCCACCCCTTAATCCATACATGTTTCTGTCGGCCAACCGTATCAACAATTTTAAATGGCCAGTTATACTTTTCACATCTGTTGATTACCTCTTGAAGATCAGGATTTTCAAAATCTAGAGCGAATTTTAATTCGTATCCCTCGTTTGTTAAAGTCGTGGTGTCATAGTCAATTGTTGGCCGACTCGTTGTTAGATTTGCGTAGTTAATCATATTGTTAGTTTAGTGAGCGAACCGGCTATGCCGTGTTAGCCGATGTAAGTCCAATTTTACTATTGTTTACCTACTTCAGGTGGTGTGTCATTTTCAGACATTTCTTGATTAGATTTTACTTCTTCTTGAGTTTCGGTGTCTAGATTTTCTTGGACAGGCGTTTCTGGCCCCAAAGTTTGCTCTTTTTGTTCAAGAAGCTCTATGTAATCGTTATATCTTTGGGCAGCATAATCTTGGTGGTCTATAAAGATGGCGAAGACGGCAATCACAACGGCAATAAAGCCTACTGCAACAACCAATACTACAGCAACCATTGCCCAATTTATCACTTTTTGTTGTTTTTGAAGTGTGGCTATGGCTTCTTTAACCTCTTTCTCGGGGTCATAAACTTTAATGATTGGTTGTTGCTTCTCGTCTCCCATAGTTAGTAAATAGCTTTAATTACTAAAATGCCGTCTTCGTCATCTGCTTCAATTTCATGTCCCTTGTATTCGTGAAAGTTAACGCCACCAAAAGCTGCCCCAGAACCAAAAGAAACGCCTGGCCCAAATGACACACCGCCAACTCTTATTTGTCGAGTCGGGGACAAAGTGCTATTCGCATTTTCTGTGAAGATTTCGCTAAATTGGTATCTCATAGTTTATGTCTTTTGTCCTTGGATTTTACCACTTTTTAGAGACAAGTAAAATTGGGCTTATTTTGGCTAACGTCCAAGGCTAAACGATGTTTTGGCCTGTTATAATTTAGCACGAAGTGCTTAAACAGGCCAAAATATGGGTGAGCGTTTCTTTAAGAAAGCGAACCGTTTAGCCTTTGTTATATGATGGCGGGTTTGGATTTGTTATATTAAAGTCGTTTTTCACCTTTTTTATGGAAATTCTGCGAGCTTCAATCGCCGTTGGCAGGTCTCAGCAGCTTGCTCTACGGTATCGGTCGCCACTTGAAATTCGCCGAGAAGAATTATCACGATATTTTAGTAAGTCTGCGAGCTTGGCATTATGTTATCAAGGTTTTGGAACAAACTGCGATTTGAGCCAAGCTGAGGGCGCTGGCAGGGCAGCTTTTTTGTCATGTGCTTATGATGTGGCAACCGATTGGCGCGAGGATGATCCCAAGTGGCCAGCCATTTTTGAGCAGATTGTGCGGCGAGAAGCGAGTCCTGAATTAGCTGAGATGGCTTTAGATCTATACAGGAGAGATGCCGGGGAAAGTCTTACGGATGATGGACTTGAGAGAGGCATCATTGCCTTTAGATTTGTTCTGAGCATGATGGGTCTGACTGAGCAATTTCAAAAAAAGACCGATATTGATAATTTGGGTTTATTACTTCAAGTTGTTGATGACGTCTTAGATTATGAAAGCGATACTACAACCGGGGATTTGAATTGTATCAACTCACCTAAAGCGCAAGAATATTTACATCGTTTGGATACAGAAATGACTGATGCACAAATACGGCTTTTATTTCCGAATAGTCGATTACTTTTTTACGTTATTAGAAACTCGCGAAGGAAGGCCCATAAATTATTGAAGGCATAAATAAAAAAGGAGAAAATCAAAAATTTGAAATTCAAACCCGCTTTCATATAACGTCCGCGCGTAGCCGATGTTTGCTGGCTGTATAATATATCGCGAAGCGGTGTACAGCCAGCAAATATGGGTGAGGGCTTTCAGGCTGTGCGAAGCCAGCCGAAAAGAAAGCCCGAGCCGGCTACGCGCTGTTGTCGGATGTAGCAAAATACACATTTCTCATCTGTTAGGCTTGCATTTTTCTCATTTTTGTGTTTTAATTATCTCCTTGATTTTGGCATATGTCTCAAATCGATAGAATAATTAGATTGTTTCCAGAAGGTGGGCCTACTAAGCCCGCTCCAGAAGTCGTTGCAAAAATTTGTGCAATTGATGACGCAATTCGTGGTACAAGAACAGACCTTGAAGAGATTTTGAAGGAACTTGAAGATACAAATAGAGATTCTTGGAGCATAGGCAGCGAACTTTCGTGGAATAACTTTGACGGAACTCCTTTTGCCCGCTTTCCCGAACATGATGATGGTGAATATACAGAATTAAAAACATTACTTGAAATACATAGAGCCAGATACCAAACTGTTGCACAAATTTTTGTAAATCAAAGTGCGACTGTTGAAGATGGTGGTTTAAAAACTTTTGCTCGGGCAAAGAAAAAATTAAATAGAAGAAGAGAACTCGGAAGAGCAAATCATTGTCCAGATTTAAGTAGGGTGCGTCTAGTTGTTCCGGGCTTAGCGGGCTTAGATCGTACTCGTGATAGATTATTGAGACAAATGCCTTTGCAGCAAGTTGGAAACTTTAATCATTATTCTGTAAATATTGGCAAGAAATATCCAACACCATTCAGGGGTGTTTTAATGAATTGGTGTGGTCTCGATGAGAAAAATGCAAGCGATCAAATCGCGACTGAAGTCCAGTTGGTTACTGAAAGAGTCAGAGCAATAATGGATCTTGATCATCCATTTAATGTAGCTCGGGTATTACAATACCCAGACGAGGAAACCCTAGATTACGTTTACAACTTGATGCTTAAGGCTTCTATTTTGGATTTCCAGGAGCGATTTGCTGTGTAAAACTTTGTGTGTATTTTGCTGTTTCCGACAACGTCCGCGCATATGCAAAGTGCGAGCGCGGTAAAATGTTAGCACGCAGTGCTACACCGCGCGAGCATTTGGGCGAGGAGCAGCCGAGCTGCATATGCGCTGTTAGCGGATGTGTTTTTAATTTTCTTTTTGAGTGGGCTCTTCCTCATCTTCTATGCCAGCACTAGTCAGCAAATCTTTGATGTTTTTTGCGCGGAATTTTGGCGGATTGATTGATTCGAAATCACCAAAATCTGTTTTGGAAAAGTCTCTCCATTGATCAAGTTTGTTATGTCCTACAGCATAAAGTTGGACTCCAAGAGATGTGGGAACGGCAAAGATATATGGAACTGTCCCTTTGCCATTCTTGAGGGGGTGTTCTTTGATCTGAAAATTTCCAATAAGGCCTTTGGAGTAAAGCGCATGTAAATCTCGTCCAATATCTTTCTCGCCAGTTATTTGAAGAATATCCATAAAAGAAAGGAATACTTTTTCACGTGCTAGCTCTGATTCTTGGCCTGAATTAAGCTTTACTTTATCTGGATCAGAAACAAAGGCCTTATTGAATGAGAAGTAAATTAAATAGTGGAGCTTTAATTGATTTGAGGATAAGGATTTAATCAAATCTACATAAAACACCCCCGTATCGTCTTTGCCATCTTTGCTTCTTGACGAAGCTAAAATTCCGCCAAAATATTCCGCGCATATTTCCTCATCGGTAAATGATCCGTTCCAAAGAACATCTCTCGTCACGCGAAGATTTGCTGACTGGCCATCTTCTTTGTTGGTTATTTTTTTGAAACCAGCGAGTATGATTTTATCTCTGCCTAACGCGTATAGTTTCTTCATATCTTCTCCAAGTTCACCAAGTACTGGGCCAAAGGCCTGTTTTAGAGCCCACTCTCCGGGAAGTGCTATTGCTAACTTTTTTTCGTCTGAATCTGACATATTAGTACTTTAAGAAAATTGAAAACATTTCCGCTAACGTCCGCGCATACACGAAGTTTGCCACTGGTATAATATGCCGAAGGCTCACCAGTGGCAAACTTGGGTGAGGGCTTTCCGGCTGTGCGAAGCCAGCCGAAAAAGAAAGCCCGAACCGTGTATGCCGTGTTGTACGCTGTATTTTCAAATCTTTATTACCATTTTGCCTTTTTTTGATGGAAGGAACAGCATAATTCATGCTATAATTGTAAGATTTGTTTTTGTAAATTTATGGAAAATGACGATAAACAATTAGAACCAAGCCTGGATGAGCCTAAATCTCAAACTTCTGACTTAGAAGTAGGTGTTGCTAAACCAGAGGATTTAACTGAACAAGACATAGCGGCACTTGCCGAAAGTCTTGTCGCCAGCACATTTGATTTGCTCAATGTCCAGGCCGAAGAAAGCCGAATGAAAATTAAAGATACGATTCAACGTGTACGAGATAGAGCAGGTTTGACTGTCAGTGGGACAGTCGGGAAGTGGTCACAAAAAGTTGCAAATTTGGTTTACCCCGGATACACGCGAAATGACTTTATTCAAGGTTATCAGAATAGAATTAGAAAATTATTGGTAGCTGGTGAGTTGGTGGCTGGCAAATCGAATGGGCAAGTTGTTGGAATGATAGGACTTCATAAGTGGGGCGATTGGGAAGGACGAGAAGTTTATGAAACTACAAAGGGCACCGTTTTAGATGAGTACCGTGGGAAGGGGTTTTATACGAAGATTAAAGATGCCGCTATGTCACATTTAATGGAGGCTCATCCAGGCTGTCCAATAATGACAGTAACTAAAAATCCTGCGATTGTTGGTCACATGCGAAAACATTTTCCTGGAACTCAAGAAATTCCTTTGGGTTCAGATCATCCGTTGGCAAAAGAATTGCAAAAACAAATCGGTGAACCGGAATTTAGCAAAATGGTGAGTAAGGGCAATGTCATACTTTGGTATGACCCTCAAACTTCGGAAACTGTACGAAGCTAAGATTTGAAAATATGGCGTACAACGTTCGCGCGTTGGCGAAGTTGATTGGTTGTATAATGTGCCGAAGGCCACAACCAGTCAACTTGGGTGAGCTGCAGCGAACCGCTAACGCGCTGTTGTGGGATGTGCCGCTGGTTTAAAATATAAATGGTTTGGTATTTCTGTTTATGTATAGAGGATGCTTTGGTTTACCAGATTTTAAAATTGCAAGGCAATGGGGAATTTTAATTTGGGACAAGATTTTTAAAACTTCAATATCTCTGCCTAGAAAACCTCCCTGATTTCCCCAAGCAACGACAACAAGTTGTGATTTGTGAGCATATTTTTTGATAAATTCATCATTTTTGATTCCTATTGGACTCATACTTTGTTTCATAATTTTTGGATTTTTTGTTCTATATGCGAACAAATTTGTCACATAAAATCCATCGAATTTTAAATTTTGTGCGAATTTGATACACGCTTTTATCGTTGGGTCGTCTTTTTTTTCGTCTGCTGTACTTGGGTTCAATAGCACAAAATTTATGAAGTTGTCGTTGCGATCACCCCATTGCCGTTCGAGCATATATCTATACTCACCATCTAAAATTGCATCCTTTATCATAGTTTTCAGCATAAATGGAAGCGGCATTTCCCACAACTCCATTCTATACGAAAACATTTCGTATAGAAAACGGGTTTACGGTGGATATGCGAAATTTGGCTTTGGATTGCCATGGTAGGTGGATAAAATCTTGTATTTTTTCCTTGGATTTGATACTATGACTTTAGAAAAGGTCCTCGGCCAGTGGTTTTTGTACCACACATTAGCGGAGGCCTTTTTGCTGTTTCGAATTATTCCGGGAAAACAGAAATAAAGTATCTCTTCTCTTGTTTGATGATATTTCATTCTCGAATGGTGCCATATTTTTATGGCTTATTCAAGCCATTTCCGTGTCAGAATTTTGTTATGTTTTTGTCAGGAATTTGTGAGGAAAATGTTAGGAAAAGTTTAGAGATTGGTAATGTTTGGGTGGTAGGGTGAGGGGCATGGAACCTATTGTTGAACAGTTGCGGGGGGAGTTGCGGGTGAGGGGATATAGTCCGCGGACGGTGGTGAGTTATGTGCGGTGTTTTGAGGAGTATTTGAAATTTGTGGGTGGTGATGTGAAGGGCGAGAGTGGTGTCATAATGAGGCGGGAGGATGTGATGCAGTTTTTGTTGATGAAACGTGATGAGGGGTATGCGTCGCAGACCATTAACCTGTATCTGAATGCGATTTTGTTTGTGTATCGGCGGATTTTGAAACTGGGGCGTGGGCTGGATATTCGGTTTGCGAAGCGAAATAAGAGACTTCCGGTTGTGTTGTCGAGAGAGGAAATTCGCTGCATTATCGCGGGGGTGGCGAATCTGAAGCATCGACTGATGATTACGTTGGCGTATGGAGCAGGGTTGCGCGTGAGCGAGGTCGTGAGTTTGAGGGTTCGGGATCTGGATTTTGAACATGTGCGCCTGTGGGTGCGTGGTGGAAAGGGCGGAAAGGATCGGGTGACGATTTTTCCGGAGAGGATTCGAGATGAGTTGCAGAGTCTGATTTTCGGAAGAGCTGGAGAGGCTTTTGTGTTTATGAGTGAGCGGGGAGGGCGATTGACGAGTCGGACGGCGCAGAAGGTTTTTGAGCGGGCGATGGTGCGGGTGGGACTGAAGAAGGCGGCGACTTTTCACTCACTGCGGCATAGTTTTGCGACGCACTTATTGGAAAATGGTGTCGATATCCGCTATATTCAAGAGTTGCTTGGGCATGAAAATATTCGCACGACGCAGCGATATACGCAGGTGACGTCGATCGGGTTGCGTCAGATTCGGAGTCCTCTGTAGGGGTATCTGGCTCTGAAGGCATAGGTCTGCTATTATCGGGTCATGATTGTCTTTCTCAATGGGAAATATGTGGATGAACAGGAGGCTCGGGTGTCGGTCTTCGACCAGGGGTTTCTGTATGGAGATGGCGTGTATGAGACGATGCGGACGTATCGCGGGGTGTTGTGGAAACCGGATGTGCACATGAAGCGACTCGAGAAGTCGCTGGCGGCGGCGGGGATGAAACTTCCGTACTCGTTTGCGCGGCTGATTGATCAGGCGAAGGCGCTGGTGCGAAAAAATGGATATAAGGAGGCGCGCGTTCGTGTGATGGTGACGCGAGGGGTGAGTTCGAGTAAGGGCGCGCGGTTTGCGCCTGTGCGAGGGCGAGTGACCGTGTGCATTGCATGTTATGCGTTGCCGGTTTTTACAGGAAAGGTTGCGTTGCCGGAGGTGAGAGTAGATTTTTTTCCTGTCGAGCGATCGTTTCCGACGATCAAAACAACGAGTATGTTTCCGTTGGTGATGGCGCGAATGCATGCGTTGCAGCACGGGCTTTTTGATGTGATGCTCGTCGATCGTGAAGGGTATGTGAGCGAGGGTGCGGTGAGTAATATTTTTGTGGTGCGGCGTGGGGTGCTGTATACGTCGAAGGCGGGTGTCTTGCAGGGGGTGACGCGTGATGCGGTCTTGAAGATTGCGCGCGGGCTGGTGCGGAAAAAAAATCTCAAGAAAATTGTGTATGCCTATTTCAAAAAATCGTTTGTTCGGGCGGCTGATGAGGTGTTTCTGACGAATGCTCCAAGTGGGGTGGTGAGTGTGGTCAAGGTAGGGGAAAAGGCGGTTGGAAGGGGTGTGGCAGGTCCGGTTACTAAAGCTGTGTACCAGGCTTTTATTGACGCGCTGTAGCCACGCGGGTAATCTACGGCTCCATGAATATTTTTCTGAGGTACATATCGAGTTTGAGCGAGGCGCAGCGCGAGTTGCGGCGTCTGGGTGTTGATAGTGCGGGGGTAGGCATTATGGCGAAGAAGATGGTGATGGAAATTTTTGCGCTGAAGGGTTTGAGTGTGCGTGCGGCGAATATTTTGAAACAGGAGTGTATTGCGGTGGGCGCGGATTTGGCGCTTCCGAAGGCGGCCTCTTTTCTGGAGGGCGAGTCAACGGATGCTGTCTTGATGGCCAGTGCATCACAACTTGAGATGCTGTTGTTGAATTTGCGTGCGCAGCCATTTGGATTGAAAGAAGTCGGGGAGCGATTGCAGATACTTTTGAGAACGGTGAGTGATGACTATGAAAAGTCGCAGGTTATGGCTGTGTTGAATGTGACGCCTGACTCGTTTTCTGATGGAGGGAAGGTGAATGCTGCAAATGTGCATGATGTGATTGAACGATATATTGCTGATGGTGCGGACTGGATTGATATTGGTGCGGAGGCGACGGGTCCGACGTCGCATGATGTTTCGGTGGAAGAAGAGATGGCGAGGTTGGAGCCAGTGTTTGCTGTGTTGCGAAGTGGAAAATTTTCTGGTCGCGTGAAGTTCTCTATCGATACCTGGAAATCAGAGGTGGCGCGAGCGGCTCTGGATGCGGGATGTGTGATGGTCAATGATGTGACCGCGATGCGGGGAGATTTGAGGATGGCGGAGGTGGTCGCGGCGTCGGGTGTGAAAGTTGCCCTGATGCATGCCAAAGATCCGACCCCTCGAACGACGCGCGAGCCCAAACAATATGATGATGTGATGCAGACGATTCTTGAATTTTTTGAAGAGCGGTTACGATATGTGGAAGCGGCAGGCGTGAAGCGCGAGCAGATTATTCTCGATCCAGGCATGGGGGCGTTCGTGAGCGGGGATCCGAAATATAGTTTTGAAGTGTTGCGAAGATTGGGTGAATTAAAGGTTTTTGGACTTCCGATTCTGGTTGGCCCTTCGAGGAAATCATTTATTCCGGGCAAGCTTGAAGAGCGCCAGGAGGGTGGATTGGCGAGTGCGATCATGGCCTATATGAATGGGGCTTCGATTCTACGTATGCATGACGTGCAG
>SXGU01269851.1_pt1 | contig 10836 bp, 7 predicted proteins | sample 3174531 | NCBI WGS metagenome assembly SXGU01 (sample SAMN11356863, study PRJNA531348) | freshwater metagenome | isolation source: freshwater sample F1-140 | place: China: Fuxian Lake, Yuxi | collected 2017-12-25 | reverse complement strand
CTGAATGTCCTTCTGCCCGAAGCAGGCAACCGCGGGCCCGACCACGTGGAATAGTTTGGCGACGACGGTGAGCACGCCGGAAAAATGACCAGGCCGGACCGCACCTTCGAGCCGGCCGGCCATCGGTCCGGGATCGATGGTGACCAGGGGCGGCGCCGGGTACACCTCCGCCACCGCGGGCGCGTACAGCAGATCGGCGCCCCGATCACCGAGCAGTGCTTGATCTCGCTCGAGGTCGCGCGGATACCGGGCCAGATCCTCGTGCGGACCGAACTGAAGCGGATTGACGAAGATCGTGACCACCACCCGATCGGCCCGGCGTCTCGCGTGATCCACCAGAGCCAGGTGTCCTTCGTGGAGCGCCCCCATCGTGGGCACCAACGCCGTCCGGAACCCCTCTTGCCGCCATGCCGCGAGGATTCTTTGGAGGTTGGCGGCGGTCGAAACCGTCTCCACCGCTCAGGCCTCAACCGCGAAGTGGCGGGCCAAGCTCTTGAGGTCGGCGGCTACTGGCTGAAGCTCGACGATCGCGGCGTCCAATTCGGCTTGCCCCCGGCTCGCCTCTGCCGCTTGACCCGCGAGAGACTCGGTCTCGCCCCGCATTCGGACCGAGGTTTCCGCCAACTGCCGGATCTGATCAGCGAGCCGACGGCTCCCTTGTTCCTGCTCGGCTTCTGATTCCGCGATGGTCCGGGCATGGTCGCCCGCTTCCTGAGTGGCTTGGACGATCGCGTCCAGCGCACCGGCGGCCTCATGGCTGACCTGGCCGACGCCGGCCACGAGTTCCTCGCCGCGGGCCATCTGGTCGGCGATGGCGGCCGTTTCCTGCGAGATGTCGGCTGCCAGGCTCGCGGCCTCCTCGCTGGCCTTGGCGCTCTGGATCGCCAGTTGCTGAATCTCCTGGGCCACCACGGCAAAGCCCCGGCCCGCGTCGCCGGCCCGCGTCGCCTCGATCGAAGCGTTCAGGGCGATCAGGTTGGTAAGTTCGGCGAGTTCTTGGATCGAGTTGAGGAAGCCTCGGATCCGGCTGGTCGTTGCGCCGAGCGCAGTCACTTGGCGGGAGCTGTCCGCGACGAACGCCTGAACCCGAACCAGCCGCTCGATCGCCTCACCGATACCGAGGCGATGCTTGGCCGCGTCGGTGGCCGCCCGCTGGCTGACCCGGGCCGCGCGGGCCCCGGCCGTCGCCGCCCGCTCGGCCCGCGCCGACAGCTGGGTGGTGGTATCGAGACCGTGGCGGGCGAATGACTCCTGGGTGGTGGCCTCGCGGCGCATGTTCTCCGAGGCCGACGCCAACGCCATCGCGGAGGATCGCAACGAGTTGGTGGCGCGGGCCAGGGCCTGCGACTGAGCCCCGATCTGCTCGACCGTTTCGAAGAGCGGGCGCCGGAGCTCGGCGATGTGAATCGCCGTGGATAGTTGGGTCCCGATCGCCGAAATGGCGGCCAAATCACGGGCCCGATAGTGGTACCGCTTGTGGTACTCGAGTTCGAGCGTCCCCAGGGCCTGATCCGCAAACCGGAGCGGCTGGATAACCAGGGTGCGGACCGCCTCGTTGCCGTCGAGGCCGGGCCGCTGCCGGGTGTCCTCGACCACCAGCAGATCACCCCGCTCGATGACCTGCCGCCGCAGCGGTTCGAACCCGGGATCCGGATCGGCGCGGCCGGGCCGCCCGCTGGCGGCCCGATAGGCCAGCGTGGGGGAGGCGGCGCCACGATAGACGCGGAAATCGCCCCAGTCGAGCAGCCGGTAGGCCAATTCCTCCAGCTGTTCGAACGACAGCCGGAGGCTGACGTTGCTCGTGATCGTCGACTGCATCATGTGGACCTTGTTCAGGTCCTCCGCCGCGATCGCCTCTTCGAGCAGCATGCGTGTCAGGAACCCGAGCACGCCGAGCGCAATCGCAACCGGAAACCACCCGGCGGGCGCCAGGGAGGTAATGGCCCACCCGACAATGGCGGCTGCCAGCACCGAGACCAGAAAAGACACGACTTCCCAACGGAGCAGAAATCCGCGGTCGGCGGCGGTGAGCTTGCCCCGAACCAAGAGCGAGAAGTAGAACAAGGCCCGGCTCGCGAAGAAATACGCGCCGGCGAAGACGGCGGCGGCCGGGAGAAACTCGAGGTCGAGCGTCGCGAGGCCGATCCAGTGCACCGTCGCGGCGTAAAACCCGTAAGCGATCGAAAAGCCGAGCACTTCACGCCCGGCATTGACCGCCGAGGCCCAGGGCGTCTTCCGAAGAATCGCCCAGTCGGTGACCATGGTCCCGACCCAGAGACCGATTGCAACGCTGGCGGCCGGAGCGGCTACGGCGCCAACCAGCGCCGTCACACCGGTCTGGGTCAGGTAGGAAAACTTGCTGAGCCGGACCGGAGCCGACCGCAGCACCACCACGCTGACGGCAAGGGCCAGGGGAATGCCAAGGTTGAGGAGCCAGCGGAAGTCGAGCGCCGCCCCCACGACGGTGACGGCGAATCCACCGAAGGCCAGCACCGAGGCAAACCGCAGCACGAATCGCTCGGCGTCACCCTGCACGGGAGCGGCGGTCAGACGAAGAAGTCTCCGGGAACGAGGGCGTACCGCTCCGGGTTCGTCACCTTCACGATGGACCGGAGAAACAACCCCTCGGGTGAGCGTTCCTGCAGGTCGACCGCGATCCCCGGCGGCAACACGACGCCGCCATTGGCGTCGATCGCGATCCGGACCATCGGCCGGTTGAGATGCTCGCGATCGGTCGCCGTGGTCGCTACCAAGGCCACCTCGAACGTATCGAGAATGACACAGGTGCCGATCGGATACACGCCGATCAGATTGATCAGCGCCTTCACGATCATCGGGTCGTAGCCGCGCCGGGGATTGCTCCACATCTCCTTCAGCACCTGATCGGGCTCGATCGGTGTCGTCTGGTAGGACCGGCGGGTCGTCGCGGCGTCGAACCCGTCGGCCACGGCCACGATCCGGGAGAACAACCCCAACGTCCGAGGCCGGATATGCCGGGGGTACCCGGTCAAATCGGTCTTCATGTGGTGCTCGTGCGCCACCAGAATCGGCCGATACGGGATCTCATCGTAGCCCCGGAGGCTGAACAGCGTCATCGCGCCGCGCCACGGATGGGCCTGCATCTCGCGCCACTCGGCATCCTCGAGACTCGAGGTCTTGTTGGTGATCGCGATCGGAACCCGGGCCTTGCCGATGTCGTGCAGCAAGGCCGTCATCCCGAGGTCGTAGAGCTGCAACTTGCTGAAGCCGATCTTCCGGCCGAGCGCCACGGCGAAGATGCACACGTTGACCGAGTGCATGAAGGTGTACTCGTCGTAGTCGCGAAGGGTCGTGAGTCCCATGATCGACGTCTCGTTGACCAAGACTTGGTCGACGATCATCTGGACCGCGCGTTTCACCTTCTTGAGGCTCGACGTCCGGCCCATTCGGACCGAGTTGACGACCTCCTTGGTCACCGCCACGCCTTGGGCGTAGGTGCGCTTGGCCACTTCCTTCGCCTCGCGCTCGCCCCCAATGTCCTCGGAGGTTTCCGAACTGGGTTCGAGATCGATGTTCGGCACGTTGGCCGAGCCCAGGCGTTCGATCAGGGCGACATAACGGTCCTCCAGCGGCTGGGCCGCCAGACTGAGCATGATGCTCAGGAACGCCAGCCACTCCCGGCGTTCGACGCCGGTGTGCACCCGCATGACCCCGATGTCGAACGCCCGGAAGATCGAGAGCACCCCGCTGAACGCCGCGAAGTTGTCGAGCTCGAGTCGGAGCCGGACCCCGTTGAGAAATAGGAAGTCGCCTGACAACCGGAGTTCGATGTCGGTCTCGGCCGCCAAGAACCCGACCGAGGCGTTTTGGAGTTCGTCGAGCGCCTTCTGCACGGTCGCGTTCTCGACCGGATAGAGTTTGAGGGACCGGAGCGTCGAGTGCAGGGTCAGCAACAGCCCCCGGCCGGACGACCGGATGAACGCCTCGTCGCCCGATTCCCGGGCCCCCGGGTGTTTCGATCGATCGTCCGTCATTCGTTCCACTCCCGAAGCGCCCGAGCGGCGGCATTGCGCACGGAGAGTTCTTTGTCGTTGGCGGCCCGCTCGAGCAAGCTGCGGGCCTGGTCGCTCCGAATCTTCGCGATGGCATACGCCGCGCAGGTTCGAGTTTCCGGGGATTCCTTCCGCTTGAAGAGCCCCCTGGGTTCGAGAATGTCTCCGAGCGGCCCGAGCGCCGGCGGCCCCGCCACGATCGCGTAGGCCTCGAAGAACTGGCGTTTCTCCGCCCGCTCGAGTTCGTGGGGAGCCTTCCCTTGGACCACGGCTTCGAGTCGCTTCAACGAACCCGTGAAGCCGCGCGTCGCGACAATCCCGACCGCCGCCAATCGAACCGCCCGATCCGGATCGTCGAGGCCTCGCTCGAGCAGCGCCAGCGCGCCCGGCGTCCCGAGAGTGCCGAGGGTTTCCACCGCGGCCAACCGGATCGGGCCCTCCTTGTGGCCAAGCAAATCACCGAGTTGGGCCACGGCCGGCTGCAGGCTGATCCGGCGGCAGACCTGAATCGCCCCCAGCAGCCCGGCGGACGTTCGGTCCCGGAGCAAATCGAGGAAGTCATCCAGGTGGGCGCGGGCAATCCGGTCCGCGGCGGTCTCGAGGACCGCCCGGGCCCGGGGGTTCTTGACCTTCGGGAGGTAGGCCAGCAACGGCTCCAGGGCGGGGACCCGAAGTTCCTTCAGCAACTCGGTCATGTCGTCGTCTTGGGCCAAGCCGGCAGCCTCGTCGACGACTTGGAGCATCTGAGCCAAAATCGCCGGCTCGCTGAGCCGGTTCTCGAACGAGTCGAGCTTCCCGCGGACCGCGGCGTCCAGGACCCCGGCCCGGCTGCCGATCAACCGGAGTTCGCGAAGGATCCAGGCCACCGTCCGGAATTCTCCCCGGCTCAGCAGATTGGGAAACATGGACTCGAGAATCGTGACGACTTCTTCCCGCACCGCCAAGACGGGCTGGGTCTCGAAGATGTCGAACAACGCCGCCAGGGCCGAGGTCCGGATATCCTGGGTGTATTCGTCGTCGACTTGCTGCTTCAGCGAATTGATCTCATTCTCGTCGAGGAAATACAGCGTGGCGTCGAACTCATCGAGGTCGACCATCCCCGGACCGACGGTCCCGAGTTCGTCGCGGACTTTCTGTTGAGTTTGGGCCTGCTGATACGGGTCCGGCCCGGCCATCCCCATGTCGACCGCTTGGGGGTCGAGGATCGCCAGGGTATCGGTGATGACTTCGGCAAACCGGTAGTCGATCAGAGAATAATTGTGCTCCCACAGCAGGGTGAGGAGATCGTCGCCCGCGTCGGCCGCCAACAGGCGGGCTCGGACCACCGTCTGCAGGAACACCGCCAGCTCTTCCTCTTCAGCTCCGGGGCGAAGGGTCAGGATCCGGAGGCCGTCCTTGTACAGGGTCCAGGCGAAGCTCTCCGACTTGGTGGCCTGGTGATACACCACCTGATCTTCCCAGATCAAGTCGGTTTCGACGACCCGGATCGTGAGTTCGGGAACCGAAGACCAGATCGGATGAAACGCCGAGCGAATCCCGTCGATGGACCGCTGGTAGATCGGGTTGTTGGGGAGATACATCTGAAACGCCCGCACCGCCTTGACGATGGCGCGGATCAGTTCCTCGATTACCTGTGGCGGAACCGGCAGGGCTGCCGCTTCCGCGGAATCGATGTCGGTGGCCAGTCTGTCCCCCAGGTGAGTCCCGACGACCTCCGCCCCAGCCGCTTTCCCAGCCTCTGCCGGCGGAAGCCACCAAGATAAGTAGTTGCCAAGTTCCACGCCGACAACGACCTCCGGGTTGCGCTTCGGGTCGCGTTCGGGTACTTTGGGATAGTTTCGGGTCAGCCCTCAGCCCGCGCCCTTTGGAGACCATCCTATGGCCATGACCAAGCGCCAAAAAGAGATCTTGAGTTACCTCGAGCTCCACATCCGCGACCACGGCTATGCGCCGAGTTTCGAGGAAATCGCCGTCCATTTCGGGTTCCAGTCGCTCGCGACGGTTCACGAGCACCTGACCAATCTGGAGCGAAAGGGCTACATCCGCCGCACCTACAACGAGAGCCGGTCGATCGAGGTCCTCCCGCCAAAGGGCACCGCTGGGGCCACCGACATTCCGCTCCTCGGCCTGGTGGCGGCGGGTGCCCCCATCGAGGCGGCCGTCCACGGCGAGACCCTGTCGGTGCCCGACCAAATGTTGAGCCGACGAGGCCCCAATTACGCCCTCAAGGTTCGCGGCGATTCCATGATCGACGATCACATCGTCGACGGCGATTTTGTAGTCGTCCACGGCCGGCAAACGGCCGACAACGGCGAGATGGTCATCGCCTTGGTCAACGGGGCTGAGGCCACGGTCAAACGGTATTACCGCGAGGCGGGCGGCTGGGTTCGCTTGCAACCAGCCAATCCGGCGGTCCAGCCGCTCCGTTTTCCCGAAACCGACGTGATGATCCAAGGCGTGGTCGTCGGGGTCATGCGCCGGTACCAGTAGTCGCCCGGGCCACGTGGGGAGGGTTGGCTCAACCCCTCCCCACGTCCTACCGTCCGAGCCGTCGTCCGTCTAAATTCCATTCCTCATGCCGCGGACGTTTCTCGCGACGCTCCAGTTTGATGGCACTGCCTTCGTCGGTTGGCAGCGGCAGCGCGAAGGTCGCACGGTACAAGCTGAGTTGGAGACCGTTCTTGAGCGGCTCGCGGGCCACACGGTGCGCGCGCACGCGGCAGGACGGACCGATGCCGGGGTCCATGCTTTGGGATTGGGGGTAAGTATGACCCTCCCCGATCGCTGGACCCCGGCTGCGTTGAACCGGGCATTGAATGCGCTGCTGCCGCCCGATTGTTTCGTGACCGAAGTCAAGGAAGCCTTCGGAGACTTTCAGGCCCGGCGGGCCGCAACCGAACGGCGCTACCGATATCTGATCGGCACCGACCCGCTCGCGCGGTCGCCGTTCCGCCGGCGGTATGAGTGGCCGCTCGGGATCGGCTTGAACGCAGGGCTGCTTGAATCGGCCGCCGGACGGATTCTCGGGACGCACGATTTCAAAGCGTTCTCGGTGCTTCGATCGAAGCGGCCCCACACCCGATGCGAGATTCGGGAAGCGTGTTGGACCCTCCGACCGGAGGGTCAGGGGGTGGAGCTCAGGATTCGGGCGAACCGGTTCCTCCATCATATGGTGAGGATGCTGGTCGGCACGATGGTAGATGTGGCCCTCGGGCGTCGGCCGCTTGCCGACATGGACCGACTGTTGGCCTTGAACCCGGGCGTGCGGACCAGTCCGCCCGCACCGCCCCAAGGCCTCTACTTCATAACCGCGGTGTACTCAGACGAATGGTTCGCGCTTCCTCCCGGGTCCTGATTTCCTTCGCCGCGCTCGGCGTGGCCTCCGTGGCCTGCTCCGCCAAGCCGGCGATGCCGCCGCTCGTCGATTCGGCCAATGCCCAGCGATCGGCCCAAAACCAAGCGCTCACGACCTCCCGTCGCACCGCGATCGTCGATGCAGCCGCCCGGGTTGCCCGGTCGGTCGTCTCGATCAGCGTCGTATCCCGCCGGCAAGTGCCCGCGGGTGACCCAATGGACTTCTTCTCGTTCTTCGTTCCCCGGACCCAGGAACGTCAAATCCAGGGATACGGCACCGGCTTCGTCGTCCGGCCTGGCGGCATCATCATTACCAACCAGCATGTCGTCGACAACGCCGACTCCATTACGGTGTCGTTGGCCGACGGCCGTGACTTCCCGGCCCGGCTCCTGGGCGAAGACCCGACCACCGACGTCGCGGTGTTAAAAGTCAGCGAGGATCTGCCGGTCGCCGCCATCGGCAAGAGCACCGACATCCTGATCGGTGAGTGGGTCGTCGCGTTGGGCAACCCGTACACGTATCTCCTGGGTAACTCGGAGCCGTCCGTCACGGCCGGTGTCGTCAGCGCCACCCGGCGAAACGTCCTGCCCAACAACACCCAGTCCGGTCTCTACCTCGACATGATTCAGACCGATGCCTCGATCAACCCCGGCAACTCGGGCGGTCCGCTGACCAATTCCCTCGGCGAAGTCATCGGCGTCAACTCCTTCATCTTCTCCAACTCCGGCGGTTCGATCGGCCTCGGATTCGCGATTCCGATCGAACGGGCCATCCGGGTGGCCGATGAGATCGTCAAGCACGGCGCGGTCCGCCGGGCCTGGACCGGCCTCACGGTCGGGGATGCCAACTCGATGCGGGACTGGAAGAGTGCCGGCGGCGTCCGGATTGCCGAGGTAACGCCGGCCGGCCCGGCCGCCCGGGCCGGCCTGGAATCAGGCGCCGTCTTGGTCGAGGCGGCGGGACGCCAACTCCGGAACTACCTCGACTGGGAGGCGGTCAAACTCGATCTTCACGTCGGCGATACCGTTTCGGTGCGTTTCAAGCGAACCCCGACCGGCACCGTCGAGTCCCGGCGGATCATCACCGGCGACCTGCCGAGTGTCACGGCCGCGCGGGTCAGCGTCATCAGCGGCCTTGAACTCATCACCGTCACCCCCGGCGTCCAAGCCGAACGCCAAATCCGGTCCGACCGGGGGGCGCTGATCTTCCGGATCACTGATGAAGTCAGCCGGGCCACAGGCTTGCGGGAGGGCGACGTCATCCGGTGGATCAACCGCCGGCCCATCGCCACCGCGGCCGAGGTCAAGAGCGAGCTCGCTGCGCTCGGATCCCAGCAGGCCTTCACCATCACGTTCGAGCGGCAAGGCAATTTGGCATCGACTACTTTGAGCTTTCGATGACCGATCACGCCCGGTACCAGTCGCCTCTCGGCAGCCGCTACGCTTCGGCCGCAATGCAGCGCCTGTGGAGTGAACAGCACAAGATCGGGCTGTGGCGGCGAATCTGGCTGGCCCTGGCCGAAACGGAACGCGACCTCGGACTCGACATCCCCGCCGCCGCTCTCGACGACCTCAAAGCGCACCTCGACGACTGCGACCTGGCGGCCGCGGCGAAGTACGAGCGCCGGTTCCGGCACGACGTGATGGCCCACGTCCATGCCCTGGGCGATCAGGCGCCCGCCGCGCGGCCGTACCTCCATCTTGGCGCCACCAGCGCCTTCGTTACCGACAACGCCGACATGATGGTGATCCGCGACAGCCTCCAGTTGCTCCTCGGCCGGTTGGTGGCGCTGGCCCGTGCCCTCGCGCAATTCGCCGATCGGCACGCGGCGCTGCCGTGTCTCGCCTACACCCACTTCCAGCCGGCGCAACTCACCACGGTTGGCAAGCGCGCCACGCTCTGGGCCCAGGACTTCGCCCTCGACCTCGAGGAACTCGGACACCGGCTCGGCACGCTCCGAACCCGAGGCTGCAAAGGCACCACCGGCACTCAGGCGTCGTTTCTCGAGCTGTTCGGCGGCGACCACCAGAAGGTCCGGGAGCTGGATCGCCAGGTAACCCGCCGCCTGGGCTTTTCCGCCTCCATGCCCGTCACCGGCCAGACCTACAGCCGGAAGCTCGACAGCATGGCGCTCGATGTCCTGAGCGGCATTGCGCAATCCGCCTCCAAGATGGCCTCGGATCTCCGGCTGTTGCAGCACGAAGGCGAGCTCCTCGAACCGTTCGAGTCAGACCAGATCGGCTCGAGCGCGATGGCCTACAAACGAAACCCGATGCGGGCCGAACGCATCAACGCCCTGGCCAGGTTCGTCATTTCCCTGACCGGCAACACCGCCCACACCGCGGCCACCCAATGGCTCGAACGAACGTTGGACGACAGCGCCAACCGGCGGTTGACCCTGCCTGAGGCCTTCCTGGCGACCGATGCCATTCTGGTGTTGGCCACCAACATCGCCGACGGCCTCGAGGTCCGAGAACGGGTCATCGGCCGCCACGTGGCCGATCAGATGCCCTTCATGGCCACCGAACGATGGATGATGCTCGGGGTGCAGGCCGGCGGCGATCGCCAAGCGCTCCACGAGGTCATTCGCCAGGCTAGCCACTTGGTGTCAAAGCAGGTCAGCGAGGGCGGTCCGAACGACCTCCTGGACCGGCTGGCCCTCGCCCCCGAGTTCGCCGCGCTCGGGGCCGACCGGCTTCGGGCTGAACTCGATCCGGCCCGGTACGTCGGGCGAGCGCCGGAGCAAACCCGCGAATTCCTGACCGAGTACTTGACGCCGCTGCTCGCCGAAGTCGCCGCGCTCGCGGCCGAAGCCCCCGCCGCCGAGGTGACGGTATGACGGTAATCACCCGAAGTTCACTCCCCCTTCCCCTGCTTCGACGCGGGAAAGTCAGGGAGGTTTACGAGGTCGGTGCTGATCGCCTGCTCCTGGTGGCGAGCGACCGAGTGAGTGCGTTCGATGTGGTCATGACCGAGCCGATCCCCCAGAAGGGGGCGGTCCTGACCCAACTGTCGGCGTTCTGGTTCAAGAAGCTCGGACCATTGGGGCCGACCCACTTCTTGACGGCCGACTTGGACGAGATCCTCCGGGAAATTCCGAGCCTCCAGGGCAGCCGGGCCCAGGTGGCGGGGCGGTCGATGCTGGTGCGGCGGACCAATCCGATTCAATTCGAATGCGTCATTCGAGGGTACCTCTCCGGTTCGGCTTGGAAGGAATACCGGGCCACCGGAACCCTGGCCGGGAGCCCGCTGCCGGCGGGGCTCCTGGAAAGCGACCGGTTCCCCGCCCCGCTGTTTTCGCCGGCGACCAAAGCGGAGACCGGCCACGACATCAACGTGACGCCCGAGACCGTCGCCCGGGAATTGGGTCAGTCGATGGCCACCGAACTCGCCCGCCGAAGCCTGGCCATCTACACCGCCGGTCTTCAGTTCGCGCTGAGCCGGGGCATT
>SXGU01428070.1_pt1 | contig 10837 bp, 8 predicted proteins | sample 3174531 | NCBI WGS metagenome assembly SXGU01 (sample SAMN11356863, study PRJNA531348) | freshwater metagenome | isolation source: freshwater sample F1-140 | place: China: Fuxian Lake, Yuxi | collected 2017-12-25 | reverse complement strand
GCCTACGCGCTGTGCGAGGACGACACGATCCGCGCACGCGATCTCGAGCTCACCGCACCTTTCGCAAGGGCATCACAGGAAGACGAGGACGATGACGAGCTGTCTCTCGACGATCCTGTACTGCCCGATTCACAGCCACCGCGTGCAGCCGGCCAGTCACTCGAGACCTACCTCGAGGACATCGAGAAGGGCGTGATCCTCGAAGCCCTGGAAGCGACTCGCTGGAACAAGACGGCGGCGGCGAAGCGGCTGGGCATCACCTTCCGCGCGCTTCGCTATCGCCTGAAGAAGCTGCGTCTCGAGTAGATCGGCGACAAGTTCGCACGCAATCAAGAGCAACTGCCCCACTGCGCGCGCACCGTACTCCAATCATGCTCCCCGCAAGGGGGGCATACCGAAATGGCGCAGCGTGGACTGTCGATCGTGGAACTGCTGGTGGCGATCACGATCGCCGCCATCCTGCTGGGCGCGGCAGTCCCGTCGATGCGCATGCTCGTCGCCGAATCGCAACTCGACGCCACGATGCGGCGGCTACACGCCAGCATCCAGCTCACGCGCACTGCTGCGGTCCAATTCCGCCGCATCGCCACACTGTGCCCGCAGGGCGGCAGGCTCGACGCCGCGCGCCGGCACTGCGGTGCCGACTGGTCTGCCGGCTACCACGTTTTCGTTGATCGCAATGGCGACGCGATGCTCGACACGGACATCGACACCCTCCTGCTCGTCGAACCGCCTGACGACGCAGTGCGTCTGAGCTGGCGCGCCTTTCGCCGCCGAGCTGCCCTGCAGTTTCGTGCGGATGGCGCGACGCACCTCTCGAACGGAACGTTCACGCTATGCAGCGCCCGCGTAGCGAGCGACTCGCTCGACCACGTACACGGCGGCGTGCGGCGGCTGGTGATCAACGTCGGCGGCAGGACACGCACGGAACGCAACGGCGAACACGCCGCACTGTGCGACTAGACGCTACACAGCAGCGTCCCGCACCACCTGACCCGCGTACCGGGGGAAATCGCTCAACGGGCCATGGTCGGTGCGGCATCCGCGATCTGGCGCAGGTAGATGATCTGACGCTTCCCGTTCGGCATCAGGAATCGCAATTGCACATTCATGCCGGGCGCGAGCAACGTGGGTGCCGCACGGATGCCGCGCACCTCCACGTAGGCACCCGTCTCGAACCCATAGGTCGTTCCGTTCACGCGGATGTAGGGTCCATCGAGCACGAGTGCCTCGATGAACCCGGAATCCTCCTCTGCGGCATCGAAGCGCCCGGCGTCGATCGGCACCTGCAGCGCCGGCTGCGCCAACGCCGTCGCAGGCAGGCCGGCAAGCAGCAACAAGGACAGCCAGCGCGCCAGAAACCCAGCTCGCTTCCGCAACAGATGCGGTTCGCGTTGCAACATCGTCTGTACTCCCGCTGTCATCACTCCAGCTCCTGCCAGGACAGTCGGCCCGTCCTGTTGCCACCGGAATCCGGCACGTTGCGTTCATCGACATCCCCGGTCGACTCCTGCGTCACGCGCGTCGCGCCGGAACCCGAACGGATGAATGTCGAGTCACCAGGAACACCATCGAATCGCGAGCCCGAGATCGCATCTCCCCCGATGCGATCGAGCGCATCGAAGCGGCCATCGTTGTTGCGATCAAACGCGAGTGCACCTTCGTCACGCAGGCTTCCCGTTCCGCCGGTCGCTGGATTGAAGATGAGGGCATAGCCACCCGGCGCATCGAGGCAGGTGTTGGAGCCTCGTGGAATCACGGAGTTGACGAAGCCGAACCCGCCAAACAGCTGGATGTTGCGAACCGCACGCTCGCCCGGGAACTGCGGTCCACTTCCATTGCCGGCGGTGTCTCCGCTGGCACGAGCTCCATCCAGGTCGATGTACCAGCCGCGATGGAACGGAACCTCGCTGGCGTCAGGATTGGTCGGGCAACCCGCGTCCGTATCGAGCGGACCCACCCCGTATTCCACACAGTTGCTGGTGATCCTGCGCAGCGGCCGGTCCGGGGTCGCTGCATTGTCGTCGTCATCGCCGAGGAAACTGATGTAGCTCTGCTCGACCAGATACCTGCGCCCGTCGGTCACCAGTGGTGCGAAGCCGTTCTCCTCGCCGCGGTCCCAGATGCCATACATCGATTGGATGTCCGTACTGGTCGCATCCGGCGTCGTGACATAGCTCCCGGTGCCAACGAGGACGATGAATCCTTCAGGCTGCTGGGGATTGCGGAGAACGATGGGGCGCGACGTGATCGGCTGAACCTGATCGTCCGAGGTGTCGGCCGGCGTTCCATTGTCATACTTCGCCTGGAAAATCCTCACCACGCGCCATTCGTCAGGATCGGACGAACGCATGTCGAAGCGATAGAGGTTGCCCAGCTGGTCTCCACCGTAGGCCAGATCAACCGTTCCGTTGCCGTCCTCGTCGACCGCACGCACGCTGCCGAGACCATTCGGAAACCCGACATCGCCGTCGACGTCGTCATCATCACAAACGTCGCGCACGCCATCGCCATTCGTGTCGGGGCATGCCGGCGGACCAACGTCCGTCCGCAGCTTGATGACGTCACCACTGCCCCAGCCGTCAATGCCTGCCTCGATGAACACCACGAACATCGTCGCGTAACCGGCCGTGCTGTTGTAGCCGTTGCCGAAGACTGCCGCCCACTTTCGCTGCCCGCTCGAGTGCTCGGCGTTCGTCATCTGGATCTGCGGCTCCGTGTACGCATAACCCAGGTCCTTCACCGGATTGCCGTTGCCATCCTCGAGTGGATCGCCACCTTCGTCGACAAGCGGATCACCATTCGCCCGCACCGCCACCGTGTCGTCCTTGTCCGTGAACTCCCACAGGATCGAGCTGATGGCATTCGCGGTGTCGTCGAGATTCGCGGGATCGGTGATGTCGACCGCGTAGTAGCCCTTGCCGCCACCGCCAAGCCCACCCACCAGCACCGTGCGCCACGCCCTCGTGGTCGCGCCGCGCGTCGTGATGAAGACATCGTTCGACTCCGGGCTGAGATCGTTGAAGAACGTATGCGCGTACGCGGTCGACGCCAGATCCTGCAACGAATTCGAGAACGCATCGGTGTTGAGGATCTTGTTCGGGATGAAGGCGAACCTCTCCTGGCCCGTGTCGGCCTCGAAACCATGCAGCATGCCGTCGTTGGCAGCGGTGAACACCATGCCGGCTCGACTTGCCCGCGCGTTCTTGAACTCCGAGTAGAGCTGCCCCTCAGCGGTCGGATAGGCATCGCGATCCCGGCCAAGGAACCCTGGCGCGCCGATGAACAGTGGCGTCGAGTGCACGATGTCGCCCAGCAGCCCCTGGGTCGCGGGCCTGCTGCGGTAGTTGCGCCCGGTTCGCTCGTTGCTGCGATCACCACGGAAGTAGTTGACGAGATCGGGGCCCGACGTCGCATCCGTGAACGCTGGAAGGATTCCCGTGATGCCGGCGAGCGCAGTGCGCGTGAAATCGCGACCCACGCGAGCGCCCGGATCGTAGGTGACGACCACTCGAGTCGATGGCGTCACCGAATCCAGCAGGGTCGACGCACGCCAGACCACGCTGTAGTTGCCGTCGTTGCCAAGACGCTCTGCCAGCAGCTCCCCCGAATTGTCCCGGACGTTGAAGAGACCGCGGAAGCGTGTGGTACCGAGATTTAGGCGAGCCGCATCGAAGGACACCGCCGATGCCGCGCCGATCGACTGACTGAACTCCTCGAACGCCTGGGAGATCGTGTTGACCAGGCTCGTCGGATCCGAGGCGCTGAGCGCGGCGCCACGCCCGTTGTGCGCCGCATGGAACAGGTCATCGACCTTGGCGATGTTGTTGGTGATCGGGTCACCCCAGGCCGCGAATGGCGTGGCGGGGTTCGCCTGGATGTTCGCGACCTGGGCAGACGTAATATTGCCCAGCAGACCGAAGCCGATCGTGTAGGTCGACATGTGCTGATGCATGAGGTTGCCCGGGAAGACCGCCGCCACCGAGCCGGTAGCGACGCCCGCCACGTCACGCACGGTGGCCTGCACCTCGTTCGAGAGGGCCGACTGCAGGTCACGCTCGTAGTAGTTCATGGCAACGTCCGCAAGCGAGCCGCCAATGGTGTCCTCAAACGAACCGCCATCGAACACGCTGTCAGTGCTACCCGCCGCGGCATCGGCATCATGGTTGGTGGTGGCGAACCCGTCATCGCCATTCCATGCACCGTCCGTGAACAGCAAGGTGAAGTGCTGCTGGCACTGACCTGCCGGCGCGGCGAGTACCGGACACGCCGCATCGCCGGGCGTGGTGGATGCTGTGGAACCGAACGTGTCACCCGCGACACACTCGAAGTGCCGACCGGCGCGATCCAGCGCGGAACGCAGTGGGGTGCCATTCTGCGAATCGACCTCGTAGATCTGGTCGAGCAGCGCCCGCTTGTTGTCTGTCGCCGGATTGTTGTTCATCAGCCGGATCGGCAGGGAGTCTGCAGCAACGTTGTTGATCACGCCGTAGCCGATGCGCAGCCCTGCCGACTGGGCAACCACCCGACCCAGCGCGTACTTGGTGCTGTACTCCCGCGAGCGGTAATAGGTGAACCAGTTGGCGAAGTTCTGGATCTCCTCCGCATAGGTGCAGACGTCGGGTGCGCTACCCGAGGCCACGCAGTCCGTGCGGTCCGGACCGCCATCGTAGGTGTCGTCCGCCGCGACGATCTCCACAAGCTCCTTCGCCACGCCTTGCGCGGGACGCGTACCCGCCACGAAGGCGGCATCCGTGATCCTGTAGTAGTGGGCCCAGGGTCGCGCAGTCACGGTGACGTTCGTCGCACCGACACGGTCCATCCGCGGCACCCCCGTGATGTACTCGGGGATGTTGCCCGCCACGTCGACTTCCTGGCCGGCGGTCGCAGCGCCCGTGCAGCCCGCAGGTACCTGCGGGAACTGAAACGCGTCCAGGGACGCGCGCGTGGGGCATGCGTTCGGGAAGTCGACGTTGTTCGTGCCCACGCCGACCCAGGGCCTGTAGCGCACGCGCGGGTTGTAGTAGATCGGGTTGTAGTCCGCGTTGAATGCGCGCCAGACGCCGTAGGTATTGCCGGCGAGTCGCCCGCCAGCGCCCTCGACCACCTGGTTGCTGGGAATGACCCGGCCGTTGCCGCTTGCTGCGTCGTAGCTGTTGGTCGGCAGCGTGTACAGATAGGCATAGGCGCGGAGTCCACCACCGAAGCCGACCACGTTCATCCGGCCCTGGTCCTCGTTCGTGGCAAGCGTCCAGTCCATGCTGCCCGAGTCATCCATCACCACGAGCACGTTCGGATCGACGCCCAGCGACAGCTCCAGTGGAATGTCCGCTAGCTGAAAGTCGAACTCGACCTCGCCGCTGGACACACCGAAATCGGTGCGCATGTCGTCGGTGACCGTGATCGTGAAGGTGTAGGTGGCGCTGAAGGCGCCGCCGTCGGATACCTGGAAACGCAGCGTGTCGGTGCCCACGAAGTCCACCGCCGGCTGATACAGGAGCCGGCCATCCGCATCTACTTCGATCCGGGCTGCGAAGTCCGCGGGATCAATCAGCACGATGCTCAGTTCGTCGAGCTCGTTATCCGCATCGAACGCGCTGGTCAGCAGGCCCGGCGCCGGCAGCAGCAGCACCGTGTTCTCCGCGATGCTGTCGGCCAGCGACGATGAACCCTGGATCACGGGCGCGTCGTTCACGGGTGTCACCGTGATCGTCACGCTGGCGGTGCTGCTCTCTCCGTCGCTGTCCACGATCGTGTAGGTGACGGTGTCCGCACCGGAGAAGTTTCGGTTCGGGGTATAGGTGATCGTGCCATCACCATTGATGTCGACGAAGCCGCGATGCTTCGAGACCGGGCCACCCAGGCCGTCGTTGAACGTGTAGGCAGAGCTGTTGGACGCGAACTGATGCGCTTCCGCGATATCGTCGTCTGTGTCGAGCGTGATCGCGACCCCGGCTGTCACTGTCGTCGGTTCATCGCCGAGTTCGTCGTTCGCCAGAACGGCGATGACGATGCCCGCGGCCGTGTCCTCGGCGACGGTGACCGTGTCGGGATTCGCCACGGGAACGTCGTTCGTACCGGTGATCGTCACGACAAAGCTGTCGAGCGCTTCTGCGAACAGGTCATCGCTCGCGACCACGTCGATCGTGGCGCTGCCGTCCATGTTCGGCGCGAACGTAAGCGTCAGCCGCCCCGTGGCCGCGTCCATCGCCGCACTCGTGATCAGCGCCGCGTTCGAGTTGCCAACCAGCCGGAAGGTCAGCGTGTCGCCGTCGGCATCTGCAAACGCACTGCTCACGTCGACGATGATGCTGGCCGTGTCCTCGCCGAGCGTCACATCCGCGATCGGGGAGACGAGGGTCGGTGCGTCGTTCACGGGCAGCACCGTGACCTGGATTGTGGCGCGATTTGAGCGATCGAGTCCCGGGAGGTCCTCCACGCGAAAGCTGAACGACGTGATCCCGTTGTAGTTGGCGTTGGGCGTGAAGATGACCTCGTCGCCCGACTTGGTCACCGATGCGATCGTGGTGTCGGCAACGCGCACCGTGTCACGCAGGCGCAGGGTGTCGCCGTCAGCGTCACTGCAGAGGTTCAGCACGCTGACCGTGATCGACTCGTCCTCGTTGACTACCACGCTGGTGCCAGGGAGCAATGGATCATCGATGAAGTCCGAACACACGGGATCGTCTGCGAGTGCACTGGGAGCGACCACCAGCAACCCGAGCAGCAGCAGCGGCCGAAGCAACTTCGAAGACGACCGGTGCCGCGCCGCCATGTGGCGCGAACCCTCGACGAAGCAATCGCGAACCATGTCCATTCCCTCGTTCATTTCCGGATCGCCTACTGCGCGATCTTTCCGTAGGTGCTCTGCAGCAGCACACGCGTCTCCGGCGAGCGCCCGTGGCCGTAGGCCGTCACGCGGAACATGTCGACCTGCTCGGCGCTCAGGTCCCCGCTCTGCCCGAGGTTCGACGATCCCTCGTCCTCGACTTCCACACGGGCCACATACTCGACGATGAACTTCGGCGGCTCCGTCACCCCGGCAAGCTCGACATCCGCCTGAGGCAGTGAATCGTCCTCGGTCCACTCGACCTCTTCCCAGCGCGGAGGATCATCAGGGTCCGCCGGCTCGTAGAGGCCATCAGCGTTGGCCTCGAAGTCCGCCTCGAACGCTGGCTCGAGGTCCTCGACGTTCGTCTCACCGCTGGCCAGCGCTGCCTCTGCGGCCTGGAATGCGGTATCGCGATCGAGCGCGTTCGCCGCCATGCGCTCCTCCATCCGCGTCGTCTGCAGGCTGGTCACCCCCACGAGCGTGATGATGAGCAACACGACGAGGGCGATGAACAGTGCGACGCCACGCTGCGCGTGTGCGCCGCCAAGGTGATTCGAGCCGAATTGAGTCATCGCCGCCGGGTGCCTCATGTCAGCCGGTTCCTGACAGCCACGGTCGTCTCGAAGTCACGGGTGATGACCGCGTTTCCGCCCGGTATCACATCGACCGAGTCCGTCGTGAATCGAACGCGCACCGTCACCACGGTGTTCGGATCGACCACGAGATTGGGTGACATGTAGCGGTTTGGCGTGCCGTCGTCGTCCGTGTCGACGCCGTAGGCGACCTCCATGTCGCGTACGCCTTCCACCAGTTCGACCGCCGCGTCATCGCCGAACTTTCGCCATAGCGACATCGGCGCTTCATCACGATTGTTCGTGCCCGCCCCGGGAGCGACGTAGTAGACGGTCGTGCGCACCGTGAACACCGACGCATCGATTCCATACACCGAGGCAGCCTCATTGAATCCTGGTAATGAGGCAGTGGCATTCCCCGGTGCGGAGGCGCCGCCAGCCGAATGCTGAAGCACGTAGTTGGCACCTGCGGCCGCGGCGCCGGTGATCTGGAACAGGGTGGCCTTCGTGCAATCGCTCACCAGTGCAAAGTCGCCGACGCCGAAGTCCGCCACCACGGCAGGCATCCGCATCGTGAGGTTGCTCGCCGAGTTGACCTGCGCGACCGCCAGGCGCGACTCGGAAGCGGCCTGGCGGATCACGAGGACGTCGGTGCCCGGTGCGACCGTGTCGGCGTTCTCCGTGGCAGCAACCAGTCGCGGCAAGGTCGTGAGCGCAGGCGACCAGGCGCGGGCACCACCATCACCACCGTCGAATCCCTGCGTCATGGTCTGCATCGCCGCTCGGTAGGGCACGTTGGCGAACTCGCCGTTCAGCGCGCTGCGCAGTGCATCGGGGCGGGAAACGCATCCGACGAAACCCGTCATCCGCAGTGACCGGCCCACGAAGTCGATCGCATATCGTGCGTTGTCCTGCACCCGCGCCTGACCTTGCAGGACAGCACCGGACTCCTGGGTGTTGGAGAACATCGAGATGATGCCGAGCGTCACCCCCGCGCCAAGCACTAGCGCGACCATGAGTTCGACGATCGAGAAGCCGTGCGCGCGTCGTGTCATCAGCCGCCACCTCCACCGCCGCCACCGCCACCACCACCACCACCCGCACCAGCGAAGAGCTGGGTGCGCACGGTAAAGGTGGTCAGTGCGTTGTCGGCCTGGTTGTCGTCGTCCCACTGCAGCGTGACGCTGACGACGCCTCCATCGATCTCGATCTCGCCGTCCCCGGCAGGGAGCGCTGCCAGCCCCGTGAGCCAGCCGGCACGATCGAAATCCGCCATCTGTGCTGGCGTGCAGGCGTTCGCTTCGCAATTCGTTGCGGCAACAGGCGCGGCATCATCCATCTCGATCGCATAGTCGGCGGCCGGGTTCGCACGGATGCGATCGATGATGTTGTAGGCGAACTGGTTCGCCTGCGTCCGCATGAGCGAACCAGTGTTCGTCCGCATCGTCACCAGCTGCAATCCGGCAATGCCGAGCACCCCGACGGCGACAACGAGCACAGCCACCAGCACCTCGATCAGCGAAAAGCCGACTGCCAATCGCTTCCTGCTCACAGGCAATCCTCCGCCGTGACTTCCTCTCGCGTCATGCGTCCGACGGGCGTGATGGCCATGCGCACCCCACCATCGGCCGAACAGACATCGATCGTCATGCCGACGTCAGGCATTCCGCGCGCATCGAACGCAACCGCAGTCACGGCGTCCGTGCCGTCGAGCGTCAGGTCACCGCCTGCCGCGCCGAAGGTCTGCAGCACCGTATCGTCGCGCGCGTCGACCACCGTCCAGCCTGGCCCCCATTCATTGCCGTCGTCGTCGGCGTTCGTTGCGCGCAACTCGACCTGGCCACCTCTGCGGGCCCCTTCACTGCGGGCAATGTTCACGGCCATGAGCATGTCGTTCACGGTCGAACTCACCTGGCCCCGGGTGTACATGTCGCGTGCCGAGGGGAACGCCACGCCCACGAGGATCGCCACGACGACCATCGTGATCAGCAATTCGACGAGCGTGAACCCGCGAGCGTAGGCGTGCATGAACGGCGTCCGGAAGGACCGAAGTGGCGCAAGTCTATGCAGCGCCCGGAGCGCAGCCCATCAGGCCCGACGAGCGGGACGGGCCGCGCGACGGATGGACGAACGTAAGGAGAACGTAAGGAGAACGAGAGAATTCGCGCACCTGGGAACTGCCAAACGCGTTCCAGAACATCGTGCGGGGCCCGAGTTCTGGCACGGGAAGCGGGGCACTTCACTCGTCCCAGTTGGTCTCGCCGGCTTCGCCGAAGTCGTTGTCGTGGTTCTTGTCCCAGCGCCGCGCACCGGACGCATCGACCTCCAGCATGCCGTCGTCCACCTGCCCATTGATCGGGGTGGCGCGGAGCGTGAAGGTGGTCGCGTCGGCCGCGGTGACCGTGATCAGGTAGCGCGCATCGATATCCGCGGTGGCGTCCGCCGGCGAACGCGTCGGGCAGACGTCCGCTGCAGGAACACCCGCATTGTTGATCGTCACGTAGGAAAACGTGTTCGTGCGCACCCGCTCAGCCGCAAGGGCGCAGCTCGCAAGATCCGTGAACACCTGGGCGCGATAGGAACGCAGCTGGTAGCGGCTGTAGTTCGGGAACACCACTGCAGACAGGATGGCGATGATGGCAACGGCCACCAGCAGCTCGATGAGCGTGATGCCGCGCGCGCGCCGCGAAACAGGGAGGGACATTGGGCAGTTCCCGGACGGACGAATGCCTGAACTGTGTAGCATCGCCGGGCACGACAAGCCACCGTCAGGCCCGCGAGACGTGTGAGGTTTCACCATTCCTTCCTCATCAGGACCGAATTGGGCGTGCGCCACCCCGCGCCGCCCGACCTCTCACCCCCGGACCAGCAGCCTCAATCCTGCCGGCAGCGGGAAGTGCACCGACTCGCGATCGCCTGCGAGCTCGTCCACTCTTGTCGCCCCGAGCGCCTCGAGCCGGGCAAGGACTTCTGCCACGGAGGCTTCCGGCGCGGAGGCCCCGGCCGTGACGCCCACGGTCGCGGCACCTTGCAGCCACGCGGGCTCGATGTCCTCCGCGCCGTCGATCAGGTAGGCCGGCACACCCAGCCGCTGCGCGATCTCCCGCAACCTGTTGGAGTTCGAGCTGTTCGCCGAGCCAACCACAAGGACGACGTCGCTGCGGCCCGCGAGGTCCCGCACGGCGTCCTGACGGTTCTGGGTCGCATAGCAGATGTCGTCGCGGCGGGGTCCGTGTACCGCCGGGAAACGGGCTCGCAGCGCATCGATGACGGCGGCGGTATCGTCCACGGAGAGGGTCGTCTGGGTGACGTAGCCGACCTTGTCCGGGTCCTGTATCTGGAGGCCGGCCACGTCTGCCTCGGACTCCACGACATGCACCCGCCCGCCCCACCGGCCATCGAACTGCCCGATGGTGCCTTCGACTTCGGGATG
>SXGU01445881.1_pt1 | contig 10840 bp, 12 predicted proteins | sample 3174531 | NCBI WGS metagenome assembly SXGU01 (sample SAMN11356863, study PRJNA531348) | freshwater metagenome | isolation source: freshwater sample F1-140 | place: China: Fuxian Lake, Yuxi | collected 2017-12-25 | reverse complement strand
TCCAGCCCGTCATAGGGGCCGGAGTTGATGCAGGCACCGGCGGTCTTGCCGCCGTACCAGTCCTGCCAGCGATCCATCGTAAACGGCGATTCGACCGGATCCTTGGGTTGTATTACCTGACGGATATCCAGTCCGTATTTATGGGCAAAGTGGAAATCCCGCTCGTCATGGGCGGGTACTGCCATGACCGCGCCTTCACCATAGCTCATCAATACATAATTACCGACCCAGACCGGTACCGGCTTGCCCGTCAACGGGTGGCTCACCGTGATGCCGGTGTTCATGCCTTTCTTTTCCATGGTGGCAACGTCGGCCTCGGCCGTGCCACTCTGTTCGCACTCCTTGATGAATTCGGCCAGGGCAGGGCTGGTTTTGGCCGCGTGGGTTGCCAGCGGATGTTCAGGGGCTACGGCGCAGAAGGTCACACCCATGAGGGTGTCGGCGCGCGTGGTATAGACCCAGAGTTTGCCTGCTTCGCCCGCCAGCGTGTAGGGAAAGGCGAAGCGCACGCCATGGCTCTTGCCGATCCAGTTGGCCTGCATGGTGCGGACCTGCTCCGGCCAGCCCTTCAAATTGTCCAGTTCGGCCAGCAGCTCATCGGCATAGGCTGTGATTTTCATAAACCACTGCGAGATCTCCTTCCGAACCACGGGTGTATCGCACCGCCAGCAGCAGCCCTCGATGACCTGCTCGTTGGCCAGTACGGTGTTGTCGTGCGGGCACCAGTTGACCGGCGAGGTCTTTTTATAGACCAGTCCTTTTTCCAGCAGACGCAGAAAGAACCACTGTTCCCAGCGGTAGTATTCCGGCGAGCAAGTGGCTATCTCACGCTGCCAGTCATAACCGAAGCCCAGCTCCCTGAGCTGCTGCTTCATGTAGGCGATGTTCTCGTAAGTCCAGTCTCCCGGCGGGACACCCTTGCTCATTGCAGCGTTTTCAGCCGGCAGACCGAAAGCATCCCAGCCCATCGGCTGCAATACGTTTTTGCCTAACATGCGGGGGTACCGCGACATCACATCGCCGATCGTATAGTTGCGGACATGGCCCATATGCAGCCGGCCACTGGGGTAGGGGAACATCGACAGGCAGTAATACTTTTCCTTTGTCTGATCTTCCACGGCGCGGAAAACGCCCGCCTCCTCCCACAGACGCTGGGTTTTGGCTTCAATTTCGGCGGGTTGGTAAATGTCTTGCATACGGGCGATCGGGCGGCGGAATATAAACGGTGAAGGATACTAAAGCCGAGGCGGCCCGGGCAAACGCAAGCCGCTTACATTTTCCGGTAAGCGGCGTTCAGTTCAGTTCGGAGAGGCAATCGCTATAGCTTTTTGTCCCCGGTGTCAGTCCGACTTCGCTACAGACGGCATCAGGTTTGGCCTGATTGGGGTCTTTCGCCCGCCCCCACTGAGTCAATTGGCCGGTAGTCATCCCCCCGGGCGGGGTATAGGCGGCGCTTACTGTCATCTGCGGATAGTCTGCGCTCATCTGATTGGCCAGTGAATTCAGGCAGGCCGATTGTTCCAGCGCTTTTGCTGAACGCTGAACGTCCCGATATTTGTCGATGGTCGCGTAGGAGTAAGCGCCGCAATGAGCGGTGTAATGCCGCTTTGCCTGGCTTGGCCAAACGACCTCCAGGGTGTAATGGGCATCGAAGTGGTTGGTTTGGGGTAATGCTCCGGAAAGCAGGAAAAAGGAAGCCCCTGTCAGCACCATCTTGGCGGCGTTAGCGGCTTGCTCATCCTCATGCACTGCCGGCACAATCGAGAGTCTGGCTTCGATGAAAGCGCCTTGAGGTGGCACGACATGGATGGTGGGGTAGAGCCCCGTCTCTTGCAGTGATCTGGCGAACGCATAGAGCGGACTGGTTTCGCCTTCATCGGCTGGCTCACGAGTGGCGGCCGAAATATAGACAGGAAAGCCGCCCGCGCCGCCGGCTTTTGAACGATCCAGTACCTTTTCCGAATCCTGGTTGGCGGCTGTTAGGTAGTAGCCTGAATAACAGCCGCCCAGGCTCGGCACGAGCGAGCCCAGCAGGAGAAATGCAAAGAGTCTGGTGCGCGCCACTAGCCGAAGGGTCACTGCTTTTCTGATCCGCCCTTTAGTGAGCGACAGGATGTCCCTTGCTGCGCTCGTCAATCTCACGGGCCGCCAGTGCCAGCACGACGGCACCCCATCCATCGAATACCAGCTCAATGGCCAGGAACAGGCCAATGACCCAGAGACCGGAGCCGGGGAAGCCTCCGAAAATGAGAAAGCCCAGCAGGACAGACGTTGCGCCATTGGCCACGATCCAGCCCCAGCCATGCCGTTCTTTGTGAGTAAAGCCCAGCCAGCATTTGGCCGCGCCGGTGGCAATGAGGAATCCAGCGATCAGTAAGGTCAGGCTAAATCCGGTGATAATGGGGTGCATCAGCATCGCGGCCCCCGTCAGGATGAAAAGAGCGGCGATCAGAATAGCGCTCGTCATGCCTGGCCAGCCCCGGAGTTTGAAGGCCGCCACAATCCCCGCGCCTCCCGCGACCAGCAGAAGAGCCCCGAAGAACACCACGGTTGCCACGGTGTAAGCCATAGGCTGGAAAAAACCGATGGTTCCAAGTACGGTCATCAGAATTCCCAGCGTAAGAATGGTGCCCCAATGCTTGCTGGCTGGCAGGAGAATCATCTCGGCAGGCGTAAATTCGACAGTGATGTGATGGGTCATGGCTCTGATCTCCTGCGGGTGAGTGTTTGTGGGATTGGGATGATACAGAATTGAGCGATCCAGGTTACTCTCCCGGACAAGTCATTGTCGATCAAGCCATTGTGTTGCCAACCCGCGTCCCAACCGCCATACATCTGTCGATTTTCCAGGGCGGTTTATGCAAAAGTATGGGAAGAGACCGGCTGCCCCGTGGCGGCTTGAAAAACAGAAACCTGCTGACCCGGATAGACCATTGAAATTACACGTTTTCCCTCTTTTTTGGGTGGTTGCCTCAAGCTTGTTTGCTGGCTGCTCCGGCATCACGCAACAGGACGAAGCGTCTCGGCAAGAAAGCTTACCCTTTCCGACCGTGCCCACCGACCGGCCCTCCGTGTTCACAACGAAGCCTGCCGGGGGGGCTTCAGCACAAAACACGCTCATAGGCGGGCGTCGGAAGTCCGCTGACCAAGGGACGCAGGCGGCCATCAGGCGATTTCTTCCCCAGAGCGTCAAGGACGCCAATGGCTGGGTCGAGGACATTGCCGTGGCTTTCGATGCATTGAAACTCCCGCCCTCGGACCAGAATGTCTGCGCGGTCCTGGCCGTCACCGAGCAGGAATCCACGTTCCATGCCGATCCCCCTGTCGCGGGCCTGTCGCGGATTGTTCGTTCGGAAATAGATCAGCGAGCCAGTAAATATGGGATACCCAGGCTCGCCGTGAAGCTGGCGCTGGCGGTCAAATCACCCGGCGGTCGTACCTATGCGGATCGGATCGACACGCTCAGGACCGAGAATGATCTCAACACCCTTTATGCCGATATGACGTCCGAGCTGCCGCTGGGGAAGACGTTGCTGGAGAGTTACAACCCGGTTAGAACCGGTGGGCCCATGCAGGTCAGCCTCAAATTTGCCGAAGCTCAGGTCAAGGATAAAACCTACCCCTACACCCTTCAGTCCTCACTCAGGGATGAGCTCTTTTCGCGGCGGGGGGGTCTGTATTTCGGCATCGCTTATCTGCTGGACTACCCGGCATCCTACGACAAGATGATTTACCGTTTTGCCGATTACAACGCCGGGCACTACGCCAGCCGCAATGCCGCTTTTCAGGCGGCTATCAATCAGTTGACCGGCATGGCCATCGAGAGTGATGGGGATCTGCTCCGCTACACGGAAGGTGAAATTTCCTCCAGCCAAAGCCAGACACAAAAAGCCGTGCTCAGCCTGAGGGAGCGACTGGATCTCTCTGAGCAGGCGATCATCCGTGACCTCAGGAAAGAAAAAACGGCCAGTTTTGAAAAGTCTCCGCTTTTCATTCAGGTATTTGCCCTGGCCAGGGTATCCGGGGGAAGATTGCCCCGGGCTCAATTGCCGGAGATCCAGCTCAACAGCCCCAAGATCAGTCACGGTCTGACGACCTCAAAATTTGCCAGGCGCGTGGATGAACGCTATCGAGCCTGTCTTAAAAGAGGCTGAAGCCCGGTGTCTCCAAGCCGTACTGAATTTTTGGGCGTCAAGGGAAACGGGAAGAGTCCAGAGATAAACCCGGGTCGAGGTGAGTTCGACGGCCGGCAAATGAGACCATGGATGATCACCATTACGAGCGAAGCATGACAAAAACCGTCAACTCCCCAGCGCCAGAACGACCGGACGTGCTCTCCGAGTACGAGCGTTGCCAGATGCGCGCGATAGCGGACTGGAAGGGCGCCGGTCCCGGCGTGATGTCCGGCCTCATCAACCGGGTGGCGTCTACCGCAGGCAAATTGGCTGGACGGATATTGCCAGGTGCACCGGTTGAGCAGGTGCTTGAATGGATCAACAAGGCGGCCGCCCACATCAACCAGGACGACTCTGTTCTGAAAGATAAGGAGCTACAGGCACGGGGCATCACCCAGTTCGAGGCACTTGCCGCCCAACCCCTGGAGTTCGCTGATAACCTGGCGGATCGCTGCATCGCCGAGGCAGGGCAGATGGCTCTGGGGGTGGGGGCTGCGACAGGGGCCGGTGGACCGATTGCGGTTGCCGTAGGCATTCCGGCCATGCTGTTTGGTACGCTCCGGCTCATACATCGGGTGGCTCACTGTTATGGATACAGGTTCACCCCCGAGCAGGAGCAGGGCGTAATGATCGGTGTATTGTCGCTATCCATGGCCACCACGCCAGAACAGCGAGCCCATGCCATGGAGGAGTATCGCCAGCGCATTGAAACGTCTTTCATTCATGCGGCATTGGAAGAGTCCGCCAACAAAGCCTTGCAGCGGGTGGTCCTGGGGCAGGAAGCCGGCGCACTGATCCCGGGATTTAACGTGGCCCTGAATGCCTATCTCAACCGGCAATTCATTATTCGAGCCGGTACTTCAGCCAAGCGGCTTTTTCAGGAGCAGTGGTTGCGGGAGCGCGGCAAGGCCGGGTGGATTGCCCCGGCGTAGCCGAATCAAATCAGTCAGATAGATTTCATAAGCTGGAAGAGCTCGGAGTAAGACACCGTTCCCGGTCTATTCCGAACTGCTCGACCAGGGCCAGCAAACCCCGTTCACCCAACACTAACCCAGGGTGTTGCACCCGTAGCATTCATCCTGGATTCCTCCTCTCACATGAAGTGGTTGTTTGAATTCCCTCTTTGGCACATCACAATGCCGTTAGGGGGAGTCCATACCATCAGTAGCCGCTTTCTGCTTTCCAGATATCGTGGCTTGAAGGTTTTCGGGGGCAAGGAACTTCCAAGTCTTCTGACCGACCCTAACCTGAGTTAGCAGGTCGCGTCTGGCAAGGTCTATCAAGTCGGAGCGGGCAGACGCATAGGCAACGCGATGGCTGGTTTGATGGGTTTTGATGGTGTACGTGTGTCCAGGATGCCTGATGACGTGCGAGAGCAAAGCAATCTGACGATGATTCAGATCCGAGTCCTTTAGCATTCTCTCGACCGATTGAACCTGCCTAGTTTTTCTTTCCAGGTAAGCATCTAATTCAGCCAAGGCACCCATGATCACGTGGAGTTGATGGATGATGAAGTAAGTGAGGTCGTTCCCATCCGTTTCTGTCTCAAGGAAAGCGCGCCCGTATTTCAATGGCGCCGATTTCAGTATTCTTGAGATAGAGATGAACTCAAACAGCCAGTACCCCTGACGCAGCATTGACCAATAAAACAGTGCTCTTGCCGTGCGTCCATTTCCGTCTGCAAAAGGGTGCTCGTATGCCAGCCAGAAATGAAGGGTAATGGCCCTGATAACCGGGTGAATAAAGGGGTCACAGTCCTGTCCCTCATTCGCAAACCGGATCATGGCCTCTATTCTTTCTGGCAACAAATCGGCAGGAGGAGGGCGGTAGAGAACGCTTTCATTCTTGTGATCGACAACCGCTACGCGCTCCTCCCCAATCTGCTGTAAACGCCCCGCCAGTTCGTCATTGTCAAGGGTCGATTGCGTCAGCGTTTGATGCAGGCTCATGAGGCTCATGAAATCCAAAGGATTTCCCTTCAGTTGGCGTAAAGACGCCATCGCATGGTAGTTGTTCATGATCATCCGCTCATGCTTGTCCTTCGGGGTGCGGTGCTCACGGATCATGTCGGTTGCCACCTGGCGGGTAGTGGCGGCACCCTCCAATTGACTCGATGTAATCGCCTCCTCAACCAAAGAGTTAAATACAAAGCGATCACGAGTTTCCTCTGTGGCTATGCCCATTGGAAAGCCAATTCGTCCGCTGGCCCTGCCATCAATCCGATGCAGCATCGACAGCACGGGATCCGGCAATGTGTAGCTAAAAGCCCTGCCGGCCACATCTTTCAGTGGAAGCGTCCTCGATTGGCCCTGTCTGTTTAACTTGATGCCGAGCCACCATGACTCACTGGTGAGGTGGGCTGGTGGTTCGAGATGCCGAAGCTTATCCCAGTGCGGGTAGGCGTTTGAAGCCAAGGCACGGCTGCCTTGGTCTATGGCCAGGGGGAGAACGGCCCGGTGCTTTTCCAGTAGCGCTTCAATGGCGGGGGGCCGTTGAGGAGGCTTCATATTGATACATCCACATCAGAATTTATCAGAGATTGTGATTCTGATAGATCGTATACGGGAACACCCAATGTATCAACTGATGAAAAATTGATAAATCCTGATGGAGTTTCATCAGCGTAATTTCGGCCAGAAGAGTGATTCCGCAACATGAATCATGGTGCTGGGCCGCTCTGTGCCACCTTGGGTGAAAACTGGCGGGCGGCGTTACCCGGCCCGCTGACGTCGAAACGAAAAAAGCGTACAAAACGGAAGAGTCCATATAGAGCGATGCCGAAGCAGTCGAAGCCAGCGCCCCTTGGGCTCCGCTCAACCGACGGTTTCAATGTGGGGCATCGTGGTTGTGGATGGGGTCGAGCATGACTTTACCACCAAGGAACAGTCCCGCGCCGAACCGGCCATGCCGGATGAAAATTACGGAACCTGTGCTCTTTGAGTTTTTGCGTAATCACGTCACATCTGGTATGACCAAGGCTTAGCTAACTCAGGAATGTACCATGCACATCGTCAACATCCATGAAGCCAAAACCCAGCTGTCCCGTCTGCTTGAAGAGGTGGAAAGTGGTCAGGAAGTGGTCATAGCCCGCTCCGGTCAACCCATTGCCCGGCTGAGCCAGTACCGGACGCCCCGTCGAAAGATTAGTCCTCCCGGCGGCATGGCGGGCAAACTCTGGGTGGCGGAAAGTTTCGACGCCCCCCTGTTTTAGTTGAGTGAATGTTTCGTCCACACCTGGCAACGTCATAGCACCGCCAAAAACGAAAAAGGCCCATAAGGGCCTAAGCACTGATTTATTGGAGCCGATGATCAGATTTGAACTGACGACCCACACATTACGAAATAGATCGCCCGTCATTAACCCGTCTTAGTAATCATGCTAAGTCATTAATAAGTAACGATACATGCCCCCGCTTTGATTGCCTGAGATTAACGTGTTTTAATCCTGAAGGTGGCAAATAGGTGGCATGTTGAGGTGGCTGGTGGCAAGCAAAATCCGATTCACAAAGGCGGCTCTGGAGAGCCTGCCCCCGTCAAGAAAGCAATACGACTCATACCGCGATGACAAGGTTTCGGGGCTTTGTGTCTTCGTATACCCAACGGGCAAGAAGGTTTTCTATCTACAGAAGAAGGTGGCGGGCCAAAAGGAACGCATCAAGATCGGCCCCTTCCCTGGAATGACTTGTGAGCAGGCGCGAGCCAAGGCGAATGAGATCAACACAGCGTTCTCTAAAGATCAAAACCCAGCAGCAGTCCGCCGGGCGTTGAAGGCCGAACCTACCTTCGGTGATGTCTTTGCGGATTACCTAAAATTGAAGCGTAACAGGTCCGGTAGACCGCTATCTGACCGCACAGTGGGAGAGTATCGGCAGGCCGTTGAATTGCATTTAAGCGGACTCATTAAGCTTAAGATGAGTCAGGTTAGCCCTGAAAAGTTTAAGGCGATTCACAGCAAAATCAGTTCCCCTGCCCAGGCAAACAAGGCGAAAGCCATCGTTCGTTCCGTTTTCAATTGGGCGAATGCTGAGGGGGTCACCAACCTTGTTCATCCAACTGGCCGAACAGTAAATAAGTTCATCCCTAGCCGGGAGCGGTTTGTTCAACCCGATGAAATGCCCGCTTTTCTTCAGGCGGTAGATGCTTCTCCGCTTCGTGATTTCTTCCTGTTGGCTTTACTCACCGGTGCGAGGCGAGCGAATCTCCAAGAAATGCGGTGGAGCGATATTGACTTAGTAAGAGCAATCTGGCGCATTCCTAAAACAAAAAACGGTGAATCACAGACGATCACGCTGGTGCCTGAGGCTGTAGCGATACTGAAAGATCGCTTGTCGAACCGGGTGGTTAACGCCATTTGGGTTTTCCCAGGTAGCGGAAAAACAGGGCATCTTGTTGAACCTAAGAAGGCCTGGTCGAAGTTGTTAGGTGATGCAGGTATTGAAGATGACTTGCGGATTCACGATCTTCGCCGAACTCTCGGCTCCTATCAAGCACGTCAGGGCGCTTCCCTGACGATCATCGGTAAAAGCCTGGGCCACAAATCTCAACAAGCCACACAGATCTATGCAAGGCTCGATCTTGACCCGGTCCGCCAGTCCGTCGAGCAAGCCACAACGGAGATTCTGAAACTCGGCAAAAAAGGCTGACAGGGAGGAAAGAAATCCCAGCAGCCCCAATTTCGGCTGTGTAGATTAACGGTCAGCGGTGCAGATTAATGGTGTGCCGCTCTCGTTAACAACATGAGGCAAGCCGAAATGATTGATCTAACCGCTTATCCGCCGCATGGACTGCTCAGGGCCAAGGATGCGGCCACCGTTCTCGATACGACCGAAGGCACCTTAGCTGTCTGGCGATGCACTGGTCGCCATCCACTTAAATTCATCCGAATGGGTCGCAACGTCCGATACCGCGTCGGTGACATCCTTGAGTACATCGAAACCTGTACTAGTGATCCCGCGAATCGAGAGGCCGCCTAGTGAACGACGAACTTTTTCACGCCCTCTCCGAGGCCGAACTCGAGGCTGTCGAAGTGGCTGACCTGTGGGCAGCGAATGACGAAATCTTCGACGCTGATGATTTTCTCGATGAATCTGAATGGCGGGGGGATGCTGAGCCAGAGAATTGATGGCTCTGCTCAAAGCCAGTGACCGCGCTTAACCGGCAATAGCGCCCCGGATTCAAAACTCGCCGTGAACCCTCGAGTGCTCTCCGGCTCCTCCCCGTCAACCCACAGTTGGCTCTGTACGCGATAGGAGGTTATCGATGACTACATCGCTGACAAGAAACCCGCGCCGACAGGAATCGACGCGGGCCGAAAAGGATTTCAGTACCGAATTCAATTCTACCCCGCACAGATGGGGGCTGCCGAAATCTTTGGCCTATCGATTCCATGCCCGGGTGTCCTGATCAGCAATCTCAACATTGCTATCCCAGCAAAGAAGCTGGGGAGGAACCTGTTTATGCTAAATCAAATCATTTTCAATGAAATAGGCGCTATTGGCGTCCAGGTGAATTTTCAGGAGTCACGTGACCTGATCCGATCCCACCGTACTGCTTACCTAATTAACACAGCGGCGGGAACAGCCGTTCTGCTGTTTCGCCCTCCGGCAAATGACTTTCACATCAGTCCAGGGATAAACCTGCTAAATGCCTATCCCCCTGTGGATCAGCTAGAACATACTGAATTGCTCGGGAACATCCACTCACTCAAAGAATTCCCCGCCGAATGGATCATTACCCATGGCGAAGCAGTCAATGAACCGGCATACGGCCAATTCACACCATCCCCAAACCCCAATCGCCCTTAGAAATACTTTTAAAAAAGTGTATTTTTTTCCGGTCTTCCGGTAAAACACACAATGTTTATGTAAAACAATAAGATATGACTGGTGTGTTAGTGCGATTGCCGGAAATCCGATCAAAATCCCGGAAAAATGATTGGGGGGGCATGGCGAACTAGTGTGAGTCATGAGCCTTTGCTGACAAATACCACAATTAATCCATGGTTACTGCGCTCATTGAATTGGGCTGGATTCGAGTCGATGCTATCTGCTTGGTGATTAGCTGGCTACTCTATACGAATTAAGGGGGCTTCATGCTTAGGTGGATGATTTTATCCATACTGATCGGTGGCACGATCATTCTCTCAATGGACAAAAAAACCGTGGATCTGCAGGCGGAGTTAACGTCAAAACAACCACACCTCGATTTTTCTGATGGTCCCCAGCCCAGAAGCGGAGTGGCTACTGATCAACAGGAATCCGGCTATAGCCTCAGTGAATTAAGAAAAATGGATCATGCACAACCTGCAGTGCCCATCTACTATCGAGGCGCGCCCTGTTCTGAGGATTGTTCAGGACACGAAGCGGGCTATGAATGGGCTGAAGAAAACTCCATTGAGGATCTAGATGATTGTGACGGAAACTCGGCCTCCTTTGTGGAGGGATGCCAGACTTATGCGGAAGACCAGAGCCCCAACCATGACGGTATCGACGAAGATTCCCCAGAGGAAAGTGACGAGTTTGGGGAGCCCGGCTTCGACATGGGCGACGGGTTTTTGACCGGATTTTGCCATTCTCCGGTTTACATCGAACGGCAAATCAGTGGGTTACGTGACTTCTGGGGCGATATCCTGAAAGTCTTGTAGGGACAACAATATCTCTGCGAAG
>SXGU01367680.1_pt1 | contig 10840 bp, 10 predicted proteins | sample 3174531 | NCBI WGS metagenome assembly SXGU01 (sample SAMN11356863, study PRJNA531348) | freshwater metagenome | isolation source: freshwater sample F1-140 | place: China: Fuxian Lake, Yuxi | collected 2017-12-25 | reverse complement strand
GACGGCAACGGCCGCTGGGCCGAATTGCGCCTTCGTGATCGCACGTTCGGGCACCTGAAAGGTGCCCGCGTGGCGAAGTCCATTATTGAAACTTGCGCCGAGCTCGGTCTTCCCCAACTCACTCTCTACGCTTTCAGCACCGAAAATTGGCTTCGTCCGAAAACTGAAGTCGCCTTCCTCATGATTCTGCTCGCGAGACACCTGCGCCGCGAGCGCCAGAGCTTGATGAAGAACAACATTCGCTTCTCCGTCATCGGAGATGTCGAGCGTCTTCCGGCCCCGGTTCTCGCCGAGGTCAACCAAACGATCGAGCAGACCAGCCGCAATACCGGAATGAGCCTGACGTTCGCCCTCAGCTACGGGGGTCGCCAGGAGATCACCGACGCCGTCAAAGCCATCGCCGAAGAAGTGGCGAGCGGCCAGCTCTCGCCCGATCAAATCGACGAGAACATGATTAGCCGCAGACTCCAGAGCGCGTCGGTGCACGAGCAAGATCCCGATCTCATCATTCGTACGAGCGGTGAGTATCGTTTATCGAACTTCATGCTCTGGCAGGCGGCTTACAGCGAACTCTACATCACTCCGACTCTATGGCCCGATTTCGGGCGCGAGGAACTTCTTGTTGCCTTCAAACAGTTTGCGAGTCGCGAACGGCGTTTCGGTCGCACAACTCAGCAGCTGACTTCGACCTCCCCACAGCTTGAGATGCCACCTAAAAGGCACGCGTCGATATCATGAGGACGCGAACCATATCTGCCATCATCGCTGTGGCCTTGCTCGGTGCGGTCTTCTACTTTTGGCGTGAAAAAGGCATGATGGCCATCACCACCTTAGTGGGGCTCGGCTGCATCTACGAATACTGCCGAATGATGTTCGTTCGTCTCGATACGCCTCTCCACTTACGTGGGGTGTTTCTTCTTCTGGGCGCGGCCATTCTCGGAACCACTGCATTCGCTCAAGGATTCGCTCTCGAAATGACGGCGATTGCCTCGGTTTTCTTTTTCACGATGTCGCTTCTCACGATCAGTCGCGCCACGGATCTGCCGATGGTGCTCCAAGTTGTGAGCTACGGAGCCTTGGGATTCGTTTATTGCGGCACCTTCTCGGGTCTCACGATTCGTTTGCTGAATCTTGAACAAGGAACGATCTGGTTTTTCGGTCTTCTCGCCATCGTCTTTAGTGGCGATACGTTCGCCTATTTGACGGGTCGTCTCTTCGGCAAAACCAAGTTGCTCGAGCCGGTGTCTCCAAAGAAAACGGTGGAAGGATCGCTCGGCGGCCTCGCGGGTTCAGCGCTCGCCGGAATCGGTCTCGGAGTTGGCTTTTTGCCAGAGCTTCCTTTGGGATGGCTGATCCTGACGGCTCTCGCGACGGGAACGTTCGCTCAAGTTGGGGACCTCTTCGAATCGCTTCTAAAAAGAGTCGCGGAAGTCAAAGACTCCGGTGCAATCATGCCGGGCCATGGCGGAATGCTTGATCGCGTCGATGGTGTCATTTTCGCGGCCCCCATCTATTACGTCCTGGCGAAGTATTTAGGCGCCTGAATCGGTTTTTCCCTGTCATCTTTTGCGACATGTGACTGCGTCGTAGCATGCTGTCCAAAACGTGTTTAAGTGATGACCCTACCTAAGGCAGGCGAGAGAAAAAACACTGGCCCCTGATGTCGGGCGAACCTAGAATAAGAGTCTATGGAATCACTTATCAGTCTCGTCCAGGGTTCACTGTCTTACATCGTGCCGATGATCATTCTCCTCGGTCTTCTCATCTTCGTGCATGAGCTCGGGCACTTTTTAGTCGCCAAGTATTACAAAGTTCGCGTCGAAGTTTTCAGCTTGGGTTTCGGACCCAAGATCTTCAAGTTCAAACGAGGCGACACCGTCTACGCAATCTCCGCGATCCCGCTCGGCGGTTACGTGAAGATGTTCGGTGATGATCCGACGGCGGAAGTTTCGGAAGAACACCGTGCCTACTCGTTCACTGCAAAACCCGTCGGTCAGCGAATCGCGGTGGTGCTCGCGGGTCCCCTGATGAACTTCTTCTTTGCGATCGTGCTGTTCGCGGGCGTCGCCGTCATCGGCGAACAGGCGCTCACTCCGAAACTCGGTGATATCGAAGAAAAGTCAGCGGCATTCGCGGCGGGCTTCCGAAGCGGTGACACCGTCCTCACTGCCGGCAACGATCCGGTGAAATCGTGGGATGAATTCCAAAAAGTCATCGAGAAGAACGCGGATCAGAGTGTTCCCGTCACCGTGACCCGCGTAAGCGGCGAGCAAGAGACTCTGCAAGTCACGCCTAAGCTCTCGAAGAACAAAAATGTTCTGAGCTGGGACCGCCACGTCGGCGAAATCGAAGGTCTTACCTACTCCTCACGCTCGACTCTCGTTGGCGTGCGCGATCCCGAGTCGACAGCCGCTAAGGCTGGCTTAAAGACGGGTGACATGATCACCGCGGTCAACGGCGAGAAGATCACAAAGTGGCGTGAGTTTGAGGCCGCGATGTTAAAGAGCGCCGGTTCAAAAGAGCCGTTGGCGATCGAAGTTGAACGCGGTCTGCTCGATGAGTCCAAAAAACAATCTGAGGGAACGATCGTAAAACTCTCGATCCCCGCGCCGAACGCAAAGGCAGACGCGACGGCCGAGCAGCTCATGAACTCGATCGGCATCGAGTTCCCCGGCCTGTACCTCGCGGGAATCGAAAAAGGTTCACCCGCCGAGAAGGCCGGATTACAAAAAGGCGATCGCCTCGTTTCGATCGACGGCCAGCCCGTGAATTCGTTTGAGCAGGTCGCGAACATCATCCGCTCGTACGGTCAGAACGCTCCTGCGGAACAGGCCGAGGTTAAGGCGCTCGCTGTCGTCGCCGAGCGCGATGGCAAGCCCGTCAATGTCTCGATCGCTCCGAACATGAAAGAGCGTATGAATCAGATGGGTAAAGAAGAAAAGCGTTTCGAAATCGGCATTCGCCCGATGATCGTCGACGCGACACCGGCGACTTTCCAAGTTGCTACTTCAAGCCCCATCGATGCGATCACTCGCGGCTTCTCGCAAACGATGAAGTGGACGAGCCTCACGGTTTTAAGCTTCGTTCGCTTGTTCCAGGCGGAAGTTTCTCCGAAGAACATCGGCGGCTTCCTCTCAATCGGTCAGATGGCAAAGAAGTCGTTTGAGATCGGCGCCTCGCAGTTCCTCAACATCATGGCGATCATCTCGATCAACCTTTTCGTGTTGAACCTCCTGCCCGTTCCCGTTCTCGACGGCGGCCACTTGGTGTTCTACTCGATCGAGGCTCTTCGTGGTGCACCCCTCAGCATGCGCAAGATGGAGATCGCCCAGCAGGTGGGATTGGTTCTTCTCTTGGGCTTGATGGTGTTTGCGCTCTTTAACGACGTGACCCGTATCTTCAACTAAGATGAAGGTCATCGCGTTCGACACAAGCACGTCACACGGTGGCGTGGCGGTTCTTCGCGATGACAAGGTTCTAAGCCGCGCCGTCTGGCAGCGGCAGGGTTCTCACGGAGAGCTCCTCACTCCCCAAATTCAATCTTGTCTGGAGGCGGCCGGCTGGTCGCCGCAAGATCTTGAAGCGGTCGCGGTCGGCATAGGGCCCGGAAGTTTTACCGGCGTTCGGGTCGCGATCAATGCGGCTCGCTCGCTCGCGTTCGCCATCTCAAAACCCGTCTTCGCTTTTGATACGACCGAAATTATCGCGAATGGTTGCGGCAGAGCGGACCTTCCGCTTCTCGTGATCGTGAACGCTCACAAGAATATGGTCTTCGCTTCGACCTTCCGGCGCGACGGTTCGGATTGGAAACGACTGACGCCGCTTGAAGCGCGCGAACCCGAGCAGCTCCTGGACCTAGTCCATGGTCCTCATCTCTGCCTCGGCGATGGATATGACGAATACCATTCACTCTTCCCCCCGGAGCTCTCTCGACTCTTGGTGAGGGATTCGTCGATGAGTGACTATCCGCAGCCCGAAGTTCTCGGGCTCATGCACCTTCGTGCCTCGCCCTTAGATTGGAAAGATGTCCAAGCCCTTTACATCCGTGAGTCGGGTGCCGAAGAGAAGCTCCGAGAAGATCGGAAGAAATAGAATTCTTCCGGCAGCTTTGACGAGTGTTGAAGGGTTTTTTGAATGTCACTCCCAACTAAGATGCCACAACTGTCCAACACGACTTGGGCGATTGGCGGTGGAAAAGGCGGAATCGGGAAGAGCTTTATCAGCTCAAGTCTCGCGATCTGCCTTTCGAAGTTGGGTAAGCAGGTTACGCTCGTCGATCTTGATCTCGGGAGCGCGAACCTCCACACCTGTCTCGGCATCAAGGTTCCCCAGCAAACTCTCTCTGATTTCTTAAAAGGCCGCGCGAAAGAGCTCACCGACGTGCTCGTGGAAACCGAGATTCCGGGCTTGAGCTTCATCAGCGGCTTCAACGACTCGCTCGATGTCACCAACATCACCAAAGCTCAAGTCGACCGCGTGATTTCGTCGCTTCGCAGCCTGCCCACTCCTTACGTCATCCTCGATTTGGGTGCGGGCACTGGTGATCACACTCTCGATTTCTTTCTGGCGGCGGATCAGAAGATCATCGCCACGACACCCGAGCCGACCGCAATCGAGAATGCCTACCGTTTCATGAAGGCGAGCTTCTACCGCAAACTGAAGCAGACCGAGGTGGAACTCGGCATTCAGAGTTTGATCGAAGCCGCAATGGACAGTCGCTCGCAAAACGGGATTCGCAGCCCGGCTGACCTCATCACTCATCTCAAGCAAACGAGCCCCGCCATCGGCGAGAAGCTGAGCGACGAGTTCGCATCGTTCCACGCGCAAATCTTGCTCAATCAGATTCGGACTCGTCAGGACATCGAAATCGGGCACTCGATGAAGAGTGTCAGCAAGAAGTACTTCGGAATCGAAACTCACTATCTCGGTTACGTCGACCACGATAATGCGGTATGGCAGTCGTTGCGCAAAAAACGACCGCTCCTGATCGAATTCCCTTATAGTTCTATCGTGGGGCAGTTTTTGGGCATCACCAAGAATCTCTTGAATCCCCATTCATTAAGAGCTGTTGTATAACAGTTGTTACTGAATAGGCTGACGAGCCTGGAGCCATGACGGAGCCACGCATGACCCAGAATAGTGGGACGAATTACTACGAGATTTTGGAAGTTGCGCCCGAGGCGCCCAACCACGAAATTCATCGAGCTTACCAACGCGCGCGCGAAACTTACTCGCAGGACAATCCGGCTCTCTACAGCATGTTCAGTCCCGAGGAAGCTCGTGAACTCCTCCGCATGATCGAAGAAGCCTTTGCCGTTCTCAGCAATCCGTCGCTCCGTCGCTCTTACGATGAGTCGCTCGCGAAGGGCGAGAGTACACCCTTGATTCGCCCTCTTGAGTCCCAGGCGCCATCGGCCCCCAAGCCGCCGCCGGGTCCGACGGCCGCGCAACTTACCTCTGAACATCAAGCTCTGCCCGATTTCGCGAGCCCGTCAGATGCAACAGCCGAAGCCTTCTCCGTTCGTAAGAGAGAGGCTCCGAAACCGGATCTCGCTCCCGGAATGGCACGTACTTCAATCAGCACTTACAAGGTCGATGATGCCTTCGAAGCCGAAATCGGCGCGGCATCTGACTTCGATGGTCAGCTCCTTCAGCGCATTCGCATGTACAAAAACGTGAGCCTTGATCGAATGAGCGAATCCACGCGCATCTCGCGTCCCTACCTCACGGCTCTCGAGACGAACGACTATAAGTCATTACCCGCGGCCGTCTTCGTACGCGGGTTCGTCACGCAGGTCGCCCGCCACCTCGGAATCGACGAGGCCAAGGCGACTGCGAGCTACATGAAACGCTTTAAGGCCGGCGGTGGAAAATAAATTCGAGAGGATCGTTCTCAAGATCACGCCTGAATTAGCCGGGCAAAGAATCGACAAAGCTCTTTCCTCCATCTCCCAAATTGCAACGAGATCTCAAGCCGCTCGCCTTCTCCAAGCGGGACGCGTGCGCATTGCCGGTCGCGTTCTTAAGCCTTCGTACCAAACCAACGAAGGAGATGAGATCGACATCGATATACCGCTCGCTGTCCCGACGGAACTTCAGCCATACGATTTTCCGCTCCAAGTCGTTTACGAAGATGGTGACCTGATACTTGTCGATAAACCGGCAGGTCTGGTTGTGCACCCGGCCTGCGGTCACGAGCAGGACACCTTGGTGAACGCTCTCCTTCACCACACGAAAGATCTTTCGATGGGGTTCAACGAGCAGCGCCCCGGGCTCGTTCACCGCATCGATAAAGATACCAGTGGCCTGCTCGTCATCGCCAAGCACGATGAAGCTCAACGCTTCCTCGCGATGCAGTTTCAGAGAAAGACGACCCATCGACTCTACCGCGCCCTCGCCTTCGGCCAGTTCAAGTCGCCGAGCGGGACAATCCGGAGTCATCTCAAGCGGCATCCCGAGGATCGCAAAAGAGTTGCGTCCGTTCCCGTGCGCGACGACGGAACTTCCGATGGTAAACCCGCCGTTACTCATTACAAAATCGCGGGCTATCATCCTTCGGGCATTTCGCTCGTTGAGCTGAGACTCGAAACCGGTCGCACGCATCAAATCCGCGTTCATCTCTCTGAATCTGGTCACCCGATCGTGGGCGACGTCACGTACGGCGCGACGAAGCGATTGAAAAATCTTAAATCCGTTCACCTACGGAAGATGATTGAAGAGATGCCGCGCTTCGCGCTTCACGCGATGGAGCTCGGCTTCGTTCATCCAACAACAAAGAAGATGATGACCTTTCAAGCTCCGTGGCCGCAGGATTTGATGCCCCTCCTCACCCACTGCGAGTTTCCGCTTTACCACGATCGTTACGAGATCCACATCGATGAGGCCCAAAAATGATCTTCACCCCAGGCCTCGCTCAATTTTATCAGGAACATCCGCTCGGCAAGGTTTACGAAGATTCAGATATCACAGTTTTCTTCGGAGATCGGAGATCTGAACGCGAAGCCGTTGCGGCGGCTTTCCCCGACTACGAAATTGTGATTCTCAAACAAACTCATTCCGACATCATCGTGCATTCTCCGTTCGTGGGTGACCCGCCGGAAGCCGACGCTCATTACACGCAAAAACGGAAAGTCGCGCTTTGTATTCGGACCGCCGATTGTATTCCCGTCACGATTTTTGATCCGCAGAGCGGAACGATCGCGGCAGCCCATGCGGGTTGGCGAGGGGTCGAAAACGAAATCGTGCGCAAGCTCTGCGCCCAGCTGAAAAAAAACGGCATCACGCTCGGTGGAGCTCGCGCGTGGATCGGACCGCACATCGGAGCCGCGAATTTCGAAGTTGGACGAGATGTCGGTGCAAGACTTGAAAGTCGCTTCGAAGCCGTGCGGGGCTACTCATCTGAAATGACATCGCTTCGACCGCACGAGGACGAAACCAAGGTAAGAGTCGATCTTCTGGCAATCATGCGGGCTCAACTCAGTTCGTGTGGTATCGAGCGCGAAAGGGTTCTTGAACTCCCCATCGACACCGTGAGCTCTCAAACGCACGAATCTTTCCGCCGAGATCGCGAACGTGCGGGCCGCCAAATCAGCTTCATCGCACTCAAGTGAGGTGAATGACTCGCCCCTCGATTTGTCGGGGTGCCTTGGGCGGCTGATGATCGGGATAACCGAGCACGACCGCGCAGAGGAGCTCGAGCTCGCCGCGCTTATACTCCTCGGTCTGATCAACACCGATAAAACGATCGACGTCTTCGCGAATTTCGATCGGGGCTCCCATCGTGCAACATCCCAAACCCTCGGCAAAACACGATAGGTTTATATTCTCGACCGCCATGTAAACACTGCCAATGCTGGTGTGATATCTTTCTTCCGCGTCGTTATGCGAATAACAGAGAACCACCACCGGCGCCTCACCGAGCGTGAAGAAAAACCTTTCGGTAAACTGATAGAGGGACGGCTTCAGTCTTTTTTCGAGGATGTCCTTGATGCCCAGCCAAGACTTCTGAGAGAGCGCGAGATAATCATCTCGCTTTTTTCCCTGCAACACGTAGAACCTCCAGTTCTGCCGATTTTTTCCCGAGGGCGCCTGCATCCCCGCAGCCAGGATCTTTTCGAGGACATCGCCCGGCACCGGATCAGGCTTAAATTTCCGAATGGACCGCCGAGCCTCGAGAAGCTGATAAAACTGACTTCTAAATTCATCCGTGAATGTACCGCTCATATCCTCAAACCGTAGATGAACTCCCAACCCCATTCAAGTGCCTGTCATCGTCCCTCACGCGAGGGGGAGTCCTTCTTCCGGTTGGGACCTCCCGCAAGCCGGAGGCGTTGGCGCCGGAGGGCGCCATGCGGGCGAGGGCAGGAGCCCGAGTCCCAACCGGAAGAAGGACTCTCCCCCCCCCCTGTATAGGGACTCGACACCCCAACACATTGAACGCAACTCCCTCGAACACGGAAAACTCCCTCAAAGATCAAGGCCTTGAAAGGAAAGCGGCTCAAAATCGGCACACCCCCTTCACAGGTGTCCAAACATTGATCAAACCGTCGCCTCGCAAGTATCTGAATTGACTAACGAATCTCAAAGGTCTTTGGCATCTCGTTCGCATTGATGAGTGGGTACAGCATCGCGGAATCGGAGGAACGGATGAGTGCAGTCATAGCTCAGAAAATTGAGAGACAAGAGACGCACTCTTTCTCACCCGTTGCCATCCAGATTCCGCAAGGATTTTTGTTTAAGGCGGGTCGGTTAGTTCTCTCGACGGCGTTTGTTACGATGTTGGTTGCAGCACTTCATCCTGAAGTCCGCTCCCAAATCCGCGGAGCCGTGTTGAAAGACTACCGCACAATCGTGTCGACCGCGGCGGGCGATCTTCACGGGACAGGCGAGGCCTTAAAGGTCGTGAAAGTAAAAACGCGCGATGCGCTTTACCTGGAGGTCTACGCTTCAGAGATCGACGGCACTCAAAAGCTTCTCGAGAAGATTGAAATGCCGGATTCGAAAGATGGTTTTTTTAGCTTCAACGGTCAGGCGACCAACTTGGCAGTTGATGACATAGACGGCGATGGCCGCCCCGAGATCCTCGCACCTAGCTTTGATCAAAACCTCGTGGGTCATCTCAACGTCTACCGCTACGATGAAAGCTCTCAGGCGTTCCGTCGCATTTTGCGATGATTCCGGAGGCGCATCGGTCGGCGGGATGAACGAAGTGTCCTATTCCCCCCCACTGTTCTTGTTTTCACCCTTCCGCAAGGAAGGGTGTTTTTATTTGGCTTCGATAACTTTTGAAGGAACGGCAGAGCGGTTCTTCAGATCACGCCATGACTTGCCCTCGCGGGCCTTGCGGTCGAGCTGAAACTTCGTCACCGCAGTTTGGTGTTGACGGTAATCTTTCGAGAAAACGTGAGTGCCGTCGTTTCGGCTCACGAAGAAAAGAAATTCGGTTTGCGCGGGATTCGCTGTCGCCTGCATGGCTTCGAGTCCCGGGTTCGAGATCGGACCGTGTGGAAGGCCATCGAGCGTATAGGTATTATAGCGAGTCGGTGTGATGAGATCTTGTCTCGAAATGTTTTTGTTCCATACTCCGGTTTTCTCCCAAACGCCGTAAACGACCGTCGGGTCCGTTTGGAGCTTCATTCGCTTCGCCAAGCGGTTATGGAAAACCGAGGCGATCACCGCTCGTTCTTCCGGAGCTCCCGTCTCTTTTTCAACGATGCTGGAGAGAGTGATGAACTGATGACGACTCATCCGAACGCTCGGGTTCATTCTCACCTTTGCGAAATTCTCACGGAATCGGTCCACCATCATTTTCACAAGCCCACGCGCGCCCGTGAACTTCGTGATGTGATAGGTTTCGGGGAACAAGTAACCCTCGAGACTCGTCAGCGGCTCGCCGAGAAGCGCCTGTGCGAATTGCGGATCTTGAGTCAGCTTCAAAAATTCGTCTTTACGGATGATGCCTTGTTTTTCGAGGGTATCGGCGATTTCAAAGCGGTTCGAACCCTCGGTGACCGTCACTGAATATTCAATGCTCTTACCCGAGACGAGAACGTTAATGATGTCCTTCGGCTTTGAGTCGCGGCGAATGGCATACTCACCCACGCGAACCTTATTCGCGAGACCCGCGACGCGCGCATAGATGTCGAGCTTGGTCGCGCTCGTCACCAATCCCTGGCCTTCGAGCCTACGCGCGATGGTCTTAAAGCTCTCGCCGGGACGAACCTCGAAGACGGCGACTTCCGTCGATGACGAGGCCGGTTCCTGCAAGAAGCGCAAAGCGAGTAGCCCAACCGCCGCTCCGGCGACGAGCACGAGTGTGATGCAAACCAAGATGATCTTCTTCATCATTCCCATCAATTTCTCTTACTTCAGGGGCTCGTAGTTGATTCCGGGAAGCTGCGCGGCTTTTGGATCAAAGCCGGACTGATCCTCAAGACTCGCAACCGGCACCGTGCAGTAGAACACGGCATGATGAGCCGTCGGCCGGTCATTGCCTGATTTACCGATACCTCCGAACGGAAGGCGCGAGCTCGCGCCGTTCGTCGTACGATTCCAGTTTACAAGGCCCACTCGTGCCCGGAGTCGCGTCTCTTCGTACAAATCGCGGCTCTTCGAGAACACGGAAGTCACGAGACCGAAACCGGTCGAGTCATTGATCTTCAACGCTTCATCGAAATCGTCGACTTGGTAGATCGCAACGTTAGGTCCGAAGATTTCGGCTTTTTGATAAACCGATTCCGGGCGGAATTCTTTGACGAGGAAGATACTCGGGGTCACGTAGTAGCCACTGCGGCCATCGATATCGAGAACCTTTCCACGCATCATCCTCTCGGCACCTTCG
>SXGU01170866.1_pt1 | contig 10841 bp, 10 predicted proteins | sample 3174531 | NCBI WGS metagenome assembly SXGU01 (sample SAMN11356863, study PRJNA531348) | freshwater metagenome | isolation source: freshwater sample F1-140 | place: China: Fuxian Lake, Yuxi | collected 2017-12-25 | reverse complement strand
GTCAGGCCCACCAGTTGACTGAATGGGTAGCTCAAGATTGCTTCGGCCTTTTCATTCATCAAGCGAACCTTGAACTGGCTATCCAGAGTGATCACAGCCGTCGTCAAGCTTTCCAGCAAATCCTCCAGATAGATCTTGCTTTCTTGCAGGTGGGCCTCCTTGCGCGCCAACTCGGTCGCCATGCCATTAAAGCCGTGGATCAGCTGTCCGAGCTCGTCGCGGCTCTTCAAGGTCTCGGGTAACGGCTCAAAATGGCCTTTGGCCACGGCCCGCTGCCCTTGGCCCAGCTTGCTCAAGGGCTCCACCCAGCGCTTGGCAAAGAGAATGGCAAAAACCAAGGCCGCAAACACCGACAACAGCAAGACCAGTCCCAGCACCAGAAACTGTAACCGGCCCCAGGAGCGGGCCTCCTGGCGAAGCTGAGCCCGGCTTTCCCTGGCGCTCACATCCATTCGATCCAGAAAACTCGACAATTCCTTGTCGCCCACCGAGCGCTGAAGGTAGAGGAAAAAGGGCGACTGATTCAGCTTCTCTGGCTCCACCCGATATAACACCTGCATCTGCCATTCATTTCCAGGTTCGCGCGCAACGGTAGACCAGATACCCACCTGGGACGCCTTAAAAAAGATCTCCGCAGGGAGCTTGGGCGCCACCAGTTCATAGCCCGAGCCGCGATAGGCGATCTCCTTCCGCTGTGCGTCATAGAGGGCAATACGATCGATCTTGTGCGCCTGAGACAAGGCGGTTAATTGGCCCTCGCGCTGCGCCGGGGCCATCTCGGCCAAGCGCCGGCCGATCCAGCGACTGTCTTCGCGCTGCCCGCTAAGCTTGTCTTCCAGCAAGCGTTCGCGCAACTCGGCGGCCGACTGCTGCGCGGCATCATATTGCTTGATGAACCAGGCATTGACGCTGTACACCAGGAGCGCTACCGACACCGCAAAGAGGATCACTCCCGGCACCAGCGCCATCACGGCCAGTTGGCGAAAGGCTCGCAAGACGAGGCCCGAGCCAAAGATCCGGTCCCGCAAACGGGTGGAAAGCCGGAACAACTGCCCGACGAGGAGGGCCATGAACGACACCAGCCCCACCAGCACCGCCCCCATGGCCGGAATAAAAAATTCCTCGCCCCCCGGGGTCGTCGCGTAGAGCAACCCGGCGATGGCCAGCACGCCAAATAGGATGCTGGCGATAACGGCCTGGATCAAAGGTTAGGCTTCCAGACCTGCCAGCCGGAATCAACATCCAGACCGGAGCCAAACAAATGGCTTAACTGGAGCGTCTGAGGCAGGCGGTTGGTCTCCAAGTACAGGCGCAGGCGCGCCTCATAGGCGGCGCCGGGGGCGAGAGCCTGGCGCCCAACGACCCACCCCGAGATCTCTCCCAGGGCATGCAAGGCAGCTTCCGGAGTATCAAAATCCCGGGCTTCCGCGCCCAGCAACAAGCGATACTTGTCCGCCCCGGAACGATAGCTAAGTTGATAGCGGCGTTGTTCCACGAAAAGGCTTTCGTCCAGCCACCAATCTCGCTTTTGAAAGAATTCAAAATGTTGACTGAATGACAAGGTCACGCCGCGCCGCAAGGCCTCCGCAGCTTTTTTGGGCAGCTCTATCTGAAATTGCGCATTAAGTAATAAGGCTCCGTCTTGCCGGTACAGTTGCCGCGACTCCAGCTGCACGCCAGCCGCCCAGGCCGGGCCCCAAGACAAACCCAGGACGAACGCCAGCAGGACGGGCCAAAGGCTACGCCTTACGGAATCGCGCATAAAAAAAGCCGTCGTGCGTTGCTGCCGGCAACAACTGTCCATCCTGAGTTCCATATGTTTTCAAGGCCTCCAAAGGCTCGCGGCGGGCCTCCGGATGCATGGCCAAAAAGGCCTCTACCTGATCCTGATTTTCCTGCCGAAAAACACTGCAGGTTGCGTACAGCAATGTACCACCTCGACATAGCAACGGCCACAATGCGGCCAATAAACGCGCTTGCGACTTGGCCAGTTGTGCGATATCGGCCTCACGCTTGAGCCAACGCGCATCAGGATGACGGCGCACCATCCCGGAGCCGGTGCAGGGGGCATCCAGCAGGATCCGGTCAAACAACCGTCCGTCCCACCAGCTGGCTGGGTCGGCTGCATCCGCTACCTTTAGCTCAGCGGCCAAGGCCAAGCGCTCCAGGTTTTCAGCCACCCGCTGCAAACGACGCGGATCCGAATCAAGAGCGACCACCTCCACCGCATGACGCTCCAGGAGGTGTGCCGTCTTGCCGCCAGGCGCAGCACAGGCATCCAACACCCGCATCCCGTCCTCCGCCTCCAGGAGCCCTGCGGCCTGTTGCGCCGCCAGATCCTGGACCGACACGCGCCCCTCGGCAAAACCCGGGAGAGCCGATACTGGACAGGGGCGCTCCAAAGTGAGGGCGCACTCCCCCGTCACTGAGAAGGCCATTCCTTCTTGCCTCAGTCGATTGGCATACTCGGTCACCGCTTGCTGGCGCGTGTTGACACGCAGGGTCATGGGGGGATGAAGCGCCAGGGTCGTTACCACCCTCGGCCAATCCTGCGGCCAATCCCGTTGCAAACGGTCCAGCCACCAGCCCGGCAAATTGCTGCTGGCCATAGGATCGGCGGCGGCCCGTGTCGTCAGCTCGACCCTGCGACGCAGGAAATTGCGCAGCACGGCATTGGCCAAACCACGCGCGCGGGGTGCTATTCGAGCGACGGTCGCAACCGCCTCGTTGACCGCCGCATGCGGCGGCGTTGGACTGGCATCCAATTCGTAGAGGCCCACTAGCAGAGGCCCCAGCAAGTCTGGAGGATCCAGATCGCGATGAATTAATTGGTTCAAGAAAAAGCGCAAACGCCCCGCCAGGCGGAGGGTGCCATAGGCCAGGTCTTGCGTTGCAGCTCGCTCGCGCCCTGGCGGCAAGGTCTCCATCACCTCGGACAGGCTGCGGCCTTCCTGCAAGACAGCAACAACAATCTCGGCAGCGCGGTAGCGCGGGGTAGCCATGCGTCAATGCCCTTCTGTCGTCCGCCTCAAACCAACACGCTGCCAGCCGCAACGGCTCGACCGGCCAGAAAAGCCGCCGCTGAGAGTCGCTTGCCGCCGGCCGCCTGGACCTCCAGGAGCCGCAGGCCGCCTGTCGCACAAGCGACCTCGATTCCCTCTCCGTCGGCTCGCAGAACCGTACCCGGCGGCGCCGCCCGCACCGCGCACGCCATGGTCTCAGCCTGCCAGACCTTAAAGGGCTGCCCATCCAACAAAGTCCAAGCCCCCGGCACCGGGTTATAGGCGCGCACCTGGCGCAGTAAAGCTAGGGCCGGCTGCTGCCAGTCGAGGTGTGCCTGCGCCTTGTCGATCTTAGCCGCGTAAGTGGCCAAACGCGTCTCCTGCGGCTCGCCCACCACTTCTGCCAAGCGTGGCAACAAAGCCACGATAGCCTCAGCCCCCAAGGCGGCTAGCCGGTCATGCAGTTGGCCCGCCGTTTCCTCCGCCCCGATAGCCAGCGGATGACGGGACAACATCGCGCCCGTATCCAAGCCCGCATCCATCTGCATCAAGGTAATGCCTGTCTCGGCATCACCGGCCAGGATCGCGCGCTGTATCGGTGCTGCCCCACGCCAACGCGGCAGCAAAGAGGCGTGGAGATTGATGCAGCCCCGCGCGGGAATGTCCAGCACCGCCTGCGGCAGAATCAGGCCATAGGCGGCTACGATCATCGCCTCCGCAGAAACGGCACGCAGCGGCGCCTGCAGCTCAGCCTCACGCAGAGTCAAGGGCTGATAAACCGGAAGCCCATGGTGCAGGGCGACGGTCTTGACGGGGCTTGGCGTCAGTTTCATGCCCCGGCCCGCCGGTCGATCCGGCTGGGTGAGGACCAGCGCAATCGTGTGTCCAGCCGCAATCAAGGCCTCCAGGGCTCGAGCGGCGAACTCCGGCGTGCCTGCAAAAATGAGGCGCATTACATGGTCTCGCGATCGAGTTTTTGCAGTTTCTTGCGAATACGGCCCTGCTTGAGGCGCGACAGATGATCGACAAAAACTCGGCCCTCCAAGTGGTCAATCTCATGCTGAATACAAACCGCCAACAGACCCTCGGCCTCCCGCTCAAACGACTGTCCGTTCAGATCCAAGGCGCGAATCCGCACTTGCTCGGCGCGAGTCACCTTGTCGTAGATGCCCGGAACCGACAGGCAACCCTCTTCGCCCTCTTTGGCCCCGGCCTGGCTGACAATCTCCGGGTTAATAAGGGTGAGCAGCTGATCCTTTTCCTCGCTGATGTCGATCACGACCAGGCGAATATGCCGATCCACCTGGGTCGCGGCCAAGCCAATCCCCGGCGCAGCGTACATGGTCTCGGCCATATCGGCCGCCAGTTGCCGAAGCGCGTCATCCACTGCGGACACGGGCTTGGCTACCGTCTGCAAACGCGGGTCGGGAAAATGAAGAATTTTGAGCAAGGCCATTGCCGTTTGCGATGAGTCTGTATTTAATGAGCGCATTATAGCGGGAGAGACTCGCCCGGAAGGCAGTCCGCATGCAATGCCTGTCAACACCGAAAGTGAATTCTGGTTGCGTCTGGAAGCGGTGCCCGGCCTAGGCCCGGAGGCCGTGTTACGCCTTTTGGGCGCCTTTGACAGTGCGGCCACCGTCTGTGCGGCCAGCCACTCCACCCTCGCCTCTCTCATCGGACCAGCCCGCGCTGCCGCGCTACGCAGCACAGAAGCCGATGCCGCCGTGCAAAGCGGCCTGAACTGGCTGGCCGCCGCAGATGCCCACCTCATTCCTATCACCGACCCTGCCTATCCCGAGGCCCTGCAAGCCGTCCCGGGTGCGCCGCCCTGGCTGTATGTCAAAGGCAACCCCGCCGCGCTGTCACGGCCCCTGCTCGCCATCGTTGGTTCGCGCAACGCCAGCGTGCAGGGGCGCCGCGATGCCGAGGCCTTTGCCGAGACGCTCGCTGCAAGCGGGCTCACCATCGTCAGCGGCCTGGCGGATGGCATCGATACCGCCGCCCATCGCGGCGGGTTGACAGGCAATGGCAGCGGAGTTGCCGTGGTCGGCACGGGGTTAGATCGGGTCTATCCCGCCAAGAACCGTGCCCTTGCGCATGAACTCGCCCTCAGCGGGGCCCTCGTGTCCGAATTTCCCATCGGAACACCGCCGCGCCCGGGCCACTGTCCACGCCGCAACCGCATCATCAGCGGGCTGTCGCTTGGCGTCCTGGTCGTCGAAGCCGCCCTTGAATCGGGCTCACTAATCACGGCTCGCTTAGCCGGCGAGCAGGGCCGCGAGGTGTTTGCCCTGCCAGGTTCAATTCACAACCCCTTAGTACGCGGCTGTCACCGCCTGATTCGCGATGGGGCCAAACTCGTCGAATCGGCCAATGACATCCTCGAGGAACTGCATCTGCCCTTAACCCCTTCGACCACCAACGGGTTGGCCGACCCCAACACCGCCCCCGCTAGCGCTCTCCTGTCCTTGCTGGACAACGGCCCGCTCAGCCTGGACCAACTCCAAGAACGCAGTGGCTTGACGGTCGATAGCCTATCGGCCATGCTACTTACGCACGAGCTGGAAGGTCGCGTGGCGTCTTTGCCCGGCGGACGGTTCCAGCGCCTCTACTAATTGGTCGCCCCTATGTTCGATATCCTCCTCTACCTCTACGATAATTATCTGGTGACCGATCGGGCGCCTGATAACGATCTTCTGTCCAGCAAGCTCAGCGCGGTGGGATTTGACGCCGACGATATCGACCGCGCCCTCAACTGGCTGGAGGCAATGAACCAGCTCTCGGACGCCGAGCCCTATCCCGACAGCCAAGCCACCCGCTGCTACACGGCGTATGAGCAACAGCGTCTCGCCGTCGAGGGGATCGATTTTCTCTTCTTCCTGGAGGCCTCCGGTCTTCTGCCGGCCCACGCCCGGGAATGGATTATTGATCGCGCCCTGGCCCTGGAAGATGCCGAAGTTGCCGCAGAGAAGATCAAGTGGATTGCCCTTCTGGCCATCAACCGCTTGCACGGTCCCGGCGATGCCTTGTGGCTGGAAGACCTGGTGCGGGGCGAAGATGATTACCAGCCCACGCTGCACTAATCGCGCCCACCCCCGCCAATCACTTGCAAAGATCACGCCCCGTGAGCAAAAAACTTATCATCGCCGAAAAGCCTTCCGTAGCGGCTGACATTGCCCGCGCCTTGGGCGGCTTCACCCGCCACGATGATTATTTTGAGAGCGAAGCGTTTGTTCTCTCCTCGGCCATCGGTCACCTCGTCGAGATCGCCGCACCCGAGGAATTTGAAGTCAAACGCGGGAAGTGGTCATTCACTCACCTGCCCGTCATACCGCCCCATTTTGACCTCCTGCCCATTGAGAAAACGGAATCGCGGCTGAAGCTTCTAGCCCGCCTGGCTAAGCGCAAAGAGGTCGATGGCCTAATCAATGCCTGCGACGCGGGGCGTGAAGGCGAACTGATCTTCAGCTATATCGTCCAACACAGCGCGATCAAGAAACCGGTCGAACGCCTCTGGCTCCAATCGATGACCAAACAGGCCATCCAAGCAGGCTTCCAAACCCTACGCCCCGCGGCCGAGTTGAACGGGCTGCGCGATGCGGCCATGTGCCGTTCCGAGTCAGACTGGCTGGTCGGCATCAACGGCACCCGGGCGATGACCGCCTTCAACTCCAAGAACGGCGGTTTTCACCTCACCACAGTGGGGCGGGTCCAGACCCCGACCCTGACCCTTCTGGTCGAGCGCGAGGAAAAAATCCGCCGCTTTGTCGCGCGCGATTATTGGGAAATCGAGGCAGAGTTTGCGTGCGCGGCTGGCCGTTATACCGGCCGCTGGTTCAACGAAGGCCACAAAAAATCCGACGATGAAGACGCGAGCGCGACCCGGCTCTGGGACGAAAACCGTGCTCAGGTCATTCACGATCGCTGCCTGGGTCAAACCGGCGTGGTGAGTGAAGACACCAAACCCTCAACGCGGATGTCACCTCTATTGTTTGACCTGACCAGCCTGCAGCGCGAGGCCAACAGCCGTTTTGGTTTCTCGGCCAAAACCACCCTAAGCCTGGCCCAAGCCCTGTACGAAAAACATAAGGTGCTAACCTACCCGCGGACCGACGCCCGCGCCCTGCCCGAGGACTATGTCAGTCAGATTGGCACCATCTTGGCGGGCCTGCCAGTGGAATACGCACCCCTCGCCAAGCAGATCACCAAGAGTGGCTGGGTGCGTCCAAATAAACGCATCTTCGACAATAGCAAGATCTCCGATCACTTTGCCATCATCCCGACCGGCACCCCACCCAAGGGGCTCAGTGAGATCGAACACAAGCTGTACGATCTCGTCACCCGGCGTTTTCTGGCCATCTTCTATCCGCCCGCCGAGTACCTCGTCACCAGCCGCATCACCCGCATTCAGGCCGATGCCTTCAAGACCGAGGGCAAGGTCCTCATCCAGCCGGGCTGGCTTTCGGTCTATGGCAAGGGCAGCGAAGGTGATGAAGACGGCCCGCCGCTGGTTCCGGTCGCACCTGGCGAAAATGTTGATAACACCACGGTGACCATAAAGGCCAACCAAACCCGCCCCCCAGCCCGCTACAACGAGGCCACGCTCCTTTCCGCCATGGAAGGGGCGGGCAAAATGGTCGACGACGAAGACCTGCGTGCGGCCATGGCCGGGCGCGGTCTGGGCACTCCTGCGACGCGTGCGGCCATCATCGAAGGCCTCCTCACCGAGCGATATCTGTACCGCGAGGGCCGGGAGCTAATTCCGACCACCAAGGCCTTCCAGCTCCTAATCGCCTTGCGTGGCCTGAAGATTGACGAGCTCTGCTCGCCCGAACTGACCGGCGACTGGGAGCTGCGGCTCAAAGAGATGGAGCAGGGTCGGCTCGCGCGTTCTACCTTCATGCAGGACATCGCCACCATGACTGAGCGCATGGTCGGCCAAATTAAAGCCCACCAGGACGCCGACATCATCGGCGACTTTGCCACCCTGGCCGCTCCGTGCCCAAAGTGTGGCGGTCACATCCAGGAAAACTACAAGAAGTACGCCTGTCAGTCCTGTGACTGGGGCGCCTGGAAGATTGTAGCCGGGCGGCAAATTGAAGTCGCCGAGATGGAAACTCTCCTAAGCACCGGGCGCATCGGCCCGCTGACCGGTTTCCGGAGCAAGCTGGGGCGTCCCTTCGATGCCGAGATTCGTCTCAACGACGAGAAACAGCCCGAATTTGATTTCGGTGAGCCGCAACCCGGCGAGGGCAATGAACCCGTCGATCTGACCGGTCTGACCGCATTGGGCCCTTGCCCAAAGTGCGCCGCCCAAGTCTATCCCGTCGGCAGCGTCTATGCCTGTGAGCGCAGTCTAGGCGCCGAGAAGGCCTGTGATTTCCGCAGTGGACAAACCATTCTCCAGCAAATCATTGCGCCGGAGCAAATGCAGAAACTCCTTGAATCCGGCAAAACCGAGCTCATGACCGGTTTTGTTTCGGCCCGCACCCGGCGCCCCTTTGAGGCCTTCCTCGCTTGGGATCCTAAACAGGGCAAGGTGGTGTTTGAATTTCCGCCACGCGACCCCAAGCGTGGCGCGGGCAAGGCGGCGACCGGCGGCATCACACTGGGTACACACCCGGCCGATGGCAAGCCGGTTCTGCTCAAGCCGGGCCGTTTTGGCCCCTATGTACAGCACGGCAAGATCAACGCCTCCTTGCCCAAAGATCGTCCCCAAGACGGCTTCAGCCTCGAAGATGCCTTGGCCCTGCTCGAAGCTAAGGGTGATAAGCCCGCCGCCCCAAAAAAAGCGACCCCCAAGGCTAAGCCAAAGACCTCTGACAAAGTTGCGCCGAAATCCGTCGCCAAATCCGCCACAAAATCCGCCGCCAAAACGGCGGCCAAGCCACGCAAGTCCAGTTGAGACGGACGCATTCACAAATAAATAACCGATCCCCCTTTCCCCGCCCCTAATACTGCAGTAAATTTATCGTGTATTAAGGGGTGGGCATTCTGTTTCATTACCAATTCTCGAGAGGAAATTCATCATGGCCGTACTAGTTGGCAAGCAAGCACCCGATTTCACCGCCATCGCCGTCATGGGCGATAACAGCATCAACGAAACCTTCAACCTGTCCAGTTACCTCAAGGGCAAATATGGTGTGATCTTTTTCTACCCGCTGGACTTCACCTTCGTCTGCCCGTCCGAGCTGCTCGCCTTCGACCATCGCCTGAACGACTTCAAGCAGCGTGGGGTAGAGGTCATCGGCGTCTCCATTGACTCCCACTTCACCCACCTGGCCTGGAAGAACACCCCAATTAACAACGGCGGCATTGGCCAAGTCGGTTATCCGCTGGTCGCCGATATCCGTCACGCCGTCACTCAGGCTTACGACTTGGAAGTGGACCCGGGCGTCGCTCTGCGCGGCTCCTTCCTGATCGACACAGCCGGCCTGGTTCGTCACCAGGTTGTCAACGATCTGCCCCTTGGGCGCAATGTCGACGAAATGCTGCGCATGGTCGATGCCCTACAGTTCTTCGAAGAGCATGGCGAAGTTTGCCCGGCGGGTTGGAACAAAGGCAAGGCCGGCATGAAGGCCAGCACCGCCGGGGTCGCCGAGTACCTCGCCCAGCACGCGGCCGAACTCTGATCGCTTGGGGACGATAGAAAAAGGGGCCTGTCTGGCCCCTTTTTTCATTTAACGCGAGCGAAATAGGGTCTGGTCTGATCGCTATTTCAATGCCTCACACATCCAGATTCCGTACCCCCAGCGCATTAGTCTCAATAAAGCGCCGCCGCGGTTCGACTTCTTCGCCCATCAGAGTGGTGAAAATCTCGTCGGCGGCGATCGCATCCTCGATCTGTACGCGAAGCAGGCGACGGACGCTCGGGTCCATAGTGGTTTCCCAGAGTTGTCCAGGATTCATCTCGCCCAAACCTTTGTAGCGCTGAATACCCAGACCGCGCTTGGCCTCGACCAACAGCCAATCCAGGGCGTCCTTGAACTCGCGAATGGCAGCAGAGGCGTCACCACGGCGGATTTCGGCCCCGGTCTGTATTAGGCCATCAAGAATCTCCGCCGTCTGGGCCATTTGCTCGTAGTCGCCAGTTTGGACAAAATCAGGGTCGAGGGTTGTGACATGGGTAATGCCATGGCGCATTCGTTCAATCTCGATGCTCCAGCGCCCTTCGGCCTCGTCAAAACGGGCCGCGCACTGCATATCCTCGCCGCCCAAAGTTGCCGCCAAGCGGGCCGCACCCGTTTCGGCGCCGTTTTTTGTCAGCAGGTCCAGCTTTGGCTGCTTGAGCAAGGCATACAAAACATCAATATCCATTCTCCGGCTGAGTCGCTCAATCACCGCGACCGCTAACAGAAACTGGCGCGCAATCTTCTCGAAGGCGCTTTTTTCGAGGGCCTCGGCGCCTGTACTCGGAATTAGCTGTGCACCATCCAAAGCCGTGCGCAGCAGATATTGGCGCAACTCCTGCTCGTCCTTGAGGTAATTTTCGCGTCGACCTTGCTTGACCTAGTACAGCGGCGGCTGGGCAATATAGATGTGGCCGCGCTCAAGCAGTTCGGGCATCTGCCGGTTGAAGAAAGTGAGCAACAGGGTGCGGTTGTGAGAACCGTCCACATCCGCGTCGGTCATGATAATAATGCGGTGGTAGCGGAGCTTGGCGGGGTTGTAATCGTCCTTGCCGATGCCTGTGCCCATAGCCGTGATCAAAGTGACCACCTCTTGTGAGGACAACATCTTGTCAAAGCGGGCCTTTTCCACATTCCTGGAGAATGGCATAGTAGGAGATACATACTGTTTTTAGCAAGCAGCCTCAAAATCTTTTTTTTTTTGGTC
>SXGU01234240.1_pt1 | contig 10846 bp, 11 predicted proteins | sample 3174531 | NCBI WGS metagenome assembly SXGU01 (sample SAMN11356863, study PRJNA531348) | freshwater metagenome | isolation source: freshwater sample F1-140 | place: China: Fuxian Lake, Yuxi | collected 2017-12-25 | reverse complement strand
GGTCGGCATCGGCGCGACGATGACCCTCGCCATGGACCTGCGGCTGGCGTCGACCGCCGCCCGCATCGGCTTCGTGTTCGGCCGCCTGGGCATCGTCCCCGCGGCCGCGTCCTCGTGGTTCCTCCCGCGCATCGTCGGGATCCAGCAGGCGCTGGAGTTGGTGTACTCCGCCGAGGTCCTCGACGCGGAGACCGCCCTCGCCGGGCGCCTGCTGCGCTCCGTGCACGAGCCCGACGACCTCCTGCCCGCGGCGGTGGGGCTGGCCCGCTCGTTCGTGGTCGACCGGTCACCCGTGGCGCTCGGGCTGGCCAAGCAGCTGCTCTACACCAACAGCGCCGCGGCCGAGCCGCTGGAGGCGCACCTGTCGGACTCGCTCGCGATGTTCTGGACCTCCCTCGGAGACGGCAAGGAGGGCGTGGCCGCGTTCCTCGAGAAGCGCCGGCCGCACTTCTCCGGCAAGGCCTCGGACCTGCCGCGGATCCGCTGACCCGTGCAGCTCGCCGGTCAGGCGGCGTACATCGCGTCCAGGAGCGGTCGGTACCTCGCCTCGACCGCCTTGCGCCGCACCTTCATGCTCGGCGTGACGTCGCCGTCCTCGACGGAGAGGTCGTGGTCCAGGATCCGGATGTCCTTGATCGTCTCCCACCGGTTCAGGCGGTGGTTGACCCGGTCGAGACACGTGCGCACGTACTCGTGCACGCCGGGGTCCGCGGTCAGCCGGGCGTAGTCGGTCTCGGGCTTGCCCCTGGCCGACGCCCACTGCGTCAGCGCGTCGGGGTCCAGGGTCACCAGGGCCGTGGCGTAGTTGCGGCCCTCGGCGTGCACGATCATCTGGCTGGCCAGCGGGCACTCGGCCTTGAAGAGCACCTCGATCGCCTGCGGCGCGATGTACTTGCCCCCGGAGGTCTTGATCAGGTCCTTCTTGCGGTCGGTGCTCCGGACCCGACCGGCCTCGTCGATCTCGCCGACGTCACCGGTGGCCAGCCAGCCGTCGGCGTCCAGGACCTCGTCGGTCTCCTCGGGCAGCCCGTGGTAGCCACGCATCACGCTGGGACCGCGCAGCAGGATCTCGCCGTCGGGCGCGATCCGCACCTCGGTCCCGTCGATCGGCCGCCCCACTCGTCCGTAGACGAGGTCCTCGGGTCGCGTGATGCAGGCGCCGGCGCTGGTCTCGGTCAGCCCGTAGCCCTCGAGGATCGGCAGCCCGGCCGCGCGGAACCACTGGGCGACGTCCGGTGACAGGGCCGCGCTGCCGGAGACCAGGAACCGGATCCGACCGCCGAGCCGGTCCCGGACCTTCGCCAGCACCAAGCGGTCCGCCAGCGCGTGCTGGGCTCGGGTCAGCCGGCCCAGCGGACGTCCCTGGAGCTCCGTCTGCGCGACGCGGGCCCCCACCCGGAACGCCCAGGCGAACAGGGCGCCCTTGACCCTGCTGCCCTCCTCGACGGTCTGGACGACCCTGCCGTGCACCTTCTCGAAGATGCGCGGCGGCCCGGCCATGAACGTCGGCCGGACCTCGGCGAGGTTGGGGACGATCCGGTCCATCCGGCCGTCGACGGCGGTGGGGAAGCCGATCTGGAGCTGGACCGCCATGAGCATCTTCCCGAACGAGTGCGACATCGGCAGCCACAGGTACTGCAGGTCGTCGCGGGAGAGGATGCCGAGCTGCTCTGCGCCGGCCCCGATGTAGGTCCAGGAGCTGTGCAGCAGCTCCACGCCCTTGGGACGGCCCGTCGTCCCGGAGGTGTAGATCAGTGTGGCCAGGTGCTCGGGGTGGATCGCGTCGACCGCGTCGTCCACCGCCTGGGGGTGCTCCGCCAGGCGCCGGTCCCCGCGGGCACGCAGGTCGTCCAGGGACAGCACCCAGTCGCCGTCCGACTCACCGTCGAAGGTGACCACCAGCTCGAGGGCCGGCAGCTGCGGGCGCAGGGCGCGCAGGCGGGCGACCTGCGCGTCGTCCTCGGCGAAGGCGACCCGCGCGGCGCTGTCGGCGAGGATCAGCCCGACGTCCTCCGGGTTCGCCGTGGGGTAGATGGTCGTGGTGGCTCCCCCGGCGCAGGCGATCGCCAGGTCGGCGTAGATCCACTCGATGCGGGTGCTGCTGGCGATCGCCACCCGGTCCTCGTGCGTGACACCGACGGCCAGCAGCCCGGCGGCCAGGCTCGTGACGACCTCGCCCGCCTGCGCCCAGGTGACCGACTCCCAGCGCTCGAAGCGAGGGAAGCGGTACGCCTCGGCGTCCGGGCTGCCGGCGACCCGGTCGTAGAACATCCGGGCCACGGAGACGGTCGGCTCGCCCCCAAGTCCAGCGACGCGTTCCGGGTGGGTCATGGCTCCTCCTCGGTGCTCGGTTCGGCGGCGAGCTCGACGACGACGTCCAACCGGTTGCTGCCGGCCGACGTGACCGTGGTGTCACCCAGGCGGCGCAGCATCGCCAGCGAGGCGGCGTTGTCGGCGGCGACGGTGGTGACGATCCGGGACACCCCGACGGGACGCTCGCGCACCAGCTCGGCCAGGAGGGCGCTCGCCACCCCGTGACCCTGCCAGGCGTCGACCACGGTGACCGCCAGGTCCGCCTCGGTCGGCCGGTCGTCGTAGCGGATCATCCGGGCCACCCCGACGGGCGTCCCGACGTTGTCCGAGTCGATCACCACCAGGGCGAGCGCCACGTGGTCGACCCCGTCGACCTCGTCGACGAGGTGGTCGAGCATCGCGTCGGTCAGGTGCGGCACGCTGGCGAGGAAACGGTGGTTGCGGGTCTCCATGGACAGCTCCTCGTAGCCGTCGTGCAGCGCCTGGCGATCCTGCGGCAGCAGCGGCCAGATGAAGGCCCGGGTGCCGTCGGCCAGCTCGGCTTCGGTGATCACTGCGCACCTCTCGTCGGTGGGGCGGTGCAGCACGCCTGACGCGCGGTCACAGCCCGCCCGATGGATCCATCCTCCCAGCGCCCGGCGTCCCCGAGTAGGGACCAAGGCCCCGACGGTGCCGCTCCTGCTCGCCAGCGTGGTCTCGCCGTGGTGGCTGCTGCTCACTGCCTTCGTGGGGCTCAACCTGCTGCAGTCCAGCGTCACCGGTTTCTGCCCCGCCGCGGTCGTCTTCAAGCGGTTCGGGGTCAAGGGCGGCTGCGCCTTCAGCTGACGCGCACCGTCAGACCAGCTCGGACTGGACTCCCGCGAGCAGCTGGCGGGCCATCACGATCCGCTGGACCTGGTTGGTGCCCTCGTAGATCTGGGTGATCTTCGCGTCGCGCATCATCCGCTCGACCGGGTAGTCCCGGGTGTAGCCGTAGCCACCGAGCACCTGGACCGAGTCGGTCGTCACCTGCATGGCGACGTCGGAGGCGAAGCACTTCGCCGCGGCGCCGAAGAAGGTCAGGTCGGGGTCGTTGCGCTCGGAACGGCCAGCCGCGGCGTAGGTCAGCTGCCGGGCGGCCTCGACCTTCATCCCCATGTCGGCCAGCGTGAACTGGAGGCCCTGGAAGTCGGCGACCGGCTTGCCGAACTGCCGGCGCTCCTTGGCGTAGGCGAGGGCGAAGTCCAGGGCACCCTGCGCCACGCCCACCGCCTGGGCGGCGATGGTCACCCGAGTGTGGTCGAGGGTCCGCATGGCGGTCTCGAACCCCGTGCCCTCCGCACCGATCATCCGGTCCGCGGGGATCCGCACGTTGTCGAGGTAGACCTCACGGGTGGGCGAGCCCTTGATCCCCAGCTTCTTCTCGGGCGCGCCGAACGAGACGCCCTCGTCGGACTTCTCCACGACGAACGCCGAGATGCCCCGGGCCCGCTTCCTGGGGTCGGCCATGTCCTCGGCGGACCCGGTCACCGCCATGACCGTGTAGTACTCCGAGACCCCCGCGTTGGTGATCCACCGCTTCACGCCGTTGAGCACGAAGTGGTCGCCGTCGCGGACCGCCCGGGTGGTCATCGCAGCGGCGTCGGAGCCGGCCTCGGGCTCGGACAGGCAGTAGGAGAAGCCGCCCTCGCCCCGGGCGAGCGCACCCAGGTAGTGCTTCTTGAGCTCCTCGGACCCGGCCAGCTGGACCGGCAGCGAACCCAGCTTGTTGACCGCGGGGATCAGCGAGGAGGAGACACACACCCGGGCGACCTCCTCGATGACCAGCACCGTGGCCAGCGCGTCCGCACCGGCGCCGCCGTACTCCTCGGGGACGTGCGGGGCGTGGAAGTCGGCCTGGAGGAGCGCGGCCGCGGCCTCCTCCGGGTAGCGCGCGTGCTCGTCCACGTCGGCGGCGTACGGCGCGACCTTGGCCTCGCAGATCGCGCGCACCGCCGCGCGGATCTCGCGGTGCTCCTCGGAGAGGGCGAACATCGGGCTGTCCAGCGCGTCGGTCACGACCCGATTCTAGGATGTCCTAGCGTCGGGCCCTGACCACCTTGACGGTGACGTTCCTCGCGGTCTTGTCCACGACCTTGCTGCCCACGTAGGACAGGGTCACCCGGTGCTTGCCGGCGGCGAGCCTGGGCAACCGGAGGGTGACCCACCCGTCGGTCAGCTCGCGCACGACCAGGGTCCGCTCACCGATCGCGGCCCTCACCTCGCCCGTGGCGGGCAGTCCGGTCTGGCTCAGCACGGAGACCCGCACCTTGGCGCGCCTCGTGGTCTTGACCGGGTTCTTGAGCAGACTGCGGGTCATCGCCGCCGACTGCTTGACCACGGAGACGCTGCCGATCACGCCCAGGTCGCCGTCCCACCACTCGCACTCGACGGAGAACAGGGGTGCGCCCTCGCCGTCGTAGAGGTCCAGGGTGAAGGCGTCCGGCAGCTCGAGCGGGAGGTCGTCCTCCAAGGTCTTGGGTGTGAAGGGGCGGTTCGTGCCCGCCATCGCGACGTCGAGCGCCTCGGCGACCGGAAGCGCCTCGACCCCCGATGCCATGTCCAGCACGGTCGGCCGGCCACCGAGCAACGCCTCGAAGCCGTCGACCTCGGCGATGATGTCGTTGGAGCGGCCGAGCAGGTAGGCGGTCGTGAGGTCGTCGAGGTGCAGCGTCGCCCGCACGTCCCACGCCGACGACGGGACGGGGACGGCGACCGGCAGCCGGCCCGGGAGGTTCGTCACGTCCACGGTGAGCGGGACGTCGACCTCGTCGAGCTCGGGGAAGGTGCAGGAGTACGTCGTGGTGGCGGGCTGCGCCGAGGCCGGCGTGAGCGGGGTGGCGGCCAGCGCGCCGGCCCCGAGGGCCGCGCCGAGCGCGGACACGAGTAGTGAGCGACGCACTGACATGACGGGCTACCGCCTCCTGCTCCTGGGGTGGCTGCTGGGCCTACTCCTCGAAAGTAGGCCGGGCCCGCGGTTCTCGTGGCGGAATGGGACAGAACGGTCCCGACGTACCAGTGGTGACGGTCCAGAAGTCCTGGTCCGACGATCAGCGATCGGGCAGCAGGCCCTGGCGGATGGCGATCGACAACGCCTCGAGCTTCGAGTGAGCGCCCAGCTTCGCCGAGAGGTTGGCGACGTGGTTGCGCACCGTGTGGACGCTGACGACCAGGCTGGCGGCGATCTCGTTGTTGGTCAGGCCCTCCGAGAGCAGGGACAGCACCTCGTACTCGCGGTCGGTCAGCTCGACGCGCGCGGGGTCGCGGCGGGACGCCAGTCTCGGAAGCAGCCGGGTCAGCATCTCCGGGGAGATCACCGCCTCCCCGCTGTGGGCGGCCCGGACCGCCGACCTGACCTCGTCGAGGCTCCGGGACTTCGACACGAACCCGGAAGCGCCGGCCTCGATCGCGGCCACGAGCACCTGGTCGGAGGTGCTGGCGGTCAGCACGACGTAGTTCGTGGACGTACGCAACGCCTGGAGCTCGGGGATGGCCGCGACCCCGTCCCCGTCCGGGAGCCGGTGGTCCATGAGCACGACGTCGGGCAGCACCTGCGGCACCAGCGCGCGAGCCTCCTCGATCGACCGTGCTGTCCCGACGATGGTCATGTCGGGCTCCGCCGCGAGGACGTGGGCCAGGCTGGACGCGAACACGTCGTGGTCGTCGACGACGAGGATGCGCACCGCCGACGAGGCTGGGGACTGGTTCATCGCAAGCGCCCCATCGAGGGATCGTAGTACGTAGGCACTAGACGTCTAGGCTCCAAAGGGGTGGTCGCCCCTCCCGAACAACCGTGCATGATGGCTCTGGAGGCGCGAGTGACAATCCGAATCGTCGTGGGCGATGACGACACTACGATCCGATCGACCGTCGAGGACCTTCTTTCGGCCGATCGGCGATTCGAGGTCGTCGGCACGGCCGCCGACGGACGCGAGCTGCTCGCCCTGGTGAACGCCGAGCACCCCGACCTGGTGCTCGTCGACGTCCGGATGCCGCACGGCGGGGCCGAGGTCGCCCGGGCGCTGGCCGGCTCGGCGAGCGAGAGCCATGGCCGGACCCAGCCCAAGGTCGTGACCCTGTCGGCGGACGTCTCGGCGGAGGTCCTCATCGAGATGCTGCGCGCGGGCGCGGTGTCCTACCTGACCAAGGGCTACCTCGGCGGCAGCCTCGCCGACCTGCTCGCCCGGGTGGCCGGCGGTGAGGTGATCCTCGCCGCCCCCACCGCCCAGCTCGTCCTCCAGCGTCTCGTCGGCGACGCTGGGGACGCCACGACACCCGGCGTCACCCCTCCCGATCCGTCGACGTGACCCACGACGAGATCCCGGCGCCGGAGCAGGTGGTGTTCGACCTGCTCGATGCCACGGCCACCGCGGTGGTGGCCGTCGACGAGTCGGCCGTCGTCCGCTACGCCAACCCCCGGGCCACCGAGCTCTTCGGCTACTCCCGCGAAGAGCTCATCGGCAACCCGATCGAGCTGCTCGTCCCCCTCGATGTCGCCGAGTCGCACGTGGCGATGCGGGACGACTACCAGCGGTCGCCGACCGCGCGGCCGCTCGACGACCGGCGTGACCTGCGAGGCCGGCGCAAGGACGGCACCGAGTTCGGGGTGGAGATCAGCCTGACGCCCCTGACCACCACCTCGGGCACGTGGATCATCAGCAGTGTCCTCGACGTCTCGACGCGACGGGAGGCGGAGGCTCGCATCCACGAGCAGAGCCGTTCCTACCTGGCACTCGCCAGGCTCAACGAGGCGGTGGCCGTCGCCGTGGACGAGAGCTCCTTGTACCGCCGGGCCTGCAACATCGCGGTGGTCCACGGAGGGTTCAGCGGAGCCGTGGTCCTGGAGCGCGGGCCCGGCCGGTCCGTGGTGGTCACGACCAGTGCAGGGGTGGTCGCGAGCCACCTCGCGGTCGCCAGCGCCAACCATCTCTCGCTCGACGACTTCGTGACCCAGCTGCTGCTCTCCTCCCAGCGGGATCGCGGTGGTGACGACGCCCCCCTCGCCGCACTCTTCGCGGGGAAGCCTCTGTTCGAGAACGATGTCAGCTCCCTCGGGGAGCGTTCCGCCGCCAGGGCGGCCCAGTTCGACATCCAGGCAGCGGCCGCCCTGCCACTGCGCGTCCGTGGCGAGCCGGTGGCCTGCCTGTGGCTCTTCTCGAAGCGACCCCACGTCTTCAGCGAAGACGTGCGAGCGCTCCTGTTCGGCCTCGCCGACAACATCTCCCTGGCACTCGAGCGGTTCCGCAACCGCACCGAGCTGGACGCGCTGCTCGCCCAGCGCACCGAGCTCGTACGCCGGCTGGTCGACGCGCAGGAGCTCGAGAGGAGCCACATCGCGGCCGACGTCCACGACGAGTCGCTGCAGTCTCTCGCCGCCGTCGACCTCCGGCTCGGCATGCTGGAGCGTCGGCTCCAGGACGTGGCGCCCGAGATGGTCGCCGACGTGGTGCGCGTGCACGAGATCGTCACGTCGGTGACCAGTGGACTGCGGGACCTGCTCTTCGAGCTCGAGCCCGTGGCACCCAATGCGACGCTCGCCGACCTGGTCGACGAGACCGCCGTGCACGTCTTCGACGGCACCGGCGTGCACTGGGAGCTGCAGAGCGAGTCGGCCGCCTCGGAGCGGGCGCAGTCCCTGACGATTCGGACCACGGCCATCCGGATCATCAGGGAGGCGCTGGTCAACGTCGTGAAGCACGCCGGAGCGGCATCGGTGGTCATCCGGGTGACGGGCGAGGGACAGGGCGTGCGGGTCGAGGTGATCGACGACGGCGCCGGGTCCGACACCGTGCTGATGTCGCCACCCGGCCACCGTGGGATCAGGAACATGCGCGACCGGGCCGAGGTGGCCGGCGGGTCGTTCTCGATCGAGTCGACCCCGTCCGGCACCACCGTCTCCTTCTGGCTGCCCCGCCGTTAGCCCGACTTCTCGCCGATGTCAATGGCCCGAAGGCCCCCTTGTGTCCGCCGGACCTCCTGAGAGAACCAGCACCCACGCACCAGCCGGTTCGGCACATCGGCCTCTCACCTCGCCCGCCCCGGACGCCCACCATGGAGTCATGACCCTGTACGCCGCCGAGGACCGGCCCGTCGCGACGGCCACTCCCTGGAGCCGCGCTCACCTCGAGCAGCTCCTGTCGCAGTTCCTGGCCCCGGCGTGCCTCGAGCGCCTGTGGCTCGAGACCTGGGGGCGACTCGGCGTCAGCCCGGCCACGCTCGCGAGCTGGTACCGGCGCTTCGGTGAGGACTGCACGGCTCTCGCGGTCGCGGCCGGCCTCACGGAGCAGCAGCTCACGGAGCACCTCGCCGACCGGGCTCCGGACCGTCAGGTCCTCGAGATGCTCGCCGACCTCAACTGCTACCCCCACGTCACCCCCGCGGCCCGACCGGTCACCGCGGCGCCCTGGGCGAGGCACTTGCGATGACCGGCCCGACGACATCCCGGAACACCTTCGAGCATGGCGGCGAGCTCGACGGCCTGATCAGCAACGTCGGGCACGAGATCCGCACCCCCATCACGACCATCGTCGGCTACACCGAGCTCCTGCTGACCGAGGACGCGGGCCGGCTCAACACCCGCCAGAAGGAGATGCTCGAGCGCGTCGAGGACAACGTCGTTCGCCTCCTGCGCACCGTGGAGGCCATCCTGCTCTCGTCCCGGGTCGTCGGCGCCGGCCACTCCGCCGACGCCGATCCGGTCGACCTCGTCGAGGTCGTGGAGAGCACGGTCGCGAGCTACCCCTACGGCACTGACGGTCGTCCGACCGTGTCCACGCAGCTCGACCCGGAGCCGGTCATGGTCGCCGGTTCCGCCCGCGACCTGGAGGTGATGGTCGACAACCTGGTGAGCAACGCGGTCAAGTTCACGCCCGAGGGCGGTCTCGTCGTCGTGACGCTCAGGCAGGACCAGGACGGCTGTGTCCTGAGGGTCGTCGACTCCGGCTGCGGGATCCCCGCCGACGAGCTCCAGCAGGTGTTCCGCCGCTACTACCGCTCCTCGCTCACCGTGCGCGACGCCCTCCCCGGTACCGGACTGGGGCTGTCCACGGCCCAGGCGATCGCCGTCAACCACGGCGGGCACATCCAGATCGACTCGGCCGTCGGTGCGGGCTGCTCCGTGACCGTCCACCTCCCCCGGGTGCCCGCGGCGGTCGCCGCCCAGACCGGGTAGGGCGGGCGGGTGGCGGCCCCCCGACCGGCCACTCGCCCGTCCGCCCCTGACCGCCCGGGCTGTCTGACCCTCAGTTCCCCGCGGCCCGGGCGGTCACCCTGCCGGCCGTGGCGACGAGCCACTCGAGAGGGCCACGCCGGCCGGCCGCGCCGAACACCGCGCCGACCGCCAACAGCACCAGCACGTGCCAGCGGAAGCTGTCCGGCTCCTCGGCCGGCCAGAACCGCTCGGTCCGCATGAGCACGTGCAGCGTGTAGAGCGTCAGCGTCATCGCCCCGGCCCCGAAGAAGACCGCGAGCGCGCGCTCGCCGAACCGGCCCACGAGGCCGACCATCCCCAGGCAGCAGCCGAGGACGAACGCCGCCGACCCCATCGGCTGGGCGAGGTCGAAGGGCGTGCTGCTGTGCGGCGCCACCACCAGCAGCCACGCCCATGAACCGTCGGCCGGGGTCTGCCCGTACATGCCCCGGGAGATCTGGTCCAGGAGATCCTCGATGCTTGCCTGGGGCAGGTCGCGGAGCAGCCGGGTGGCGACCGGGTCGCGGGTGGTCAGCCAGCGCGACCCAGCGGTCGCGAGGACGGCGGCGGCCAGTCCGGCCCCGACGAGCCGGGCCTGGACCCTCTGGCTGCGCAGGTCGGCCCGACCCAGCGCGAGGCCGAGCAGGACGTAGGCGAGCCACGGCACCACTGGGTAGTAGCCGGTGAACAGCAGCTCGCTCAGGAGCAGCCCGGGGTCGGACAGCTGCTCGAACGCCGGGCTCTCGAACCGGCGTTCCGGCAGGTGCGGTCGGACCAGCTGGGAGACGATCGGTCCGAGCACGGCCCAGGCGGCGGCGATCGCCAGGAGCGGACGGGTCCCGAGACCGAGGAACGGCAGCCCGAGCAGGAACAGCACGCCGTAGTAGGTCAGGATCACCGCGATCCCGGTCTCGAGCCCACCGAGGGCCAGCCCGAGCAGGGCGATCAGGAGGGCACGCACGGCGAGGCCGAGACTGCGTCGCGCCCGCTCCCGGCCACGCACCGGCGTACGCCGCCCGGTCATCAGCGCCAGGCTGACTCCGGCCAGCACCGCGAACAGCGCGGACGCCCTGCCTCCGGCGAGCCACTGCGCTGCGGTCAGGCTGCCGTCGGCGTCCCGCTCGGCGAGCACGTGCGTGGCCACCATGCCGAGCAGGGCCAGGCAGCGGGCGACGTCGACCCCGACGAGGCGGTCGACCCGGGCCATGCGGTCAGAAGCCGAGCTTGCGCGCGCCGGAGGAGGCGTTCCGCACCGAGCCGCCCTTGGACTCCGCCGACTCCCTGAGCTCGGCCTGGAACGCGGCCATCCGCTCGCGCAGCGCGGGG
>SXGU01030207.1_pt1 | contig 10847 bp, 14 predicted proteins | sample 3174531 | NCBI WGS metagenome assembly SXGU01 (sample SAMN11356863, study PRJNA531348) | freshwater metagenome | isolation source: freshwater sample F1-140 | place: China: Fuxian Lake, Yuxi | collected 2017-12-25 | reverse complement strand
CGATAGCTCTCTCAAGCTCCGGGTTTATCCCCCTGGCCTTCTTCATCGGCTGGTCTTGCGGGTCGCCTTTCGCGCCGACGCGAGGGCGATGGCAACCGCCTGCTTCTGCGGGCGGTCACGCTCGATTTCGCGCTGGATGTTCCCCGAGACGGTTTCGCGGCTATAGCCTTCCTTGAGGGGCATGGTCATTCCTCCAATGCCGGTTGTTCCACGGCGCGGCCCGCGCCCGCAACCAATGTGGCAATGCCACTCGGCGTCAAGGCCCGCTGACGCGGGGTTTCCATAACCGGCGTCATGCGCCGCTGGACCGCCCGCGCAGCCTGCGATCTGGCCCCGACGCCCGCAGCCAAAGCGCGGCCCGCTTTACCGACAAGAGCCTCCACGAGCCCCTTGCCAGCGCCTTCGGGCGATTGCCAGATAGCCCGTAATTGCAGGGCGCGTCCCATTTCGCCCAGCGCCGCCAGAGGATGCTTGCGCTCTCCCGCGATAGTCGCGCCAAGGATTTCAGGGCTGACGTTGTTCTGAAAAATTCCGGGGTTATCCGCTTTCGACGACAAGTCTTTAAGCGTCATCGTTGCGCGGTATTTTCTATTCGTGTCGGCAAACTTTTTCGCCACGGCTGGCGCGGTCTCGGCTATCGCGGCGTCAATTTCACGCAACAATTCCCACGAACGATAGGCCGGCGAACCCGACAAAGAGCCGGACATTTGCGACAACTTTTTTCTTAATTCATGCAAGACGGTGCCGTGGATAACATTACTTACCTTCGGGTCCGTGTATATGTTCAAAATGTTGTTTGCGATCCCTGATACCTGGAAACTGCCGGTCGGGCTAATTTCGCGCTCAAATTGCGCGGCACGCGAGACGGCATTCGCAAGATTGTCGGTTATTTTGAAATCCCTGGCGAAAATAATATCGTAGTCAAGGCCAAGCGCCTTGGCTCGGTCATCAAGAAACTTCGGGGAAATGTTATTGGTTTCAACGCCGGTCGCTTTCGACGCTTCACGATTGTATATTTCCTGATTCTTGATCATGGCCTTTTCCGTCAAGCCGGGGCTGCCGGTGGGAGCGGCGGCGCGGACCTGCATAGGCTCGACGGTAATCCCCATCTTTTCGGCATCGCGGGCAAGCCGCGCACTGGCCGTGGACGGCGCACCGATCAAGCTTCGCGCACCAAAACCAACAACTTTGCCCAGAACAGAGGGAGACAAAAGCGTTCCGAGGGTGCGACCATGCTTTTCGTATTCCGTTTCCGGCTCGCCCACGACTGCGGTTGCGACTCTTTCACTGGTCGGTGCCCAAGTCTCGCCGCTAACGCCGAGCGGGCGCAGGGGCAGCCGCGCCAGGGATTCGATATCTCCGGGCATCCCGACTATTCCCGCAGGAACTCCAACGGCAACGCCCTTGCCGACCTCTCCCCATTTCTCGCCAACTTCTTCCCATCGCCGGGCGCGGGCTTCCGGCGTCGTCATTGCAGCCGCCCGCCCTATAGCGGCGGGGTCGGGCTCTGCCATGAATTGACGCGCTAAAGCCGCAGGAGTTCCGCGCTTGCCTGCGGAGGGTGTCGGCGCTTCTTCTCGCGGCAGGTCATCAAACGAAAGCGACGGCTTTTCTCGCGGCAGGTCATCAAACGATAAGTCTGCCATTTACAGGCCCCCGATATCTTCGCCAGCTTCGCTCATTCTTTTCAGAACGGCGTCTCTATTCGCCCCCCCAGCGATTGCCTCTCGGGCCTTTTCCCAATTCTCAGACCTTCTGATACCCGGCGCTCCGGGTGCGGGGGGGCCTTTTTCTTTCGTCTGCTGCGTAATCCCTCTTTCAAAAGCTTTGATTCTTTCCGATGCCGCAAGCAACGCCGTCGTATTTGCATTTACCATTGCCGGGCCGCCAGCCCGCATAATTCTTGTTACATCAGCCACGGTAAACGGGATGACTTCATAAGCATTGTCGCGGGCCAATTCCGCCAATCTGATTTGTTCGGGATTGGCTTGGGCCGCCTGCAAATCTTTAACGGCAACGTCAAATTCCTGCTTGATCATGCCAAGGTAGAGATATGTATTGATTTTGCTATCGCCGGCCCTGGGGGCCATTTTCGCAAATTCTTTAATGGAGGCTTCCGTTATGCCGCCCGGACGCCCACCAGCGGCAATGGCCACAACTGCCCGGTTCAGGCCCGCCAGACTTTGCTGCACGGCCCTGTTCTCCGGGCCAGTCCATTTTCCTGAAAAATATTGTTTAGTCGCCTCCGTTATATGCTTGGCCGGATCAGTCAAAATCTCGGCAACGAACGGGGGCGCGGCACTTAACGGCATTAAGGCGAAGTTCTGGACTTCAATAGACGCCTGATACGCAGCATTGGCTATTTGCTGGTTATATCGGAATTGGATAACGCCGCCTGGCCCGCTGGCAGAACCGGCCCGACCAGGCGGGGGCGCTTCAAGGCGATCGCCGGTCGCCTCATCCGTCAGGAATTTCCCCGTGGCACGATTAAAAAAGAAGAATTTATCGCCTTCTTTAACGACAGAAGGTGCAACTGCCGCCGCCCGCTCTGCCGCCAGAGCCGCCCGCTGATCCTCCCGCCATGTTTTTTCCTCGGCGCGAGCCTTGGCGCGTTCTTGCTCAAGCGCCACCCGCTCCGCCGCCAGTTCCAGCCGGTTCTGCGTCTCGCTTCTTTTAAGCTCGACGTTGTTAAGAGATTCGACAGTCTTGACCCAGGTCTCTGCGTCGCCAACCGCCACCTTGGCGCGGAGAATGTCAGCGCCAGCCGCCGCGAGCTTTTGGTCAAGATTGCTTCTCGCCGCCGACATGCCGATGGTCTGCGCTTCTTTCAGCGCAGTCTCGAAAGCGTCAGTGATCTCGGCCTTGCGTGCCCTTATCAGGTTCACGTTGGTGTCGAAGTTTTTGCGCTCGCGCTCGGCAAGATCGGCGCGGCCCGCCGTATAGCCGTTAATCATGCCGGTCATGGCCTGCTGCGCCCCGACAGCGGCCTGTCTGCCGCCGCCGCGTCCGAGCATCATTCCCGCAATCCCGGTCAGCGTGAACAGCGACATCAAATCCTGTGAATTGGTCTGCGTCGGCTCGAAGCTTTTGGGCAGCGGGACTTCGGCAAGCGCCTTCTCGCGCTGACGGAAAACCGGCTCGATCTGCTCACGCTCCCTGCCGTAATACTCCGCCTTGGCCTCGGCCTCTTTGCCGGCCTTAGCCGTTTCAGCCGTAATCAGACCCTCACGGGCTGCCCGCACGCCCTCATGGGCGACGCGGGTTCTCTCCGTGAAATCCGGCAATTCTGTCTGTTCAGCGGCCACGGCCAACACTCCCCATAGCCTGCATCATGGCGGTGAAGAACGCGCCCGTCGCCGCCCTGGATTCCTTGTCCGCCTCAAGCCCGGTCTTGATCGCTCCAAGCGTGACGTTATCGGCAATGCCCGAAAGCTTGAGTCCGTAATCCATCTGCTTGCCGATCAAGTCCTGCCGCGCCGCCTCAAGCTGAACGGCGGCCTGCTGCGCCCCGACGCCGCCGCGACGCTGGGCCTGCTGCGCCGCTTGCGCCTGCATCCGCTGGTAGGTTTGCTGGCCGGCTGCGGTCAGTTCGCCGCGCTGGGCACGGGCGATAGCTTCCTGCCCGGCCGTCCGGTATGGGGCCGCAATCTGCTCCTGCTCCTGCCGCAGCGCCGCCGCCTGCCGCTGTCCGGCCTTGGCACGCTGCAAATTCGACAGGAAACCCAAACCGCCAGCGCCCAATGCTGCAAGCGCGAAGGGATCAGACAGGCGATCCTCAAGCCCGGTGCGGAGCTTCTCCATGAAGCCGGGCTTGGGTGCCGGGACCGGAGCTTGCGGCGTTACGCCGACCTGTCCTTCGCCGGCATAAGCACCGGGAGCATAAACAGTCGCCACACCGGGGGCTGTAAGCTGGCCGCCCGGATAGAGGGCGCGGACCCACTCCGGGTAGGTCGCAAATTCCGCCCTTGTCGGGGCTTGTCCGGTTTCCGCTCTTTCCGCCACCGCTGTCCAATCCGGCTGTGCCGCAGCCGACGGGTCAACGGCTCCCTCTGCCGCGACCGAAGGGTAAACGTCGGGCACGGTCTTTTCGTCGCCGAGTACGCTGTAACCGTAGGCAGGCGGGGCTACCTCACTGAATGTAGTATAATCATAATCGGGCGTGTAGTCATACTCATCCTCAAATTCCAGCAATCCCGTCGCCGGGTTGATAGATCCACGCCCGCCCATCCGCTTGAGATTACGGGCTTCCCTCGGCGTGATATGCGCGAGAACCGTATCCCGGCCGCGCCCCGCCGCCCGGATGGCCTCGGCCATCGCCCTCAGCGGCGCACCCGCTGAAATCTCGGTTTTCAGGATTCGGGCAAGGTGCTTGGGCATCAGGTTTCATCCTCGGGCTTGGTCCGCAGGGACGCAATGTTCCAGACCGGACGCCGCGACTCGTCCTCACCACCCGCCCCCAGTATGGGTCCCCCTTCACCATACCCTACTCCGGGGGCTCCCGACACTCCTTGCGTCAAAGCAGCGGCAAGCCCCGCAGGGCCGCCCGTGGTGCCCCTTGGCGCTGTGGCCGCGGCTCCACCGCCCTCATCCCCCGTATCGGCCGCTCCCGGCCCGCCTGGCGCGTCTGCGGGGCCTCTTGAGGGGCCGGTGCCGGGCTCCGCAGGAACATCCTCAGCCTCTCCGCGCTCTCCGCGCACGGAACGCCCCAATTCGTCGGACATGAGGCTACGGCCCGTGCCGGCTGCTATCCGTCCCGCCATGCCCGTAGGCGTACCGCCCAAAATGGTGTCGAACAGGCCAGCCGTCAGGCCTTTGGCGACACCCTGTTCCGTCGCCGCTCCTAATGACTTGCCCGCCGCAAGCCCCTGCGCCGTTCCGGTCACGGCCCCGCTCACTACCGGACCACCGAATCCACCGACAATGCCGCCGATGGTGCCTCCCATTGCGCCGTGCTTGGCACCCTCTGCAATATCGCCACCCTTGATCGCGGAGCTTACCGTCCCCCCTAAAGCCCCCGTCATTGCGCCGGCTGCGGCCTTGGCCCCCAGAGTGCCGGCACCCAGCACGCCCCTGGCGATCCCCGCCGCAAAGGGGCTGGCAATCACGCTTATGGCCGCCGTCACGACGGCCGCCAGAACGTCAGTAGCGGTGATTCCCTTCTTTTCAGGAGGGCCGTATTTCTCGGGGGGGCCGTACTGCTCGGGCGCTTCCTCACCGAACATAGTGGGGTCGTAGGCGGGCGGGGCTTCCTCACCGAATATGGTGGGGTCATATCCAGTAGCGCCGCCGCCAACACCATCGCTGCCGTCGCTCATTGGGCCGCCCCCAGGTCGATCTCAAACGTAAATGCCGGCACCATCCTGCCGAACCGCATTTTCTCGCCCTGGCCGATTTTCACCGGCAATCCGATGTTTCTGGCAATCCGCAGCATACCGGGATGAAACGCCCAAGCCCTGACCTTCCGCACGCCGATCTTGCGTACATACTCAGCCGCTTCCTTGTACCTGCGGATAAGCGTCGGCAACGGTTCCTGCGTGAAGGTCACGAATTCGATCTCGCCCGGCCCGAGCGCCGTCATCAAAAACACGGTATTGCCCATTTGCAGGAACTTGTACGGGCCAGACTGGAATTTCTGCGCCAGCGCGATCTCGAACTTCTCCCGAGTAACGCCGGGGGGCACCTTCCGCGCCACCGAAGCCCAGACGATATCCATCGCGGGCTTTTCTTTTTGCTCGACAGGCGGGGCCTCGCCACGCTCCTGCCGCATGGTTCCCAGCACGTCCATGTCGGCCTTGCGCTCGGGACGCAGCGCGGACGTTTCGGGAACACGGGCCATCAGGTCAACCCCATCGACGCGGCGATCTGCTGGTGTATATACAAATGCGACGAAAGCCAGTCATAGAACTGCGCCTCGTTGTTCCAGTCTACATCGAGCAGGTTGAACGGGTTGTTCAGGTCGAGATAGTTGGCGAACGCCTGATGCTCGACCTGATGCGGGAGCAACCAGTCGTCCAGATTATCCACGTCGGCGTCGTACAGGTTGAACGTCGGCACGAGCAACCCTTGATCGAGCAGGGTTTCCTGAAATAGCTTGTGCTGCTGTGCGTTCTCGAACAGGAAAACCTGTAGGCCCTCCACGTCCCCGAAGCCGACCGAGCTGAGGTCGTCCATGTTCATTTGTCGGCCTTGGCGTCCAGGCGGTCGAAAATCTTGCTGAGCATGTCCTTCAATTCGCCAATCGCCTCGCGGAAATCGTCCTTCCTCACGAAGTCGACCCGCATTTCGCGCTCGACCATCTTAAAGTCGGACTTCAATTCCTTGAGCCCGTCGATGACGATCTTCACGAACCAGCCGCCGAACAGCCCAGCCGCACCCACCGCGACATTGAACAAGACCTGATAGTCGATCATTTTCATACCGCGTAATAGGGCACTTTGACGGGCGTGCCGCTGAGGTTGACGACGATATAGCCGAGAGGAACAAGAGGCAGGCTCGGCGTGCTGAACGTGGCGTTGGCCGTGGTGTTAGCCGAAATAGTCAACGTGGTGACGTTGGCATTGCCGGTGGTCAGAGTGACGTTGGGCAGCGCAAGGTTGCCGATACTGGTTGTAGTATTGCCAAGCATTATCGTGGTGTTGCCGAGAATCAGGCTGGCCGTATGAGCGCCCACAAGCAGCAGTATTCCCATCGTCGGATGGCTGCGAACGCAAAGCGCCACCTGCACGACGACTGCGCCCGCCCCTGTGGGTATTGTCTGCGTCAGATCGCCGGGCGTGGAATTGGACAGATAAAGCTGTGCGCCTTCGGTAAAACCGGACGTATCGAGGTCGCGCACCAGCCCAAAAGTCGTAACCAGGCCCTCGGCGTTGTTGGCGATATCCTCCGTCAGAAGGCCGATTGTATTTTCCGGGTCCGATGCGGCGGCGAGTGCTACCGTGGCGCGGGTGCCGACAGAGCCGGTAAGCCGCGCTACCTTGCCGTTGAGCAGGGTGCTGCCGGTGTTGTTCCGGGCGTAGACGTAGGATTCCTGGCCGATCTGCTGGGTGACGTTCCCGCCGATCATGCCCAGATTGAGCGTGCCGTCCGTGGCGTTCCAGACAAGGCGACCGACCGCGCCGCCAGTCGTGGGGGTTACGTCGAAGTCAATATGGTTAGGCGTCGCCAGCGCCCCGGTGAGATTGGACAGCGAGACGATTTCTACATTCGACGCGCTGTTGATTTGTCCTTGCGCGTTAACGACAATCTGCACGGTCCCCGTATTGCTGCCGTAAGTGCCCGCCGTGACCGAGGTATTGGCAAGGCTGACCGTGCCCGTCGTCGTGATAGGGCCTCCGGTAAGCCCGGTCCCGGTGCTGACACTGGTGACGGTGCCGTTGCCGTCGCCCGCGCCTGTCGCTGCGGCTGCGGTTTTAAGCATGACTTACAGTCCATCGCCCGGAGTTATGTAAATCGTGGAAGTGCCACTTGACGTGATCGCCGTGAAATACGCATTCGGCGCAAACGTCAGGATTTCATCGGTGCCCGGCAGCAGGGGGATAGCCGCCCCCGTCGTCGAGATCACGGTGGCGGCGTTGGTTGCATCGGATGCCGTCGCGCCGTAGCCGAGGAAAGCCAGATTGCCGCCCTGCGAATTGATAATGCGATACTGGTTCCCGCCGAGCGTCGTCGAGGGCACCTGCACCGCGCTGGGTGCCGCCACGTTAGCCGTCAAAACGATGGTGTTGCCGGTCTTGGTGAACGCCTGGACGCCCATCACACACCCCCACGCTGCGGCGCGTCGGGAGGCGACTCCCAATCCACGGGGAGCAGCGCCACAAGCTCGTCAATCGTGGCGCAGTCGTTGATGTGAGCCTTTTGCGCCGTGCCCTGGTCCCTGATCGTCTGCCGCCACGCCTTCCACTCCGGGGCTTCCGGCGTGCCCTGCTCCATCGAGCGCACGACCCGATAATCGCTCGGCAGCAAAATGCTGTGTACCGTCGCGCTCAGTCCGGCAATGGCGATCTTCTTGCACTCGGTTACGTCTTTTGGCGAGGCGTTGAATGTAATTCTCACCACGCCGGCAGCGCGGTCGTAGATGGGTTCGTTCGACGTAACCCAGAAAAACCGCTGATCGGCCTCCGGTCCGTAAACAACATCGACGATACCGAGGGCAGCCCGGCTCGCGGGCGGGGCCAGCCTGATCCAGTTGGCCGGGTATCTGATGCCGGCATAGCTAAATTCCGTGCTGTCGGGGACAAGCTGCACAACCTCGTCATTCTTTACGATTGCGTACATTTTCACGCTCCATAGGGCACATAAAGGCAAATCGGCGTCCCCGCCGACAGGCTTATGCACGCATGATAAAGGCCGTCCTGCGACGGGCGAACCTTGTCCTGCGGGAAGAACACCGTTGCCGCGCCGGGCTTCACCGCGGCACCACATTTGCGCTCCGCGCTGTCGGCGGGCCATTGCTCGATTTGGATATGATCACGCTGCATCGTCGATCTCGATGCCCCGGTCGGCCGCGACCGCTTCGAACGATTGCCCATCGCCGTCGAGCACGACGGTGGAAGACGGAAACAACTGACGCCAGCGCAGCAAGGCGACGTCGACATATTCGGGTGCCAACTCGATCGCCCGCACGCGGCGTCCCGCGCGCTCGCCCGCGACAAGCGTCGTGCCAGATCCGGCAAACGGCTCGAAGACGATGTCGTTCTGGTCGCTGTAGGCGTTCATCACGAACTCGGGCAGTGCCACCGGGAATACCGCCGGGTGCTCGGTCTCGATGCCGCACGCCTTGGGCCGGGTGATGCGTAGGACATTGTCGGGGATACGGGTTTCTTGGACGCCCTGGCCGGCATGGGTCCACTTGCCGACCGTTCCGTCCTTGCCGCGCATGCCGCCATGGCTGCCGTTGATGTGGCCGGCCCATTTGCAGGGCACGATCTTGTTCGGCTTGCGCGTCTGCCGATTGAAGTGGAAGAGCAGCTCGAATGCCGGCGCGAGCCGACCACTCCAGTCGCCGGGGAGCCCGGGGCCCTGATCCCAAACGTAGAAGCCGAAGCGTCGCCATCCGGACGCGCGCATCCAGTCGAGCCAGCCATTCCAATAGGGCTGCCACTCGTTGTCGCGATGGATCATGCCGAGATTGACCAGGACCTGGCCGTCTTGCGCCATGACCTCGTCGAGCCGACCGAACACGCCGCGCATCAAGGCTTCCCAATCGCCGATGCCGCCGGTCGTGTAGTTGCGCTGATTGCCATAGGGCGGGCTTGTGAAGAGCAATGCGGCGCGCTCGCTTTCCATGAGCCGCGCGATCGCAGCACCGTCCGTGCTGTCGCCGCAAAGCAGGCGGTGCTCGCCCATGCGCCAGAGATCACCCGATTTCATGCGCCAGAGATCACCCGATCGGCTGACCCCACGCATCTTGTATCCCGCTTTAAGTGGGCCTCTGCGGTTGTTGGTCATGTGGCGCATTTCAACCGCCGCTTCTTCCGATGATCCCGAGTGTGCTTTTCTGCACGACGCGCCCGAAACTTTATCCTATGGGTAGTCGATTTCAGCCCTTCGTACAAGTTCACGTCTTTCCGCACGCGTTTGACTATCCGCAGCGGGCGGAACTGAAACTCGTGTACGAGACCACAGTCGCAGCAAGACATTAGATAGTTGTCAGGAATTGGATGAATCCACCGTGACCATTTCTTGGAGCCATTCTCCCCCTTCTCGGTGTGGAAGCGGCGCGGCGCGATGGTGTCGGCGCTCATCATGGATTCACCTGCGCTCTCGCATACTTGAACTTAGATGATGTGGTCGAGACGCTGTAGGAGTTGCTGCCCGCCGTGTTGTAGCTTCCAGACGACGTTCTGACCTTAAAGCCTTCGGCCAGCTTGTCGGCGTGAGTGCCGAACGTCACGGCGTTGCTGTTGATCGTCATTGTCGTCGGAATGCCATTCAGAGAGACAACCGGGCCGTCGGCGCTGGCATTTCCCGTAAAGGTTCCCGAGGTCGTAATCGATCCTTCAGCCGCATTCTGCGTGCAAAGAGAAAGGAAGCCTGAAGGAAGGCCGTTCGTTGCGGCATAAGGGCGCTGCCCGAAATTCATTTGGGCGCCACACGCCGTCCCGGATCCGTTGTTGTTAATGAAAACTTTAAGCGACGCGGCTAGCCCGGTAAACATAGGGTTGGTGGCCGTAGCCGGGTTTCCGCTCTCAAACCAAGTGATGGTCCCGCCCGAAACAGACCCAGCCCAAATCTTCCCGTTCGTGACATCGACAGCCCAGCAAACAGTATTCCCTACCGATTGCACGACTCCCCAAGGGGAAGATTCCGCCCCGCCACCGACCCTGTCGGCGCTCTGACAATCGAACGCCCACATATTGGCGTTAGAGTTTGGAGTTACGTCGCGTGCCGCTCCGTTTGCCATCACGCCCACGGTTTGCCGAACCGCCGTGGTCAGCGTCGCCTCGAAATACCACTTTCCGCTTAACAGCGGGAATGTGCCGCATAATCCTGAATGCGCCCCCGATCCACCCGTGGTATATGTCATGCCGGCGTCGGTGATGGTGTAATCGCTCCCCTTATCGAGGGGATTCAACACGCAGTAATTCCCCCGCATCACGCCGCCCGTATCCGTGCCGGTGCCGTAGTTCGTGGGCGTGTCGGTCAGGGAGTCGTTGCCTGCCCCCGCCGTGACGGAGAAGTTGTTGGGCGTCCAGTTGTTGCCGTTGCCGGAGTAGTCCTTGCCAAGCGTGGCGGCGGTCGCGGCGCTGTTGTCGGAGAAATTAAGCTCAAAGCCGTTGGTGCCGTAGGAGCCGGAATATGCGATGGGATTCCACGCGCCAGTGGTGGCGTCGGTCTCCCCAAAATTT
>SXGU01403281.1_pt1 | contig 10849 bp, 8 predicted proteins | sample 3174531 | NCBI WGS metagenome assembly SXGU01 (sample SAMN11356863, study PRJNA531348) | freshwater metagenome | isolation source: freshwater sample F1-140 | place: China: Fuxian Lake, Yuxi | collected 2017-12-25 | reverse complement strand
GAGATTGAAAAATGGAGGAATTACTATAACCATGAAAGACCACACAGTTCATTGAACTACAGTTCTCCATTAGAAGCAACTGGGCCAATTTTAACTGGAGACTCCTTATAATTTTGGTACTAAATTTGGGGGAAACGTCAGTGACCTTACTCCGTTTGGTTACGCATTGCGACTCCATCGATGGAGTTGTTTTTTTGAAAGTATTTTCTAACTCTGCTTTTTTAATTTCTGTGGTGTTTTGTTGTTTCATAGTTTGCTCAAGTTTAGTCGCAACTCCCTTCTTTTTTCGAACCTGCTCAAGAGTTGTTGTTAACATTACTTTAATCAGCTCATTCCAATTACCATTGGGGATCTTATGAGAAAATTCAATTTTTAATTCTTCAATGAGTTTTATGTTTTCAGAATCAAGTTTCATTTGAACTAAGGAAAGCTCACTTGTGATTTTTTGTTCTTTATCTGGTGGCAAATTTAAACAATGACCTTGTTAATCGTTTGAGGGGTTTCCACAGTTTCAACACTGCTTGAAAAAACTGGAGTGTGGGAAACCCAACCCGTCAGCACAAAAACTTAACTTGCTAGTTTTGCTTTAACAATATTTGCAGCTTTCATGCTATATTCACATAGCCACTCAATTGTTTTTTTTTAATCAAATAAAGTTCAAAAATATTTTTGTATTCAATTTTATCTACGCCCCCTCATTATTACTAGTATTTGACAAATTACCTACTTAAACAATTTGGAGCATTGGAAATTATGGTGTACTGATGGAGATACAGTTTTTATATAGCTCATTAATCTTCTAAAAAAATTAAAAGCAGGTTCGAAACTTTCATAAATAATTTCTGGATGGTATTGAACGAGTAATCCCTTACCATTTTTAAATTCGAGGGCTTCAACAACTCCATCTTCTGCAACTGCAGCTAACTCCAATAGTGAATGATCACCCCCTCTACTCAAGTCATCCCATTTTTTCGATTGATGGTGAAGAGTATTTACATTTACAATTGGGAGATTATTATCATTAGAATTAAAATTATATATATTCTTCAAAATATTATTTGAAGTTTCTTTCAAAATAATGTCGTGGAATCCGTTTTGGTGATTTAAAAGATTTGGATTTTCAAACTCAGTATTTAGATCTTGGTAAAGTTTAAGACCCATTAGAACCGAAGCCAGTTGGGCCCCTCTACAAATTCCAAGAAAAAAACCATTTGCTTTTAAAATAAAAGCTCTAATTATTTGGCTTTCTAGTTCGTCCCGTAATGGATTTACATTATAAGACTTTCTATTCTTTTCGCCATAAATTTTAGGGTCAATATCATTTCCACCTGTTGCTATTAGAACTGAAGCATTGTTTGCAATAAAGTCTGCAAACTGATTTTGTTCTTTTTTATTTAATAAAACAGTGGCCATTATTGGTAAGTAAATTTTGTTAAATCCCATAGGATTCATAATTTTTTTAAAACGAGAAATATTTTTATTTTCATTTTTCATATCAATATTTTCATTTAGTAAAACAAAAATTAAATCTGAACCAAAACTAGTGTTAATATTGGTGATGATTTTAAAATCATCTAACTTAATCGAATTCTGATTATAAAAATCTTCTTTTAACTGATCTTCAAGAATTGAGAAATATAAAGTGACGCTCTCTCTTAGATTAGCTCCGTCAGGAATTGCAAGTAAATAACTCGGATTATCTTTTGTGTAATTACTAGGTTTCCATAATACAAGTTGATAGGCAAAAAGCTGCTCAACTGCTAAAAACGAAAATAACAAAAAAATAAAAAATGAAAAATTAAACTTATGATTCATTCTGTTTATTATATCAATAATCTTATTAAAATTCATAAAAATATTATTTCAGAATTTAAAAATGTAAAAAAATAAATGTGTAAAAAACATCTACAGTATAATATTTGAAATTATTATACTTGATAAAATTGAAAAAAATATATTTACCAAAAATAGCAATTATTTTTAAGGGATACGATATCAAATATTGGTGTTAGATTATTGACAGCTGAAAATTAAGTAAAAGTATATTAAAAAAAATTATTTAAACCATTATTGGGGTTGTTATGAATAAATTTTTAACAGTTATTAATATCATGTTAGTTGCACCAACTTTAACTTTTGCAGCTCCTGGAGATCGAAATTTTAATCCAGGCAGTGCTCTAAATAATGGTCATAATGGTCGTATGGATTCGGGTAATAATTCACATGACCCACGAAACAATCCTTTTCCAGGTGGAAATAATCTTCCTGGTGATCTTCGAGATCGAGATCATGATCATGATGGCAACAGAGAATATATTGGCAGTCCAAGCTACCAAATTGAAGACGACCAAATGTATAGTCAATTAAAAGTTACTTATGATCGAGCTAAAAATGATGCTGAAAATGCAAAAGCAGCTGTTGCAAAAATTGCTGAAGAACTTTCTAGTGTCCGAAAAGATACCAATACCTTTGAGCAAATTATTAAAAATTCTCCACGTGAAATCGAAAGTCAGAATTTAATGATAGAAGGCTTGAATTCACGAATAACCAATCGCAATTTAGAAATTAAAACTTTAAAAGAAAAGTTGTCTATAACTACTGTTGAAGCTGAGAAAAATGATTTAATAATGCAAATTGCAAGAAAGCAAACAGAAATTGAATCCTCGCAAAAGCAAGTTGCAGATTTACAGCGAAGTAAGCAGGCACAAGAATCAAGTCTTAATGAAGCACGATCAAAAATTGATGGTGCAAGAGCAAGGTTAATAAATCTTGAATCTAATCAACGAAGTTCAGTTCAATATCTAAACTCCTTTCAAACAAATGCTGAAAATGCACGTCTAAATTTTGAAACTTATTCCAATCAACTTTTAATAGATGTTTGGGAATATAATAGGCTTGGAGCAAGAGCAGGTGCACAAGATGGTAAAGAAGATGGTCATGATCGCGCAGTTGAAGTGAGTGAACAAGGAAAAATTATAGGCCAAGTTGATGGTAACGAAGCCGGTCTTTCCGATGCTCGTCTTGCAAGTTATAATTTAGGATTGGCTGAAGGTCGTCAAAGAGGAATAAATGAAGGTATGATTGAAGGCGAAAAACTTGGGGAACAAGATGCATATGTTGAATATGGTGCACTTTATGGAAGAGCAGCCGGAGAATTTAGAGCTAACTCCCCTGAATTTAAAACTGCAGCTCAAACTTTAGGTTCTGAACAAGGTAATAAAGTTGGACTTGAAAATGCAATCACTCAAGGAATTATTTCTGGAAAAGCAAAAGTTGATCCAACTTATTACAAAGAAAAAGAGTCTTCTACGATACTTAAAAAAACTACTATCAATGGACCTTATGGTGGTTTATTTGAACGTCGATGCCCTGAATACAGTGAAGAGCGTGGACGACGTCACAGTTTAGGAGGTTCGTCGCTTCATCACAACGAGATAGTAAGAAAAGCCTATCGAGATGGTTATAGTCAACGATATTTTGAGTATCGTCGAGCAACTTATCAAGCTGAAATTGATTTTTTATATTATAAAAAATATGATGAAGCTTACGCTTCAGCAAGAAGTGCTGCTTCAACTAAAGTTTTTAATGGACAAATTGAAAACGGCAAAAGCGTTGGATATAATGAACAATATATTCCAACACGTGACCACTATAGAAAAAATAAAAGAACTGCGACAAGCCAATATATAGAATCAATCACAGATAAAAAATCAATCACAAATCAAGATTATTTAAACAGTTATAATCGTATTGAGGCAAATTCTTTTGATTCGGTAAACGAGCAGAACAGAGTGGCTGCATTCAATAGTGCTCGTGATAAAACGTATAATGATAATATCGTAGCAAAAACTGAAGAGGGTGTTAAGAAAAGAAAAAATGAAATTGATAATCTTTACTTAAATCATCCAGTTCTTCAATATGTTAGTCAAAACACTTTTGAGGGTGGAATGTTTAGCTATGATAAATCTAATATACCAGTTAAAAAAATATTATCTCCTGATGAAAACTATCAACCTGGAGAAACGATATTTCATAATATAGTAATTAAAAATTACGGAGCTGTTGCTAATAATGTTAAGGTTCGTTCATCTTCGGGAGCAGAAGTTGTTTTACCGGCAATTCCGGAAAAAAGTGAAGTCACAATTAAGGGTGCTTTTGCGTCTCAAATTGCTGTAAATGCAAAATTATCAAAAGATGAAGAAGCGGGTATTACACATAATTCAGTTGTTGTGGCACAACCATCAACAGGAGATTTTATTCAAGTAGCTCATTATGCAGATAAAGAAAAAAATATTTTAGCAAGTTATGAAACAAGACCTTTTTTTGTTCAATATCCCGTTGGAGTTTATATACTCAAATCAACTTACAAAATTGGTCCAGGTGGTGAAGGTAGTGAAAATTTATTTACCTTCAAAGACCAATCGGTAAGACACATTAATATTGAAGTGTTTAATAATAGTGTTGAATATTCCTCTAAGAACGGAAGAGATGATGGGCCTCTTAGTATTGAGTTATTTACTGATCACCCAGCTGGCGATCAGTTATTTGTTAGTAAAACTTCTGAGTCATTTTCAGTAGGAAGTCCAGGTGGACACGATGTGGATGGTGAATTGTCTGCTCAATTTCAATTAAAATTTTTAAATGGTGATTTAGCAGGTCGAAACTCATCGGCTCAGTTAAGAACTGGAAAAATTAATGCTAAACTTCGTTACCAATACCTTGATCAAGATGGCGAACGAAAATATTTAATATTGGGTGAATTAGAAAACCCAATGTCATTTGCTGTAAGTCCAAATTTAAAGTAGCTGCTTATGATTAGATCTGATCGCTGGCGAAATTATATCAGACATATTCATAAACAATTATTATATTTTAAATTCATAAAAATTTTAATATTGTCAAGTTTATTATATTTAATAAACCTAGAACTTGGTTATGCAAAAGATATTAACATTGCAATTCTTGACTCTGGAATTTGTCCCCAATTTTTGCAACTGAAAAAAGTTAATTCGCAGCTCATAAAAAATAACCTATTGATAAAAGTAAATCCAAATTATTTTGCAACCGTCAAAAAGTATAATTTAAACTGCAATATAAATGAATTGGAAAAATCGCCACGATTTCATGGTCACAGAGTATTGCAAGTTTTTATTGATGAATTATTAAAAACAAAAAATACAAAAATAAATATTTTTACTAAAACCAATGAAGTTGAGCATGCACAACAAAGACTACATATTAACCCTATAGTTATGCTGGATATTAATGGAGAACAAGACATAAAAACATGGCAAAATGCGATCGATTATATACGATTAAAAAAATTTGATTATGTTATCTCATCAATTGGCTTAGCTTTTCGAACAGAAGAAGATTTAATAAATTCTAAATTAACTTTACCGCCGGACTCAGTTTATTTTTTGGCCGCGGGTGAAAGATTTGGTACTTTAACTAAAGCAGAAATATTTCCCCAATTTTTAGTTACAAATATAAATCATAAAAATCCAAATTATCATTTAGTTGGTTTACGTTTTAAAAATATCGATGGTAATTGGCAACCTACACCTTTTACATTTTATTCTGATTTTGTGACGGATTGGTATGACGAAGAAAAACAGCTTCAATTTAAAGGATCATCCTTTGCAGCTCCAATTGTATTAGTTCACTATTTATTAAAATCCAAACTTTAGTTTGGATTTTAATCATATATTTTCTTAATAAACTAATTTTTTTAAAAACGTGGGCTAGTCGAATTGACGGATAACTCGCCTCATGATGCTATTAATTATGATAGTTAATTGCACCTCTTATAAAAATGGAAAAAAGATTTCTGATATTCCGGCTCATTCATTGAAGTCAATAAGCGATATTTTAAAAGATCATGAAACAATAATTTGGTTAGCCTTAAAAGAACCAACTCAGGATGAATTGGATTTAATTTGTGAAGAATTTAATCTCCATTTTTTAGCTATTGAAGATGTGATGCATGGATATCAGAGAATAAAAATAGAAGAGTATGGAGAGGTTATATTTACGGTGTTAAGAACACCAGAGTTTAAAAATGACCATCTCCATTTTGGAGATATATATTTATTTGTTGGACCTCAATTTGTAATTTCTATTCGAAAAAATACAGATAATGGATTTATAAATATTCGAGAAAGATGTGAAAAAGAACCTCATTTATTAGCCTTAGGCTCTGGCTTTATATTTTATGCCTTAGTAGATACAATTGTGGATCGGTATTTTCCAATTGTTGATAAATTAGAAGAAGAATTTGAAACTCTTGAAGAAAAAATGTTTCAATCATCATCTTCAAAAGATCAAATTGAGCAACTCTATAATTTTAAACAAACAATTATGAGAATCAAGCACACTTTAAATCCACTGATTGAATCTGTTGGAAAATTATATGGCGGCAGAGTGCCTAAAGTGTGCTCGCAAACTCAAGAGTATTTTCGTGATGTCTATGACCACGTTTTTCGTTTAGAGCAAACAGTGGATAATATTCGAGATATGTTAGTAACAGCAATGCAAGTTAATTTAAATTTAATTTCACTCCGCGAGAGTGAAACCAATAAACGATTAGCAGCATGGGCTGCTTTAATTGGATTTCCAACTATGATTGCTGGAGTCTATGGGATGAACTTTAAACATATGCCTGAGTTAGAATGGGAGTATAGTTATCCAGTGATTTTAATTTTGATGGCATCTTTAGATATCTATCTTTATTTTAAATTTAAAAGAACAGGTTGGCTCTAATCTTCTTCAATGCGTCGAAAATGATGCAAAATTCATATTCTTTGACGTGATCAAAATGTTAATTAATGATTTTATCATTCAGAACGAGCGTTCAGAGGAGGACCATTGGCACGATCAATTCAAAATCAATTTTATTTACGATTAAGTGATTTGGCTTCAATGATGAAAGTTTCTGGAGATGAGCTTAAAGGTGAACTTATAAATTTAAATATTAAAGTGATGTTGTCTTATGGCAAAGCTTTAATTGCCCCAAGTGATGTGAGAGCCTACCTTAAATCCAAAGGTTATACTTATAAAAAGCAAATAATATCTTTTCAAATGCTCAAGGGCGGGGTTGCTAAAACGACTTCTTGTTTAAATATCGGTCTACGAGCAGCCATGTATGGTCATCGAGTGTTATTTATGGATTTAGATCAACAGGCTAATTTAAGTTTAGCTTTGGGTGTAGATGATTTAAAAATTCCAGTTTTCTTGGATGTCCTCGAGAAAAAGAAAACGCTGTCAGATGTAATAATAAAATTATCATCCCATGTGTCGTTAGTACCTTCAAACTTAAATAATTCTGTTATTGAGAGAGTATTATTAAATTCTTATCGCAATATATCTAATGCTGTTAAAAAACAAATTGAAACAGTGTTAAATGATTATGACTTGGTTGTTATTGATACAGCTCCAAGTTTGAGCATGCTTAATACCTCAGTGACCTGTGCTTCTGATAAAATTATTTTACCAGTAAACCCAGATAAATTTACTGTTTACGGAATGCAAAAACACCTTTTAGATTTAGATCAAGTAAAGAAAGATTTTGATTTGGATTTTCAAGAAAAAATATTATTTACTAAATTTGATGGAAGAGAATCCGCAAGCCAGTCTTTTTTAGATCAGTGTTTTGATATTTGTGGCGATAAAATGTTAGATCAATATATCAGAACCTCTTCAGATGTAAAAAATTCTATATCTCCGCAAAAAACGATATTTGATTCAGTTGGAAATGGTAAAGAAGATTATGATATGGTTTCTAGAGAAATCTTGGGCTTATTTGCTTAAATCCCTCTGGACAGCTCTAAGTAAAGTATGATTAAATCTTTTTCTAAATCCAAATTCAATTTTGATAAGACTTTTAAGGAGGTTTGAAAATGCCATCGGTAAAACAAAACCAAAACCATAAGAAAAGTAGAAAAGTAACAATTCAAACTTTAGATTCGAGCGAAGTTACAGATGAAGCTAAGAAAGCCAATGAAGAAGTCAGTGACGATACAATTAGAAGACGTCCCTATCACAATGTTGAAGAACCTGTAAAATCTGAATCAATACAATCCGAATCAATACAATCTGAGCCAGTAAAAGAAGAGAACGAGCAAGGCTCTAAAAAATCAATTTTTTCCCAACTTAATTTAGTATTAGAAATTGCTAAACAAGCCCAAAACAAAATTCCTAAAGTATCGGATGTTGCTGCAATGGCTTCATATGGATCTTATGTTGGAGTTAATCTTGTAAAATCGAAATTTCCAAAATCAACAGCATTAGTTGAAAAAGTTGCAACGGATTGGGTGAACGATGGTGATTTCAAAGAACTTCCAATTGATACGCCTCTTGTACAACATTATGTGGCACAAGGTTTAAAACAAGCAAAAACTGTAGAAAAAAAGATTGAAGAGCGTTTAGATCAGACTGGTGTTTTAACTGTAGCTAAACATCAACTTCAGAGACTAAAAAAAATTTTAAAATAACTGCTCATGATTAAGTCTGATTGCTTCGCAATTTTATCAGACATAATCACGAGCTGTTATTCTCTTGTTTGTTGGGGGCGATTTTCAATCACCCCGTATTATGAAAACCCAAACTTACGTTTGTGTTTTCATAATAAACTGCTCATGATTAAGTTTAAATTTAGCTTGGGGGTGGGGCGAACTCTTCGAGTTTATTTTTAATCACTTGAATTATGCTTTCAATATCTTTAAGCATCTTTTCATCGGGAGGTAACTTGGTGGGCTCTTGTTTAATGGCCTCTTCTGAAACGGTGGACCATGACTCAATAGCTTTCGTAATTTCAGTTTGTGTTGAAATCCAAGTTTTTTTATTTGCTTTATCTTTTGCTTTTTCGCTCATGACAATATTAAAACAATCGTGAGGTCATTCGACAAGAGAAAATTGACAAGTTTAAAATAAAAAAGCAAAAATAGTTATTCTTAAGTTTTTTCAAGTTAAAATATCAGAATACCCCATTCAAATTCGATAATGGGTTTAAATTTATACCGAGGAGAGGTTAATAAATGTCTCAAGATATCATTTATACAATGAAGGGTGTGTCAAAAGTATATCCGCCACAACGTTTTGTTTTAAAAAATATTTATCTTTCTTATTTTTATGGAGCTAAAATTGGTGTTCTAGGACTTAACGGTTCTGGAAAATCATCTTTATTAAAAATTATGGCCGGGATTGATAAAGATTATTTAGGAGAGGCCTTTCCAGCTCGTGATTTTAAAGTTGGTTATTTAGAGCAGGAACCTAAATTAGATCCTAATTTATCTGTAAAAGAAAATATTTTACAAGGAATGGGAGAACTTCCTAAGTTACTTGCGGAATTTAACCAAATCAGCGAAAAATTTAATGAAGAGATGACCCCAGAACAGATGGATAAACTGATTGAGCGGCAAGGGCAAGTTCAAGAAAAAATTGAAGCTCTCGATGGTTGGGAAGTCGATCAAAAAATCAATTTAGCAATGGATGCTTTGAGATGTCCAGATGGGGATTCAAATATTACGACTTTATCAGGAGGAGAGAAGCGTCGAGTAGCCCTGTGTCGTTTAATATTATCAAACCCAGATATATTATTATTGGATGAGCCGACGAATCATCTTGATGCAGAAAGCGTGGCTTGGCTTGAGCAATACTTGGCTAAATTTCCGGGAACTGTCATTGCAGTCACCCATGATCGCTACTTTTTAGATAACGTTGCTCAATGGATATTAGAGTTAGATCGAGGTGAGGGAATCCCGTGGAAAGGTAATTATACTTCATGGTTAGAACAAAAAGAAAAAAGACAACTCAATGAAGAAAAAGAAAATGCTCGAAGATCAAAAACCCTTGAACGTGAACTTGAATGGGTTCGAATGGGAGCAAAGGCTCGACATGCAAAATCAAAAGCTCGTTTATCTGCCTATGAAAACTTATTAAAAGAACCATCAAAAGAGAGAATGCAAGATCTGCAAATTTATATTCCACCAGGGCCACGTCTTGGTGAAATAGTAATTGAGGCCCATGGTGTAACTAAAGCATATGGTGATAAATTATTATTTGATAATATGGATTTTGTGATTCCTCGAGGAGCAATAGTTGGTGTGATTGGACCAAATGGTGCAGGTAAATCAACTTTATTTAGAATGATTACCGGTCAAGAAAAGCCGGATGATGGAACTTTTAAAGTGGGCGAAACAGTGAAGATGGCCTATGTTGATCAAAGTCGTGATTCGTTAAAACCAGATTTAACTGTTCATGAGTCGATTTCAGAGGGTGAAGAGCCAATCAGGCTTGGGAATAGAGAAGTCGCTTCACGACAATATGTTTCATGGTTTAATTTATCAGGATCTGATCAAGAGAAAAAAGTAGGAGTACTTTCAGGTGGTGAGCGAAATCGAGTTCATCTTGCAAAAATATTAAAAACTGGAGCGAATCTCTTATTATTAGATGAGCCAACAAATGATCTTGATGTTAATACGATGAGAGCTCTTGAAGATGCTATTTTAGAATTTGGTGGATCAGTAGTTGTTATAAGCCATGATCGCTGGTTTTTAGATCGTATTTGTACTCATATGATAGCCTTTGAGGGGGATTCACAAGTTTATTTCTTTAATGGAAATTATTCAGAATATGAAGAAGATCGTAAGAAAAGATTTGGTGAAGCAGCTTTAACACCCCGAAAAATTAGATATAGACCAATTCATTAATTTATTATGAAAATACAAACTTTAGTTTGGATTTTCATAATACGGGGTGATTGAAAATCGCCCCAAACAAACAGGAAAATAACTGCTTATGATTATGTCTGATATAATCGCGAAGCGATCAGACTTAATCATGAGTAGTT
>SXGU01077241.1_pt1 | contig 10850 bp, 12 predicted proteins | sample 3174531 | NCBI WGS metagenome assembly SXGU01 (sample SAMN11356863, study PRJNA531348) | freshwater metagenome | isolation source: freshwater sample F1-140 | place: China: Fuxian Lake, Yuxi | collected 2017-12-25 | reverse complement strand
TGGGCAAGCACTCCGGCCGCAATGCCTTCAAAACCCGGATGCAGGAACTGGGCATGGAGCCGGGTTCCGAACAGGAACTCAACGAGGCGTTTCAACGCTTCAAGGCACTGGCTGATAAAAAACACCAGATTTTTGACGAGGATTTACAGGCACTGATGACCGAAGCCGCCAGTGAGGCTGAACACGAAATCGTGCGACTGATAGCACTCCGGGTTTGTTCGGAAACCGGTGAAATTCCCAAAGCCCGTGTAATCCTCAGAATAGACAATGATGAGGTGCGGGGAGAAGCCGAAGGCGGCGGTGCCGTGGATGCGAGTTTCAAGGCCATAGAATCGCTGGTCAATACCCAATCCACCCTGCAACTCTATTCGGTCAACAACATCACCACCGGTACCGATGCCCAGGGTGAAGTGACCGTACGACTGGAAAAGGCCGGACGGATCGTCAATGGTCAGGGGGCCGATACCGACATCGTGATTGCCTCGGCACGTGCCTACATCAACGCGGTCAACAAGTTAATGGTTCCCCGGCAACGCATGCACCCTCAGGTATCGGGTGATGTCTGACCGATGGATGAGAACCAGCGCAAGAAACTGCTTGATGTCATGGGCATTGCGACCTGGCATCTGCGGTTGTCACCTCCCCTGATGGAAGACGCTGAAACCATGCCGATCCCGGCTGAAACCGCGGCCAAATCCATGGACAAAACCTGGGAAACGCTGGCTTGCGAAGTCCGTGAATGTACCCGTTGTGTCTTGCACACCCGTCGTACACAAACCGTCTTCGGGGTCGGCTGTCGCGAAGCCGACTGGCTCATCATCGGCGAGGCTCCCGGCGAACAGGAAGACCTGCAAGGCGAGCCATTCGTGGGGCGGGCCGGTCAACTGTTGAATGAAATGATCCGCGCCCTGGGGTTGAAGCGATCTGATCTTTACATTGCCAACGTTCTCAAGTGCCGTCCGCCGGAAAACCGCATCCCGCTCCCCGAAGAATCACAAGCCTGTGAAGGCTATCTGCACCGTCAGATTGCCCTGGTTCAACCTAAAATCATCCTGGCGGTCGGTCAGGTGGCTGCCCAGAATGTTCTCAAAACCACCATTACCATCGGCAATCTGCGGGGACTGGTCCATCAATATCAGGGCGTTCCATTGGTCGCAACCTACCATCCGGCCTACCTGCTGCGTTCATCGCGTGAAAAGCGCAAAGCCTGGGATGACCTGAAACTGGCCCTTAAAACCTACCGATCCCAGACTCAATAATCCCGGGAGTTTGTTCATGTCTGAATTTCTGGAACACATGACCCGCTGGATGCGTTACGATGCCGAAAAGGACTTCTATCAAAGACATTTTCCCAGCCTGGCAGAAAACGTCGAACTCTCATTGCGTCCCATGCGAAAGGCCGATATCCCGCGAGTTTTTGCGGTAGAGCAGTCGGCCTACGAACACCCCTGGGAAATAGCCACCTTCAGGGATTGTTTCAAAATAGGTTATCACTCATGGATAGGCGAGAAAGGCGGGCAGGTGGTGACCTACGGCATCCTGTCGGTAGGCGCGGGTGAATGCCACCTGCTCAACCTGTGTGTGGCTTCGGCTCATCAGGGCAAAGGCTACGGTCGCCACATGCTGGAACGCCTCATCGGTGAAGCCCGAAGACTACGCGCCGAGACTTTGTTTCTGGAAGTGCGCGATTCCAACCGCAAAGCCATTTACCTGTACCGACAGGCCGGATTCAACGAAATCGGTTTGCGCAAGGGGTATTACCCGGCAACCCAGGGACGGGAAGATGCCATCGTCATGGCTCTGGTACTGTGAGAAAACCCGGCAGGATACGATGACTCATCTGATCGTAGACACCCGTGGCCTGAATTGCCCACTGCCTCTGCTCCGCCTCAAAAAGGCGTTACAGGCACTGGAAACCGGCCAAACCGTCTGGATTCAGGCCACAGACCCGGCCTCGGTGCTGGATTTTGGCGTCTTCGTGGATCAGACGCCCCATGAGATGCTGGAACAAAGGCAGGAAAACGGAATCTATCACTACGTGATCAGGAAGGGTTAAGCGATTTCCCCTCGCAAACTGATAATAGGCCATCCCCTTTCGGTCGCTATCCCTGCCAGCTTTTCATCGGGATCTACGCCCACCGGATACCCCACCTGCTCCAGCAGGGGAATGTCGTTATGCGAGTCGGTATAAAAATAACTCAGGGACAAATCATGCGGGTTATCCCCGAGCCACTCCTGCAAGCGCACAACCTTACCCGCCTGGAAACAGGGAACACCGATAAATCGCCCGGTATAGTGCCCGTCGCACCACTCCGGTGTCGTCGCCAGCAGATGCTCTATGCCGTAAAGTTTGGCAATGGGTTCGGTAATGAAACGATTGGTGGCAGTAATGATGACGGGGGTGTGTCCCTGATCCAGATGGGACTGTATCAATTCATGGGCAGCAGGGAGCAACAGCGGTCTGATGATTTCGGCAATGAACTCGTCGCGCCAGCGAAACAGGTCATCTGCCGGATAGGCTGCCAGCGGAGCCAGGGCAAACTCCAGAAACGCTGTCATATCAAGTTCACCCCGGCGATAGTCCTCGTAAAAACGGGCGTTGGCCGACTCGTAGGCCTCACGGTCAACCAGGCCGCGTCGTACGAGAAACGTTCCCCAGAGGTAGTCACTATCACCGGCCAGCAGGGTGTTATCCAGATCAAATATTGCCAGATTCACAAGATTTCGCTAAATTCAAAAGAAGTTAATTAATCAACTGGACTGAAGTCAAGATTATGATAGACGCGGATGGTTATCGCCTCAACGTGGGCATCGTATTATGCAACGACGAAGGCCGCGTATTCTGGGCAAGGCGTCTGGGAACCAGTTCCTGGCAGTTCCCTCAAGGCGGCATCAAACCCCGCGAGAAACCCGAGATGGCCATGTATCGGGAATTGTACGAAGAAATTGGACTCAAGCGCACCGATGTCCAGTTCATGGGAAGAACCCGACACTGGCTGCGCTATGACCTGCCTGAGCGTTACATCAGGCGCTACTCCTACCCGCTCTGCATCGGCCAGAAGCAACTGTGGTACATGCTGCGGCTGGCCACTCACGAATCCAGTATCTCCCTCAACAGAACCAGCCGACCCGAATTTGATTCCTGGTGTTGGGTAGACTATTGGTATCCCGTCCACGATGTCGTTTATTTCAAACGCAAGGTTTATCGACAGGCACTGACAGAACTGGGACGTTGCCTGCTCGACAGCAAACCACCCGCCGGTCTGGATAATTCACGCGACAGATCCGCCCAACCCCCTTCCGTCATCATCGCTCGCTGACAGGTAACCCACGTTATCACTTCCCTGCGGCATAACACCACGCTAGTAGCCTGACGAGGTGCTGTCCAACCCTTTGGGCAAGTCATTGAGTCTCTCGACTCCGGTTGAAAAACTGCCGTCATCACCCAATTCCAGCCAGCGATAACCGGGCGGTTTTTCATCCAGGGCAAATGCCTCCGAGTAGGGTTTGAACTGAAAACAGGTTGCCGGAGTCGCCAAAAACCGCACACCGTTCCTGTCAATATCCAGGGACTGATGCACATGTCCGGTCAAAACTCCCCTGACTTGTGGAAAACGCTGCAACAGAACCATGAATTGATCCCTGTTTCCCAGAACCATGGTGTCCAGCCAGGCACTGCCTGTCATGACTGGATGATGATGCAGGGCAATGAGGGCATGGTGATCCGGATAACTGGCCAGGCACGCTTCCAGATGATCCAGTTGATCTTGTGCCAGAAACCCGCCAGGACTCCCTTGCACTGAACTGTCGAGGCTGATGAGCTGCCAGTGATCCAGTACTATCTGCCGCTGGTCATGCACCTGATCACAGCAAAGGCATGAAGCCATCAATGCCGGATTATCGTGATTACCAGGCAAAAAATAATAGTCCCAGTCGGTCGTCTGCAACCAACTCCGCAAACGGGCATAAGTTTCGACAACCGGATCCTGCGCCAAGTCACCGGTCAAAAGAACCAGCCTGACGTTTTCCTGCTCACCCACGGCTTTTTTGAGCACATCAACGAAACTTCCCCCGGTATCCACGCCCAACAGGGTCTGGCCGGACTGGGCGAGTATGTGCAGGTCGGTGATTTGAATGATGCGTACCACGATTAAATCGCCAGCCTGATCGCCGTTTCAATAACGCAGAAGGGAATGCAACCAGTAACGGTGCAGTTTTTCCCGTCCTCCCAAGCCCTCCAGTTCGACCAGAAAGGCACAAGCCACCACGCTGGCCCCCAACGACTCGATGAGCTCACAACTGGCTCTGGCCGTTCCACCGGTGGCCAGCAAATCATCCACCAAAAGCACCCTGTCTCCAGCTCCCAATGCATCGGTATGCACTTCCAGGGCAGCAGAACCGTACTCGAGGTCATAACTCACGTTTTGCACGTCGTAGGGTAATTTGCCGGGCTTTCTGAGCGGAATAAAGCCTACCCCCAGCTCCCAGGCCACCAGAGAGCCAAAGATAAACCCCCGCGCTTCCATACCTGCCACTGCAGTGATTTCCTGCCCCAAAAAGGGGTGCAGCAATTGATGGACAGCCAACCGCAAACTGGCCGGATCCTTGACCAGCGGCGTAATGTCCTTGAACAAAATACCCGGTTTGGGAAAATCGGGAATATCCCGGATTCGTGCTTTGAGTCGATCCATAAGCCTGTAAGTTCAATGATTGATGGCGGTGCGGTGCGTCCTGACCGGCATGAGTCATCTTCCGCAAATTACCATGACGCATTCGACTGGCCCGTCTGGATATCCAGACGTATTTTACGAAGGTGTTGAGGTTGTCAGTGTTTTCAGGAAATGGTCGATGGCAGTCTGTACACTGTTCTCGTCCAGACCAGCCTCGGCCAGTAATTGTTCACGACTGCCATGCTCCAGAAACTGATCAGGCAAGCCCAGGTTGAGAACCGGGAGCGACAAGCGATGAGCCAGCAGCAGTTCGTTGACGGCACTGCCAGCCCCCCCCGCCACCGTATTGTCCTCCAGGGTAACGAACCCCTGGTGTGTCCTGGCCAAATCCAGAATCAGTGACGCATCCAGCGGTTTGACGAAACGCATGTTGACTACCGTGGCGGACAATCTGCTGCCAACAGCCTCGGCAACAGCCACCATACAGCCGAAGGCCAGCAGGGCCAGACCGCTTCCCTGGCGACGTACCTCCGCCTGACCAATGGGCAAAGCCTGCATTTCAGACTGGATTTCCACACCCGCTCCCCGTCCCCTGGGATAGCGAACGGCGGAAGGCCCCTCGTGCATGAACCCGGTGTAGAGCATTTGACGACACTCATTTTCATCCGCCGGTGTCATGATGACCAGGTTGGGTATGCAACGCATGAAACTGAGATCGAAACTGCCGGCGTGGGTCGGCCCATCCGGACCGACCACCCCGGCGCGATCTATGGCAAACAATACGGGTAAATTCTGCAGGGCCACATCGTGAATCAGTTGATCATAGGCCCGTTGCAGAAAGGTCGAGTAAATGGCTACGACGGGCTTGTATCCCTCACAGGCCTGACCGGCTGCCAATGTCACGGCATGCTGTTCTGCGATGCCGACATCAAAATAACGTTCGGGAAAACGTTCCGAAAACTCCACCAGCCCGGAACCCTCGCGCATGGCCGGCGTGATACCCGTCAACCGCTGATCGCGCTCGGCCATATCACACAACCAGCGACCAAAAATTTCGGTATAGGATGGAGAACCCGATTTGGTCTGGGGAAGATGATCCTTGGCCGGGTCAAATGAGGAAACGCCATGATAGGCCACCGGATCCTGTTCAGCCGGGAGGTAGCCTTTGCCCTTGCGGGTCACGACGTGGAGAAATCTGGGCCCGGACAACTCCCGGAGATTCCGCAACGTCGTCACCAGGGTATCCATATCATGTCCATCAACCGGACCGATGTAATTGAATCCCAGCTCTTCGAACAAGGTACCGGGTGCCACCATGCCCTTGACATGCTCTTCGGCCCGCCGCGCCAGTTCCCAGACATTGGGCATGTGCTGACGCAGCAATTGTTTGCTGCCTTCGCGAATACCGGTGTAAAACTTGCCGGACAGTATCCTGGCCAGATAGTTGTTCAATGCGCCGACATTCGGCGAGATCGACATCTCGTTGTCATTCAGGATGACCAGCAGATTGGCATCAAGGACACCGGCATGGTTCAGTGCTTCGAACGCCATGCCACCGGTCAGTCCACCATCACCGATGATGGCCACGGCATGTAACGGACGACCCTCCAGGGCTGCGGCAATGGCCATGCCCAGTGCGGCACTGATGGATGTACTGGAATGACCCACACCAAAGCAGTCGTAAGGACTTTCTTCCCGTTTTGGAAACGCGGAAAGCCCGTCCTTTTTCCTGATGGTTCCCATCCGGGTCCGTCGGCCTGTCAGTATCTTGTGCGGATAGGCCTGATGTCCCACATCCCAGACCAGTTTGTCTTCCGGTGTGTCGAATACATAGTGTAGCGCGACGGTCAGTTCCACCGTACCGAGTCCAGCGGCCAGGTGCCCGCCCGACTGACTGACGCTTTCGAGCAGAAAATCGCGTAACTCGGCTGCGACGCACTGCAATTGACCGGGTTCGAGTCGCCTTAAATCATCAGGACTCTCTAGTGTGTCCAATAAAGGATATTTGTTTGAATTTGTCATTATGATTTTCAAGTCCTTCAGCCCCGAACTGGCACTATTCATCAGGCTGTCTGGATCAGGTTCCGGACATCTTCCGAAAACAGGGTTGAGCGTGTATTGGTAAAGGTGGCAATGTTCCCAAAGTTTTACCCATTAGGCAAACCGGCTGCACCGCTCAATGGTTTCTCTGAACGATGAAATGCGACAAGTCACGCAGCAAATCCGCTTCGGCCCCCAGGACAGACAGCGCGTCCAGTGCCTCTTCATGCAGGTCGAGTGCTTTTTGCCTTGCACCGGAAAGACCCAGGAGAGCCGTGTAGGTCGGTTTGTTTTGATCGTGATCCTTGCCCTGTGTCTTGCCAAGGGTGGCGGTATCACTCTGGACATCGAGAATATCATCCTGAATCTGGAAGGCCAGGCCGATGCTCTTGGCGTAGTGATCCAGTCCATGGGCGACATCGGCAGCAACCATGGAGGCCGAGAGTACGGCCAGATTGACACTGACCCTGATCAGCGCGCCGGTCTTGCGGATATGCATGTTTTCCAGGGAAGGCAAGTCCAGCACCTGCCCTACGGAATCCAGATCAATCGCCTGGCCGCCGACCATCCCCTGGGAACCACTGGCCACTGTCAGGGCGGTGATCATGTCGAGTCGCTTTTCAGCGGGAATCCTGATGGTTGGATCATGAGCCAGCACATGGAAGGCCAGTGCCTGCAAGGCATCACCAGCCAGGATGGCCATGGCTTCGTCGAAGGCAATGTGACAGGTGGGTTTGCCCCGACGCAGGTCATCATCGTCCATGGCCGGCAAATCATCATGAATCAGGGAGTAGACGTGAATGAATTCCACCGCAGAAGCCGGGCCATCCAGGTGATCGAGGGGAACGCCGAGTGCCACCCCGGTGGCATAGGTCAAAAGGGGACGCAATCGCTTGCCGCCGCCCAGTACGGCGTAGCGCATGGCCTGATGCAAACGCTCGGGCATTCGGGATGCGGCAGGTAAACGGGCATCCAGTGCCGATTCGGCACGGGCCTGGATGTCCCGCATGAACTGGTGTAGGGCGGTATCAGGATTCATCGGTAAAGGGCTTGAAAGTGGGATCGGTTTTATCATCCATCAGAATTTGGACTTTTTGCTCAGCCTCCTGCAAGGCTTTCTGGCAAACCCGCGAAAGCTGTATACCCCGTTCAAAGGTCTTGAGTGCCTCCTCCAGCGGTAACTGGCCCTGTTCCATGCGCTCGACCAGGGTTTCCAGTTCCAGCAAGGCCTCTTCAAAGGGCAGGGTTTTCCTGGCCATGCATTATCTCAAAATCGGGTATGTCATAGGAACCATTGAATCAATTCCCTTTCAGGCCCAGTACATCCTGCATGTCGTACGAACCCGGAGGCTGACTGGCTAGCCAGAGGGCAGCCCGAATGGCTCCGTTGGCGAAGGTCAACCGGTTCGATGCCTTGTGGGTGATCTCGACCCGTTCGCCTTCATCGGCAAACAAAACGGTATGATCGCCCACGATATCGCCAGCCCGAATCACGGAAAAGCCGATACTGCCGGGTTTACGTTCGCCGGTATGACCCTGACGACTGTACACCGCACAGTCATCCAGAGTACGTCCCAGACTGTTGGCCACCACCTCACCCATACGCAACGCCGTACCGGAGGGGGCATCGACCTTGTAACGATGATGTGCTTCGGTAATTTCGATGTCGGTCTGATCACCAATGACCCGCGCCGCGATTTCCAGCAACTTGAGGCATAGATTAACTCCCACGCTCATATTCGGCGCGACCACCATGGGCAGGGTGCGGGCAGCAACATCCAGTTGCTCACGCTGTTCAGGGCTGAATCCTGTTGTGCCTACCACCATCCTGACCCCACGCGCCTGGCAAATGGCCAGATGCGACAGGGTGGGTTCGGGGCGGGTAAAGTCGATGACGACATCGACAGCCTGAATGATGCCGGACAAATCATCACTCACCCGCACTCCCACCGGGTCACGACCGATCAATTCGCCAGCGTCACGGCCTGTGGCCGGGGAACCCGGGCGTTCTATCGCCGCCGTGAGTCTTGCGTGAGGCGAGTCCAGACAAGCCGCCAACAAGGCATGCCCCATACGACCGTCCGCGCCCATGATTGCAATCCGGGTCATTTCTCACAGCCCTCCCAGTTTTTCGAAAAACTGCTTGACGCCATCCAGCCAGCCATGCGCCTGCGGACTGTGATGACTGCCGCCACCACTGAGGGATTCATCCAGCTTTTTGATCAGTTCGGTCTGTTCCTTGTTGAGATGAATGGGCGTTTCTATCCTGACCCGGCACAACAGATCGCCCTGGGCACCACCCCGTACCGGTTTGACCCCCTTGTTGCGCAGGCGGAACAGGCGTCCGGTCTGGGTTTCCGCCGGAATTTTCAGGACGACCTTGCCATCCAGTGTGGGCACTTCCAGATCGCCTCCCAAACAGGCCGTTGGAAAGCTGATGGGGACTTCGCAGTACAGATTGGCACCGTCACGGGTGAATATGGGATGCTCCTTGACTGAAATCTGCACATACAGATCGCCGCCCTCGCCCGCTTCGCCTTCACCCCCCAAACGAATACGATCCCCGGAATCGACACCGGCCGGAATCTTGACCGACAGGGTTTTGGTTTCCTGTACCCGGCCATGCCCACTACAGGTACGGCAGGGGTCCTTGATCTGCTGACCAGTACCCCGACAGGCCGGACAGGTTTGCTGTACGGCAAAAAAGCCTTGCTGCATACGCACGACCCCATGTCCCTGACAGGTCGTACAGGTGACCGGTGTAGTGCCTTTTTTCGCGCCAGTGCCGCTGCACTCGGTACAGGCCACCAGGGTAGGCACACGAATCTTGACTTCGGTACCCGATACGGCTTCTTCCAGGGTTACTTCGAGGTTATAACGCAGGTCAGACCCTCGTTGAGCCTTCCCGCGCTTGCGACTGCCTCCTCCGCCGAAGATATCTCCAAAAACATCACCAAAGATCTCACTGAAATTTTCAGCGGTATAACTGAATCCTCCCGCACCACCCCCCATGCCGGCATCCAGTCCGGCATGGCCAAACTGATCATAGGCCGAGCGTTTCTTGGCATCGGAAAGCACGTCGTACGCTTCCTTGATTTTCTTGAACTGTTCCTCGGCCTGAGGATTATCCCGATTCCTGTCAGGATGATATTTCATGGCAAGCCGACGAAAACTCTTCTTGATTTCGTCTTCGCTTGCGTTGCGGGCAACCCCGAGGAGTTCGTAGTAGTCTTCTTTAGCCATAGCGGTGTATTGTCTGGTTGAGTCGTTGCATTCTGTTCCCTGCGGGCCGAAACCCGTCAGGAATTTCGATTCCCGTGATGACAGAGAAGCGGCACCCCGTCAGTTGAACAGGATGCCGCTTCAAAAACATGCCCGATGACCTGACATCAGCCAGACCACCGGGCCCATCCGGGGACAGCCCCGGTTATTTGCGGGTGTCGTCGACTTCTTCGAACTCGGCATCCACCGCGTCATCATGCGGCTTTTTCGCACCGCCCCCGGATGTCGACGGCTGCTCTCCCCCGAAACCCGAAGCACCCGCACCACCACCGGCCTGCTCGGCGGCATACAGCTGTTCCGCCATCTTGCCGGTGAGCTCAGTCAAACGCTGGGTCTTGCGCTCAATTTCACCGTGGTCGTCTCCCGTCAGTGCCACCTTCAATTCCTCAATGGCCGCCTCGATTTTGCCACGATCATCGGCAGATACTTTCTCACCCACTTCCTGCAGGGTTTTGTTGGTCGAATGAATCAGACTGTCCGCATGGTTACGGGCAGTGACCAGATCACGCATGCGTTTGTCTTCTTCGGCATGCAGTTCGGCATCGCTGACCATGCGTTTGATTTCTTCCTCGGTCAAACCACTGGAGGCCGTGATACGGATGGACTGCTGTTTGCCGGTGGCCTTGTCCTTGGCGGAAACATGCAGGATACCATTGGCATCAATGTCGAAGGTCACTTCGATCTGGGGAACGCCTCTCGGAGCCGACGGGATATCGGAGAGGTCAAAGCGACCCAGCGATTTGTTGTCCCGTGACATTTCGCGCTCACCCTGCAATACATGGATGGTCACGGCAGTCTGACTGTCTTCTGCGGTTGAAAAAACCTGGCTGGTTTTGGTCGGGATGGTCGTGTTCTTCT
>SXGU01523139.1_pt1 | contig 10851 bp, 4 predicted proteins | sample 3174531 | NCBI WGS metagenome assembly SXGU01 (sample SAMN11356863, study PRJNA531348) | freshwater metagenome | isolation source: freshwater sample F1-140 | place: China: Fuxian Lake, Yuxi | collected 2017-12-25 | reverse complement strand
GAAAAGGGTAAGTTCAGCGGGACGATCCCTCTTCCGAACGGCGACGGCGGAAAGCACATCACCGGAACTCAGAAAGACGAGCAGGGGAACGAAGGCTCGACTCCGAAGGACTACATGGTCGACATGACTCCTCCGGCGGTGAAGTTCACGGCTCCCGTCCCGAATTCATTTGTTAAAAATGAAGTGACGGTGCGTGGTACTTGCGAAGCCGGCCTGCGTGTCGACTTCGGCGGTAACGTTTCGGGTAGCCCGTTCACCGAGTGCTTAAGTGGTGAATTCCAAGCGATCATCGTCGTCGTAAATCCCGATGGCGTAAAAAACATCACGGCACAACAGCGTGACCCCGCCGGCAACATCGGCCGTGACAATCGCGACGTCGTTCTCGATAAGACTCCTCCTTTGATTCAGATCACGGGACCCGCACCGGGTACGCCGGCCGCGACCGGAGTGACTCTCATCGGTCGTTGCACGGATGGTATTCCCGTGACGATCGGAGGAGGCGGAAACAACGCTCCTTCGACGGCAGTCTGCACGAACGGGAACTTTTCTTCGCCGGTGACATTCACCCCCGGTGACGGTCCGAAGTCGATCGAAGTTTCCCAAACGGATCCCGCCGGCAACACGGCCAATGACAGCCGTTCGTTTGTTCGCGATAACACACCTCCCGCGATCAAGATCACGGCTCCCGCCGCTGGAACAAAAGGTCAGACGGGACTCACCGTTTCGGGAACTTGCGAGGCAGGGTTACCGGTGAACCTCGGCGGAACGGGCGTTGCGACTCCTGTTTCGACCGCATGTAACGGCGGAAAATTCAGCGCACCGATCGTCTTCGCCGGTGCTGATGGCGTGAAAAACGTCGTTGCAACTCAGACGGATGCGGTCGGGAACATCGGCACCGACAACCGCAACTTCGAAAAAGACTCCGCTGGTCCCGCAGTTCGTATCACGGCTCCGGCTGCGGGTACGCGCACGAAAGATTCAATCACTTTGGTCGGAACTTGCGAGACGGGTCTTCAGGTCAATATCACTGGCGCGGGCGCCCGCAATCCGAGCAAAACGGATTGCGTCGCCGGCAACTTCTCGGCGGTCGTGAGCTTGAGTAACGGCGATGGCGTGAAGAACGTCGTGGCCTCGCAAACGGATGCGATTGGAAACGTCGGAAGCGACAACCGTGACTTCGTTCGTGATTCGACGGCTCCGATGATTCAGATCACGGCTCCAGCCGCGAACTCCATGATCAAAGACACCGTGGCTCTCGTTGGAACTTGCGAAACGGGCTTGCCGGTCGCGATCTCCGGTGCGGTCAACGCGCCGAGCACGACGACATGCTCAAACGGAAGCTTCATGACTTCCGTGACGGTCACGGCGGGCGACGGAAAAAAGAACATCATCGCTTCGCAAACGGATGAAGCCGGCAACACGGGCAGCGATAATCGCGACTTCCTCCGCGATACGACGGGTCCGGCAATTCAGATCACGTCTCCCGCAGCGGGATCACGAACTCAATCATCGATTCAACTCGAAGGAACTTGCGAGACGGGTCTGCCGGTCGCAATCACCGGCGCGGTGAACGCTCCGAGTTCGACTGAATGTAAAGCTGGAAAATTCAACGCTCCCGTCACACTCTCGACAGGCGACGGAACAAAGAACGTCGTCGTCACTCAGACCGACGCGAACGGAAACTCGGGAACTGACAACCGCGACTTCGTCGTGTCGACGGTCGGCCCCGCGATCCGCATCACTGGCCCCGCGGCTGGAACACGCACGAAAAGCTCACTGACTCTCGTCGGAACTTGCGAAACCGGTCTCGAAGTCACGATCGCCGGCAGTGGCGCGAACGCGAACGTGAAAACGAATTGCGTAAATGGTGCGTTCTCGAGCGTTGTGGCGCTCAAGGCTCCGGATGGAGTTAAGAACATCACCGCTTCGCAAACAGATGCGATCGGCAATACCGGAACCGATAATCGCGACTTCGTTCTCGATACAACTCCGCCCGTGATCACGATCACGGGGCCTACGGCGGGAACTCCCTCGCAATCCACGATCACTCTCGTCGGTGCGTGCGAAGCGGGCTTGCCCGTCACAATCGGAGGGACGGGTGCCGCGGCTCCCGTTACCACAACTTGCGCGAACGGAAACTTTAGCGCGCCTGTCGGTCTTTCAAATGGTGATGGTGCGAAGAATCTCGTTGCCTCGCAAACCGATGCCGCTGGCAACACCGGTTCTGACGATCGCGACTTTGTTCGCGATACCGTTCCGCCGGCAATCAAAATTACAGCGCCGGCCGTGAACTTCGTTACGGCAGGTCCCATCACCCTCGTTGGAACTTGCGAAACGGGACTCACGGTTGCGATCTCCGGCGCGGGCATTACGGCGCCAGCCACGGCTCCTTGCGCGAACGGATCATTCACTTCAATGGTGACGCTCGCTTCGCCGGATGGAACGAAAAACGTCGTCGCCACGCAGACCGATGTCGCGGGCAATATCGGTTCCGACAATCGCAATTTCATTCTTGATAACTCGGGTCCCGACATCCGCATCACGGCACCTGCCGGGGGCTTCACAACCCAGGCGAACCTTACCCTCGTCGGAACTTGCGAAGCGGGATTGCCCGTCTCGATCTCTGGCGCGGTGAGCGCTCCGAGCACGACGGCGTGCTCTAATGGTTCTTTCAGCGCTCCCATTACTCTTTCAAACGGCGACGGGCAGAAAAACGTCGTCGTGAGCCAGACGGATGCCGCGGGCCTCACTGGCTCCGACAATCGTAACTTCGTTCGCGACACAACCGCACCCGTCATTAAGATCACGGCGCCAGCCGCTGGAAGCGCAACCACGGGGAACCTTGTTCTCGTCGGCACATGCGAAACGGGACTCCCGGTGAATGTCTCGGGTGCGGTGAATGCACCGAGCACGGCGGTTTGTACAAATGGCGGCTTCTCAACTCCCATCACGGTTTCAAACGGCGATGGAGTGAAGAACGTCATCGTTTCGCAAACAGATGCGGCTGGAAACACCGGCACCGACAACCGCGACTTCGTTCGCGACACCACGGGTCCCGCGATCAAAATCACGGCTCCCGCCGAGAACACTCGCACGCAAGGACCGCTCACCCTCGTTGGAACTTGCGAAACGGGCTTGCCGGTCGCCATTTCCGGAGCTGTCAATGCGCCGAGTACGACAGCTTGCGCGAACGGAGCTTTCTCCGCCGCGATCGTTCTCTCAAATGGCGATGGAACGAAGAACGTCGTCGTCATGCAAACCGATGCCCTCGGAAACTCAGGAACTGACAACCGCAACTTCCTCCGCGATACCGAGGGACCAGAAATTCTGATCACGGCTCCGGCCGCGGGCACGGTCACCACAGGTCCGATCGCCCTCGTTGGTAAGTGCGAAACAGGTTTGAAGGTCGACATCACGGGCGGCGTGACAGCTCCGAGCCAAGCCGATTGCGTGAATGGCGGGTTTAACGCCAACATCAATCTTGCTTCCGGTGACGGAACTAAGAACGTGGTCGTCTCGCAAACCGACGCCATCGGCAACACGGCTTCGGATAATCGTAACTTTGTTTTGGACACAACTCCTCCGGTGATTCGCGTCACGGCTCCGGCCGCGGGCAGCGTGTCTTCGGGTAACCTCACGCTAGCGGGAACCTGCGAAACGGGCTTACCGGTTGCGATCTCAGGTGCGGTCAATGCACCGAGCACGACCGCTTGCGCGAACGGAGCCTTCTCTGCCGCGATCGTTCTCTCAAACGGCGATGGAACAAAGAACGTCGTGGTCTCGCAAACCGACGTCGTTGGTAACATGGGTTCCGACAACCGCGACTTCGTTCGCGATACATCGGGTCCCGCGATCAAAATCACGGCTCCCGCCGAGAACACTCGCACGCAAGGACCGCTCACCCTCGTTGGAACTTGCGAGACGGGCTTACCGGTTGCGATCTCAGGTGCGGTCAATGCACCGAGCACGACAGCTTGCGCAAACGGAGCCTTCTCCGCCGCGATCGTTCTCTCAAACGGCGATGGAACAAAGAACGTCATCGTTTCGCAAACGGATCTGAGCGGAAACTCGGGAACTGACAATCGCAACTTCATCCGCGACACCGAAGGTCCCGCGATTAAGATCACGGCTCCGGCCGCGGGCACGGTCACCAAAGGTCCGATCGCCCTCGTCGGTTCTTGCGAGACGGGCTTGAAAGTCGATATCACGGGTGGAGTGACAGCTCCGAGCCAAGCTGATTGCGTAAATGGCGCGTTTAACGCCAACATCAATCTCGCCTCGGGCGACGGAACGAAGAACGTGGTCGCGACTCAAACAGATGCCATCGGCAATTCGGCATCTGATAACCGTAACTTCGTTCTCGATACAACGGCTCCCGTGATTCGCATCACGGCACCCGCCGCTGGCAGTGCAACTTCGGGTGCTCTCACCCTTGTCGGCACATGCGAGACCGGCTTACCGGTTAACGTCTCGGGCGCGGTGAATGCACCGAGCACGGCGGTTTGTACAAATGGCGGCTTCTCAACTCCCATCACGGTTTCAAACGGCGATGGAGTGAAGAACGTTATCGTTTCGCAAACGGATGCGGCCGGAAACACCGGAACCGACAACCGCGACTTCGTTCGCGATACGTCCGGTCCCGCGATCAAGATCACGGCTCCCGCTGAAAACACCCGCACGCAAGGACCGCTCACCCTCGTTGGAACTTGCGAAGCGGGATTACCCGTCGCGATCTCCGGCGCGGTTTCACAGATGAGCTCGACACCTTGCTCAAACGGTAACTTCTCCGCCGCCATCGTTCTCTCGAACGGTGACGGTGTGAAGAACGTCGTCGTTACCCAAACAGATGCGCTCGGTAACACTGGCTCCGACAATCGTAATTTCGTTCGCGATACTGCGGGCCCCGCAATCAAGATCACGGCTCCGGCCGCGGGCACGGTCACCAAAGGTCCGATCGCCCTCGTCGGTACTTGCGAGACGGGCTTGAAAGTTGATATCTCCGGTGGAGTGACTGCACCGAGCCAAGCCGATTGCGTGAATGGCGCATTTAACGCCAACATCAATCTTGCTTCCGGCGACGGAACGAAGAACGTCGTCGCCTCACAAACCGACTCCGTCGGTAACGTTGGCAGTGATAACCGCAACTTTGTTTTGGATACGACGGCGCCCGTGATTCGCATCACGGCTCCGGCCGCAGACTCGATCCAAAAACAATCCGTGAATCTCGTGGGAACATGCGAAGCGGGACTCACCGTAACGATCGGCGGAGCGGGCGTTCTCTCGATGACGACCACGAATTGCCCGAACGGAACGTTCAGCACGAACGTCTTCTTGAGCGCCGGAGATGGTCCAAAAATCGTGATGGCTTCGCAGACCGATGCGATGGGGAATTTCGGTTCCGACACCCGCAGCTTCTGGAAAGACACCACCGGACCGGCGATTCAAATCACGGCCCCGGCTCCGAACTACGTGACTCAAGGTTGGGTCACGCTCGTTGGAACGTGCGAGTCGAATCTGACCGTCACGATTACCGGAGCGGTCGCGAACACCGTCACCACGGCTTGTACGAACAGCCAATTCTCGACAAACGTTCTCTTGAGTAACGGCGACGGCGCTAAAAACGTCATCGCGTCTCAAACGGATTCCGTTGGAAACGTCGGCTCCGATAACCGTACTTTCATCCGTGACTACACGGCTCCCGTGATCAAAATCACCGCTCCTGCGGTCAACACGCCCACAACCGGCGCGCTGACTTTGAGCGGAACTTGCGAATCCGGCTTGCAGGTTGAAATCAGCGGTGCCGTCACCGGATCGACGTCGTGCTCAAACGGAATGTTCGCCAGCACCGTGACCCTCACGGGCGCTGACGGAGTGAAGAACATCGTCGTTACCCAAACCGACGCCGTCGGCAACGCGGGCACCGATAATCGCAACTTCGTCCTCGACAAGACCGCTCCCGTCATCACCATCGTGAATCCCGCGAAGAACGCTCAGGTCACGGTGGCTGCCCAAACGGTCAACGGGACTTGCGAAACGGGACTCGCTGTTTCGATCACCGGCAACATCGCTTCTCCCGTAAACACCGCTTGCACGAACGGCTCATTTACGGCGAACGTGACGCTGACGCCGAATCTTCCGAACAACGACATCAAAGCTTCGCAAACCGATCTTGTTGGCAACGTCGGATTCGATACGACGAAGGTCAAACTCGAAGCGGCCCCCGGCGCGACGGAGACTTTCATCGCCGACAAGTCGCTTGGCAAAGTCGACATCCTCTTCGTAGCGGATAACTCGGCCTCGATGGATCCAGAACAAGCGGCCCTCGGCCAAAAGTTCTCGGCCCTCGCTTCGGCCCTGAACGGAATCGACTGGCAGATCGGTATCACCACGACGAACTGCTCAACTGACCAATGGGGTATCTGCGGATCGCTCCTCACGATGGAAGGAACGGCGAGTACGAAGATCCTGACGCCGACCACTCCGGCGTATGAGCAGCTCTTCCGCAACACGGTTCAGCGTCCCGAAACATTGAACTGCGTAGCGAAGGGTATCTGCCCGTCAGGCAACGAAGAAGGCTTAAAGGCCATGGTGAACTCGTTCGCGAAACGCGCGAGCAACAACGCCGGCTTCTTCCGTGATGACACCTCACTCGCGATCGTCGAAATCACCGACGAAGACGAGCAGAGCACGGGCACCGCAACCGCGACGAAACCGCAAGCCGTTGTCGACGCCTTCCGTGCCGCCTTCGGCGCAACGAAGAAGCTCCGGACTTACGCCATCACGATCCTCCGCGGTGATGCCGCCTGCTTCAAACAGCAAGCGGATCAACAAGGCGGAATCGCGGCTTACGGAACGCACGCCATCGACCTCGCGACTTTGACCGGCGGTCAATCGGTGAGTATCTGTGCTCCCGATTACAGCCTCACGCTGAACCAAATCGGTAACGACCTGAAGAATCTCACGAGCACCGTGAAGCTCGCACGAGTTCCGAAGGCCAATACGGTTCAAGTGAAGTTCACACCTGCGCAGTCGATCTCGTGGACCGTGAGCGGCGACGTTGTCACGTTTAACTCGCCGGTTCCGGAAGGAACGCGAATTGATGTGACGTACGAGTATTGAGGCGGGCCGCTAGGGCAGAGCCGGCGGGCTGATCAGGTCAACGGATGGCGGGCGCGAGTCCGCCTTTTCGTTTTAAACGAAGGTTTTCTGTGCAAGCAACCCTCCGGGCGCCACGCGGCGTTCCCTCCCTTCTTTTCAGTGGTGTCCAGGTTGTAGTCAGCTTTGTTGGCTTGAGGGGGTGTTTAATAGCGGGGGACCGCTGGTCTCAGGGTTGCAAATCCCGGGTCCGACTCATAGGAACGGGAGAAAATTGTTGATGAAGAAGTTTTTGATTTTGGCCGTGATGGCCGTGGTAGGCATTTCGGCTGGTCAGGCTGAGGCGGCATGTAAATATGATCAGTATGGCCGTCGCTATTGCACGTCTTCGAAGAAGAAGCGTCATTCGGTAAAGAAAGCGAAGAAGAAGCGTTACGCCCGTTTCCGCGATGGTCAGGCGATTCAGCGGCCGAGCAGTGGAACTGGAAACGATGTGGCGGATCAGCAGTACGAGTATGCTCCTTCGACGTCGAGGACGATTCATTGCACGTTCGACACGTATTACGGTCCTTCGAGCTATGTTCGTTACGATGCGGATAAGGCACGCCTTTGGATTGGAACGGGCTGGCCCACGGAGTGGCGTCGTTATAGTGGCGTGACGGAACGTCGGGGTCTTCCGCCGTTTGGTGATAATGGGATTTCCGTTGTTGCATTTGGTGATGTGCCGCTTGTGCATTTGCAGGTGGGATACGCGCGCAGTTGGTATGAGCGCTTTACGGATTATCGCATTGAGGGAGCCTGGGGAATTCTTCCGGGTTCTTCGAAGAGTGGAGACCGTGGTTACTGCTACAGCCAGCAGGTTCCCAAGAACAACTGGGGAAAGAATCGCGGCAACTACAACTAACTACAACGAAGTAGAGACGACCAAGGATCAAAATAAGAAAGGCCAACCTGATGAGGGTTGGCCTTTTTGCGTTTCTGTGAAGCGACGATTAGTGATGGAGTTGGCAGCCGGGAACCGTGAGATCGATTTCGCGGTTCGCGTTGAGGCAGGAGTAAACCCAGTAAGTTTGCTGAGCGTACGAAACGCCTTCTGTCCAAGTGATGTTGCCTTGGGCGTCGACTTCGCACGGGTTGTTCATCGTGCAGCGGCCGCCGCTTTCGTTACCCGTGTTGTTGATCGCGATCATGCGGCGAGTGCCGGCTTGGATGACGGGCGAGCCCGAAGTTCCGCCGATAGTTTCGCAGCCGGGGCGGGAATAGCGAACGGAATCCACCCATGTCCACTGGTCTTCGCGGAGTTGCGGGATGAACGACTCGATCGCGCAAGAGTAGCCGCGCTTCCAGTAGCCCGAGATGATTTCGATCGGAGTGGTTTCGGTAGGACGTGTGGACGCGAGGACCAGCGGGCGCACGTTGTGTTTTGCTTTGATTTCGGCGTAAGTGACGCCGAGTTTGTAGATGGTGAGATCGGTTTTTGTCATGGACGAGTACACGATTTCGGTCGCGCGAAGGCTGACGGCGGTGCTCGTGTCGGGGTTCATGATGTTGAAGCGGCGGCTGCTACGTTGATGGCTGACGACTTGGCCCGCGGGAGTGAAGCCACCTTCGAGGCAGTGACCGTTTGTGAAAACGAGTGCCAGATCCGTATCGGGCGCGCCTTCGAGTTGCACGAGCGAGCCGGAGCAGTTGTCGAGAGCAACGATGCCCTCGAAGTTGTAGTTAGCGGTCAACGAGAACGGAAGCGAGTAGTTATGTTGGTTCTGTCCCGGCTTCGGAAGCGGTAACGCGTGAGCGGAATAAGAAGCGAAAACGCTCGTGAGTAATGCGAGAACAAGTAGCTTAGACATGCAAAGGCCCCCCCTAGCAGTGTTTGGTTGATTCGCGCCCCTAAACTATTGGCTTCTGCATCCCAGTGGCAACTTGAAAGGTCGGTGGCGGTAAAGAAATCTCTGGTGTACGGCGTCGGCGGGCTCGGTCAAAGTCTCAAAACGCTGGCCCTGATCGCCGAAACCGTGAAAAGATTGGGCTCAGAATCAGGAGCCGAAATGTCAAATATGCTTGCTGAATCCCAAGAGGCGCCGGCGCGAATTCAGGACCTCATGGCCACCGACGGCGAACTCTATCGTGACTTGGGTGCTCGGCTCCGCAAATTGAATCCGGCTTTCGTTGGTACGATCGCACGTGGAAGCTCGGATCATGCGGCGAACTACGCGGCCTACTTGATCCCGCAATGCACCGGTCGGGTGGTGGCGTCGATTCCGCCCTCGGTCGTGACGGTTTTGAAGTCGCGTCTGCAACTGAAAGATCAGTTTGTCCTCTCGATTTCACAGTCGGGCGAGAGCCCCGACATCGTTGAAGGCGTCGGTCACGCGCGGGCGCAGGGCGCCCTCACCGCGGCGATCGTGAATGTCGCGGGATCTCCGCTCACGAAGACGGCCGAAGTTGTTCTTCCGCAGCGGGCTGGGATCGAGACGAGTGTTGCCGCGACAAAGACCGTTCTTTGCACGATGGCTTCGGTCGCGAGAATCGTGGGCGAATGGGCCGAAGATGCTCGGCTGCTTTCTTGTTTGGAGGCGCTTCCCGAAACGCTTCGTCAGGCGCTCGCTTCATCCGCGCGGCTGGATGAACATATTGTCACGGGTGTATCGGATGCCTTTATTCTCTCTCGGTCATTGGGATCGAGCATCGCGCTCGAGACGGCTTTGAAACTAAAAGAGACCTGCGGGCTCCACGCCGAAGGATTTTCGACGGCGGAAGTTCGGCACGGGCCTAAAGAAATTGTGGACGATCGTTACCTCATCATCGCGCTCGCACTTCCTGGCTCCGGCGGGCGAGACGTCGTGGAGGCGGCACTTGAACTCAAGGCGCAAGGAGCGCGCGTGATTGTTGTGGGCTCGAAAGATGTCGCGACTTCGAAGGTGTCGTTCGTCACCCTGCCTGAGGTCGAAGACGAGCGCTTAACGCCGCTCGTTTGCCTTCAGCTTTTGCTTCCTTGGATCGCGAAGGCTTCGAATGCGTTGGGAAGAAATCCGGATCAACCTCGTTATCTCAAGAGCAAAGTCGTGAGGACTCGTTGATGAAATCTCGTTTCGAACTTCTTTGGGAGAGGGTTCATCGAAAGTACGAGAATGGTGATCCCGGTCACGATCTCGCGCATATTCGACGGGTTCTCGCGATGTGTTGCCGCATCGGCGAAAAGGCGGGCGCGAACCTCGACGTGCTACTGCCGGCGGCGCTTCTACATGATGTCGTGAACGTTCCGAAAAATCATCCGGATCGAACGAAGGCGAGCCGCCAAGCCGCCACTGTTGCCGTGGAGTTCTTGAGAGAACATGACTATACGGAAGAGGAGTGTGGGCAAATTGCTCAGGTGATCGTTGAACATAGTTATTCTCTCGGACTCAAGCCGTCGACTTTGGAATCGGCGATCCTTCAGGACGCGGACCGATTGGACGCGATTGGCGCAATCGGCGTCATGAGAACTACGACTTGCGGTTCGAGGATGGGCTCAAAGTATTACGATATGATGGACCCGTTCGCGAAGGAGAGAGCCCTCGACGACAAGAGTTTTACCCTCGACCACTTCTTCGTTAAGCTCTTTCAATTAGCCGAGGGCATGAACACCGAAGAAGGTAAGGCCGAAGCTAAAAGGCGCGCGGATTTTATGAGACTCTTCGTGGAGCAGCTTCGCGCCGAGATCACTCAATAGTCTCACTCTTCATTGAGGGTCTTCGGGCCGTCCTTGGCCGCGGT